>Ga0209429_10002273_pt1 | contig 11445 bp, 11 predicted proteins | sample BarGraNGADG00212_3_FD_184493 | JGI IMG/M metagenome (GOLD analysis project Ga0209429, IMG submission 184493) | Arctic peat soil microbial communities from Barrow, Alaska - Barrow Graham LP Ref core NGADG0004-212 (SPAdes) (version 2) | ecosystem: Environmental > Terrestrial > Soil > Wetlands >... | reverse complement strand
TCGTCGCCCTCGCCGCCGAGATCACCGCCTGGATGCAGATGCTCGCCCTCACCGACCACCAGGCCCGCCGCTGGGAGCCGAAGAAGCTGCGCTACCGGATCCTCACGATCCCCGCGACCCTGGCCCGCACCGCACGACGCGTCCAGCTGCACCTGTCCACCCGATCACCCTGGGCCGCACTGACCCTGACCGGGTTGCAGCGCCTGGCCGACCTCGCCCCCGGCTGAGGGCCGCGACCCTGTCCCTGCGACCCCGCACGACCCCCGGCCCTGGAACCGGCGCCCACCCCGCACGACACCGGGGCACCTTGTCACACCCACCCGCCAGAATCACTCTCCAGCGACGCCGACGACGACCACTCTGCCGACCTCAGCCACCCGATGAAAGATCCGGCCTAGGTGGGCCGGAACCAGTTGGCAAGTCACCACAAATGCGCTAAAGTTTCGCCCAGTGGAGTCGAGTTCCATTCAGCGGACCACAGGGAGGATCACCAAGACCACGACACCTGCGTAGAACCCGATCAGTACCGGCCACTCAGGCGGCCGAGGCGTTGCGACCGTGGGTATCGGCATGGTGCACCAGGAACAGTCCTTGACCGGCCCTGACTCGGGCTCGCGCAAGTTCGACAGATGACGGCGTGAAAACGCCTGAATTTGTTGCCGGCATCCATCCTCTAGAAGCGATTCTGCAAAGGAATGTTTACGATGGCCAATGAAATGCACGTCCCAAATATCAAGCTCAACAACGGGGTCGAGATGCCGCAGCTCGGATTCGGTGTCTGGCAGATCGTGCCGGACGACCGTGCCGCCGCGATGGTGGGTGTGGCGTTCGAGGCCGGCTATCGGGCGGTTGACACCGCGAAGATCTATACGAACGAGGGCGGCGTGGGCGCTGCGATCGCAGCGTCTGGTCTGCGGCGGGATGAGATCTTCGTAACGACGAAGCTGTGGAACAACCAGCAGGGCTACGAGACGACGCTCGCCGCGTTCGATCAAAGTCTGGGCAAACTCGGGCTTGACTACGTGGATCTGTACCTCGTCCACTGGCCGGCGCCAATCCGCGACCATTACCTCGAAACCTGGCGTGCGTTCGAGCGCCTATATGCGGATAACCGGGTCCGTGCGATAGGCGTCTCGAACTTCGAGCCGCACCACCTGCGTCGCCTGCTTGACAGCTCTGACGTGGTTCCCGCGGTCAATCAGATTGAGTTCCACCCCTACCTACAGCAACATGAGCTCTTCGAACTGCACAAGGAACTCGGTATCGCGACCGAGGCGTGGAGCCCTCTCGGGCAAGGCGGGCCCCTGCTCAAGGATGTCGTGATCGGGGCGATCGCCGCGAAGATCAGACGCTCTCCGGCGCAGGTGATCCTGCGCTGGGATATCCAGCTCGGAAATATTGTGGTGCCCAAGTCCGCGACAGAATCCCGCATCCGGGAGAACTTTGCGCTGTTCGACTTCGAACTGAGCGAAGAGGACATGGAAGACATCAAAGGGATCCACCGTGGCGTTAGATACGGCCAGCACCCCAATGACTTCATCGACGACTTCTGAGGCCGGAGTCAGCATAAAACTGCGTGAGCGGCTGGTCGTGGAAGAGATTTCCGTAGCCAGCCGAGGAGTGTTTGAAAGGTTGGCGCGGCACCGGGGTCCACACGTTGCTGTCAGTGGATTCGGGCGTGACCAGCTAGGTGTCTGGGCGCACAGCCCGTCGGCGTGGCTCGTTGTCAAGCATCCTCCGCTCAAGATGAGAACAGGAGTTGTCGTTCGTGAACACCATGGATCGTTTTGCGCTCAATGGCCGAGTGGCCGTCGTTACGGGGAGCACTCGAGGTCTCGGTGAGGGGTTCGCGCGCGCGCTGGGCGACGCGGGAGCGTCGATTGCAATTGTCGGGCGAGACGCGGAAGCTGGGCGTCGTGTGGTCGCCGACCTCGAAGCGCGCGGAACCGCGAGCACGTTCATTGCGGCCGACATCACCGAACGCGAGAACGTCGAGGCGGTCCTCGAAGCGACCATGGCGAGATTCGGCCGGGTCGATATCCTCGTCAACAATGCCGGCACGTGCGTCCATGCGCCCGCTCTCGACGTGACGCCGGATGAATGGCGCCAGGTTATGAACGTGAATCTGGACGCGCTGTGGACATGTTCGCAAGTCTTCGGGCGCCAGTTCGTCGAGCAGGGCTCCGGCGTCATCGTGAACATCGGTTCGATGTCCGGCGTCATCGTAAACCGACCGCAGTGGCAGCCGGCCTACAACGCGTCGAAGGCCGCCGTTCACCAACTGACGCGGAGCCTTGCGGCCGAATGGGCGCCTTTCGGCGTAAGAGTGAATGCCCTCGCCCCGGGGTATATCAAGACCGAAATGTCTCCCGTGGACGATCCTCGCTACCGGCAGAACTGGATCGATGACGCGCCGATGAACCGGTACGGAACCGTCGAGGAACTTGCGCCCGCAGTGGTCTTCCTGGCTAGCGACGCGTCTTCGTTCGTGACGGGGTCTGTGCTCGTCGCGGATGGCGGGTACACGGTCTTCTAGCCCCCAGGGAGTGTGCAGACGCAGAACCTTATCGATTCTTTGGAGAGATCCCGTTCCGGGTGCCCCTACCCTCCAAATCTATGTGAAGAGGATCGTATGGAACAACGTTACGCCACCAGCCCGGAGAACATTCCGGGCATGGACACCACCGAGATTCGTCATCGGTACCTGGTCCAGAACCTCTTCGTCGACGAAGAGGTCAGGGCCGTCTACACCCACCATGACCGCGCCGTGCTCCTAGGAGTCAGCCCTGTCACCAAGGCATTCGAGCTGCCCACGTTTCCCGAGATCCGCAGCGACTACTTCTTCGAGCACCGCGAGGGCGGGATCGTCAACATCGGCGGTACGGGAACTGTCACGGTGGACGGCACCGGATACCGGCTTACCAAGGGTTCGTGCCTGTATGTTGGACGCGGGGCGCGCGCAGTCGTCCTGGAGTCCTCGGATGCTTCGGGTGCTCAGGGCGCAGCCCGTTTCTACCTGTTCTCGGCCCCAGCCCACACGGCATACCCGACGACGCTCGTCGAGGCCGGCCACGGCAACATACGCGAGCTCGGCGATCCGCTCACCTCGAACCGCCGCACCCTGAACCAGTACATTCACGAGAAGGGCATCCAGAGCTGCCAGGTCGTGATGGGCGTGACGACGTTGCACCCGGGCAGTATGTGGAACACCATGCCCGCCCATACCCACGACCGGCGGACGGAGTGCTACCTCTACTTCGACCTACCTGACGACGCCCGCGTGATCCACATCATGGGTGAGCCCACCGAGAGCCGACACCTCGTGGTCGGTGATGGCGAGGCCGTCATCTCCCCGAGCTGGTCCGTGCACGCCGGCGTCGGCTCGGCGAGCTACTCATTCGTCTGGGCCATGGCCGGAGAGAACCAGTCGTTCGACGACATGGACGGCTTCGCCATCACGGACATGCGCTGATCATTCGAGACGAAAGGTTGATGACCATGGACATCGAGACTGCCCCGCTCGTCGTCGTGGACGGAGGCGCGCCCGGCGTGCGGACGAAGGTGAGCGCCGGTGCGAGCGAGAAGACGCTGCTCGTGCTGGAGGCTGCGCTGACGCATTCACGCTTCACCGCGGTTGTGGAGGCTACCGGCCTGGCCAAGGCGACGACGCACCGGATTCTCAGTACGCTCGTGGATCGCCAGTTCGTCACGGTGGGCCGCGACGGCAGCTACCTTCCGGGTCCGAAGATCCTGTCCCTGGCTGGACGTGCACTGCAGCACATCGACATCTCGGCGATCGCCAGGCCGTTCGTCGACTCCCTCGTCCAGCGGTCCCACTGCACGATTCACCTCGGCGTGGTTAACGGTGACGAGATCATCTACCTGGTCCGAGCAGACTCCGACAAGCCCTACGTGATGCCCTCGCGCGTCGGGCTGGCGATCCCGATGCACTCAACAGGAATTGGCAAAGTTGTGCTGGGCAGCTACACCGACGACGAGCTGGAGCGCTTCGTGGCCCGAGCCGGCCTGCCGCCGCGGACCGATCACACCATTACCAGCCTCGGCGACCTGCGCACCGAGATGGGACGCGTACGTAGGCTCGGGTATGCCCTGGACCGCGAGGAGAACGTACCCGGGCTGGGCTGCGTCGCAGCACCCATTCGGGACCTCACGGGCACGGTCAAGTACGGGATCAGCATCTCCACGCTGATGCTCGAGCACACCTACCAACAGATGGAGGCGATGGCGCCGATGGCCATCGAGACCGCCGACAAGATCTCGGCCGCCCTCGGCTACCACCTCTGACATCTCCATCACGCACATTTCGTCCACCCGCCCATCCGTGCGAGGACGACCGATAAGGAGAAATGCAGTATGACGAACACGACTACCCCCGCCCGCTACGCCGAGAGCTTGTTAAGCCTTGAAGGAAAGCTGGCTGTCGTCACCGGCGCCAGCCAGGGGATCGGCCTGGCGATAGCGGAGTCCCTCGCCCGCGCGGGAGCGGACATCATCGGGGTGAGCTACGACATGCCGGAGGGCGAGAGCGCTGTGCGTACCGTGGTCGAGAGCCTCGGGCGCAAGTTCACTCCGCTGTGTGCCGACTTCTCGGTGCGCGAACAGGTCACCGCGCTGGCGGAGGACCTAGCCGGTCGGGGCGTTGACATCCTCATCAACAACGCCGGCAGCATCCGGCGCGCACCGGCCGTTGACCACTTGGACGAGGACTTCGACTACGTCCTGGACGTCAACCTGCGCTCGACGTTCATCCTGTCCCGCGAGGTCGGCCGCTCGATGATCCAGCGCGGTCACGGCAAGATCGTCAACACCGCGTCGCTGCTCAGCTTCCAGGGCGGGGTCGACGTCCCCGGGTACACGTCCTCCAAGTCGGCCGTCGCGGGCCTGACCAAGGCCCTCGCCAACGAGTGGGCATCCCTGGGCGTCAACGTCAACGCGGTCGCCCCCGGGTATGTGGCCACAGCCAACACCTTCGACCTGCGCCAGGACGCCGAGCGCAGCCAGGAGATCCTCGAGCGCATCCCGGCCGGCCGGTGGGCCGAGGCCGCCGACATCGCCGGCGCGGTTCTGTTCCTGTGCTCCGGGGCTGCGGACTACATCCATGGCATCGTCCTGCCCGTCGACGGCGGGTGGCTGGCCCGATGACCACCATCGCGGTCAGGATCGTCATCACCGAGTGCGACCATGACTCGTTCGGGGTCGAGGCGGAGGCCTGTGAGGCGGCGGGTGCGGAGCTGGTTCTGACTCAGTCGCGAACGGCGGCGGAGCTGGTCGCCAATGCCGCAGGCGCTGACGCGATGCTCGTGCAGTACGCGCAGATCACCGCGGAGGTGATGGACGCACTGCCGCACCTGCGCGCGATCGGACGGTACGGCGTCGGTGTCGACTCGGTGGACATCAACGCGGCCACCGCCCGCGGGATCGCGGTGTGCAACGTGCCCGACTACGGCACCGAGTCCGTCTCCGATCACGCCATCGCCATGGCGTTGGCGTGCGCGCGGGGCATCCCGCGCCTGGACCGTGGGCTGCGTGCCGGCTCGTTCGACCTCGCCGCAGTGCGCCCGCTATACCAGACCCGGGGGCGTGTTTTCGGGGTGATCGGCATGGGGCGAATCGGGACGGCCACCGCACGCAAGGCGGCGGGCATTGGCTACGAGGTCATCGGGTACGACATCGCTGCTGATCCGCAAGCGACCAGGTACCGCGGGTTTGCGTCGGTGGGCCGAGACGAGCTGCTCGAACGCTCGCAGGTCGTATCGCTGCACACGCCCCTGACAGAGGTCACCCGGGGCATGATCGGCTCCCCTGAGCTCGCGCGGATGCGCTCCGACGCGATCTTGGTCAACACCAGCCGGGGCGGCGTCGTCGACGGCGCCGCGCTCGTCGAAGCGCTGCGCACCGGCAGCATCCACGGAGCCGCAATCGACGTGCACGAGTCCGAACCTCTCCCGGCAGGGCACCCACTGACCACGTTCGACTCGGTCGTGCTCACGCCGCACCTGGCCTGGTACACCGAGGAGTCCTACGACGAGCTCAAGCGCCGCACGGTCGCCAACGTCCTGCAGGTCTGCGCGGGGCGCGTGCCGCGCAACATCGTCAACCCCGAGGTCCTCGGGGCACCCGGACGCAACAGCCGCTGCCAGGCTGCAGCGGCCTGAGGGAGCATGAGATGACCACGATGGTGGCAGCACTTTGGACGGCAGCCGACGACGTGCAGGTCACCAACGTGCCACTCCCCGAGGTACCTGCGGGCTGGGCGCTGGTCAAGGTCGCCTACAACGGGATCTGCGGCACAGATCTGGCGATCCTGCATGGCAAGCACCCCCGGGCGCTGGCGCCCCTGATCATGGGCCACGAGATGTCCGGCTGGGTCGAGCGGGCCGGCGCCAGCGGACCCCCTGCCGGGACTCTGGTCGTCGTCGAGCCCCTGATCAGCTGCGGCGAGTGCAGGTCCTGCAAGAACGGACTCATGCACGTATGCCGTCACCTTGGCCTGTACGGCATTGATGCACCCGGGGGCATGGCGCAGTACGTCGCACTCCCACCCGAGGTGCTGCACGCCGTGCCCGGCCACGTCGACCCGCGCACGGCTACCCTGGCCGAGCCGCTCGCGGTTGCGGTGCACGCCGTCGAACGCTCCGGTATGCAGCCCGGGGACACGGTCGCGGTCTACGGGGCGGGCCCGATCGGGGTCCTCATCGCGCTGGCCGCCCGGCACGCGGGCGCTGGAGCCATCGTCATCACCGAACCCAGCACCTGGCGCCGCGAGGTCGCTGCGGGCCTCGGTTTCACCGTGGTCCCCGAAGGCTCCACCATGGCCGCCACCCTCGTCCCTCTCACCGACGGCGAGGGCGCCGATACCACCTTCGACTCCGCGGCCCAACCCTCGGTCGCCGCCGAACTCGCCGAGGTCACCCGCGTTCGGGGCAGAATCGTCATCGTCGGCGTGTACAAGCAACCGACGCCAGTAGACCTTCAGTCCATCTGCTTCAAGGAGCAGACCGTCATCGGGGTGCGCGTGTACACGTCCGCGGACGTCACGCGCGCGATCGAGCTGATCGCCACCGACGCCCTCGGCCTGGACCGGTTCCCCACTAAGGCGTTCGACCTCACCGACGTCGCCGCGGCCTTCAACGCGGCGACGTCGGGCCAGGACTGCCTCAAGGTCCTGCTCACTCCCCTGCCCGGAAAGGCCGACGCATGAGTGCGCCCTTCGACCTCAGCGGTAAGACAGCCGCAATCACGGGCGGGGGCCGCGGCCTCGGGCTCGGGATCTCGAACGCGCTGCTCGACGCGGGTGCGGACGTCGTCGTCCTCGGTCGGAACGACGTTCCCGCCGAGCTGACCGCCCACGCGGTGTCGTTGGGGCGCCAGGTGCACTTCGTCGCCGTCGACCTGGCAGACTCCGACGCGATCGCCGCGACGGCCCAGCGGGTGCTGGCCACCCACCGGGTGGACATCCTGGTGAACAACGCCGGGACGCAGGACCGTTACCCGGCCGTCGACTTCCCGCTCGAGGCGTGGGACCGCGTCCTGGACATCAACCTGCGCGCGGTGTTTCAGCTCTGCCAGCTGTTCGGCCGACCGATGCTGGAGCGCGGCGAGGGCAAGATCGTCAACCTCGCCTCGCTGCTCAGCTTCCAGGGTGGCCTGACCGTGCCCGCCTATGCTGCGAGCAAGGGTGCCGTCGCGCAGCTGACCAAGGCGCTGTGCAACGAGTGGTCGAGCCAGGGCGTCAACGTCAACGCGATCGCCCCTGGCTACATGGCCACGGACATGAACTCCGCGCTGCTCGCCGACCCGGTGCGCATGGAGCAGCTCTCGGTGCGCATCCCGGCCGGGCGCTGGGGTCAGCCCGACGACATCGGTAACGTCGTGGTGTTCCTCGCCTCCCCGGCAGCCGGCTACGTGCACGGCCAGGTCCTTGCCGTCGACGGCGGATGGATGGCTCGCTGATCCGAAGATCATCCCGGAACGACACCAACGATTCTCTCTAGCGAAACGGATTCCCGATGGATGTCTTGTCTGCTCTGAGCGCCGCCCGCCTCGTTCCGGTGGTGGTGCTCGATGATGCCGCCGACGCCGATGGGCTGGCCGGCGCGTTGGTCGCCGGTGGTCTGCCGGTCGCGGAGGTGACCTTCCGAACGGCCGCGGCCCAGGACTCGATCCGCGCGATGGCCGCCCGGGGCGACATCCTGGTCGGTGCGGGCACGGTGCTCACGGTGGCGCAGGTCGACCAGGCGGTGGCCGCGGGGGCGAGCTTCGTGGTCTCGCCCGGGCTGTCCCGCGCGGTTGTGGAGCGGTGCGGCGAGCACGGTGTGCTTGCGCTGCCCGGCGCGGTCACCGCGACCGAGGTCCAGGCCGCACTCGAGCTGGGTCTGACGACGGTGAAGTTCTTCCCGGCCGGCACCTCCGGTGGTGCCGCGGCGATCAAGGCGCTCGCGGCCCCGTTCGGTGGCGTCCGGTTCGTGCCCACCGGCGGAGTCGGCCCCAAGAACCTCGCGGAGTACCTGGCGCTGCCTTCGGTCGCGGCCGTGGGTGGCTCGTGGATGGTGCCGCGCGACCTGGTCAAGGCCGGCGACTTCGGGGGCATCCAGGCTTTGACGGCGGAGGCCGTCGCGTTGGTCCTCGCGTTGGCATCCGCGGGGCACTGAGGACTTCCAGGACTTTTCCGACCGGTTGATTCACGAAGGACGTTGACGATGGCTGACTTGAGCATCCGCCCGGCATCTGAGTGCCGTTTCGATGTGGTGTCCCTGGGTGAGGTGATGTTGCGCCTGGATCCTGGGGAGGGGCGGATCCGCACCGCCCGGTCCTTCCGCGCCTGGGAGGGCGGTGGGGAGTACAACGTGGCCCGGGGCCTGCGCCGGGCGTTCGGGTTGCGTGCGGCGGTCGTGACGGCGCTGGCGGACAACGAGGTCGGACGGTTGGTCGAGGACTTCATCCTCACCGGGGGGTTGGACACCTCGTTCATCGGGTGGGTTCCGTACGACGGGATCGGGCGCACGGTGCGCAACGGGTTGAACTTCACCGAGCGTGGTTTCGGGGTGCGCGGCGCGGTCGGGGTCTCCGACCGCGGGAACACTGCGGTGTCTCAGATGAAGCCGGGCGACGTGGACTGGGACCACCTCTTCGGTGAGCTCGGGGTGCGCTGGTTGCACACCGGGGGGATCTTCGCGGCGCTCAGCGAGTCCGCCGCGGCGACGGTCCTCGAGGCGGTGACCGCGGCGAAGAGGTTCGGCACCGTGGTGTCCTACGACCTGAACTACCGGCCGAGCCTGTGGAAGGCGATCGGTGGTCAGGCCAAGGCGCAACAGGTCAACCGCGCGATCGCGCCGTTCATCGATGTGATGATCGGCAACGAGGAGGACTTCACCGCGAGCCTCGGCTTCGAGGTCGAGGGCGTCGACGAGAACCTTTCGGCTCTACAGGTCGACAAGTTCGCCGCGATGATTCAGAAGGCCGCCGCCGCCTACCCGAACTTCAGCGTCATCGGCACCACGATGCGTACCGTGCGGTCGGCCAGCATCAACGACTGGGGTGCGATCGCGTGGTCGCCGGCGACCGGGGTGGTGCAGGCCACGTACCGCGACGGTCTCGAGATCCTCGACCGCGTGGGTGGTGGTGACTCGTTCGCGTCCGGGCTCATCTACGGGTTGCTCGCGGGTGAGTCCCTGCAGACCGCGGTCGAGTACGGCGCCGCCCACGGGGCCCTGGCGATGACCACCCCTGGCGACACCACCATGGCGACGAAGGCCGAGGTGCTCAAGCTGGCCGGCGGCGGCGGCGCACGCGTCGTCCGCTGAGCCGCTCAGCGCACGACGACGGCGCCCGTCCCCGAGGAGGGGATCGGCGCCGTCTCGGTCGACGGCCCGGGCCGGCGCTGACCCAGCTCGCCACCGCCGCGCGCCGCTACCCTTGCGCACCCTGCCAGCGGTCAGCGACCGCGCGGGTTCACTGCACGTCGTCGTCGACCCAGTCGAAGGTCCTGGTGATGGCCTTCTTCCACAGCCGGTACTGCCGGTCGCGCTCGTCGTGGTCCATCGACGGGACCCAGCGCTTGTCCTCGGCCCAGTTGTCGATGACGTCCTGCTCGCCGGACCAGAAGCCGACCGCGATGCCCGCGGCGTAGGCGGCGCCGAGGGCGGTCGTCTCCGCGACCTTCGGACGGATCACCGGCACGCCGAGGATGTCGGCCTGGAACTGCATGAGGGTCTCGTTGCCCACCATGCCGCCGTCCACCTTGACCTCGGTGAGGTCGACGCCGGAGTCGGCGTTCATGGCGTCCAGCACCTCCCGTGTCTGGAACGCCGTGGCCTCCAGAGCAGCTCGCGCGATGTGACCTTTGTTGACGTACCGGGTGAGTCCGACGAGCGCACCGCGCGCGTCGGAGCGCCAGTACGGGGCGAACAGGCCAGAGAAGGCCGGCACGAAGTAGGCGCCGCCGTTGTCATCGACGGTCGCCGCGAGCTGCTCGATCTCGGGCGCGGAGGAGATCATCCCGAGGTTGTCACGCAACCACCGCACGAGCGAGCCCGTCACCGCGATCGAGCCCTCGAGCGCGTACACGGTCGGCTGGGCGCCGATCTTGTAGCACACCGTGGTGAGGAGCCCGTTCTTCGACAGGATCGGCTCGGTGCCCGTGTTGAGCAGCATGAAGTTGCCGGTGCCGTAGGTGTCCCGGATTTCCTCTCCAACCCGCAGCCCGGGTCGAGTGACGCTTGTCGCGTGCCCCGGGCACTTCGGAACCGAAGGCTCGACCCGCGTACGCCTCGAGCGCAGGAGGAGGGCCAGGCTCTGGCCACCAACTGGGCCGGCAACTTCCACGGCGCGCTCGGCTGCGCCGACGCCGAGGTGTGCTTCCGGAAGGAGCTCGGGTAGGGCTGCTCCAGCGGGACCCAGGTCGCGTTGCCCACGCAGGTCGCTCCCCTCGTGCGGACGGGGTGCGGCACCGTCACGGCCACTCGGGGCGGCCCGCGTGGATTGTGGGCTCTTCGTAGTGAGCATCGCGGCGATGGTGGCGTCGTCCGGTGTCCTCATGCTGAGTTGCGCCGGCCAGGGTCAGGCTCGCCGGTTCGATCGCGCCGCTGGTCGGCGTTCGTGACTGCCGCCCTGCGTGTTGCGCGCTGTCGCGCACCCCTGCTGTTGAGGGCCTAACTGTCCACATCACCCCGGGCCGTGCTGGGAACTCCCGGGGCGTGGGCTCGACCATCGTCGTGACGGCGGAAGGACCCCCGTGTCGGTAGGCCCGGCCGGGTAGAGGAGATGGAGGTGGTCGGTGATGGCGACTTGGGATGAGACGGCGAAGGTTCTCGTCGAGCGTGCGGATGCGGACTGGGAGGGGATCTGGACCCTGACGTACGCGGCTGGGCGCGCGACCGCTGACCTGTGCGTGGTCACGCCGATGGCGGACGCGGTCGAGTTGAC
>Ga0209429_10002272_pt1 | contig 11448 bp, 14 predicted proteins | sample BarGraNGADG00212_3_FD_184493 | JGI IMG/M metagenome (GOLD analysis project Ga0209429, IMG submission 184493) | Arctic peat soil microbial communities from Barrow, Alaska - Barrow Graham LP Ref core NGADG0004-212 (SPAdes) (version 2) | ecosystem: Environmental > Terrestrial > Soil > Wetlands >... | reverse complement strand
GCTCCACCAATCTCATCGGAGAAGACGACAACCGAGGACGTTGCGTCCATGAAGGGGGCGCCGACTGGGGGGTTTGTTCCCGACAAGTCCAGGGCCTCATCGACCTCAAGTTGCGCTCGCCGGGCGCGTCGCGTCTCCAGCAGGGGCGGCACCAAGGGGAGTTCGGATGCGGGCTCGCCATAGGGGAAACTGGCGGCAGAAAGTTCGCTCATGATGCTCCTCAGTTCAAAGCGGAAGGGCCGGGTCACCGAGGTCTGGAGCGACGCCCGCCATGCTAACACCGTTACCGCGGGTCTACCTGGTTGCCGCGTTTTCCACCGCTGTCGCGATGTCCTGCGCCTTGAGTTCGCGGCCGCTCACGCTCTCCGCCACCGCACGGATGGTGAGGTTCCGGTCCCGCGAGTATTTTCTGAGCATGGCGAAGGCATCGTCCATCGAAAGTGTGAGGGCATGGGCGATGACTCCCTTCGCTTGCTCGATCATGACTCGGCTATCCAATGCGCGATGGAGCTGTTCCTCAATGATTTGACCCTCGCGGATCACGCGCTCCTGAAGCAGGCCTATGGTCGCCACGTCTGCCAGGGCCTGCGCGACCGCCGCATCCCTTGCGCTCACTTCCCCGGCGTCGGCGCCAAAGAGGTTCATGGTTCCGATGACCTTGCCCCTCAGCCGCATCGGCGTGGCCAGAGCGGAGTGAATTCCTTGCGCAAGCGCCACCCGCCTGAAGTCCGGCCAGCGGGAATCTTCGAGCTCGATGTCGCTCACCGAGACCGCGACGCCGCTCGTGAAGCACTCGATGCACGGTCCCGAGTCGGCCGCGAGTTGCATGACCTCGACGAACTCGGCGGCCTCGCTGGTAGACGTCATGAGTTGGAGGTTGCCGGCGCCGTCGACAAGCAGAAGTCCGCCGGCCTTGAACCCCAAAATATCCACGCAGTCACTGACGAGCGTGTGAAGCAGATCCACCGCATCGAAGTCCTTCACCAGAGTGTCTGCTACGGCGACGAATGCGGCGCTTATGCGTGTTTCGCGAAGTGCTCCATCCATGATCATTCTCCTTCTTGGGTGTTGTCGTCAGGCAAGTTATCGAAGTCGAGTCGTCCGAGCACGACGTCGTGGGCCACGTCATCGATGGGTCGCTCGGTGACGAACGCCTGTCCCTGGAGGCGGGCGAACGCCGCGGTGGCGGAGATGTCGAGCTGTGAAATGATCATGCCGGTCGCCTGGTGCACCTCGCGTCGCAAAGCGGGCGCCATGGGCGACTCCTCCGAGGTGGCGTCGGTGGCCGAGCGCAACGCGCGCTGCACGGCGCCCATCGCCACTCGACCTGCCGCCAACGACGCCTTCGCGATGAATTCCTGATCGACGCTGCGCGGCGTGAGCGAGTAGAGGTCGACGACGCCGACGAGCGCCGCGCCCATCAGCATCGGGAAGGCGAAGATCGACGCGATGCCCAGGCCACCCAATCCGTCAACAAACAGGGGCCACCGCTCCTCGGACGCGGCGCCTAGGTCAGTGGAGATGACGGGGGCTCGTGACGCCAGAGCATCCCAGTGCGGACCCTGCCCTACGACGAACTGCAGCGCCTCGGCTCGCGCCGCCGTGTTGTCGCTCGAGCAAATCGTGGAGTGCCTGCCTCCGTGACTCACCACGGTGATCGAGGCGCCAGAAACGCCAAGATCGGTGACGAACGCCGCACACAGTGACCCGGAGGAAGGCAGGGGACGCCTATCGGGAGGTTCCGATGCTCGTAACATGGGCGACCTTTGACCGGCAGTTGATCCATCGGGGGACGCCGGGGCGGAGCGAGTCCGGGCGGGTTGGGCGCCTTGCGGTCATTGTACGCGGGCGGGCGGTCATGCCACTGCTTGCGCCGCGGCGGAGCGCGCGGTCTCACGCTGGGCCGTGCCCGCCGCGGCACCACGCCCGACAAGTGCCGTGGGGCTAGCGACAGGGTGTTCCACTTGGCGCCCGTTCCACACGTTGTGGAACACGGCCATAGACGGAACACCCCCGCTCCTGGCGCTACGCGCGCACCAGGTCCAACCTCGACCCGGTCGCCGCCGCGATCCGCGCCAGCGTGCTCACCGTGGGGTTGGCGTGTCCGCGCTCGATGCGGCTGATCTCGGCCTGCTGGACGGATGCGGCCTGCGCAAGTTCCACCTGGGTCAGGCCAGAGGCCTTGCGGGCCCGCGCTACCGCTTCGCCGACTGCCCGACGTGCAGCCACTTCGGCAGCGAACTCGCGGGAGACGGCCTCGTGGACGCGACGAGCATCGTCGCTCCACCCTCGCCTAAGCTCAGCAGAGAGCGACTCGTACGAGCGGGTCATGGTAAGCCTCCTTCCCCGCCATTATGTGGTTCGCCACATATCCAGGTCAACCCCGTGGTGCCCCGCGCCCGACGAGGTGCGCCCTGAGGACATGAGTGCTCGATTGCCGCCCAAACGAGCACTCATGTCCTCACAGGGCGCTTCCGCAAGTTGAGCGCCGCCGCCGACGCTGTGCGCATTGACCGCCTCGAGCTCCTCCGCAGGAACCCCGCCCGCCGTGCACGGCTTAGCGCGCCTTCCGGAACGTCACCTCGAGCCTGCCTTCTGAGGTGATCCGAGTGTGCGAGGCGTCGATCCCCTCTTCGAACGCCGCGTCGAAGACGGCGCCGTCGCAATACACCACGGCCCCGCCTGCGGCGGCGCCAAACTCCACGATGCCCCCGCCCCCGTCTAGCGTCGCGGCAATCCGGAGCGCGATCGACTCGACGTGCGCGGCGCCAGCGGGCGCAAAGGACTCTCCAACCTCGTCAACATTCTCCTCGGGAAGCCAGTCATCACGTTGTTCGACGAGGTAGCTTGCCGAGCTCGGGCCATGGGGAACGATCCACACGCTCTCCGCCTCGCCAGACATGGGCAGCTCCTGCCACTCGGCGCCGACTCTCACGGACTCGCCGTCGGCGGCCGCTTCGGCGTCCAATCCGGTGGCGTCGACCTCCCACCCCATCCGGCGCGCCCAGGCGGCCCATCGCTCGAACTCGCGCGGATACACGTCCCACATTCGCCCGAGGGTCGCCCGGCGCCCAAATCCAGAGAGCGCGAGCGTCTCGATCCTTCCGGCCACCACGCTGGCGACAATCTGCGCGCCGCGTGACACCCGGCGCGCCAAGCCGCGCCGGGTGGACGTGCCGTACCAGAACACGAGCGCCTCGTCGTCGGCGCGGAAGTGCAACTCGCCGCGCCACCACTGCTGGAATCCAAGGGCGCCAAAGCAGAGCAGCACGGTCGTCGCGATGGCTGCGGCGTACACGACCGTCGTCACAAGCACGCCCCACGGCGCGACTGAACGCGCGCCGATCCAACCTGCGATCGCGCTCAACACGGCGAGCGCGGAGTAATGGAACACAGGGAAGTCAGAGTCGAAGAACCGGTAGGGGCCCGTCCGCCCTGCGTTGACGACGTAGCCGCGCGGGTCTTGCGGCGTCACTCCCATACTCTCCCCCTCGTGCGGCGTTCTTGGAGCCGACGTTAGCGCACCCAGCGTGGCCTTAGCGGGAGAGCAACCCCTTGCGCTTCTTGTCCTTGCGCGACTGCCAGGTCTCCACGACCTTGGCGAGGAACTCGTCGAGCGGTGCGTCGGCGCTCACGTCCTTGCCCATCACCGAGCCCATGGTGAAGACCGTGCCCGAGCCCACAGCGACCCCGGCCTCGTCCCCGAGCTCCCACATGATCATGAGCGGATCGCGTTCCGGCTCGCGGCCCACCGCCACCGGGGTCACAAAGAAGAAGGGTTCGTTGAATTGGACGTCACCCACGGCCCACTCCGGCCCCAGGGTGCTCCGTACCCGCTTGGCGATCTGGTCGCCGTACTGACCCTCCATGATTCCCCGCTCTCCGGGCCCGCGCGCTCGCGCGTCCATGCGAGCAGGCTAGCGGAACGGTGTGCAAGGTAGGCCAGACTCAGCCGACACGCTCGATCACGTGAACCCCGCGCTCAGAGACCTACGCCACAAGTAGCCGACCCCGCACCGCACCGCACGTTGCCGAGTCGGCCTCTCGCTAGGCGTCTCCCGCATCCGAAGTGGTCACGAGGTCCACAGGTGTCAAAGTGATCTCGAGTTCGCCGGCCTCGGAGAGCACCCACGCGGCACCAGCCACCGGTGCGGCGCACTCAACATCGTCAAAGTAGGATCCACGCACCACCGACACCCCCGTGGCCCAACCTCCGAAGTCCGCCCGTTGTGCACCGGTGGGCGGGCTTCCGATGCGAATCGCGATCCCGCGCACGTCATGCGGCGGGACGTTGAAGCCAACTTCACCCAGGTTCTGCGCGTTGTCAGCAGGCAACCACGGCCCTGCTCCGAGATCAACGCCTTCCGGCTCTCCTGGACCATATGGCACCAACCATGGCGAGCGCGATGAGGACCTTCCACGTGGGAGCGTGGTCCAGTGCTCATCGGCTACGAGAACCGGCCGAAGGCGGGGTTCACTGTCGAGGATCTTGGCATCGTCCAACTCCCATCCTTGAGCACGAACCCAGGCGGTCCACGCCAGGTAGTCACGCGCACTGACGCCTCGCGCGGCGCCCACAACGCGTCGCCGCAGACCCGAACCTAGAACAAGGTCGTTCTGCGAACCGAACGGAGCGGTCCCCAGTGTCAGGCGTGCTCCTTGGGCAAAGGAACGCTTGAGCCCGCGAACACTCCCCGCCTGGTGCCAGCAGATTAGGTCGCCGGACGAGACGTCAAAGTGGGTTTCGGAGACCCACCAGTGGGTCACCGGCTCAGCCGCGTAACGCGCGGTCAACAACAAGAGAATTCCCGCAATGACCGCAACGTGGAATCCCCAGGACCGGTCAAAGACGGTCTGGGCAAGCAAGCCAACGAGCACCAGCCCAGCATTCAGCGCTGCGAAACTCGCTAACACCCAAAGCCAACGGGACACTCCTCTGGCCGACTTCAGCACAAAGGTTCCGTACCCATCCCCCCAGGTCGTCATGACTCGGAGCCTAGCGCGAGACACGCCCATCGAGACGACGCACGCGGCGGCCACGCAAGCCAGCCCGACGCCTCCACCAGGGCAAGCTCCGCCGGCCCCGTAGGGCGGTACAAACGGACGACGCTCGGGTCGGGTGGGGCGGTCGTGGCACGGGGTTAGCGGGAAGCCGTCGTCTCACTCCTCTTCGTCCGCGAGGCCGAGCGCCTCGAGTACCTCGTCATCCGAGAAGTCGCCGAGGATCCGTCCCCAGCCCCGCATGCCACACGAGAACGCGAAAACGCTCAGTGCGGCCTCCTTGACCTCCGGGTCCGTTGCATCACGGACGTCGGCGACGGCAAGGGCGCCGAGATCTGCCAACGCCGAGAGGTACCCCGGTTCGAGCCAATCAGGAACAGGAGGGTTCTCACCCTCTCCCCTACGCCCCTCGATCAAGGCGACCAGCGAGTACGCCTGCCAGTTGTCCCTGCTCACCCGCGGCTGCAACGCCGCTAGGTATGGAACCGCCGCGTAGGACGCCTCGCCCACGTCACCCTGGTGGTGTGGAGTTCCTCCCACAACTCGGCCCACACGTCGGCATCGTCGGGACTCGTGTCAAGGATTTGCAACGCCGGGCGCGGGTCGTATTCGGCGCGGTAGCCGCCCTCAAGGTCGTCCCACCGCGGGTCATCAAAGGAAATCATGAGCCCACGCTAGCGGGCAAAGCCCGAACCCCCGCGACGCATTCGCGAGACCCCACCGGTCGCCTAGCTTCCGTTCGGCCCTTGGGGCCACCGCGGGTACTCCCAACGCTCGATCACGTGAACCCCGCGTTCACGAAGCCACGCCATGAGAGCCAAGTACGGGTCGGGAAAGACGTCCTTGTCGTTTCCAAGGTCGATCGAGACGCTTCCTTGCACAAGCTTCAACGGGTAGGAGCTGTGGCCTCGGCCGATCTCGACGGCAACCCCTGCGTGCTTGTCGAAGCGCCGGCTGCACGCGAAGATGCCCCCTGGCCCGTAGGCGGCCCACACGGAGCCATCCGAGTCGCGCAGGGTCACCCTGCTCTTCCACCACGCGGAGCCGAGGAGCGCCAGGCCCGGCAGGAGCGCCACCGCACTGGCAATCCAGAAACCGCGGCGGACTCTCTCCTCGCCCGCCATCAAGGCGACCAACACTCCAACGATCACCGCGATCACGGCGGGCACCGCGACGCAACCAAGCCCGAACAACTTCGACCCCCAGGAGCCGCGAGACGTACGGAACGCGAATGTCTCGGTGGGCGCATCCGGCTTCATGGAGACAATCTAGGGCGTGATGGACCGCCAAACCCTCCCACCGTGGGTCACACAACGAGATTGTCAACCCCTGCAGGTAGGCGAAGCACGGCCGGCCGGGAGGCGTGCGGGGACGACGCCCGGTTGGGTCACGCGTCGAGAACGGCCTGGCACACCGCAAGATCGGTCTCGCTGAAGCAAGCGAACAGCACCTCGGTCACCGAGGATCCCGCAGCGAGCGCGCCACGCACCGTCGCTACAGCAACCGCCGCAGCCTGCTCAATCGGGTAGCCAAAGATGCCCGTGCTGATACTAGGGAACGCGATCGAGGCGAAGCCTTGGGCGTTGGCGATCTCCATGCATCGGCGATAGCAGGATGCGAGTTGGTCAGGCTCGCCCGCCTCTCCCCCGCGCCACACGGGGCCCACCGTGTGAATGATGTGCGCGGCAGGGAGCCGGTAGCCCCTGGTGAGCTTCGCATCGCCCGTCTTGCAGCCAGCAAGCAGGCGGCACTCGTGCAGCAGGTCGGGGCCCGCCGCGCGGTGGATCGCCCCGTCAACGCCTCCGCCGCCCAGTAGCGAGGAGTTCGCGGCGTTCACGATGGCGTCGACGGCAAGCGTGGTGAGGTCGGCGCGGATAGCACGGAGCGTTGCGGTGGTCACCGGTCGAGCCTATTCACCTCGCGTGCGCGGGGCGTCCACGGCGGTCACCCGCTACGCGCTCACGGCCCCACCGCTCGGAAGGTCAACTCGACACGACCATCGTCGGCCTGACTTACACCCACGGCGTCGACGGCGTCGGCAAACTCGAGTTCGGCCAGGACGTCGCCCTGCATGATTGTTGCGCCAGCGGCAGCGGCGCCGAATTCCACGAGGCTGGCGCCCGGCGGGATATCGCCCACGCGCGCCGCCACCGACACCACCGGCCCCGCACCCGAAGGCGATTCAAACGAGCCGATGTTGTCGGAGTTATCGGAGGGCAGCCAGTCCGCGCGCTCGGCCCTGGGATAGCCAGACTCCGACGGTCCGTGTGGCACCCCCCACACCCCGCCGTCGGCGCCGCCGGGCACGCGGAACTCGACCCACGCGTCTGCCACCTGCGTGACCTGCTGGATCGCGTCGGAACCGGTGACGGCGCTGTCGTCCACGCGCCACCCACGCTCGCCCGCCCACGCGCTCCAGCGCGTGAACTCGCGCGGATACACGTCCGCCACGACACCGAGCGCGAACGACGTTGTCCCCGACGAGATCACGATGCGCGGGATGCCCCGCGCCGGGACGACGCTGGCGACCAATGGTGCGCCTGCCTCGAAGCGACGCACGTGCGTGCGGCGCGTCGTGGTGCCATATCCGCACTCGAGCCTGGCGTCCGTCTGTACAAAGTGCACCTCGCCGTGCCACCATGCGTCCCAGGCCCACGCTCCGAAGTACACGAGCACCAAGGCTGCGACCCCGAGCGCGAAAACGAGCGTCGACAGAAGTAGCCCCCAGGGCCTCCACACGAGCGTCGTCATCCACGCTACGAGGACCGCGCAGGCGGAGAGCGCCCCATAGTGGAGCGCGGGCGAGTCGGAGTCGAAGAATCGATATGGGCCCTTCCTGCCAGCGTTGAGGATGTAGCGGCCGGGCTCCCGAGCCGTGAGACTGTCCATGCACTCACGGTAGCGACAAGTGGGACGACGCTCGGGAGGAGTTGCCTGGTTTTGCGGCAGGTCGCCCGGGCTCCACGATCATCAACAGCACCTCGGTGCACGGCCACATCCTGCGAGCCGCGACCCAGATTCACGCGCACGGCGTCGAACAGCGTGAACAGCACGCGCGGGCGCATGACCGGCTTCTCCGCGGCGAGCCCCTCAACCGCGAGCGAGCAGGCAAAACCAGGTCGATACCAGGGACTGAACACTGGCAGACCTGGAGAGCAGTAAGCCCGCGCGCGAGAGGTCGTCGCCGTGAGCGCACTCTAGGCTGGTTGGTGTTCAGCACCGAGCTCGACAGCAAGCAGTCGACGTGTACTTCCGGTGTACTTCCGCGCAGTTGGCATATGGGCCTTCACTGCGTTCTTGCTCGTCATCGCAGTGGTGGCACAAGGGCCCTTCGCAAACGAAGGTGTGCTGAGCACGGGGTGAGTGGTCTGGGGTGGGGGTCGAGGTCCCTGAGGATGGAAGTTCTGACACTGACCATCAGGAGGACCTCGACTTGTTCCACGCTACCTTCGGCGCGGGTGTTAGCCTCGTTGCGTGACTGAGCCCACCGCCTGCGACACGGGGTCGCACAAATCCCCTGTGAGCGAGATCTTCGAGCACGTCCCGCACCCGCGCATCGCTGCTCGGAAGGCGGCAGGACCGGCGAAGACGTCGGACATCCGAAAACGAGGCAAGGGGCCGATAGGTCGGCTGAACGCCCGCTTCGGGGTGTTCATCACGGTCGCTGTGGGCACGATGTGGTGCGCGTACCTGTTCACACTGCTCGCATTGGTCTCCTTGCCTGCGGCGCTGCAGTCCCACGACAGGATCATCATCGTGGCCTGGATCGCGCAGACGTTCCTGCAGTTGGTGCTCTTGCCGATCATCATCGTCGGACAAAACGTGCAGGCCGCCGCCTCCGATCAGCGGGCCGAAGACACCTACAAGGACGCCGAGGCGGTGCTTCATGAGGCTCTGCAGATCCAGGCGCACCTCCAGGTCCAGGACCAGATCCTGCAACGACTGCTCGCCGCGCTACCCGACCCGGCGAGTACCGGTGAGACCCGATCGGCCTGACTGCAGGGACGTCATTGCGAGACGAGGCCGCAGTGACGAGGGTTCGCCACGACCGGGTTCCGTGGCCCACCGAAGGGTGACGCGCATGGATCTCCGCCGAGGTCACGACATCGGCGCCGGCTGCGCACTTATGGCGCGATGCGTACCCTGACAGGCTGGACGCTCCTCAACTCATGGGTGTTCGACCCGCTGGCTCACGGCCTCCGCCACGACAAGAGAACCAGACGTGAACGCGATGATCGGGTCAAGCAGCACCTGGAACGCGATCGACACACAGCACTCGGTTACGAGCCGGCAACGACCGCAAGCATCTCGGCACCCGTAGTCACGACCATGGCGTCGCCTGCGAGTTCCTCAGGCAACCCGCTAGCGACCCGCTAGGCGAGCCCACCATCGCGGGCCCGTCGGGCAGTAGGACCGTCGCGGCGCAACGTACCGCGACCTCCGCCAAGAAGTCCCACACCCGGCGACCCGATGCGTGGCTCACCATGAACCCCGTTTCAGGCTCATCTGCTCCGTAGATTTCTGCCTCGCCGTCGTCAAAGGCGAGACGAAGGACCTCAGCGCCATCCAGCACCGTGTGGGCGCGCAACAACTCTCCGAGGGGTTCGGCATCAAGCGAGGAAGCCTCGCCTCCGGCGAACCCCTGCACATAGATGTCGAAACTCATGGCTCCCACCTCTCTCACCACTCACGGCTGGAGCCGTTCGATGACGTCTTAGACGAAGTGAAAGCGGTCGAGCCGGTCCTGGACGCGCAGGTGAGGTCGCTAGAGCGCCTTCAGCTCCTCCTGGATCGTCGTGAACTCCTTCGCCATCTTGGCGGCGCCTATGGCGCCACCCGCCACGCCACTCATGCCCTTGCTGAAGTCCAGTACAGCAACCCCCTCGCCCGAGTAGACGGCGACCTTGAACTTGAAGCGCGTGGCGAACCCTCCGAGCAGGGCCCTGCCGGCCGCACTTCCTTTTCCGTACATCCCGTTGACGGGAGTGCCCTCCTCCAGGGAGTAGCCGCGCCGCGCGAAGTACTCGCCCACGGCGGCTACCACGGCGTTGGCGTCCGCACCCCCGAACGTGTAGCGCATTCCTCCCCCATTCAAGGCCTGGGTACCTGCGAAAACGAACTGAGCCATTGGTCTTTCCTCTCCCCTACTTGTCAGCGATGATCGGCCCTGTCAGCCTAGCGGTCGAGTTGAGTCCCGCGTAGTGACTGGTTCAACCACCGACGCTTAGACTCAGAACACTGACCCCCACGGAGACCAGAAATCACACCACTCCACGGAACGTGACCGTGCCATCGTCTCGCATCGGGGCAGCTTGACCCTTAACCTACCGGGCACCTGGCTCACCCGAGCGTCGCAAGTACTTCGCCGCAGCGCATCGGCGTGCTCTGACCGGACTCGCGTTGAGCATCGCGTTGGCGGCGGGATCCGCGCTGACTCTGCACATCGGCTACGTGTGGTCTTCGGAGCGCACCACAGTGACGGCGCTGTCAGATCTAGAGAGCCTCAGTTGATGCGTTCATTATCTGGAAGAAAGAGTCACTCCGCCTCGAGCTCGACCTGTGGGTCACACCTGGCGACGACCTACCTGAGCACAGCGCCCAACTGGCCCTGCGCCGCCGCGATCACAGCTTCCCTTACACCCAGCACCTCGTCGGCACTCAGCGTGTGGTCAGCCGCGCGCATGCGCACGTTCACGGCCATCGACTTGTGACCTGCCTCGACCTGGGCGCCCTCGTAGACGTCGAACACTCGCGCGTCCTCCACGAGGTCTCCCCCGGCCTCGCGCACGCACGCAACCAGCGCGCCGGCAGTGACCGAAGCAGGAACGACGAACGCGAAGTCCTCCTTGGCCACGACCTGCTGGCTCACGGCCTCGGCGGCAACGAGCGCGCCGTCAGTAGCAACGATGATCGGGTCCAGCAGCACCTGGAACGCGATCGACCTGGCCGGAAGGCCCAGCGTCTCGCAGACCTTGGGGTGCAGTTCGCCCGCGTGCGCCACCGGCGTGCCGTTTGGCAGCGTGAAGACCGCCGCACGTCCGGGGTGCCAGGGCGCGTAGGCATCGGCGCGGGGCGTCAACACCACCCCAGCGGCGTGCGCCACGACCTCGACCAGCGCCAAGGCATCGGACCACTCCCACGGCTGGGCCTTCTGCGCCCAACCGCTGACCACGCGCGACCCGGTCAAAATGCCAGCGACCATGCGTAGCTGCTCGGGAAGCGCAGCGTCGAGCTCCTTGAGCTGAACATCGGTCACCGAGCCATCGAGCGGCAAACGCGCCGCCACGCCCGTGCCGGTGTCCAGGTACCCGCGCCCCACCTCGAACACGGCCACGTCCTGCGAGCCGCGACCAAGGTTGACCTTGACCGCGTCGAACAGCGTGAACAGCACGCGCGGGCGCATGACCGGCTTCTCCGCGGCGAGCGGGTTGGCGAGCCTCACTAGTT
>Ga0209429_10002268_pt1 | contig 11453 bp, 9 predicted proteins | sample BarGraNGADG00212_3_FD_184493 | JGI IMG/M metagenome (GOLD analysis project Ga0209429, IMG submission 184493) | Arctic peat soil microbial communities from Barrow, Alaska - Barrow Graham LP Ref core NGADG0004-212 (SPAdes) (version 2) | ecosystem: Environmental > Terrestrial > Soil > Wetlands >... | reverse complement strand
GTCGGGCCGGTCGCGCAGGCCGTGGCCACCGCGTTCGCCGACGCCGGCCTGACGGCTCCCGCGTTCCTGGTCGCCACCGCGGAGGGCCCGGCCGGCCGGGACTGAAGCGCGACCCGGATCGCCGTCGGAGGGCAACGATTCCGGCGTACCGTCCGTCATCATCAGTGCGGGCCCGAGCGGTCCCCGGCTGGTGCGCGGGAGGGGGACGTCGATGGCGACGGCAATCCGCTGGGGCGCGGTCGCTGTGCTGGTGACGGCCGCGTTGACGGTCGCGGCCTGCGGCAGAGGCGGCGGCGAGGCCGAGACCGACGCCGACAGCCCGCTGGACGGCTACCTCAACGAGATCTACGGCGAGTACGACCCGGACGCCCCCGACCCGGACCGGATGCGGGCCGAGGAGCTCGTCGCCGCGTGCATGGCCGACGCCGGCTTCGAGTACTACCCGCAGACCGAGCAGTCCGGCGTGATCACGCTCAGCGAAGCCCGGAACACGCTGGAGTTCGCCGAGGAGTTCGGCTACGGGTACAGCACCGAGTCGAACGGTCCCGGCACCGGCACGATGAACTGGCCGGTGATGACCGAGAGCGAGGCCGAGCGGCTGAACAGCGAGTACCGCGAGGCGCTCTCCGAGGACGCGGTGTATGAGTACGAGGCCGCGCTGTACGGCGCGATGGTCACGGATCCGCCCCAGGAGGGCGAGGACATCGACTGGGAGTCCATGGATCGCGGCTGCAGCGGTCGGGGCTACGACGAGATCTACCCCGCCCTTGCGATCGCCAAGCAGTTCACCGACCTCAACGAGGCGATGAACCAGATGTTGACGGACATCGAGGAGGACCCCCGGGTGGCTGAGGCTCTGATCGGCTGGAGCTCGTGCATGGCCACCGCCGGCTACCCCGACCTCAGCCAGCTGATCGACGCGGAGAACCTGGTCAACGACCTGTGGAACCGCTTCAACGCCGCGAACGGCAACCGGATCGACCTCTCCCTCGGCGAGACCGACTACGACGCCGTCAAGGCGAGCCTCCCGGACGAACTCGCCGAGCTGCAGGCCGCCGAGATCGCCGTGGCCGTCGCCGACGTGACGTGCCGCGACGAGGTCGGCTACACCCGCATCCGCCAAGAGGTCGAGAACGAGTACGAGCAGGCGATCGTCGACACCTACCGAGACGACCTCGAGGCCTGGGTCGCGGTCGCCCAAGCCGCCGAGCACTGAGCCCACCGCCGCCGCCATCGGCGGGCCCCCCGGGCCCGCGGACAGGGGGTCTGGGAGAGAAACCCGCAGATAGTGCGGGTTTCTCTCCCAGACCCCCGCGGCACCTGCCAACGGCGGCGGCTGACGGAACCCGACCTCCGGAGGACCCCACGGCGCCGTCGTCGTCCTTGCGAACGATGTCGCGCGGCGGGGTTGCGGCCTACCGTGAAGTCGTCCCACCCGCGACGACGACAGGCACTCCGATGATCGCCCGAACCCGGTTCGGCACTCTGGCAGCGGCAGCACTGGCCGCAACGCTGGCCCTCGCCGCGTGCAGCAACGAACCGGCGCCGAAGCCCACGCCAACGCCGACGGACGAGGGCAGCCCGCTGGAGGCACTGCTCCAGGACTACCTGGGCGACTGGTCCAACGAGGACGTCACGCGCCAGCTGGTGGCGATGGAGGACCTCGTCGCCACCTGCATGGCCGAGCAGGGCTTCGACTACACCCCCGTCGACTACGCCGCCATGGGCCTCGACCTGACCGGCGAGACCCTTGGCCTGGAGTGGGGCAGCAAGGAGTTCGCCGAGCAGTACGGGTACGGGATCACCACCAACCCCGTCCTCGGCGAGGACGCCGAGACCCCGGAGGACCCGAACGCGGAGTACGTCGCGGGGATGACGCCGACCGAGCAGGAGGCCTACTACACGGCCCTGTACGGCGTGCACTACGCGGAGATGTCGGACCCACGGGCCGTCGCCGAGGCCGGCTGGGACTGGCGGGACCTCGGCTGCACGGGAAGCGCCCAGAACGAGGTGCTCAGTGGGGATGCGGCCCAACAGGACCAGTTCGCGGCGCTGCAGGAGGAGATGACCCTGATGATGGAGGCCGCGGCGGCCGACCCCCGCCTCGCCCAGGTCAACGCGGACTGGGCTGCCTGCATGGCCGACGCCGGCTTCCCGGACCTGGCGAAGGTCGGCGATCCGGAGGCGGCGCTGGGCGCTGAGGTGGCCGCTCTGCAGCAGGCCGCGGCCGCACAGATCGATCCGACCGTCCCGACCGGTCCCGGCTCCGCCGAGCAGGTGCAGGCCGCCATGCAGGAGCAGCTGGACGAGATCACCCAGCGCGAGATCGACACCGCCGTCGCCGACGCCCAGTGCCGTGCGGACGTGGGGTACGACGACGCCCGGCGCGCCATCGACACCGAGTACCAGGTGCAGTTCCTTGCCGAGCACCGCACCGAGGTCCAGGACTGGCTGGAGTCGCTGAACGCACGCCGCACCCAGGGCTGATCCCGGCGATCCGATCCGGATCGGACCCAACCTTTCGGGGCTGCCGTTCGTCTTAACCCGTGTGGGCGCGCACCTGCGCGCGCCCACGGTCGGGAGAACCCTGAGCGGGTCCCTCCTGTGCCGGGCATCCCACTGCTAGCGTCGGCGCGAGGCCGGTGCTGCACTCCAGGGGGACATCGATGACGATCGCTCGCTGCTGTGCTGCAGCGGCAACGTTCGCCGTGGTGGCACTGGTGGCCGCCGGGTGCGCGGGCGACGTCAGGAGCGCCGCCGACGTGCCTCCCGAGCCGGTGGAAGCCCTCTTCGAAGCCGCGTGGGCGCAGCCGCCCGAGGGCGACGTGACGGCCGCCGTCGTGCGGGTGGAGCAGCTGATCGCCCAGTGCATGGCCGACGCCGGTCTTGCATACACCCCCGTCGACCAGCCCGAGGCCGCTACGGCTCCCCTGACGGAGCCCGGCCCGGCCAACGGCACCCGCGAGTACGCGGAGCTCTATGGCTATGGGGTGACGGCGGACCCGGCAGCCGCGGCCGAGCCCGCACCCGCGGAGGCCTGGGTCGACCCCAACGCCGCCTACGTCCAGGCCATGCCGCCGGCCGAGCAGGAGGAGTACTGGGCGGCCCTGCAGGGTGACCAGGCCGTAGCCGCGGACGACGGCGAGTGGCAGTACGACTGGCGCGCGGCGGGCTGCCAGGGCTGGGCACAGAACGAGGTGTACGGAACCGACGACCAGCTCACCACGCTGCAGGCCGAGCTGGAGGACGTGCGGCTCGCGGCCGCCGCCGACTCGCGCGTCGCCGAGCTGGACGCGGCCTGGGCGGCCTGCATGGCCGACGCCGGATACCCGGGCCTTGCTCGGGTCGGCGACGCCGAGGCAGCTGTCCGGGACGAGCTGACCGCCCTGCGTGCCCAGGCGTGGAGCGCGTTGCCTGCGGAGCCGACCCGGACCGACGTCGCTGCGGTCGAGCAGTCCGCGCAGGACGCCACCGACCGGCTGGCCGGGCGCGAGATCGCCACCGCCCTTGCCGACCTGACGTGCCGGGACGACGTCGCCTACGACGCCGAGCAGCAACGGATCACCAGCGAGTACCAGCAGCGGTTCTACCAGGTGCACCGGGTGGAGCTCGAGGCGTGGGTGGCGTCGTCCACCGACGCTGCCCGGTGATCGCCCCGCCGTGCAATCCCAGAGACCGACACGACATGGACAGGACATCATCCTGCAGGACGATCTGCGCAGAACGTCACACCACTACCGTCGTCGCGAGGCGGGCTCCGTCCCTCCCCGCGACGACGCCTGAACAGGAGGCACCATGACTGCCACGCCCCGGATCCTCGCGGCCGCGCTCGGCGCGGCGCTCGTCCTCACCCTGACGGCGTGCGGCGGCGGGAAGGGCTCCGAGGGGAACGACCCCGACGGAAGCGCCCCCGAGACACCTCGCCTCGGCCCGATCGACCAGCTCTTCCAGGACACGTACGGCGGCTACGACCAAGACCAGGCCAACGCCGACCAGATGCGGATGGAAGAGCTGACCGCCCAGTGCATGAGCGAGCAGGGCTTCGAGTACACCCCCGTCGACTACGGCGCGATGAACGCCGGCATGGTCGCCCCCGATCAGTCGGAGATCCCGTGGGGCACGTTGGAGTTCGCCAAGGAATGGGGTTACGGCATCACCACGAACCCCTACAGCGACCAGGAGCAGGCGCCCGTTGATCCCGAGCAGCAGTTTGTCGACCCCAACCAGGCCTACGTCGAGGCGATGTCCGCGAGCGAGCAGGAGGCCTACTACCTGGCCCTCTACGGCCCGCAGTCGACCCAGGAGTACGTCGAGGGCGAGGAGTACGTGTGGAACTGGGAGGAGGCCGGGTGCCAGGGCTACGCCCAAAACGAGGTGTACCCCGACTCCATGGGCGACCAGGGTAGTGAGTACACCGCCCTGATGGACGAGATGAACGCCATGTACGAATCCACCATGGCCGACCCACGGCTGGCGGAGATCGAGGCCAGCTGGGCGTCCTGCATGAGCGACGCCGGCTACCCCGGCCTGGCCAAGGTGGACGACGCGCAGGCCCAGATCTCCGCGAAGGCCGAGCCGATCTGGAACGACGCGTACTCCAACATGTCCCCGGATGCCACGGAAGCCGACTACGCGGCCGTCCAGGAAGAGATCAACGCGCAGCTCGCGGCGATCACGACCGAGGAGATCGAGACGGCAGTTGCCGACTTCACCTGCCGCGACGATGTCAAGTACACCGAGACGCAGACGGACATCAACATCGAGTACCAGCAGGAGTTCTACGACGCCCACAAGGCGGAGCTCGAGGCGTGGGCCGCCTCGATGGCCGACGGCGGGGCAAAGGGCTGACGCAGGTGAAGGTCGTCGCGGTCCCCCGGGTCGTCGCTGCCTGCGCAGCGGCGCCGATCCGGGAGGAGGCCGCCGAGTGACGCAGAACGAGGCACCGCCGATGAACCGGAAGGAACACCGACCATGAGGGCCATCACGGGCTCGACCCGCACGATCTGGATCATGGCCGTCACGGCCGTGGTCAGCCTGGCCGCCGGCCTTGGCCTGAGCCATTTCATCGTGTCCCCCTCAGAGGCGGCCGCGAACGCGGCGCCGCCGCCGGCCGGACCGATCACCGTCCCGGTGGAGCGGCGCACCCTGGCGAACGACGTGGTCATGCGCGGCGACGCGATCTACGAGGACCCGGTACAGGTGACCATCGAGACCGGTGACATCGGCGGTCCGGCCGTCGTCACCGGCCAGGTGCCCGAGGTGGGCGCCAACCTGGACGCCGGCGCCGTGATGCTCGAGATCACCGGTCGCCCGGTGATCCTGCTGGCGGGCGAGCTCCCGGTGTACCGCACGCTGCGCGCCGGCGTCTCCGGCCCGGACGTGGCCCAGCTCAAGGCGGCCCTGCTGGCCCTTGGCATCGACCCCGGCAATGCGGGCTCGAACACCTACGACACCGCAACGGCCGCAGCCGTGCGTGAGCTGTACGCCCGGGTCGGCTACCCGGCTCCGACCGCCGGCGAGGAGGCCGACGGGGCACTGGAAATGGCACGGAACGCGGTGCGCGGCGCCGAAGAGGGGGTGGCGGCCGCTCAGCGGGCGCTCACGGCGGGGGGCGCGACGTCGTACACGGCCCGGGTCGCAGCGCAGGCCGAGGTCGATGCGGCGCAGGCAGCCCTGAGCGACGCCAATGCCATCTACGCAGCGTGCGTCGCGACTCCGCCCGACCCGCTGGCACCATGCGCCACCGAGCCTGTCGCCGCGGCGAACGGCCGGCTCGCGAGCGCGATCGCCGCCCGCGACGAGGCGAACGCCCCACCCGACACCTCCGAGCTGAGGGCGAACGTCACGACCGCCCAGCACGGCCTCGCGGACGCCCAGAGCGACCTGGCCAAGGCCCAGAACGGCGTCGTCACGCCGTTGCCCGCGAGCGAGATCGTCTACCTGTCCGCCACGCCCCGGCGGGTGGACGACGTGACCGTGCGGCGCGGATCGCTGATCGCGGGCACCCCGGTGATGAGCGTCTCCGGCGCCACCCTGCAGATCGCCGGCACCGTGGCAACGACCGACGCCGACCTGATCGCGGAGGGCTCCGCCGTCGTGATCACCCTGCCGGACGGGACGGACGTCACCGGCACCGTCCAGTCCGTCGGTGTCGAGGCAGAGGCCGACACCGGCCAGGCGGCCGACCCCAACCGCAAGCGTGTCGTCGTCGTGCCGGACGAGCTGACCGAGGACCAGCGCTGGATTCTCCAGGGCGCCAACGTCCGGGTCAAGATCCCGGTGAGCTCCACCGAGGGCGAGGTCCTGGCGGTGCCCATCGCCGCGCTGACTGCCGGTCCCGGTGGTGAGTCCCGCGTCGAGGTGCTGGACGAGGGCGCGGACGAGACCCGGCTGGTCACCGTGGAGACCGGCCTCGCGGCCGGCGGCTTCGTCGAGGTGACGCCTGTCGACGGGTCGCTCGAAGTGGGCGACCAGGTCGTGGTCAGCGAGCCCACCGCCGGCGCCGCAGAGGGCACCGACGGGACCGAGACACCGACGGATGAGCCGACTGCCACCACCACCGAGGACGCGCAAGGATGACGCAGGACCCTGCCGGCCTGTTCGAGCCGGTGTTGCACCAGGCTGAGGTGGCTGGCCCGGTGGCGGCACCGGTGTCCGGCGTCGATCCGACGCGAACGCCCCAGCCGGGTGGCACTGGCCACCCGGCTGGGGACCACGTCGAGGTGATCCCCCCGGTGATCGACCTGCGCGGGCTGTCCCGGTCCTTCCCGGGCGACCCGCCGGTCGAGGCGCTGCGCCGGGTCGACCTCACGGTGCAGCGTGGGGAGTACGTGTCGATCGTCGGCCCGTCGGGGTCCGGCAAGTCGACCCTGCTGCACATCCTTGGCCTGCTCGACCGGCCCACCGCCGGTGACTTCCTGCTGGACGGGGTCTCGACGGCGACGGTCTCGGAGCACGAGCGGGCCCGCCTGCGCGGCGGCCGGATCGGCTTCGTGTTCCAGGCGTTCCACCTGCTGCCGCACCGCTCGGTGCTCGACAACGTGCTCCTGGCCACCCTGTACAGCGGCGTCCCCCGCGCGGAGCGCAGGGACCGCGCCCTCGCCGCCCTCGACCGGGTGGGCCTGAGCCACCGGCTCGACTTCATGCCGACCGTCCTGTCGGGCGGTGAGCGGCAGCGGGTGGCCGTGGCGCGCGCCGTGATCTCCTCCCCGCACGTCCTGCTCGCCGACGAGCCGACGGGCAACCTGGACTCGGTCACCTCCACCGGCGTGCTCGACCTCTTCGAGGAGCTGCACGCCGACGGGCTGACCCTTGTCGTCATCACGCACGACGCCGCGGTCTCCGCCCGCGCACAGCGCCAGGTCCGGATCTCCGACGGCACGCTGAGCGAGGTGGCGTGATGCTTCGGAGGCTCCGAGCACCGAACGTCGCGGCACTGTCCTCGGCGATCAGCCGGATGCGGCCACGCCGCGTGCCCGGACCCAGCCGGTGGCCCCTGCTGCGCCGCACCCCGTGGGCGCGGCGTCGGGCGGCCGCGGTGACGGCTGCGGCTGCCGACGAGCGCCTGGGGTTCGACAGGTTCGGTCTGCGGGACCTGGTCTCGGAGGCCGCACACGGCATCGGCGCCCGCCCCGGCCGGCTGGTGCTCACGATCATCGGCACCGTGCTCGGCATCGGGTCGCTCGTAGTGACCGTCGGCCTGGCGCAGACCGCCGCCGGGCAGATCGCGCGCACGTTCGACGCCGTCGCGGCCACCCAGGTGGTCGTTGAGCCGGCAACGGCGCGCACCCAGGGCGGCGAACGGGCCACCGGGACCATTCCCTGGGACGTCGAGGATCGCCTCAGCCGGATCGCCGGGGTGGAGCACGTGGGCGCCATCGCGACGGTGAACGTCGGCGACCTGCGGATCACCGCCGTCCCGGTCAACGACCCGTCGGCGCCCACCCTGGCCACTCCGCAGGTGATGGCCACCACGCCGGGCATGCTGGACGCCGTGCGCGGCCGAATCGTGACCGGCCGCTACTTCGACGCCGGCCACGACGAGCGGGCGGATCGCGTCGTGGTGCTCGGTGCCCGGGCCGCCCAGCGGCTCGGGGTGCACCGGGTGGACCGGCAGCCGTCGATCTTCATCGGCGACCGGTCGTACACCGTGATCGGGATCATCGACGACGTCAAGCGGCGCTCGGACCTGCTGGACGCCGTGATCATGCCGGTGGGCACCGCCCGCGCCGACTTCAACCTCGTCGGCCTCGAGCAGGCCCACCTGATCATGGCCGTTGGCGCCGGTCCGGTGATCGCCGAACAGGCGCCGTACTTCCTGGAGCCCAACAACCCGGAGAGCATCACCGTCCAGGTGCCGCCCGCGACGTCGACGGTGCGCGAGAACGTGCAGGCGGACATCAACGCGATCTTCCTCGCGCTGGGCGCCGTTGCCCTGCTGGTCGGTGGCCTGGGGATCGCGAACGTCACCCTGCTGTCGGTCCGCGAACGGACCGGGGAGATCGGGCTGCGGCGAGCCCTCGGCGCCACCAAGCGCAACATCGGGAACCAGTTCCTGATGGAGTCCGGTGTGATCGGGCTGCTCGGTGGCCTGGTGGGCGCCGCGCTGGGTGTGGCCATCGTGGTCGCCGTCAGCCTGAGCAAGGAGTGGACGCCGATCCTTGACACGCCGATCGTCGTGGCCGCCGCGCTCCTCGGCGGCGTGATCGGCCTGTGCGCCGGGGCCTACCCGGCTCTCAAGGCGGCCGGCGTCGAGCCGATCACCGCACTGCGCGGAGGGACCTGACCTGTCGCCTGTCGGTCCGCCGGGTTAGCGTCGACTCTTCACGCTTGACCACGAGGAGGACTGATGAGCGGACGAGTGGTGCACTTCGAGATCCCGTTCGACGACGGCGACCGCGCGCGGCGGTTCTACACCGGGGCCTTCGGGTGGCAGCTGCAGGAGCTGCCGGAGATGGGCTACACGCTGGTGAGCACGGGGCCCAACGGTGAGCAGGGGCCGCTCGAGCCCGGGTTCATCAACGGCGGGATCCTGCAGCGCGGGGGCCAGATCACCGGGCCGGTCATCACGGTCGACGTCGACGACATCGATGCGGCGCTGGCGACCATCGAAGGGCTCGGCGGGACGACGGTCGTTGGCCGCCAAGCCGTCGGCGACATGGGCTTCACCGCCTACGCGACCGACACCGAGGGCAACACGATCGGACTGTGGGAGACCGCGCCGGAGGGCTGAGGCTTCCCGCCGACGCCGGCGCCATGACTGGCCCTGCCGTCACAGGGTCTCGAACCACGGCTCGAGTCGCCGGTACGCGTCGAGGAACGTCTCGTGCGCACGCTCGTAGCGCTGGTGCGCGGGACCGTCCGGCAGGTGCTCCGCGCCGCTGCTGCAGAGTCGGTGGGCGATCTCGAAGTCCTCGAACAGGCCGACTCCGACGCCGCCGACCACTGCCGCACCCAGCGCGGTGGCCTCGTCGACCAGGTCGAGCGGCCGCACGGGAACGCCCCAGACGTCAGCGAGGATCTGCAGCAGGTGGTCCGAGCTCGCAGCACCGCCAATGGCGTCCACGCGGTCCACGACTGCCCCGTTGCCGGCGAAGGCGCGCAGGCCGGTGTAGAGGTTGAAGGCCACTCCCTCGACCACCGCACGGGTGAGGTGCGCCGGGCCGTGGTGGCGCGCCAGCCCGGCGAAGACCGCGCGGGCGCGGGGGTTCCAGTACGGGGAGCGCTCGCCGAGCAGGTGCGGCAAGAAGTAGAGCCCGTCCTCGCTGGCGCCGACTGCCGCCGCCATCGACAGGAGGCGCTCGTAGCGGGTGTCCTCGTCGGGCGCGAGCAGCTCCATCACCCACTGCAGGGACGCCCCGCCGGCCTGCATGGAAGCGGTGGGGACGTACTGGCCGGGGACTACGTGGTTGAACGTCATGGTGCGCATCTCGGGATCATGCAGGGGTGCGCTCGCCGCGAGAGACACCCAGGAGGACGAACCGAGGTAGGTGTACGCACCATCCGCGGCGGTCACGATGCCCGCTCCGAGAGCGGCCATGGGACCGTCCCCGCCGCCGATCACCACGGGGGTCCCGACCACGAGCCCCGTCTGGGCAGCGGCCTGCGAAGTGACGTGCCCGACGACCGTGGTGGACGGCACGATCTCAGGGAACAGGCCGACGTCCAGCCCGGCTGCCTCGATCAGGTCAGCCGACCACGTGCCGGCTGCCTGATCGAACGCGTTGGTGCTGGACGCATCGGATGGGTCGGTCACCACCGCGCCGGTGAGGCGCAGCACCATGAAGTCCTTGGCCTGGACAACGTGGCGCACCCGGCCGAAGGCCTCCGGCTCGTGGTCACGGACCCACATCACCTTGGACAACGAGTAGGTGGCATTCAACCGGTGCCCGGTGACCCGGTAGCCGGCGTCCATGCCGAACCGCTGCACAAGCTGAGCGCTCTGGGCAATCGACCGCGTGTCCGCCCAGATGATCGCCGGCCGCACCGGCGTCCCGGCGTGATCGAGCAGAACCGCACCCATCATCTGGCCGGAGAAGCTCACCCCATCGATGCGTGACGCGTCGCACTCAGCGGCGCCGAGCAGCCGTCGGGTGGCATCGCACACGGCCTGCCACCAGGCCTCCGGGTCCTGTTCGGCCTTGCCGCCCGGACCGAAGTCGGTGTCGTACCTCGTAGTGACCGCTCCCAGCACCCGCCCGTCGGCGTCCACCAGGGTCGCCTTGTCGCCGGTGGTGCCGAGGTCGTGGGAGATGATCATCGTGTGGACCTCCTGGTCGGGACTTGCCGAGGGCCGTCTGTGGGTGCCGTGTCCGTCCTGACGGCGAGGGAGGCGTCGATGCTTGACCTCCCGCCGCTCCACCAAGTGCCTTCGGAACTTGACCAGCCGGTAGAGCGCGTACCCGATCAGCACCCAGCACGGCGATGACCAGGATCGGCGTCAGGATGGCCACGATGCTCACCGTAACCGGCGTCCTCCGCGGTCGTGGTGCACCCTGAGCGCCAGGCTAACCGCGCCGCGCAGTCGCGACCGGTCGATGCCGCAGGGAATGGGGCAGACAGGCTGACGGCCGACCCCCTACCGTGCCGACATGTCCGAGCCAACGTTCAGCGACACGATCCGCACCCACTACGAGACCTACATCGACAACGAGGACGCCCGCCTGCGTGCCGGCATGGGTCGGCTCGAGCTGGCCCGGGTGCAGGAGATCGTGCGCCGGAACCTCCCCCAGCGCCCGCTCCGCGTCCTGGACGTCGGGGGCGCGACCGGCGTGCACGCGGAGTGGTTGCTGGCGGACGGGCACACGGTGCACCTGGTGGACCCGGTGGCGGTCCAGGTGGAGCGCGCCGCCGCGCGGCTCGGCGGGACCGGCGGCTTCACCTCCGGGGTGGGCGACGTCCGGGCCCTTCCGGTCGCTGACGCGTCCTTCGACGTGGTCCTGATGTTCGGGCCG
>Ga0209429_10002266_pt1 | contig 11457 bp, 6 predicted proteins | sample BarGraNGADG00212_3_FD_184493 | JGI IMG/M metagenome (GOLD analysis project Ga0209429, IMG submission 184493) | Arctic peat soil microbial communities from Barrow, Alaska - Barrow Graham LP Ref core NGADG0004-212 (SPAdes) (version 2) | ecosystem: Environmental > Terrestrial > Soil > Wetlands >... | reverse complement strand
CAACTCCCTTTCTCGCGCTTGCTTCAGCGAGAATGCTTCTTGGCATCCACTTTATCGATCCAGTATCCTTGACGATTGTAATGTCGATGCAGTCTGGTTTCATAATCCCGATTTATCAGCAGTTCCTCCGTGTATTCCGGTGATTGCTTGATGGTCTCGCGGAGAAGATTGACGAAGACTGTCGACTCGCTCCAACTAACGCGTTCGATCCATTGCGTTGAAACCAGGACCTTTTTCCCCGGCCACCAGTTCCGCGTATCGATGATTAGATAACGAATTGCCCATGTCTCGTCATCGATTATAAAATCTTCGACGTGGCCAATCTCGCCGTCTGCGGCTTGGATGTGATAGCCGCTCACGGCAGAAGTGCTGCGTAAATGGTGATCCCACGCTTTCTCACTTTGTGTGGGTTTTTTCCATTTTTCACGATCACGCACAACAGAGGGATAAGACCCCCACATATATGGGCCGTACCAATACATCGGCCATCCATAATACTCATAGTAATCCCCTTCGAATTGTCGCGAGACTGGCCTGTCACTGTTCAAGGATGGACTGTCCTCAATCTGTTTTTTGGTCAAATCGATAGTTATAGATTGGCCTTCTTTATTCACAGCGACCAGCGCATACGGCGAGATCAATACCTGCCTGCCCAAAAGCCAACTTCCTGTGTCGGCAACCAGATAACGAATCGTCCAGTGGTGGTCATCAAAATAGAATTCTTTGACCTTTCCTATTTCCGCATCGCGGCTGTGCAATTTATAACCTTTTAGCGATTTGGCTTTCCTTAACATAATAGCACTCCTTTCATTTTTTGAGTTTCGCTTTTGTCCGTTGTTGCCGCCTGGCTGAAAGCGTGTTTAAGAAATTGGTTTCGCCACTTGGCCGGAATTCCTTTTTTTACTCTTTCGGGCCAAGGCCGAGAGTGTCGCAAACCATCTCGGCTATCATGAGTTCTTCATCCGTGCGAATAACGCGTACCTTAACCCGGCTGGCGTCTATAGAAATCACGCCCTCATTTGCCGCGTTTCGCTTTTCTTCCAGTTCGATTCCCAGAAATCCCAGCCCTTCGCAGATCCGCGTGCGGACTACGGGTGCCTTCTCGCCGATGCCGCCGGCGAACACAAGCGTATCCAGTCCACTCAAGGCCGCCGCGAATGCGCCGATCCATTTCTTGACCTGGTAACAAAATAGCGCAACCGCCTCCGCCGCACGCACGTCCTTAGTTTCATTGTCGAGTAAGTCACGCATATCGGAACTGGTCTCCGACACGCCAAGCAGCCCGGACTGGAAATTGACCATCTCATTGAATTGCTTAGCGCTCATTTTTTCAGTGCTTGCCAGGTACCAAACCAGTCCGGGATCGAGATCACCGGAGCGTGTGCTCATGGGCACCCCGGCTGTAGGGGTAAAGCTCATACTTGTGTCTATGGATTTGCCGTCACGCACCGCCGCCAGACTCGCGCCATTGCCAAGGTGAGCGAGAATGACCCGGCCTTTTGCCGCTTCCGCTCCGTCCAGGCGCGCTAGTTCTCCCATGAGGAACGCATACGACAACCCGTGAAACCCATACCGCCGCACCCCCTGCGCTTCGTAACGGCGCGGAATCGGCAACAGGCGGGCCACGCGCGGCAGGTCATGGTGAAAGGCCGTGTCGAAACACGCCACCTGGGGCAGGTCGGGAAATCGGCGATGAAACGCCTCGGTCAACAGGATCTCTTCCGGCATATGCTCAGGATCGAATGGACTGAGCTGGCGCAGCTCCTCAACCATTTCCGCAGTGATTCGCTGCGGCTTGCTATACTTCGGTCCGCCATGCACCACACGATGCCCCACCGCAGTTAACTCCCCACGCCGCATTCGGTCCTCGATCCAATCCATCAGAATGCCCACCGCCACTGTGTGATCCGGCGCCGTCACTAACCGTGAAAAGTTATCCGACTGGTTCAAGCCTTTTACTATAAACGTGGCCTCCGGCAGTCCGATCCGCTCAACCCCGCCCTCCAGAATTCGCCGCAGCGGGTCACCGGCCTCGAACACCGCAAACTTGATGCTCGACGATCCGCCGTTGATCGTCAGGATGCGAGGGTTAACTGGTTTCATGAATGACTCCTTCGTCATTTAGCAATCCGAACGAAGCCAGTTTCGCGCACGTGGACACATAATCCGAATGAAGAATGCTTCGAATCCCCAAACCTTCCGCGATCTGGACGAACATCGAAGTGTTTTCGATATAGACTACCTGCGGAGCTTTTGCCTGAGAGATGTCCAGAGCAAGCCGAAAAATGTCCGCGTCGGGCTTGCGGAGGTGGACGAAGCAGGAAGAAATAAAAGAATCCACAAACCCGTCCAACTCGAATTTTCGAATCCGATACGCATTCAGTTCCCGTGCTTCGTTGCTGACTACGACAATCTTCAATCCATACTTTGCCTTAAGGCTGCGGACCAACTCGATCATTTTGGGATATGGCTTCGACTGGGCGAACATGAATTCCCGAAACTGAGCCGGAGTAAATGATCGCTCCTCATAGAACACCACCCAGTTAAGGTATTCCTCAATAGTGAACTTACCCAACTCATAAGTATCGAGGATCTGGTTATGCCGGTTTTCCGTCTCTTTCGAATTCAGTTTGAACGCCTTGTCCGCCAGTTTGCGGAACACGTGACCCCATCCGTCGGTGAGCAACACGCCGCCAATATCCACAAACAAAAATTTAATCCCAGTCTTTTCTTTCATTCTGCCTCCTTTTCCATAAGGTTGCGCCAAATAGCGTGCTTCCTTAGTCGAGCTGATTTGCTTCTGCCATTGACCGCCCCGCACTGCGCAGAGACTCGGGACAGTCCAACCGCCCGGTGTGGATTTCGATGAATACGAGGCCGTCCGCCTCGGCAACCTTATCCAGCGCATCTTCCAGTTCTCCTTCCGTGCGGACATCAAGTCCCAGTCCTCCTCCGAATACGTCAACGAGCTTGTGATATTGCCAGGACTGGATATCGTTGTAGGGGCGATCACAGATCACCCGTTCTATCGTATACCCGTCATTATTGATGAGAAAGATGACGGGTTTGAGAAGGTTCCGGATCATCGTCGAGAGGTCCTGACAAGTAACTTGAAAAGAACCATCCCCTACAAACAGCACGACGCGCCGGTCCTGCGCTGCAAAACCTGCGCCCAGGGTTGCCCCGACCGTATAGCCGATCGATCCGTAAAAGGTCTGCCCTATGAAGATCGCTCCTTCCGGCATGAGCATCTCCGCAGCGCTGAAGAGGGATACGCCTGTTTCAGCAATGACTATTGAATTATCTTTTATGAAGTGACTCATGCGGTCGAAGAAACGCTTGATGGTAAGGGGTTTCGACGCCTCAGGCCGGTACGGCTCCGTATACCGGTGCACACAGCTATCGGCGGCACATTGGATCTCCAAAGTCGCGGCATCTCGTCGTGGAAGCTTTTCCGTCAGCCCGAGGATAAAATCATGGAGATACACGTTTTCGTAATAATGGTGTTTGATCTTCACGGAGCGGATGTTGGCACTCATCGTTTTTGAGTCGTCAAGGTTTGTTGTGAAGCCGCCTGTATTAAGATCGGTCATCAACGCTCCAAGTTGTAGAATGCAGTCGGCTGACTCAACCCGATTCCGTACGTAATCGCGACTCCGATCTCCTTCAAACAGGCCGATGAATTGCGGGTGGTGCTCGGAAATAACAGTTTTACCCAACATCATAGTGACATACGGAAAGCCCGTTTTGTCTAGAAAACCGGCGAATTCCTTTTGCAGTTTAAAGCGTATCAGTTCTACATCGCCGATCACCACAGGTTTCTGCGCTTTATTCAGCATTTTAACCGCTTCCTTGATCGCTTCCCCGAGAGCAGCCTGATCGCTGGAGGGAGGCGTTGGAAAGAGAAAAGCGTCCGGCGGATTACATTTCTTCATCACCATATCCGAGGGGAAACTGATGTAAACCGGTTGCTGGTGAGAAAGACACGCCGACAACACCCGGTCGATCTCGGCCGGGGCCGATTCAGCGGAAACGAGCTCGGTTGAGGCGGCAGTAATTTTTTCATATATCCTCAAAGGAGTCTGATAATCGCCCAGGGTGTGATGCAACAGTGGCCGCCTGCGAAAATTAATCGTGGCCGGCGAACCGGTTATCACCACCACAGGCACCCTTTCGGCAAATGATCCCGCCACACCGTTGATGGCGCTCAGTTCTCCGACACCATAGGTTGAGGCAAACGCGCCTATGCCCCGAATACGTGCGTAGCCGTCAGCGGCATAGGCCGCGTTGAGTTCATTGCATGTTCCGACATACTTGAGATCGCTCTTCAGTACCTGATTAAAAAAACCAAGAACAAAATCACCCGGCACGCCGAAGAGGTGATCCACGCCTATCTCTTTGAGCCGGGTTAGCAGGTATTGCGCAACCGTGATTTCTGAGCTTGCCATATCGCTGCACTCCTTATAAATTTCCTAGATATTCTCAGTCCCTGACGTACACACCGCGAACCATATCATTGAGAATTCGTTGTTGTCAGCACGTGGACTTGTAATCGGTACAGAGTAGTACCGGGTTCATAATCAATCCCCGCCAAAACAAGTTCCCTGCATGCCGCTGGTGATGCTATGCGCAATGTGAATTCGCAGATCGACTTTGTGTTTCTGCCGATCATCGACTAAAGGAATTGCAAGATCATGCCGCTCGATGCCGTCGACTGTCAACATAGTCATTCCGTCCGCTGCCCGAGTTTGGCTTACCGTGATGCAATAGACCGTCTCCCGATACCGATAGTTCATCTTGAACGACGCCCAGTGTTCAGGAATGCAGGGTTCTATATACAGTTTGTCCGCTTCGAGCCGCAGTCCCAGGATTGATTCCACAATCAACCGATACATCCAGCCCGCAGAACCCGAGTACCAGGTCCAGCCGCCGCGGCCGGTATGGGGCGACAGCGCATAAACATCGGATGCGACGACATACGGTTCTACCTTGTAAATTGCAATCGACTCGGCGCTCCAGGCATGGTTTACCGGATTGATGATCGACAACAGTTCCCATGCGCGATGGTTGTCACCCATGGCGGCGAATGCCATCACTGCCCAGACTGCCGCATGGGTGTATTGCGCGCCATTCTCTCTGACGCCGGGAACATACGCCTTTATATAGCCCGGGTCTGGAGTCGATTTGTCGAATGGCGGCGTCAGTAACTGGATCACTGCATCGGCACGGTGCACAAGATGCTTGTCGAGCGCGTCCATGGCCATGCGTGAGCGCTTGGCATCAGCCGCCCCGGATAAAACAGACCAGCTTTGCGCAATCGAATCAATCCGGCATTCGGGGTTACTTGCCGATCCCAGCGACGTACCGTCGTCGAAGTAGGCGCGGCGGTACCATTCGCCATCCCAGCCATGCTGCTCGATATTTCGGCGAAGCTGTGCCGCTTCCTTGTGGCAAATCTCGACGAAAGCCGGATCACCATGCAGCTTGGCAACTTCAGCGAACTGCATGAGCACATCATGGAGGAAAAACCCCAGCCAGATGCTTTCGCCTTTACCCTGCGCGCCCACTTTGTTCATGCCGTCGTTCCAGTCACCGGTACCCATGAGCGGCAGGCCGTGTCCGCCAAAGCAAAGGCCTCTTTGTACTGCCCGCACGCAATGCTCGTATAACGTCGCTGTTTCGTCTGACCGGCCGGGTAGTTCATAATACGATTCTTCCTCCGGCTTGAGCGGTCTGCCTTCCAGAAAAGGGATGGACTCATCCAGTATACCGGTATCCCCGGTACTCGAAACATAGCGGCATGCCGCCAGTGGCAGCCAAAGGAAATCATCAGAACAACGGGTACGAACACCCCTGCCCAGCGGGGGATGCCACCAATGCTGAACATCGCCTTCCTTGAACTGACGGGATGCGCAGAGCAGCAAATGCGCCCGCACAAGGCCCGGCTCGGCATGAACGAGCGCCATCACGTCCTGCAGCTGATCGCGAAAACCGAAAGCGCCTGATGATTGGTAAAACGCGCTCCGTCCCCACAGTCGGCAAGCCATGGTTTGATAGACCAGCCAGCCGTTGGCCAGCATATTGATGGATGGATCGGGCGTTTCCACGTATACCGCGCCGAGGGTGTGCTTCCAGTAGTTCGTGACGACTTCGAGCGCGCTGCGCGCTGCAGCAGATCCTCGAAAACGCTGCATCACCTGGCGCACATTATCGCCGTTTTGAGCCGCGCCAAGCCTGAAAGTGATCTCGCGTTCCTGCCCATCGGCCAGCTCGAACGGTACCTGGATTGTGGCACAGGGATCAAGTGCCACGCCTACCCTGCCGGAAAGACGCGACGACGACATCGCAGTAGGATTCTGTAGCGTTCCGTTGCGACCAATGAATTCAGTCCTGTCGCTGCTGAAACTTCGCGTCGCATCGTCCACATCGAAAAACGCAACCTGTGCGCCGAACTCCTCGTTGTATACATTACGCGCCAAGAGCGCGCCGCTGTCGGGATCGATCTGCGTGATCACATGCATTATCGATTTTGGCCGCAGGTCTCCCAGTATCCATTCAATGTATCCGGTGACGGAGAGGCGGCGTAACCGGCCTGATTTGTTGCGCACCTTCAACACCGCGAACTTGACCGGTGCATCCAACGCCACATAAACCCGCAGTTCGGAGTCAATACCATCCTCTGTATGGGTGAACACGCTGTAACCGAATCCGTGCCGGCAAACGTAATATCCATCTCCACGGCAGGGCCAGGGCGTAGGCGACCAGAAGAGCCCGCTTTCTTCGTCCCTCAGGTAAAAGGCTTCGCCGCCGGAATCGCTTACGGGGTCGTTCGACCAGGGCGTGAGTAGAAACTCCTGCGCGTTCTCGCTCCATGTGTTGGCGCAGCCGCTTTCCGAAACGATGGTGCCGAATGATGGATTCGCCAGTACGTTCACCCACGGCGCCGGTGTCATCTGACCGGGTGCGATCGTAATGACGTACTCGCTTCCATCAGGTGTGAATCCGCCAAACCCGTTGTAAAACATCAGATCGCCGCGAGAAGACTCGACGGCCGCCGCTGGTTCTGTGTGCAGGGTTTGAGTTGGTATAAAAAGCGGAACAACGGCGTCAGCAAGGCTGCGCCGGTTGATCTGTTCCGCAAGCGTGCCACCTTTGTCATCGAGCACCACGCGAGCAACCGACTGAAGCAGAATCATGTCCTCGCTGGGCAAAGGTCCTGCAAGTCTCACGAATATCCCGCCCGGCTTATCGCTAAGATCGGCCTCATTGCCTGCGGCGATCAGTTTCAGTATCTGATCGTGAAGCGATTGCCGGTTGCCGGCACCTTCTGAGCTGCAGATCACCAGATCGACTGTCAGTCCCTTTAAACGCCAGTAAGCATGGGCCTGCAATAACTGGCGCACCAAATCGATATTGGCAGGTTCCCCGATCTGCAACAGCACGATCGGTAAATCCCCGGAAATTGAATTGCCCCATAAACCGGATTGCCCCCTGTGGTTCTTGATAATAATGCCGGGATCGGCGCGTAATGAAGCATTGGCGTAAATAATAGAGTCGGCGAGTCGGCCATAGAGTTGTGTGTCGGCCTGGGTCGCATTGAGCTGCCGCATGATCGACTGGCTGTGCGTACATGCCAGGTCGAAGACGCGATCGGTCAAATGCGTATCCTGGTATTTTTCGATGAGTTTCAAGCATGCGTCACGGGTCTCACCGATGCCGGTGATGAAAGCAACTGTTGCCGATTGTTCCGGATCCAGTGTTATCCGGCATCGGATAGCGACAATCGGATCAAGTACGGAACCCTCGCTGTCCGACAGCGCCGTGACATTAAGCATCGCCTGTGGATTGACAAGAGTATTTCCGCGGCCAATGAAACGCATCCGGTCAGTTTCATACGAGATGTCGCCCGGAAACGACTCGCTGGGAACAAATAGGTGAAACATCCATAGTGACGCATGGCCGGCAGCGCCGGACCGGCGATTACACAGGATTGCCTGCTGCTCACGGACGATCTCCGTCTGGACAAAAAGATTACTGAAAGCGGGATGTGTAGCGTCGGCAGCAGCCAATGCAAGAACCACTTCCGCATAACTCGTCAGGTCGATTACCTTGCGTGTCCCTGAGCGGTTCGTGATGCCAATTCGCCGGACTTCGATGTCATCCTCCGGCGAAACGGCAATCTCCGTGTATGTATCCATGCCCTGTTCAAAACACCGGAATACCGCGCATGCCTCCGAAAACTTTGCTCGATATGCCGCTGATGGATTGAGTGCTGGTTGATAGGTCGTTGACCAGAACGTACCGTTTGCCACGTCGCGCAGATAGCAGAACGTGCCCCAATTGTCTCGCGTGCTATCTTCGCGCCAGCGCGTGACTGCGATGTCCTTCCAGCGACTGTAGCCGCCTCCCGCGTTCGTGATCATCACGTGGTATCGGCCGTTCGCCAGCAATTGCACTGCCGGTATCGGCGTGGTGGCACCATACAAAACGCGAACCGGTGCTTCTGTCGAGTTGTCCACAAGCACAGGGTTCATAACCAACCCCCGTTAAAACCAGCACGTCGCAGGCCGCCGGCGATATATGGGCAGTTTCTCATCAACCGCCACAATAAGCCGGTACGATAGTTTTCGATCATCAAAACAATCGGCCCTTGATTAAGCCCGAAATGCCAAGGTGATACCCAACCAAAGGCATTGCCGGATTTTACCGGGTAGGTCGGGTTAAAAGTCGCTTTGAAGCCGTAGGGATTGTGCTCTGTTAATTTAACCTGGTTAATATAATAGTCGATCGCGGGAAGCACGATCTCCGGCGCGAACGGCAGCGATGTTACCACCGCCCACGGCGCGATGGTGCCGTCGTCGGGCCCATACGGCACGCCTCGTCCCAGGTAATCAAAAAATTGGCGTTCGATGCCGTTCACTTTGATCGTGTCTGGGCCGGGGCCGTCGCTTGCGGTAATTCCCCAGCAATTGCGGCCATAGCCCGCAAACTTGAGCGGGTTGTCCATCGCATACTGCTGTTGCACATAAGTCGCGCGGCGGCTGTTTTCGAAATAGTCAATGCCCTTGTCGTGCATGAACGCGTCTTGAATGCCGCGAAAGTCGATCCAGACATGCGAGAGCTGGTGTGTGAACAACGGCCCGGCGTAAAGATATTCATATCCGCAACAGCGTTCCCACCGGTAAGTCGAAGTCCACGCGGTGTAGCAGCTCTCGGGCAACGGATGAGTGGGCGAGCCCAGTCCCAGGACATACAACAACATCGCCTCATCGTAGCCTTCCCAACGGTATCCGAGAAATCCGCTTTCGGGCTTCCAGCCGTGCGTAACCGTTGTACCAAGGTTTTGCGCCCATTGCCAATCCGCACGGCGATAAAGCGTGTCGGCGAGGGTGCGGATTTCATGCTCGTCGTCGGTATCCGCGTCAAAATAAACTCCCGCCGTTAACGCACCCGCCAGCAGAAAAGCGCTATCTACCGTTGACAGTTCACATTGCCAGGCGCGCCGGCCGGTCCTCATGTCAAGAAAATGATAATAAAATCCCTGGAAGCCGGTAGCGTCGGGTTCAGGTCCTTGCGGACTGTTCCAGAAAAAACGCAACGTGGTCAGCGTTCGTTCTATCGCCGCGGCACGCGGCATAAACCCGCGCTCGACAGCCACAGGGTAAGCCGCCAACGCTAAGCCGGTAGCGGCAATACTGGCAGGCCAATCCACTGCGGTCTTGTCGATTACCAGCCCGTTGTCCGGATTCGTCTCATTCAGAAAGTAGCTGAATGATTTGTGCTGAAGCTTTTCCAGCTCAGCGTCGGCAACGGCGTGCGGCTGCAGCGCAATATCATGCGCATTTTTCTGTTCAATCATGTTTTTTCCTCAAGCTATTTCCTGGCGACATCCCTACCGCAAGAGCGTCGTTGACGATTGTCTGTGCTTCCTCCAGGATACTACGCAAATGATCCGCTCCACGGAAGCTCTCCGCATAAATCTTGTAGATATTCTCCGTCCCTGACGGACGCGCCGCAAACCATCCGCTCTCGGAAATTACCTTTATTCCATCGATGGACGCGCCATTGCCCGGTGCGCGGGTGAGGATGGTCCGGATTTTTTCACCCCCCAGTTCGGCGATCTTGACCTGCTGGGATGATATCTTCGCCAAAAGTACCTTTTGATCCGGAGTGCATGGTGCCTCAACGCGGTCGTAGGCCGGCTCTCCAAACTCGCGTGTGAGTTCATGGTATATTTCGCCGGGATCGCGGCCCATAAAGGCTGTGATCTCCGCCGAGAGTAGAGCCGGTACGATTCCGTCTTTATCCGTCGTCCAGACGCTACCATCCAGACGAGCAAAAGTGGCCCCGGCGCTTTCTTCGCCGCCGAAGCCAAGCGAGCCGTCGAGCAGACCATCCACAAACCACTTGAAGCCGACCGGCGTCTCGTAGAGTTTCCGCCCCAGCTTCGCAGTGACATGATCAATCATCCGGCTGCTCACCACCGTCTTACCGACCGCCGCTTCCTTGCGCCACTTTGGCCGGTGTTGAAAAAGGTAGAAAATGATGACCGAAAGGTAGTGATTGGGAGCAAGCAACCCCCCGCTTCGGGTGACAATCCCGTGCCTGTCGTGATCAGTGTCGCAGGCAAAAGCGATATCGAAGCGATCCTTCAGGCCGATTAACCTCTGCATCGCATAGGGTGAGGACGGGTCCATGCGGATCTGGCCATCCCAATCTACAGTCATAAATCGGAAAGTCGGGTCAACGGCATCATTCACGACCGTGAGGTTCAACCCATATCGCTCAGCAATCGGCCCCCAGTAGTGGACCCCGGCGCCGCCGAGAGGATCCACCCCCATGTTGATCTTCACGCCACGAATGGCATCCATGTCAAGCACATTAGCGAGATCAGAGATATAAGCATTGAGATAGTCGTGCCGGTGCGTAGTGGAGGCGCGAAGGGCTTTCTCGAAGGGAATCTTTTTTACGCCCTCCAACCCAACTTCGAGAAACTTGTTTGCTTGCGCCCCGATCCAGTCGGTGACAGAGGATTCCGCCGGCCCGCCATTGGGGGGATTGTATTTAAACCCGCCGTCATGGGGCGGATTATGTGACGGCGTAATGACGATGCCGTCGGCGAGTCCTGTTTTGCGCCCGCGGTTGTATGTGATAATCGCGTGAGAAATAACAGGGGTTGGGGTGTATTCATCCCCCTGCGCGATCATGACTTCCACACCGTTTGCTGCCAGCACCTCAAGCGCGCTGGCAAGAGCCGGCACGGAGAGGGCATGCGTGTCCATGCCGAGAAACAGCGGGCCGTCAATTTTCTGCTGATGGCGGTAAAGGCAAATGGCCTGACTGATAGCAAGGATATGCCATTCATTGAAAGCTTTTTCGAATGCGGAACCACGATGCCCTGAGGTGCCGAATACAACCCGCTGCGCCGGTATCGATGGATCGGGCATCTCAGTATAA
>Ga0209429_10002265_pt1 | contig 11457 bp, 5 predicted proteins | sample BarGraNGADG00212_3_FD_184493 | JGI IMG/M metagenome (GOLD analysis project Ga0209429, IMG submission 184493) | Arctic peat soil microbial communities from Barrow, Alaska - Barrow Graham LP Ref core NGADG0004-212 (SPAdes) (version 2) | ecosystem: Environmental > Terrestrial > Soil > Wetlands >... | reverse complement strand
ATTCGATAAAAAGACCGGGTTCATGAGTCAATTGAGTCAAAAAGGGACCGAACTATTGGCAACCGATGGAGCACCCAAATTGCATTTGTGGCGTGCTTCGCACCGAAACGATGACGACTGGGCCTACCGTACTTGGGAACGATATGGTATAACCACACTCCAATATACTCCGGTTGATATGAAAGTTGAGACGATTGATAAAACCACCGTGAAGGTTGTTTCAACCACAAAAGCCGATGGAAAAGAAGGTTTTGGAGTGTACCATACTGCCAGCTATTTAATCAAAGGCGATGGGACCATTCAGGTTGACAATAAGGTTCAATTTGTCGGCTTCCGTGTAAATCTGGCACGCATCGGTGTTCGCATGTTGCTAGATAAACGGCTCGATCGCATGACGTTCTTTGGTCGTGGCCCGATCGAAAACTATTCTGATCGGAAGTCTTCTGCCCAGGTTGGACTTTATGACATAGGCGTCAACGAACAATACGAATACGAAAAGCCTATGGAACGTGGCAATCACGAAGAAGTCAGGTGGGCAAAACTATACGGCAAAGACATGCCGGGCATGTTGATACAATCGGATGAAAAGTTGATGCAGTTTGCTGCACTTCCACATACGGATGAACAAATGTATCCTGTAGAGTACAAAATTGATCTCCCGGCTAGCACAGCAACTGTAGTTTGCGTATCTACCAAGACCTTAGGTGTTGGCTCTAATAGTTGCGGGCCCCAGCCGCTGGAAAAATTCCAGGTGTTTGCAGATCCAACTTCTTTTACATACACGATTAACCTATTTTAAATTGATAATCAGTTTTCGCACCTCAGGTTCAGAAATGTTCAAAATGAAAAAAATAATCCCCCTATTGTTGATGGCAGCCTCGATGTTTCCATTATTGAGTTTTGCACAAAATCCAATAATTCAGACCCTTTATTCAACCGATCCGGCTCCAATGGTGTTTAACGATACCCTTTACCTTTACACAGGGCACGACGAAGACAACTCATCATTCTTTGTCATGAAAGACTGGAGGTGTTACTCCTCCACTGACATGGTAAACTGGACCGATCATGGATCACCTTTGTCGCTGGGAACTTTTAGTTGGGCTAAAAGTGATGCCTGGGCCGGACAGTGCGTTCCCCGAAATGGAAAGTTTTACTGGTATGTTCCTGTAACAAAAAAAACTGGTGGCTTTGCAATAGGTGTTGCGGTATCGAACAGTCCTACTGGTCCTTTTGTCGATGCTAAAGGCTCTCCGTTGGTAACCAGTAGTGAGATTGATCCTACCGTTTTTATTGATGATGATGGACAAGCCTATTTATATTATGGAAATCCAAACCTTTTCTATGTGAAACTGAATGAGAATATGATTTCGTACTCAGGTTCAGTTGTACAAGTACCTCTCACTCAGGCTGGTTTCGGAGTTCGTACAGGAGACGCGAGCCGGATAACACAGTATGAAGAAGCTCCATGGCTGTGTAAACGCAACAACATCTATTACATGCTGTATGCAGCTGGAGGTATCCCCGAACATATTGCGTATTCTACAAGCTCCAGTCCTATTGGTCCATGGACTTTCCAAGGCACCATCATGCCTGCACAGGGAGGATCTTTTACGAACCATGAGGGGATAACTGATTATAAAGGGAAATCATACTTTTTCTATCATAATGGTGCCTTACCCGGTGGTGGCGGATTTTCCCGTTCGGTATGCGTTGAGGAATTCACCTACAATGCTGATGGAACAATTCCATCGTTTAATATGACCCCGGGAGTAAAAGGGGTTGGTAATCTGAATCCTTATAGCAGAAACGAGTTTGAGACCATAGCATGGGAATCGGGTGTTAAAACTAACAAAAGCAGCAAAGCCGGAATCTACGTAACGGATATTAATAATGGCGATTATGTTAAGGTGCGAGGTGTTGATTTCGGTACTTCGGGTGCAGGTATATTTACAGCAAATGTCGCTTGTGCTTTTATCGGAGGAACTATTGAGTTACATCTCAACAGTTCCACAGGCACATTGATAGGCAAATTACCGGTATGTTGTACAGGTGGAGAGGATATGTGGAAAACGGAGACAACAAATATATCAGGGGCAACAGGCATTCATGACCTTTACTTTGTATTCAAGGGATTAGGCACAGGCAAACTCTTCAATGTCGACAATTGGACATTCAAACAAAAAGCAGCAGAACATACGCTGGTTGCCATCAATGCTTCTATCGACAAATACAAAATAGATACTATTTCAGGCACTAACATCGCAAAAATGAATGTTAAAGCCATTTATGCCGATGGAACAAGTGAAGTTGTTACTGCCCAAGCTCAAGCAGTGCCCGATAAAGAAGGTATTGTTACAATTACCCACGATTCAATAATCGGTATTAGCTATAGTCCTAACCCTGTCAACATCAATGTAAATTATGAAGGAAAAACCGATGTCCTTAGTTTGTATGTGAAAGATCTGATAGGTGAAGCTACAGTGAAAAAACTTACTACCGATTCAAGCAATGTAACATTGATAAATGGTGCTACATTTTCTTTTACTCTACTAGCAACGTATGTAGATGGACACACCCAAGATGTCACCCAAATTGCCGGCTATACCAATACACATCCCGAAATTGCGTTGGTGACGAAAGGCTTGATTACCTCTATAAAAACAGGCTCAACAGATTTGACAGTTAGTTTTAAGGGTGAAAAAGGTGTGGCTGTAACAACTCTAATCAATATTGACGTTATAAACCGCAACCCATATATTAGAAATGAAGCTGAAAACTATAGCGATCAACAAGGAAGTGCAACCGAAAATTGTTCTGAGGGGGGAAGCAATGTTTGCGACCTTCAAAACGGGGAATGGTTAAAATTCAAAAGTGTCGATTTTGGAACCGGTGCTAAAACCTTTCAAATCAGGGCAGCATCGGCCACTAGTGGAGGTTCAATGGTGATCCGGCTTGATAGTCTTACCGGCACTATCGTAGGTACTTGCTCTGTACCGGGTACCGGTGGGTGGCAGACCTGGGCAACAAGAACTTGTACAGTTAGCGGGGCAACCGGGGTTCATGATTTATACCTGCAATTAAAAGGTAGCGGAACGGGTGTTTTGTTCAACGTAAACTGGTGGAAGTTTGTGGCGGTCCCAACCTCTTTGAATAATTTCACCGACCAACCGGCGATATCAGTCATATCACTTAATCAAAAAAAATATCTGAAAGGCACCCGGGCTGGAGACATTATATCCATCTATACTATTAATGGAAAGAAGGTATCAACTTTTAAATCCACTTCCGAACTGGAATTAATTAATGGTTTGCCAGGAGTCGTATTAATCGAAGTCAAGTCTGGGAAAACCCATTCCGTTATTAAAACAGTATTTTAGTTTTTCTAAAAAAAATGAGTAACATAACACACAATCTGAAAAATCATTTTGTCATGAAGAATAAATTAGCATTTATGTCCTCTATTATTGGGATTATGACAATAATTTCTCCAATTGCGATTGCGCAAAATCCAATTATCCAAACCGTTTACACAGCCGATCCGGCACCGATGGTTTATAAAGATACCGTTTACCTTTACACAGGTCACGATGAAGACCATGCCAACTATTTTGTCATGAATGACTGGAGGTGCTTCTCTACAACGGATATGGTTAACTGGACGGATCATGGATCACCTCTATCATACAAAACCTTTAGTTGGTCGAAGGGTGATGCCTGGGCTGGACAATGTGTTTTCCGTAACGGGAAATTTTATTGGTATGTACCCATAAGCGAGGTTAGTGGTAAGGGGATGTCCATTGGTGTAGCAGTATCTAACAGTCCAACAGGGCCGTTTACCGATGCTATAGGGAAACCCTTAGTACATAGTGGTGGTGGGGACATCGATCCAACGGTCTTTATTGACGATGATGGGCAAGCCTATTTATACTGGGGTAACCCCTATCTAAAATACGTCAAACTAAACGAAGACATGATTTCCTATTCGGGCGAAGTGGTTACCGTAGAGTTTACTCCACAGAGCTTTGGTGTACGCACTGGAGACGCAAATCGTTCCACTCAATACGAAGAAGGGCCCTGGTTTTATAAACGGAAAGGTCTGTATTACATACTTTTCCCTGCGGGGGGTGTTCCTGAACACCTTGCCTATTCAACTAGCCCTAGACCAACCGGGCCTTGGACGTATCAGGACACTATCATGCCCATTATCGGAAAAGGAGGAGCTTTTACAAATCACCCTGGGACCATTGATTTCAAAGGCAATTCCTATCTCTTTTACCACAACGGTAACCTTCCAGGTGGTGGTGGTTTTGACCGCTCTGTCTGTGCGATGGAATTCAAATACAACGAAAATGGAACCATTCCAAGGATTCTTCACACGGTTGAAGGTATTACCAAAAGTGTTGGAGAATTCAACCCGATGATTCGTCAGGAAGCCGAAACAATGGCCTTCGAATCGGGTGTAGAAACCGCAAAAAGCGACAAAGTCGGAATCTATGTGACCGATATTGACAACGGTGATTACATTAAGGTTAGAAGCGTTCATTTCAAAAAGAAAGTCAAATCTTTTCAGGCAAATGTCGCATCAGCATCTCACGATGGAAAAATAGAAATTCATATTGACGGCTTAACTGGCCCGTTATTGGGAACGCTGAACGTAAAAAACACCGGAGATTTTCAGAAATGGGCCGTTCAATCCTGCAAAGTCAATTCTGTTGAAGGAATCCATGACCTTTATTTTGTATTTAAAGGAGGCGAAGGCGATTTGTTAAACTTCGATTGGTGGATTTTTAATTAACAATAAAAAATCAGCTTCTACTATTATGATATTAATCAGACCATTCCGTTTTACTTTGGCACTTGTTTCCATTTGTATTTTTTTCACCACGACAAATGCCAACGCAGCTACCACCGGAAGCGAAGTCCTTGCGCATTGGCGATTCGAGCAAATTATGCACCTTAGAGGAGATTCAACCAGTTTACCAATTGTAGGTCAGCCACTCACTGCATCCGATAGAGGGCCTTCTGAACCGCAACCATTTGTTGTTGACCTTTCTGGTAAAGACAACGTATTGCAAGTTCGTGGTTCAAGGCCTTCGCCCAATGTATTTTCCGACAACGTTCCATCAGATAGGACGAATGGTTTGTCCAACACTCGGTCACTTGTTTTGAAACATGGGGAATACGTCGTTTCGTTAGAAAGACCTTTGGCTTTCTATAACTTGCAGAAAAGTTGGACTATTGAAGCCAGTCTTGTCTGCAATCTACTTGGAACTGAGCAGGTGTATCTCTGCAAGGAGGGTCCGAAGGGTGCTTTGGCAGGTGATCTGTCACTTGGTTTTGATAATATGATGAAACAATACTTTGTTGAAGTAATGGGTGCCGATGGTCTCCCTCGTCGCATTGGCGCTGGTGACGAAGTGATTGCCGGGAAATGGTACGATGTGCGTGCACAAGCCAATTACGATGCAAAAAGTAACCAAACCACCGTACGCCTCGAAGTAAAGCCTTCCGGTCAAACAAACTTCGGCAAGGGCTCCTCCATGTCTTTCAAAGGAACAGCTCTTCCTCACAATACAGGCATGTGGGTGATCGGGCGCGGTTTCCCAAGTGGTTTCCCAAATAGTCTAGATGTACTTGATGGCGGTATCGACGAAGTTCGCATTCAAGGTGAAGCATTGCCCAGAGTTGCTGGCCAGAACCCACTTTTCACAGAATTCTTTACCGCCGACCCAGCTGTTACTGTCATTGGTAATACCGTGTATGCCTATGTCGGACAAGATGCCGCCTCGGTAGGTGGATGGTTCAACATGCCCAGCTGGCTTTGTTATTCAAGTACCGATATGAAGAACTGGAAAGCTCATGGTCCTGTTCTGGCTGCAAAAGATTTTTTAAACGCTTATCCAGGAGCATCTTGGGCAGCGCAGGTAGTAGAAAAGGATGGGAAATATTACGATTATGTCACACTGGATGGAAAAAATGGGCACTTTATCACGGTAGCAGTAAGCGATAGCCCAACCGGCCCTTTCAAGGAAGCGCTTCCAGGAAAACCACTAATTACCGATGACATGACCCTAGATTCACATAGAGCAAATTCTGACATCGACCCAACAATCTTCATCGACGACGACGGAACCCCATGGATGGCTTGGGGTAACGGCGATTGTTACATGGTAAAACTAAAGCGCAACATGGTCGAAATCGACGGTTCGGTCACCAAGGTACCATTCAGAAATTATTCAGAAGGGCCTTGGCTCTTCAAACGCGGCGCCCTTTATTATATGGTATATGCTGCCGATGCTCCTGGTGTGCAAGCTGAACAAATTGGATATTCCACCGCAAAGAAAATAACCGGACCTTGGACATATGGAGGCTTAATCACCGGCTCTGCAAAACACGGCTTCACCATTCACCCATCGGTTATCGAGTTCAAAAAACAATGGTATTTCTTTTACCACGATGGATCCTACACCTTGAATGGCACTCCCGGTGGTGACTGCAGACGTCAGGTTTGTGTCGAATACCTTTACTTTAATCCAGATGGTAGCATTAAACCAATCACTTTGACAACTGAAGGGGTGAGCGTGCCAGCGAAACAGTTCAAATAATATATATAAAAATCATGAAATATTCCATTCTTCTATTAGTCAGCATTGTATTTTTCAGCGCAAATTTGTCTGCACAGGTATCCGTTCCCGAGCAACAGAGTAAAATCATATCTAAACCTGATCCCAACTTCTGTATTTACCTGTGTTTCGGACAGTCAAATATGGAAGGCAATGCAGCCATTTTGAGTGCAGACCGCACAGGAGTTAATCCCCGCTTTAAAGTGATGACGGTAGCCCCGGATGATTATGCTCATCTTCGCAGATCTGTGGGTAGCTGGTACACTGCAGTACCTCCATTATGCCGTTGGGATACCGGACTAACCCCCGCTGATTATTTTGGACGAACGATGGTCGATAGTCTTGCCGACAGCATAAAGGTTGGCGTAATAGTCATTGCCATGGGTGGTAGCGGTATTGACGCATTCGACAAGGATAATTACATACAGTATTACAATGCCGCTGATGCATGGCAGAAAGGTTTAATGAATGTCTATGGAGGCTGTCCCTACGCTAAAATGATAGAAATGGCAAAAAAAGCACAGCAAGTAGGTGTTATTAAAGGCATCTTGCTGCATCAGGGTGAATCGAACAACGGGCAATCCGATTGGCCATTAAAAGTTAAAAAAATCTATAACAATATGTTGGAGGATTTGAGTATCGAACCTAATTCCATTCCCCTTCTTGTCGGCGAAATGTTGCGTCAGGATCAAGGCGGAATTTGTTGGGGTATGAATAATATTATCGCCACACTACCGAATATCATGCCCAATTCGTATCCTATTTCTTCGGAAGGATGCACTGGTAATGCGCATGATACTATACCGGGAGATGGTTTTCACTTCTCTACTTTAGGTGCCCGCGAACTGGGTAAGCGTTATGGTCTTCAGCTGTTATCGGTATCGAAACCTTACTATACTGTCGAAGGTCAGACGGTGGATCATCTTGCCGTCGAAGGCACTGACATCATCATGCTCCCTAGCTCCAGGAAAAGGATGCCGCTTACTGCTGTTTATGCGGATGGACACACCCAAGATATCAGCTTTAGAGCAACTTACGAAATAAGTAATCCTGAAGTAGTACAGATAACAGAAGGTTATATTGAGACTTTAAAAGAAGGCAATGCTACCATAACTGCAAGTTACAAAGGCGCACTCGGCGAACAAAAACAAGTGACTTCATATGTTACATCGACTTCTTTTCCACTAACTAAAGAAATATTTAATCCCTCAATAGACTTAATCGGAACTTTTAACGATACCACGAAAACGCTTAGGACTGGTCAGCGGGGCTTTGGGGGCTGGACTTACAGCAATGGGGTTAACTTGTCTGCTTACAAATATTTGGTTGTTAAGTTAGCATCTTCAACTTCAAGTAGCGCTTCATTAAGAATTTTTGACGAGAATAAATATTCTTCGGCTGGGGGTTATTATACTTCTGCTTTTGGGTCAAAGATACAATTGAACGTTAATCTTAAAACCATGGTTAGATCGGGTACATCAACAAAGGTTGATCCAAGTCACCTGTACATCATTGGTGTGTGGTCTACTGGTAGTTCTGATATTGTTTTTAGTGATGTTTATGCCACCAATAACACAGATTATTCCAAACCGACGGCTTTGGAATATGTTTCAAATACACAAATGGATGAAAATGAAATAGTTGATGTATATTCATTGATGGGGGTAAAACTCCGGTCGCAAATCGAAAGGAAAAAAGCGATAGATGGTCTCTCGGATGGCATTTACCTTGTCGGGAACAACAAAAAATTTATTAAGACCTTGAAAACAAACGCAATAAATTAATGGTTATGAAGACAATAGTTTTAAAATTTTGTTTTGTATTATTCGTTATTCTCCAAGTAAATACTGCTTTTGCATGGCAAGGAATGCCGATGCCACAGCTTCACGTTGATGGTCGCTATCTAAAAGATCCTCAGGGTAATATCGTGAATTTACATGGCTTCGCCCAGACATACTCACCCTGGTTCAACGAGGCAGGGAGGTATTGGAGCGGTTATGACGTAGCTGGATGTTTGAGATACAATAAAGGCATTATCGACAAAATTATGGCTGCCGGTTGGAAAGAGAATTTCATCCGTTTACACATGGATCCACACTGGTCATATACACCTGGAATGCCTGTTGCAGGGGAACATGATATCTCGGCCTTTAATTTAAGTAGATTCAAAACATATCTCACCTCTGTGTTTGTACCCATGGCTGAATACGCCATATCAAAAGGATTGTACGTCGTTATGCGACCTCCTGGTGTTTGTCCGGGTAAAATTGCAGTGGGCGATGCATACAACAAATATCTCATCCAAGTCTGGGGTTGGGTAGCTCAAAATCCAAAGTTGAAGAATAACCCTAACGTCATGTTTGAATTGGCTAACGAGCCGGTGGATATTCTTGGTACAGATGGTACATACGGCGCAGGTTCACAAGGTCATTTCGATAATCTGAATAAATATTTTCAAGCAGTTGTTGACACCGTACGTGCCAACGCTGATAATATTCTTTGGGTGCCCGGTTTGGGATATCAATCGTTATATGCTGGATACGCATCCAATCCTATTAAAGGAAAAAATATCGGTTACGCAGTACACGTTTATCCAGGTTGGTTTAACAGCGGAAATGGTTATGCAAATTTTCAGAAAGGATGGGATAATCAAGTTAAACCCGTAGCTGATTTTGCACCGATTATTGTTACTGAAATGGACTGGGCTCCTGCAAAATACAATCTTTCGTGGGGTAAGGACGTAACCGGCACCGCTGGTGGTAGTGGCTTCGGGGCAAATTTCAAGAAGATTACCGATCTTTCTGGTAATGTGAGTTGGCTTATTTTTACAGGTCCTGACCTTCTTGCTAAATTCACTGGTGTACCACCTGCTGCAAGTGACACTTTTACGTTTTGGAACGACCCTGAAGCATGCCCTTGGCCAACTTTCCAATGGTTTAAGGAATATACAAAGATTAACTCTCCGAGACCCGATTTTGTCTGTAAATCTATTACCGACAATGGCAACGGCACTTTTGCCAATCCTGTAATTCGCGGCGATTTCCCGGATCCTACCGTAGTGCTGTTCAATGGCACTTATTATATGACTTCTACAAGTTCAGACATGTTACCCAATACAGCCATCCTTCAATCAAAGGATCTTGTGAGTTGGGAATATAGTCGCGTACCTATGGATAGTATTCCTTGGAATACTAAAAAACTTGTAGATGATTCCGATATCCATTCCGGAACAATGATACAAACTCAAAAAGGCGAATGGTGGGCTGCAGTAAGCTATGACAAAGGGGCGTATGGCAAATTTCCTCAGCTGCTCCCGCTAAAGTGGGTCGATGGAAAAGCCGTTCTTGACTCAACGGCTAAAGATTCTATCAAAGTAAAGAAGCCAAATGTAGGTAGGGATTATACAAAAACATTTCTTACAACAAATGATGTTTTTCGTCATTACAAATTAGGTTTACAATGGGGATGGAGTCAAAATACAGATGATTCAAAATGGTCGCTGATAGATCGAGCTGGTTATATGCGCTTGCATACAGTGAATGTTACAGATAGTCTGAATAAAGCCAAAAATATTTTGACACAGCGCATTCTTGCTTATCCAAAAGACCTCGAGCATTCTTATGGAACCGTTAAGATGGAAATCAATCAAATGCGTGAAGGTGATGTAGCTGGGATAGCTGTGTTTCAAAAGCTTTACGGATATATTGGAGTTAAAATGATAAACGGTGAAAAGAAATTGATCACAATTATCAATAATGAAACGCTAACCGGCCCAGCTGTCACAGATTCAACCATTTACCTGCGGGCTGTAGCCAACTATAAAACAAGCATAGCCAGTTTTTATTATAGCTTCAATGACACTACATTCACAAAACTGGGAAATGACATGACGATGGAATACGATCTTTCCGTATCTTCAGGCAATAAGTTTGGTCTCTTTAATTTTGCCACAGTTGAAACAGGTGGGTATGTTGATATCGATTGGTTTTCTACCGATAGCAATTTTGATGAAAATCAGTTTTATGGTAGTAATTTTACTACGTATACCGAAAAAACATTGACACTGTCTGATATAATAGTTGATGGGGAACTGAACACGACGATTCTAACAAATAGCTCTATTAACTTTGCAGTAACAGCTTTATATGCAGACGGACATACCGATAACATTACTTCTCTATCCAGATACACAATCAGCAATCCTGATGTGGTATCCATTTCGAATGGAACAATTATTTCCAAGATGGATGGAGAAGCTAACATAACCATTGCTTTCACAGGACCTCTTGGTGAAGAAAAACAACAGACCTTTCATATTACTTCTACTACATTCCCGCTTACAAAGAAGTTGTTTAATCCTTCAATAAAATCAACCGGAACTTTTAACGAGACAACGAAAACGCTTAGAACTGGTCTATACGGCTTTGGAGGCTGGTCTTACAACAATGGGGTTGACTTGTCTGCTTACAAATATTTGGTAGTTAAGTTAGCATCTGCAACTACAAGTGGGGCTTCATTTAGAATTTTTGATGAGAATAGTTATTCGTCTAGATCTGCCATGTATTCTTTTGGGTCAACGACACAAATAAATGTGAATCTTGCAACCATGACTAAATCAGGAACAAAGGTTGATCCAAGTCACCTGTATATAATTGGTGTGTATTCTAATGGTGGTACTGACATCGTTTTTAGTGATGTTTATGTCACCAATAACACAGATTATTCCAAACCGACGGCTTTGGAATATGTTTCAAATACACAAATGGATGAAAATGAAATAGTTGATGTATATTCATTGATGGGGGTAAAACTCCGGTCGCAAATCGAAAGG
>Ga0209429_10002264_pt1 | contig 11459 bp, 9 predicted proteins | sample BarGraNGADG00212_3_FD_184493 | JGI IMG/M metagenome (GOLD analysis project Ga0209429, IMG submission 184493) | Arctic peat soil microbial communities from Barrow, Alaska - Barrow Graham LP Ref core NGADG0004-212 (SPAdes) (version 2) | ecosystem: Environmental > Terrestrial > Soil > Wetlands >... | reverse complement strand
CTCCAGTCGGAGCGTTTTTCTTCTCATGTGATCCATTACGCGTCCGGGGGTTCCTACAATAATCTGCGGCTTACGCTTCAGGGCCAGGATCTGACGATCAATCGGCTGTCCGCCATAAATGGCAACGATCCGGACACCCTCTTTATATTTGGCGACATTATGCAGTTCCTCTGCAATCTGAATGGCCAGTTCTCTTGTCGGAGACAGAATAAGTGTCTGGATATGGTTGGATCCCGGATCAACGGAATCAATTACAGGTATGCCGAAAGCGCAGGTCTTTCCTGTGCCCGTCTGAGCCTGTCCGAGCAGATCTCTGCTTTCAAGAATGTGCGGAATAGTCTCAGCTTGAATAGGAGTAGCCTCTTCAAAGCCCATGTCTGTAAGTGCCCTCAATATCTCCTCAGAGATCGGAAGAGCGGAAAAAGATAAATCGTCCATAATTTCTCCTGACTGATAAAGCGGTCAATCTGCCGCTTTATTTCTGATTCTTTTCATCCATCTGCGCGACAATCAACTCTATGCCCGCCTCACGAATTCTGCGAATCTGATCCGGTGCAATACCGGAATCCGTTATTAATACGTCCACCTGCTCACTTGGAATAAATGACGAAGTCGAATCATTGCAAAGCTTGCTTGAATCAATCAAAGCAATCCTTCTCCGGCATTTTTCCGCAAAGCGGCGTTTGAGCTCGAGTTCATAGAAATTGTTTCCCGTAAGTCCCGCAGCAAGTGAAAAACCATTTCCGGAAACAAAATAACTGTCTCCGCTGATTTTTCTCAGCATTTCCTCGCACAAAAGACCTTCAATAGCTCCGGAATGGGAACGCAGTACGCCACCAACCAAAACGGTTTTAAAATTACTATACCGTTGAATCTCCATAGCAGTATGAATGCCATTGGTCACTATTGTCAAGTTTTCCACGTGATTAATGTACGGAAGCATATAAAAAACAGTAGAACTCGCATCAATAAATATTGTCTCACCATCGGAAACGAGTTTTGCAGCTTCCATACCAATTGCCATTTTTTCTGCAACATGCATGACACTTCTTCTCATATAGTTCTGATTCGGCGAAGATAGTCTGCTCTGATCAGCAAGAGCGGCCCCTCCGTGAAAACGCACGATGGCGCCTTCCCGATCCATCTCACGTAAATCAGATCTTATGGTCGCGCCGGTAACACCAAGCCTGTCCTCAAGCTCAAGTGTAGTTACCTGCCCTTCCTTTTCCAATAGTTCAAGAATTCTCTTTCGTCTTTCAAGATTAATCATAATTGCCTCCAGCAGCAAAGATCGAGTGAAAAGGATCGTGTCGATTTAATGCTAATGATTTTTATATCGATACAAAGAGTACCAATCTATTTGCATATTGTCAACAAATGATTTTCGTTTCAAAGATTTTTATCATACTGTTTACTATTCCTAATTCGATCTGAAAACACATGTAATGAATAGCAACCCAAAAATTTACTATTTTTACCGATATTTTTGGTTACTATGTACATATTACATTATATGAAAATACATTTATACCTAACGCAGGTGAAGAAAAAACATACGAAAGTTTTCAAACGCAAATGAAAATCGTTATGGAGGGACAAAAAATGACTGCATCATCCAAAAGTGCGCAAGCCGCCGCAGTCAGGAAAATGCCTGACTGCGGCGGCTTGCGTAAAAGTAATTGTAAGAAACAAGAACCCCGGAATAAAAATCCCGGGGTTCTCTTTTGGCTGCCGAACAGGGATTCGAACCCCAACAAACTGCTCCAGAGGCAGTCGTGCTACCGTTACACAATTCGGCAATAGCCCTGCTGTACGCGTGCTCTGGACACAAACTAAAGCGTAGTCAACGGAAAAGAGTATACCAAAATTGAGCAGGTTGCGCAATAGTTTTTTCACTAAGTAATAAATTGCGGAAATGTCACCGGTACTCTGAACACAGGAAAAGCCTCCGCAAGCTATTATCATCGGGTTATATTGACATCAACGCTTCCTTCGCACATAATCAAATCAAAGAAAAAGGAGGTTTTTGCTATGCTGAAAAAGATCAAACTCCTTGCAATTTCCCTGTCTCTGATTTTTATCCTGTCAGGATGCGCATCTTCCAGTAAATCTGCAGCAACAACCGCAGCAGGTTCTCCTACAGAGACATATGCTGCCGCAGCGATGGCGGAAGATCAATCCGCTGCAGAACCCGCTGCAGCAAGTACTGCGCAGAGCGGTGATGCCGTGATACTCGATCCGGGTAATGTGATTGAATCGGGTAAGAAGATTATCTATACCGTCAGCATATCCCTCGAGGCCGAAAAGGCAAGCAAAGCAATAACGGATATCGGAAACAAAGTGACTGAACTTGGCGGTTATGTATCTGATTCAAGTTATTATCAGTATGAGGATTCTGTTTCAGGATCAATTACCGTACGCGTCCCCCCCGAAAAACTCAAGGAATTTACAGAGCTTGTCGGCACGGTCGGTGAGGTCTTGTCTTCCAATATGGGTTCACAGGATGTGACCGCTGAATATACTGATGTTTCGTCCCGTCTCACTAATGCGCAGGCACAGGAATCACAGCTCCTGGCAATCATGGCAAAAGCTGTCACGATCAAAGATATTCTGAGTGTCAGAACTGAGCTGGACATTGTACAGAGCGAAATCGAAGAACTCAAAGGGCAGATTCGATTAATGGATAACCTGGTTGGTTATTCTACCGTAACGATCAGCATTACGCAGACACCTGTTGCTCCAACGTCCCCTGAAGCAGATAAGAACAGCGGTCTTCTCGCCCGCTGGAGCTTTGATTATATATGGCAGAGTGTCCAGAAAGGATTCTCCAATAGTCTTAGTTTCACAGTCAATGCACTCGGCATTATCTTTATTGCATTAAGTTATCTACTGATACCGGCTGTCTGTATCGGAATAGTAGTTGTGGCCATCGTTCTCATTGTCAAACGCAGCGGGAAGAAGAAATCCCGTAATAATATTCCGAAGAGTTAAGATATTCTTTTTACAGGTACCATGAAAAGAGCTGCCGCATAATGATATGCAGCAGCTCTTTTATCTGCATCGCCTTCTATATAAATAAATTCGTATCGGAAAGTTCTGCAGAACCCAGGAATGTGGCAACCCCTGCAAGCTCAACGCCGTCAAGCAGTTCTTCTTCTTTAATTCCCATAAGATCCATGGACATCTGACAGGCCAGAACACGAACACCTGATGCCATGGCCGCCTGGATCAACTCTTCAAGGGACTGGACATTTTTCTGTTTCATGATGCCCTTAATCATTTTGGTTCCCATTCCGCCCATATTCATGCGGGAAAGGCCTAACTTGCCGGCACCGCGGGGCATCATAAACCCGAACATTTTCTCAACGAGATTCTTCTTCACCGGAACATGGGTACTCTTTCTTAAAATATTGAGTCCCCAGAAGGTAAAGAACAACGTCACTTTACGGCCCATCGAAGCAGCTCCGTTAGCAATGATGAATGCAGCCAAAGCCTTATCAAGATCTCCGCTGAAGATAACCATAGTTTTATCATTTCCAGATGAAGCGGGAGAAGTACCGGGAACACAGGAGGATACGGGATTAGAGGCATTATCCGTGCCCGCTGCCAATCCCTTTTGAAGATCTACTGTATAGACACCCTTGTCACGCTTGATAGCAAGAAGGGTATTTCCGGTGCGTTCACACCATACATTTATATCGGATGCAAAAGCAGGATCCGTTGCTGTAATATGCAGTATTTCACCCGGCATCAAATCCTTCATGCCTCCGGCAACCTTCATGATCGGTCCGGGGCACGAAAGTCCGCACGCATCAACCGAAAGAGTTTTGGCAGGCATGGCAACATGAACCGGAACAGGCGCAGTAACGACTACAGTTTCGGCAGATGTCTTACCGTTACCGGCTATATCCTGCTTGATTGCCTTCGCTTCCTGACGAAGTACGTTATATGTCCGATATCCCCCGCTTACATTATATGCGTTGATTCCGTGCTGATTCAGCATGCGGGAAGCTATATACCCCCGCAGACCGACACGGCAGAATACATAGACAGGGGTTCCTGTGGGAATTTCCGAAAGCCGGTCACGCAGCTCGTCGAGAGGAATGGACACTGCTCCGGGAATACTGCCCATTGCAGCCTCATCTCTGGTACTGACATCAAGAAAATATGCTTCGGAAGCGATCAACCCGTCGACTTGTTCCGGATAGATAACCTTCATGTCGCCTTTGAGAATATTCGCGGCAGTGAAGCCAAGCATATTGACAGGATCCTTTGCAGAGGATACGGGAGGTGCGTAGCACAGCTCGAGATCTTCAAGATCATATACGGTACCGCCAAGGCGAAGAACGGTGGCGACAACATCAATACGTTTGTCGACGCCCTCATAACCGACCGCCTGCGCTCCCAGTATCTTTCCATCCGCTGCGAAAAGCATTTTCATGCTCATATTGGTAGCATTGGGATAGTAGCTGGAATGGCTTGTCGGGTGTATGTATGTCTTTTTATACTCAATTCCTTCTCTTTGCAGCTGCTTCTCGGAAAAACCGGTCGACGCAGCAAGCAGGTCAAAAACCTTGACGACACTGCTTCCCTGAACAAAGCGGGCGCTTTTCCCGGAATGAACGGATGCCTTACCCGCAAGCATGATTTCAGCAGCTTCTCTTCCCTGTTTATTAGCTGGTCCTGCCAGCGGAATAAGCACTTCTTTGCCGCTGATCATACTTGTAACACAGATCGCATCTCCGACAGCAAAAATATCAGTGTCTGATGTATGAAAAGTATCATCCACCTGAATACATCCGCCAACGCCGGTAGACAGTCCTGCTTTTGATGCAAGGCTGCTGTCCGGAACAACTCCCGTACAAAGAATTACAAGATCCGCCGTCAAAAGAGAATCATCGGAGAGAGTTAATGTCAGCGGTTTAGAGACATCCGGTCCGTTAATACGGCATTGTAATGATTCAAAACTCTTAACTCCGACGCCAAGACGCAGATGCACTCCGTTTTCACGAAGGTTCTGATGAATCGGGATTGCCATTTCTTTATCAAGGAAAGTCAGCACCTGATCCATGAACTCCACAAGTGTCACGTCAAGTCCGCGTTCCTTCAGGTTCTCGGCCATCTCAACTCCGATGAAACCGCCGCCGACAATTACCACACTTTTAGGATCTTTTAGCCGGATATAGTCATCAATTATATACGTGTCGGTAAGGGTGCGCAAAGTGAATATGCCCTCTGATTTTACCCCGGGTAAATCAAAGACCTTCGGATAAGCGCCGGGAGAAAGCAAAAGCTTGTCGTATGATTCCTCATAAGTACGGTTAACACTCAGATCGTGTACTGTAACAGTCTTTGTCGTGCGGTTAATCGCAGTAACTTCACTTCTGACACGAACATCCACCGCAAACCGGTCACGCAGAAGCTCTGCTTTTGTGACGATCAGACGTTCCCTGTCAGTAATGGTCCCGCCCAGATAGTAAGGCAGTCCGCAGTTTGCATAAGAAATATACTCACCTTTTTCAAAAAGGATGATCTCTGCATCTTCAGATAAACGGCGCAAACGTGTTGCCGCACTAGCTCCGCCGGCAACTCCGCCAACAATTATCACTTTCATATATAATCCTCCTACTGGCTTAATAATCTCAATAATTCTGTTCTGATACCATTATTGAGTTGATTATACCTAATAGAAAACGAAAATGATATGCGTTTTCGAAGAAAATATTCAATAATTCAAATATGTTTATATATTTTTATATAGCATTTACCCTCTTCCCGCCGGCATGTCAGGAAGCCTCGATAACGGTTCAAGCAGACCGAGCTCTTCCATTTTTTCCCTTACCATTCCGATATCCTGCCAGAGCGTCACCCGCTCCCGGTTATTCCTTAAGATATAGGCGGGATGATAGGTAGGCAGGATCAAATATTTCGATTTCTCAATCCACTTTCCACGGACTTTGCTGATCGGATCATCGGTGTTCAGGAAATATTTGTATGCGGTAGCTCCCAGAAGTACGATAACTTTCGGTTTTGCAAAACGAATTTGCTTTGCCAGAAGCGGCATGCAGCATTTCGCTTCGTCGCGGGTCGGAACCCGGTTCTCGGGCGGACGGCATTTTACAATATTACAGATATGATAGTCATTGGAAGTAAATCCATATGCTTCCAGAAGGAGCGTCAAAAGGCGTCCTGCCTGACCGACAAATGGCTGTCCCTGTTCATCTTCATTTGCTCCGGGACCTTCCCCGACAAACATCAGAGGAGCTTCGATCGCACCTCTATAAACTACAACATTTTTTCTGGTCTCAGAAAGAGTACAATTGGTACACTGCGTACATTCCTGGATAAAATCCGGCCATGTATAGTCCAAAAACAATCACCTGCCTTATCTGAATCTGAATTTGCATTGGCATTTAGTACATTATAGCAATAATTTACCTTTGCAAGAAATTTCCTCTTAATTAAGATCGTCGGCTATCCTGAGACGGATAGTAAACGTACTGCCAACGCCTTCCTCACTCTCGACGGATGCTGTACCGTCATAGAGTTGGGCAATATGTTTAACGATCGAAAGGCCGAGGCCGGTTCCGCCCATTTCACGGGAGTGACTCTTATCGACGCGGTAAAATCGTTCAAATACACGGTGCTGGTATTCGGCAGGGATACCTTCTCCGGTATCCTTTACCCGAATTGCTATCATTTGGTCCGGTTCACGTGTTGCCCGGATATATACACGGCCTCCGGTCTTGTTGTACTTGATTGCATTATCTACAAGATTGATGAGAATCTGCTTTATCCGGTACTTACTGGCAAGTACCGGAAGCGTCTCGCTGTCTTCTACAATAATAGATACCTTCCGTTCAGTGGCCTTATCATCAAGTAAGGTTGCAACATCGTCCAGGAGTGCGGAGAGATCAAACTTTTGCAGTTCAAGTTCGCCCTCCATACCCTCGATCTCCGAAAGCTGCAGAATATCGCTTATCAGTTGATGGAGTCTTTCCGCTTCAATGTCGATAATCTCCAGAAAACGCCCCTGTACAGCCGGGTCTTTGATGTTTCCGCTGCGCAGCGTATCTACAAAGCCTCGAATCGAAGTCAGCGGGGTCTTAAGCTCATGACTGACATTGGCAACAAATTCCGCACGCATCTGCTGCAGTTCAGCCAACCGCATATTCTTCTCTTCCAATTCGTGAACTTCTTTTTCGAGCTGTTCTGCCATGCTGTTAAAGGCTAATGACAGTGCCCCGATTTCATCATGAGACCGGACTTGTACACGCGCGGAATAATTGGTATCCGACATCGACTTGGCAGCATTCTGCATATCAAAAAGCGGGCGTATAAGGTGTTTGGTGAATTTATAGCTAACTCCGGCCAACAGTATCACGGCACCTGCCAGTACGACGGCAAATGTTGATTGAAGCTGTTTCACGCCGGCCTGATAAAACCTGAGTGGAATAGATGTGCGGATGACCTGGCTGCGGTCCGGGTAGTATCTGGCAAGATAGAGCATATCCACATCAAGAGTCGTGCTGTGTCTTTTCTCTATTGCCGTCCCTAAGGTAGACAGGACAGACTTAATCTCTTCTCTTTGTGCATGATTTTCCATGTTCGCCGCTTTTTGCTGATTGTCATAAAGAACCACGCCGTCAACGTCGATAACTGTAATGCGAAGATCCAGAGACTCTTCAGCAAATACAGTCTGGCAAATATCGCTTGCCTCCTGATAACTAAAATCGTCGTCAATCTCCCTTACAAACAATTCACCAGCGGATGCCAAAAGCTGCCCATTCATAGTATCTGAGTACTGGGAGAGGAAATAAATGCAAAAAATGCCCGTTGTCGAAATCGACAAGAGCACAATCAGCACAAGAAATATCTGCATTTTTTTAAGCATGTATTACCCCTTTGTCATATCTTGTTCCTCACAGAAACGATAGCCTCTTCCACGGACTGTTTCTATAATTACCGGATTTGCGTCGTCTTTTTCTATTTTACGGCGAAGTTGACGGATATGCACATCGACTGTCCGTGTCTCTCCTGAATATTCGTATCCCCATACGAAGTTCAGCAGGTCATCCCGTGAATATGCTACGCCTCTGTTCTGCATAAGGAACTTCAAAAGCTCATACTCGCGGTTTGTTATCTCAATTTCCTTACCTTCCGAATATACTCTATGACGCACATCATCAAGGAGGATTCCTGCAAATTCAAGCTTTCCGGTTTGGATGGATGACCGTATGACCGGTTCTGCAGAAACCGCCGCTGCGTTCTGGGAAGGAGTTGATTCCTCCTGATGATACGTCTCCGTTCCTGCGCCCCCCTGAAGCTGAAGTGCCGCATTATAGCGTCTGACGTGGGCATGAATACGTGCCAGGAGCTCCCGGATGCCGAAAGGCTTTGTAATATAATCATCTGCCCCTGCCTCAAGACCTTTGACCTTGTCACTTTCTGTTCCGCGGGCTGTCAGCATAACAATCGGAACAAGCGTGTATTTGCCGCTTTCTCTGATCTTCCTGCAAATTTCAAAACCATCCATGCCGGGCAGCATTAAGTCCAGAATGAACAGGCAGATTCCTTCGATGTCAGGGAGAGTGCCCAGCATGTTCATGCCATTTCTGAAACTCTTAACTTCGAATCCTTCACTGGTAAGGTTATACTCAATCAGTTCAGCTATGACAGCATCATCTTCGACAAGGACAATCAAGGGCTTTTTGTTCATATCTGGTCCACCCTCCTGCCGCGGATATAAAATAGAACCCACTCGGCAACATTCTGTGCGTGATCGGATATTCGCTCGAAATATTTGCATACCAGAAGAATTTCTGTCAGAAGCTCAATACTGTCGGGATCCTGGCGCATTCTCTTAACAAGATATGTCTTAACCTTATCATACATCTCATCGACCTTATCATCCATATGTACTACCTGAGCTGCTGTTTCTTCATTTTTTGTTATATAAGACTCCAGCGCTGAACGGATCATTAGCTGAGACATATCGGACATCCGGATCAGATCCGCCGGAATCACAATACTGGTATGAAAAGAATCAAGTATCAGTACTTTCTCGGAGATATCACTGGCATGATCAGCTATTCTTTCCAGATCCGTTATCAATTTGAGAGTAGAAACTGTGTCGCGCAGGTCCCTGGCCACAGGCTGCTGCCTGGCAATCAGTTCGAAACACGCCTGATCAATCTCTCTTTCCATTTCATCGATTATATCGTCCTGTGCGATGACACGTTTTGCCTTTTCTATATCCATCTCCACAAGCGCATTGACTGCATCTTCAATCGCGTTTTGTGTGAGCGTCCCCATACGGATAATCTGTTCATGTATGTGTTCAAGTTCCTTATCGAATCCACCTCTGACAACCATAACTACCTCCTGCTGTATCAGCAAATTTATAATGAATCAGCCAAACCGGCCTGTTACATAATCTTCCGTCTTCTTATGCTGCGGATTATCAAAAAGCTGAAGTGTTGAGCCGTATTCTACAATTTCCCCGAGAAGGAAAAAAGCTGTTTTGTCGGATATGCGGACGGCTTGCTGCATGTTGTGAGTGACGATGATGACCGTGTATTTCTGCTTCAGATCATACATCAGATCCTCAATCTTAAGCGTGGAAATAGGATCGAGAGCGGAAGTTGGTTCGTCCATCAGAAGGATATCAGGCTCTACTGCCAGTGCCCGGGCAATACACAGGCGCTGCTGCTGCCCCCCTGAAATACCCAGTGCCGAACCCTTCAAACGGTCTTTGACCTCATTCCACAAAGCTGCACTGGTCAAAGCCTGTTCGACAACGACATCAAGATCCGCTTTATTTTTGACACCGTGAACGCGGGGTCCATAAGCAATATTATCATATATCGTCATTGGAAAGGGGTTAGGTTTCTGAAAAACCATTCCTGCGCGCTTGCGCAGAAGTGTGACATCACATTCCCTGCTGTATATGTCCTGATTATCAATCATAATAGTTCCTTGAACCCTGCATCCGGAGATTAGATCATTCATACGGTTCAGTGTCTTGATACAGGTGGATTTCCCACAGCCGGAAGGACCGATAAAAGCCGTAATCTCATGTTCCTTAATGTCGAGATTCACATCCTTCAAGGCTTGGAAATCTTCGTAAAACAGATCTAAATGTTCAATACTGACTTTTGTTTTGCTCATATTTCTGCTCCTATTTTATTTTTTGAAACGGCGGGACACAAATCCGGCCAGACGGTTGAGTGCGAAAACCATTATCAGAAGTGCAGATGCCGTTGCAAATGGCACGGACACGGGATCCTTACCATTCATCGCAGAATTATATAGATGAAGAGCCAGCGTATTTCCCTGTTCGAAAATATGTCCGAAAAGCGCATCAAATATATTGCTTCCCTTCGGCATTGCATTTCCCGATACACCGACAGTGAAAAGTAGTGCGGCCGTCTCACCTACAATACGGCCCATTGCAAGAATGATTCCTGTAAGTACACCGGGCATAGCACAGGGGAGCACAATTCCCAGTGTTACACGCAGTTTGCCTGCGCCAAGTGCCATAGCACCTTCCTTGTAGGCCGAAGGAACAGCCCGAAGTGCTTCTTCTGTTGTACGGACAATTGTCGGAAGGATACAGATCATCATCGTAAGACTTCCGGAAATCAGTGAAAGCTTCAGTTGAAACAGCACTACGAACACTGCGTATCCGAACAATCCGAAAAGTATCGAAGGAATTCCTGAAAGAACTTCGGTAGCAAATCGTACTGCACTTACCAGACGTCCCTGTTTTGCATATTGCGTCAGATAAATGGCGCTTCCTATGCCGACAGGGGTTCCAAGAAGCAGGCTGATGACGATCACATACAAAGTATTGATAATCATCGGCAAAATTCCCTTGCTTCCGTTCTTTGATGCAGAGTATGTCGTTGTCAGGAAGTCCCATGTCATATGAGGAATACCGTTAATCAGGATGTAGCCTAATACGCCGATCAGTACGGCTACCGTTATCCCCGCCGAAATCCATATAATGGTACCGAGAAAAATATCCTTTTTCTTATTCCGCATCCATCTGCACCCCCCTCTTTGAAATAAACGTAAAGGTGATGTTGACCAGCATAATGAATACAAATAATACAAGACCTATGGCAAACAGTGACTGCCTGTGAAGACCGGCCGCCGCATAACCCATTTCGAATGCGATACCTGCCGTCATAGGACGCACAGATGATAAGAACCCGGGAAGCTGTACTATGTTTCCTGCTACCATGATAACGGCCATCGTCTCACCGATTGCCCTTCCGACACCAAGAATTACGCCTGCAAGAATTCCCGATCTTGCCGCCGGTATCTGTACAGCGAAAATAGTAGAAATCTTAGTGTTTCCCAGTGCCAGAGACGCTTCTGTATAGGCGGGCGGAACGCTTTTCAATGAAGTCTCCGCAACACTGATAATAGTAGGAAGAATCATAATGGCCAGT
>Ga0209429_10002263_pt1 | contig 11464 bp, 9 predicted proteins | sample BarGraNGADG00212_3_FD_184493 | JGI IMG/M metagenome (GOLD analysis project Ga0209429, IMG submission 184493) | Arctic peat soil microbial communities from Barrow, Alaska - Barrow Graham LP Ref core NGADG0004-212 (SPAdes) (version 2) | ecosystem: Environmental > Terrestrial > Soil > Wetlands >... | reverse complement strand
CTCATCAAACTCAACCAAATCGGTTCGTTAACCGAGACGTTGGACGCGATGGAAATGGGCGCGCGCGCCAACTATACGACCGTCGTCAGCCATCGTAGCGGTGAGACTGAAGACACCACGATTGCCGACCTCGCTGTCGCTCTCAATGCCGGGCAAATCAAAACTGGTTCAATGTCTCGTACAGACCGCATTGCCAAGTACAATCAATTGATCCGTATCGAAGACGAACTCGGTGATACCGCCATCTATCCAGGCATGAAAGCTTTCTATAATTTGAAGAAATAGTCGCTTATATGAATAAAAGCCGATGCCCTCGCGGATATCGGCTTTTTTGTTAGATCAGTTTTTGTTTTTTGAGATAACTGATGAGTTTCGTTGTTGCTTTGCCGCGGTGACTGACAGTGTTTTTGTCGTTCTCAGAGGCAATCCCAAAACTGGTTTGAATTTCATCGCTCACGAAGATCGGATCATAACCGAAGCCGTGTTCGCCGCGCGGTTGGTCATCGATGTGTCCAAGCGTAATACCTTCGAAGAGCAATGGTTTTTTAGTGACGTTCAGTAAGGCGATGACGCAGTGGAACTGGGCGGATTTATCTTGAAACGGTTTTAAACGTTCGATGATGGCGTAGTCTTTCTCAAGGTAGGAGTGGCCTGCCATAAACCGGGCGGAATAGATGCCGGGAAAGCCATCGAACGCGTTGATTTCAAGTCCCGAGTCGTCTGCCATGACCGGAAGCGTCGTGAGAGACGCAACCGCTTTCGCCTTGATGAGGGCGTTTTCCGCGAAGGTGGTGCCGGTTTCCTCGACGTCGATGTCGAGGTCGAGGTCTTTAAGAGAAAGTAAGGTAATTGGGGTGCCGTTAAAGAGGGCACGTAATTCGCCCATCTTATGCATATTATTGGTGGCGACCACTAATTGAAATTGACTCATAACGCCCACTTTCTACTTTGGGAAGTGCTTCTTTGCTTCAGGGGTATCAAGACCGAGGGTTCCCCCTGGGTTCATGATGTTGTCCGGATCAAAGTGATTTTTAAGGACGCGGAAGGTACTGTATTCCAGTGTGCCCATTGAGCCTTCAAGCCAAGGTCCGAACATCTTGCCGATGCCGTGGTGGTGGCTCATGCTGGCGCCTGACTTTTGGATGGCGTCCAGTATACCGCTATGATATGCCAAATAGTCATTGATGTCATTCATTTTGGTGATGAAAATAAAATAGAGGTTGGCCCCTTGTGGGTAGGCATGCGAGAGGTGGGTGGTGACGATTGTATTCGGCCGGGAGTGGCAATATTTCCGGACATCATCGTGCACTTGGTTCATGTTACTCCACAGAACGCTGCATTCGAGGGTATCGGTCAAAATGCCGAAATCCTGCATTGAATCACGTAAATACGGATCGGTAAAGCGTCCGCCTTCCCATGATTTGGTGACCAGTCCGGTGAGACTCATGCCCCCAAATTTCCGGGCGATTTTCTTGATGTTCTTAGCGACGTTTTTGCTAAAGCCAATTTCGCCTTCGCTCCAGCCGAGGAAGAGGCAGCGCTGCATGGGTTTAAACCCTTTAGCGGCGAACACCTTGGCAATCGGTGATTCGCTCACGCCGTAAAGGTGGAGCATGACGTCGGTTTCTTCAGGATCGGAGAGACGGAAAACAGAAGCCAAGCCGGCTTCGCACTGCATCATCTCACGGGTCGCTTGTTGGGCGATGTCCCACGACTTGAACATGAAAGAGAAGTGCTGGCGGTTTTCTTTGGTGAGACGGAAAACCCGTAACGTGACGTCGGTGAGCACGCCAAAGGCGCCTTCAGAACCCATCATGATGTGGTTGAGCGACGGTCCGGTGGATTCACGGGAATAACGGGAGGTGGTGATGTTGCCAATCGGGGTGGCATATTTCTGGCTGAGCACGATGTCTTCGATTTTGCCGTAATAGGTGCTATTTTGTCCGGCGCCGCGGGTGACGACCCAACCGCCGACGGAACTGTACTCAAAGGACTGTGGGAAATGCCCGCAGGTATAGGCGCGCTTAGCGTTATAGAGTTTCTTGGCATTATTGAGCGTTTCTTCCAGTTTTGGGCCGCTCATGCCGGCCTGGACGGTAATCGTCTGGTCGATTTCATTGAACTCGATCACTTTATTGAAACGTAAACGCATGTCGAGAGAGATGCCGCCTTTCATGCATTCGACGCCGCGGGTGACCGAACTACCGCCGCCATAGACATAGACGGGGATTTTTTGGAGGGCGCAATAGGCGACGACGCTTTCAATCTGTTCACGGGTATCCGGATAAAGGACGGCATTGGGGATGTTCTCGACGATTTTCTGCCGTAAGCGGAGGACGTCGTACATGGTTTTGCCGTAGGCGACGCTTAAGCGGGCATAGTTATCCGTGCGGACGAATTCGTTCCCGACAATCGTTTTGAAAAAGGCGATATGCTCGGGGGCGAGCGTGCAGGGGATATCGTATTGCACGGGATCAAGGCCAATACTTCCGTCATAGTGCTTGAAGTCTTCATCGGTCATATGGAAGGTTTCTTTGATCATGCCAAAGAGTTTTTCTTTGGGCCACTTGTTATAGGTGGGATTACCCCAACGGAAGATACTCCGGAAAGAGTTTTCGGGAGCGGGCTGATCGACCCAAGCGGGTGAGAAAGACTTATAGGGTTTATTTGACATATTTATAGTTTCCTTTTTTTGGCGATGACGCGTAGTTCATGATAGAGCGGCTTGAGTGACTTATAGATTTTGGTATAGACCTTTTCATAGAGTTCGTCGTAGGTTTCGTGAATGATGGGGTCGGGCGTGAACGTCTTGGTGTAACGGACCATGGCGGCAATCGCTTCAGGATAATCCTTGTAGATGCCGAGGGCGACGAACGCCACCATCGAACTGCCGAGGCCACAGGCTTCATAGGTTTGAATCTTATAAACCGGTTTTCCAAACATGTCAGCGGTAATCTGGCAGATTTCATCGCTTTGGGAACCGCCACCGGAAACGGTTAAGCCTTTAATCGTCGTGTGGGTGCGTTTCTCTAAGCTTTTCATGCCTTCAATAAGGCCATAACCGATGCCTTCGATGATGGCTTTATAAATATGGATGCGGGTATGCTCACCGGAGAAACCGATGATGCTGCCTTTGGCTTCCGGGCTTTTCAGTAACGGCGCCCAATAGGGTTGAAGCATCAACCCGTCGGATCCGGGTGGGATTTCTTTTAAGCGGCGGTTGAGCAACTCTTCAGGCGAGACGCCGAGGCTAGGGGCCTGCGTCACTTCTTTTTCCGCAAATTCTTTTTTGAACCAACTGACCATCCAGAATCCGCGGTAGATTTGGATTTCGGGGTTATAAGTTCCAGTCACGAGGCCGGGGTACGCCGGCATGAATTGCTGGGGCTCAATGTATTTTCGGATGGTGGTTTGGATCGTCGCGGTAGTGCCGAAACTGAGGGCTGCCATATCATTATCGAGGACGCCGCAGCCGAGGGTTTCGCAACCTTTGTCGGATCCGGTGGCGATGACCGGGAGATTCTCTTTGATCAAGAATTCTTCAGAGACGGACTTTGATATCATTCCGAGCACGGAACCCGGTTCGGCGATTTTGATGAGTTTATCTTCGGACACCCCGAAAATCGGGAATTTAATATTCTTCGCGTCGAACCAGCGTTTCTTCTGGAAGTCAAAAGGGATATGGCCGATTTGGCTGGCCACGGAATCAAGGAGCTGACCGGTCAATTGCTTGACCATATAGGTGCTGAGAAGCACGAATTTATCGGTGTTTTTCCAGATGTCCGGTTCGTTCTCCTGTATCCAGTTGGCACGGCTGATTTTCCGTTGGTCTTGAAGGGCTTCGCTCATGCCCACGAGTTCAAAAGCGACGCGCGACATAAAGGGCATCGGGATTTCGCACTTGGCTTCGCGTTGGTCGAGCCAGACGATAAAGTCGCGGATCGGTTCCCCATTTTTATCGAGGCAAATGACAGTGTCGCGGATGGTCGTGATGGTCACGGCGATGATATCATTTACCAAAGCAGGATTATTCTCATGGATGCGGCGCGAGACTTCTTTCATCGCGTTCCGGTAGACGCCCGGTTTTTGTTCAGCGTAACCCGGTTTGAGCGAATAATAAGGGGAAAACGGTTTTTGCTCTTTGGCGGCGATGTTGCCATCTTTGTCGACGAGGAGGGCACGTATACTCTGTGTCCCACAGTCGAACGTTAAAACAAGTGGATGAGAGGTCATATTATTTCGTCTCCTTTATCATCGCGGTGGTGGTGATGATATTCACGCCGGTGCCAAGCACGTTTTCAAGGACAATGCTTCCGGAGGGTAAATATGCACGCACAGTTATTGACCGCAAAAGATCCATCAGTTGGGGAATCACGGCTTTCGGAATATCGCCCGAAGTACGGACGGAAACGACCGGATAACCCGGCATGGCGGTGCGGACAGAACTTGTCAGCGTCCGTTTTGGGTTGGTCATTTCGTCATGGGCAAAGGTGAAACCACGGGTGCATTTGGCACCGGTGACACTACGGGTCGTTTCATCGACTTGGAGGTGGCAGCCGTTTGGGCAAACGATGCAAATGAGGTTTTTCATTTCTTCTCCTCCAGACGGACATTGATCTCATGGATATCGCTAAAGGATGAGAGGTCAGCGACAAAGCGTTCCATCTCCGGCGGTTTCATATGGGCAAAGCGCTTTTTGAACGCTTCTTTCCCGTCCACGGTCATGGTGAGCGTCACATTCTCGAAATCACGGATGCTCCGAACATAAAAGATGACGGATTTTAAGTCTTGTTTCAAGTCGAGATGCGAGGGAACGATATAACCTAAGTTGGAATCAATGGAAAGAGCCACGAGTTGACGTGGTTCCGTCATGACTTCAAGCGATGCATTGAGACCGGCGGTTTCCCCGGTTTCCGAGACGAAATCAGCTAAATCGCTGACATGGAGGGCATTGCCACAGGAATAAATATTGGGATGTAAGGTCATCAGGGTTTGATCCGCGAACGGACCTTTGGTTTTGGGATTGAGCGGGACACTGAGCGACTGTGCCATCTCGTTTTCGGGGATGAGGCCGACGGAGAGAATGAGCGCGTCACATGGGACATAACGTTCGGTTCCATTAAGCGGCTGCATTTTCTCGTCCACTGAGGCGACTTCAACGCCTTCAAGCCGGTCATGACCAAACACGCGCGTGACCGTATGCGATAAATATAGAGGAATATCAAAATCATTTAAGCATTGGACGAGGTTACGGGTCAAGCCGCTGGGGGTGGGCTTCACCTCATAGACGCCTTCAACTTTACCGCCTTCAAGGGTGATGCGACGGGCCATGATTAAACCGATATCGCCACTGCCTAGGATAACGCAGGTTTTGGTCGGCATTTTTCCAAGTATATTGATGTAGTATTGGGCAGCCCCGGCGGTGAGTACGCCAGAAGGATTGGTGCCCTGTATAGCCACTTGTTTAGCGGTCCGCTCACGGCATCCGGTCGCTAGAATCAGCTTTTGGGCTACCACTTGGCGTAAACCGTTGCGGCTGACTAACGTGAGAATGAAACCTTCTTCTTTTTCTTCGACCTTGGTGACGAAGGTGAGGAGGCTGACTTGAGCGCTCGTTTTTTGAAACCGTTCAATCTCACGTTCGGCATATTCCGGTCCACTCAGTTTATTCTTGAAACGAGTGACGCCAAAGCCATCATGGATGCATTGCTTAAGGATACCGCCGAGACGGCCTTCACGTTCAATTAAAAGCACGGAAGCGCCTTGTTCGCTGGCGGTGGTGGCTGCGGCAAGTCCGGCGGGACCTCCGCCGATGACAACGATTTTATAACTTTCCATCAGAGTCACCTTTGGTATCGCCGAGCACGATCCGTCCTTCGCCCTTCTTATAGACATCTTCTATTTTTATCTTCTTTTCGTTAGCGATAATCTGGACAACAAGTTGCTGGCAGAAACCGCCTTGGCAGCGGCCCATTCCGGCCCGCACGCGGCGTTTGACGCCGTCAACGGTATTCACGTGAAGCGGCCGACGCAGTGCGTCGAGGATTTCGCCTTTACTGACTTCTTCGCAGCGGCAAATCACTTGACCATAATCGGGATTCGACTTAATCGCGGCATTTCGTTCTTCAAATGATAACCGTTTCAAAGGTTCCGTGACTTTTCGTTTCGGATTAAAAGTTGGATTGGCCTTAAAGGTGGTTTTAAGTTCTTCTTGGGCAAATTTCACGATGTCGACGGCAATGGCCGGAGCGGCGGTGAGACCCGGTGATTGGATGCCGGCAGCATGCACGATATTATTCGTCCATTTGCCTTTTTGGACGATGAAGTCTTCTTCATAAGTTGCGGCTCTGATGCCGGTAAAATAGGTGATGACATCGCCAAAAGAAAGGCTGGGCGTTGTTTGTTTATGTTTGGCGAGCAGCATATTGACGGATTCGATATCGGTCACGAAATTTTCGCGTTCCGAGACTTCTGTTGCGGTGGGACCGACCAAAATATTGCCATCGACAGTGGGGATGAGTCCGCCGCCTTTGGTATGGGCTTTACGGTCACCGGAGCCATGATAAATGGAAAGGGATGTATTGACAGAATGCGCCTTGGCTTTTTGATCGAGGATGAGTTCAATGCCTTTGCGGGGATGGATAGTAAAAAACTGGTCATCCGCCATCGCGGCGATGACGTCGGAATAGGTCCCGGCGGCATTGACAATGACTCTAGGAAAAATGGTTCCGTGATTGGTAGTCACGCTGGTGACGTGGTGATCAATAACGGACATGCCGGTGACAGCGGTATTTAAAAGAACGCGTCCGCCATTCTCGATGGCGTTCTCCGCTAAGGCAATCGTCATGTTATAGGGACAGATGGTCGCGCCTTCGGGGAAGAAAACGGCAAATTCCGCTTCATCGGTGATATTGGGTTCTAATTTATGTAATTCTTCTTTATTCAGGACACGCGCACCGTTGAGGCCGCGTTTTTTGGCGAGATTCAAAAAGAATGGCATGAAAAGACGGGCGTATTTCTTCGTAAAAGCCAACGTTTGGCCGGATTGTTTATAGTCGACGCCTAAGTCTTCAGCGAGTTGCTTGTAGACTTTGACGGCTTTCCGTAAATAGTGGTGTTTTAAGCTTTTAGTGCTGAGATCGATTCCGACGTGAATACAACCGTCGTTACGGCCACTGGCGTGTAAAGCAACGTCGGTTTCTTTTTCAACTAGCACAGCGTTGACTTTGTATTTACTGAATTCACGGAGAATCGCCGTGCCGATGACACCTCCGCCGATGATCAAGACATCGCATTTGAGATCATCGTAGATTTTGTCGGTGACAGAACTGATTCTCACAGGTGGGGCAACGTAACCTTTGAGCGTGATTTTGTTGATGACGCCATAGGATTCGGCTTCCACGGCTAAAAAGCCGGCATTCACGATGTCATCCCATTTTTCAAGTTCACCTTCTAGGACGATGCAATCGTCTTTGAGGGAAACCTTGATTGTGGGGAATAAGGTATATATTTCTTCAACCGCTTTCGCGTAGGTTTTATGGTTCATAGGCTCACTTTCCCATCTTTTTGACGACGGCGATGAGCCGAACTTCATCAAAGCTTGGTGCTTGCAGGACTTCCTGCATCACTAAGCCATCGAGAAGCAGCATCAAGAGGTAGGCTAAAGCTTCAGGATCGTCACTCTCGGCAAAGACGTTCTTGACGCCAAGGAGGAGGGCGGCCCGCCACTCGCTATACTTTTCGAGAAATTTCTTTTTGAGGGTTTCGTTTTCGCTCATGCATTCATTGATGAGGAAGATATGCATCTTAGCGCGGTCAAAGAGCTTGACGCCTTTATAGAAGATGACTTCAAGAAAACGTTCAGGGGTCAAGTCATGTTCATGACGCTTGATCCATTCCAAGTATTCGCCTTGCAGTTCATCGATATGTTTAACGATAACGTCGAAGATAATATCGTCTTTGGTGGCGTAATGATAATAGAGGGTGCCTTGGCTGAGACCACAGGAAAGTGCGATATCGTGTAAGGAAACATCCTTAACGCCCCTCGTGGCAATCAGTTTTTCGACAGCTTCAAGAATGATCGGTTTACTCTTGCTTCCAATAGGTCTGGCCATATTTTGTTATTAATCGGTTGATTGACCGAATTACTCCGCGTCCTTATTATAAATCGACAAAAGAGGAATGTAAACGCTTTTATGATGAGAATCGACATAAAAAAACGAGCGGTTGAGGCTCGTTGGTCATTTTGAGATACGCTTTTGGACTGAATAGTGGGTTTCTAGGTTTTAAGCGTTTTCTTTCTTTCTTGTTTTTCCGTCACCACGAAATAAGCACCGGCGAGCATAACCGCCACGGCGATGAAGAAGAAGTAGTTGGGCAGTTGCCAGAAGATAATCGTGGAAAAGATGACACCGAAAAAGGGCGATGAGGCAAAGAACGCGCTGGCTTTGCTCGCGCCTAAATGCCGCTGGGCGGAGATAAAGAAGAAGATGCTTAAACCGTAGGTAATAAAACCGACCACAATCGTGAAGGCGGCTAACCAGTAGTTCGAGATATGTTCTCCCAATACCAAAGCGAGTATTAAGGAACCGATGCCAACCCCGAGACCTTTGACGATGGTAACCTGAAGCGGATTTTTGGCAGATAACTTTCGTGTCACGTTATTTTCAAAACCCCAAGCAATGCAACCCAAGAGGACAAAAAGCGAGCCCGCGGAAAACGAAAATCCCCCGCTGAAATCGATGGATACCAGAATACTGGCGATGGTGATGAACACGATGCCAATCCATAAGCGGGGCGTGATGATTTCTCTAAAAACAATCAGGGCAAAAAGCGAGGTCACAACAATCTCAAAGTTACTGAGGAGCGACACTGTGGCCGCGGTGGTCATGCTTAGACCAAGGAGGAGAAATATATTCGCGGCAATATCGAGCGAAACCATCAGGATGAGATAGGGAACTTCTTTTTTTCCTAGAGGCAGTTCTTTTTCGGGTTTTTTATAAGCCTTATTGATCAGCCAAATGATCGTCATTCCGGCGCCGGCGCCGAGATATAAAAGGCCCGACAGCATCGTCGGTTCGAAGGTAAGTAGAAGTATTTTATTGATTGACGTGCTGATGGCATACAAAACTGCTGACAAGATCACAAACAGGATCGCGATTTTGGTGGTTTTACTCTTCATAAGGCTCCTCATGAAACGATTTCTTATACATTATATGCCATCCGTAGGACTTTGCAGTAGAGGGAAAGCACAAAAAAAAGACCGGGCGTTTGATTGCCCGGTCAATGCGTCAGTATTTTTAGAAAATATGGACGTTCATGAAGATATACGCCATCAGCGTCGCGATGAGCGAGACGACGGTAATCTGCGTATTGATGGACGGTCCAGCGGTGTCTTTGAACGGATCGCCGACGGTGTCGCCGGTGACAGCAGCTTTATGGGCAAAGCTCCCTTTACCGCCATTATGTCCGGATTCGACGTATTTCTTGGTGTTATCCCAGAGACCGCCAGCATTGGACATAAAGAGGGCGAGGAACAGACCAACGACGATGTTGCCGACGAGGAATCCGCCGAGGGCTTTGACGCCGCCGATGAAACCAACGGCTAACGTGATGACAATAACTACGCCTCCGGCGACGACCAATTCTTTTAGCGCGCCTTTGGTGGCGATATCGATGCATTTATTGTATTCCGGAGTGACGCCTTCCTTACCTTCACGTAAACCGAGGATTTCTTTGAATTGACGGTGGATTTCCTTGATCATGCGCTGGGCATTGCGGTTGACGGCGAGAATGAGTAGAGCGGAGAAGACCGCTGGGACTGCGGCTCCGACGAGCATCCCGAAGAAGACGACCGGGTCCATGACGTCGAAACCGGTGAGGGTGCCAGGAACTTCAAAGTTGACTTCTTCCATAAAGGCACCGAGTAAAGCGATGACGGTGAGACCGGCTGCGCCGATGGCGAAACCTTTAGTGACAGCTTTAACGGTGTTGCCGGCGCTATCAAGTTGATCGGTAATTTCAATGGCCTCTTCGCCTAGTCCGCCCATTTCGGCTAAGCCGCGGGCGTTATCGACGATCGGTCCATAGGCGTCATTACTGATAATCATGCCAACGATCGAGAGCATGCCAACCGCGGCCATCGAGATACCAAACATACCACCGGTAGCGGAACCGCTGATGGGGTAGCAGAGGGTATAAGCGACTAGCGCGGAGATGGCGATGCCAACCATCGCAGGGAAAACACTGAGGAAACCATAGGAAACGCCTGATAAAATCGTGAAAGCCGGTCCGGACTCTGAGGCTTCCGCCGTTTTTTGGACTGGTTTCTTCGTATCGTCAGTAAAGTAGTCCGTAGCGATGCCAATGATGACGCCGACTAAGAGGCCGACAGCAGCGGCACCCCAAATATTCCATTTGAAATCCATATCAAGGAAATAAGTGGCGATGGCGGTTAAGACCAAGAACACACCCGTAGTGATATAAGTACTGCTATTAAGGGCCCGTGTCGGGTTACCTTTTTTACCGATATTGGCAGTGGAGACGCCGATAATGGAAGCGAGTAAACCAGCGGCGGCGAAGCAGAAGACAATCGGGATATAGTTTTGGGCGGGGAGAGCGGCGTTCAGTGAAATCGCAATGATTAATGCGGCCGCTAAACTGGCAACGTTGGAGTCAAATAAGTCAGCGCCCATGCCGGCGACGTCGCCGACGTTATCACCGACGTTATCAGCGATAACTGCGGGGTTGCGCGGGTCATCTTCGGGAATGCCGAGCTCGACTTTGCCGACGAGGTCGGCGCTGATGTCCGCGGTTTTGGTAAAGATACCGCCACCGGCCTTAGCGAATAAAGCAAGGGAACTGGCGCCGAAACTAAAGCCAATGAGAATACGCGCGCTGTCGAGCCACGCATAGGTGATCCAGAAAACTAAAGTAACGCCGAGGAGGCAACTGCCGACGACGGCCATGCCCATGACGGCACCGCCGCGGAAGCCAGCCATGAACGCGGGCTTAATCCCTTTTTGCGAGGCCTCAGCGGACTTTGCGTTCGCGATGGTGGCAATCGAAATGCCGATTTTACCGGCAATGGCGGAAATGGTGGTGCCGGCGAGATACGCCAGCGCCATCGCAAGATTGGGCAGGACGTAGGAGCCGCTTCCAGAGACCCAGATTGGTTTCGGAAGAAAGAGAAAGATCACAATCGCCATGATGCCGGCGAATTTGGCAAGGACGCCATACTCACGTCTTAGAAACGTATTGGCGCCTTTTTTGATCAGTTCGGCGATGCCTTCAATTTTCTTATTTTCGCTTGGAATCTTTTTGACCCAATGCTGAAAATAGAAAGCGACGCCAAATGACAAAAGCGCGACCGCGATCGAGGCGACGTAAATCCAAGTTTGTAGATTCATATATTTCCTCCATGAATCATGTGTGTTAATGAAATTGTATAATAAAGTTTTAATTT
>Ga0209429_10002262_pt1 | contig 11472 bp, 26 predicted proteins | sample BarGraNGADG00212_3_FD_184493 | JGI IMG/M metagenome (GOLD analysis project Ga0209429, IMG submission 184493) | Arctic peat soil microbial communities from Barrow, Alaska - Barrow Graham LP Ref core NGADG0004-212 (SPAdes) (version 2) | ecosystem: Environmental > Terrestrial > Soil > Wetlands >... | reverse complement strand
AGTGCCTTCAGATCAAGAATTTTATCCTCTCTGATCTGTTGTGCCCATGCCCTGATATCACCACCTGAAAAAATCATCATTTTATGTGTATAGTATCGTTAATTGGTTTATTATTACCATAAGGTGGTTGTGTCCAAACATATGTTTTATCGTTGACCTTTATAATTCTCACATCACCTTTTAATGCAGCAGCCTGACCTTCAGCATATCCCTGTTCTATTGTCATACGAAAAACGTGATAAAATGCATCATTATATCTTTCATTAGCCTTTTTGTTCCACTTACTAACAAATATAAGTAAAACAATGCAGATAACTAATCCAAAAGATGCAAGACTAAGAAATATCTTATCTTTTTTCGTAAAAGCTATTTTGGCTTTAATTTCATTCATGTTATTCAGGTTTTAATTGATTATTAATTTCAGCTTTGGCTTTTTGCCTTGCTGTTTTTTTGCTTTTAATTTTATTCCATTCTACTTCCCACCAATTAACCCACCCTTTTGCTGGGTGGCAATCGGGTAGGTTAATTCTGAGTTTATCTCTTAAGCCGTAGGCTTTCATTTTGCCATTTTTTTCATACCAGCAAATTGTGAGGGTTTTAACCCTTCAAACTTAATGGTGTATTCATACAGAACTGTATGCTTTTTCTCTGCTTCTACAAGTTCACTTGCAGCATAGCGTAAGCCTGTCCAAATTGGTGAACCATTGAGGTTGTTACGAATTTCGTTATCCAATATTGGTGAATAAACTTTCACTGATTCCATTGCTACTTTTTCCATAGTTATAATTTAAATTTATCAAATATAATACACTTTATTTTAAATACAAAACAATTCTGAAATATTATGCGTACCACTGAATATATTCTCCATCAATACCCATGACTACCTCACCGCATCGGGTTACCATACCGATTGCGTTTTCAGCCTCATAATAAACATATCTTCCTATTCTGTAATACATAGTCTTAGTTATAAATCGAATTATTTACCGTATTGTAAACTTACCTTATCTCTGCTACCATGATTGTAGACTTTTTCCATCAGTTGAATATATTGCGTAACAGAAGCACATTTAACCAATGAATTTGGTTGTTTCTCCAATTTCTGGAGCATTACTTCATGTTTGTAAATAGATTTTTTGAACAATGGAATGAGGGTTCTTACGAATGAGCCACTATTATAAAATTTGAAATATGGCTGATATTCTTTTATTTTTGCAGCATTTTCATATGCTAATTTCAAATCACCAACTTTAAACTGCCCATCCTGAAAGTAATGAATTCTTTCGCTGTCATTTTTTACACCCTTCTGCAATCTCTTCCTGTTGTTAACACCTGCAACATTATTTGTCATAATTGCTTCGGCAACACCTATCGAAAATTCAGGATAATTTTTCATGAATTCATTTAACTGTAAATATGGTTTTACACCTAATTCTTTATAAGATTCAAGAAATGCTGATTTTCCCCATATTTTATCAACGGTGTTATAACGTTGACAATCCTTTAGACGTAATCCGGGGATGACGGTGTAATAAACCTCCAATCCCAATCTCTTACAGGCTTCAATCCTGTGCTGTCCGTCAATAACTTCGAAAAATTCATTCAAAGTTATTAATGTGAATAGATACTGTTTCTTAAATGATTTCATTAATCTTACAACATGGGGTTCATTAACTGGTCTGTTACCAGCAATCCTTTTAAACATGTCATAATTTTTAGTTGTAAAAACCGATGTTTCACTTTTTAAAGTACTCATAATTTTAAAATTTAAAGTTAATGTTTATATTATTTCAGTTCGATTATACGAAACAAAATTAAAAAAGTTACAAAAATGTTATTTATTTTTCAAAATATTTTATATTAAGTTCATTATCAAGGTAGCTAGTGATATCCATATCCCTATCACAATCATATCCGCATTCAAAATCATAAGAAACATCATAAGAAATTTCAACTATCAAATATCTAACTGTTGGAAACACCATCTTTGAAAACTCGTCTTCAGAATGTGGCACAAAATTAGATAATATTTTGAAAAAATCAAAATGTTGAAACAAATCTTCAACACCAGATTGAGAAATTTCTTCTTCTAACTGACGATCAAGTGTTTCAAGATTAAATAAAAGATACTTTGTAGGTTTATCTTTTTCAAAATTACCTATAAATTGAAGAAAACAATCGGCAATCATTGGTTGATTATGCTGTCCTTTATTTGTGTTGACAGTATATTTTGGAAGATATGCAAATACATCATCACGATGTTTATGTGCTTCTCTTAATTTATAAATGTAGTTATCTGATATTTCATATAACTCCACAGCCAATAAGCATTTTATTTTAGTATATCCTGAATTTATCATATTATTTATCACCTAATTCCATTGCACCTTTTTCAACTGTAACCCATGCCTTACACCAAAGCAAATCAATGCCAATCATATGTTCATAAACATAATTATTTTTCCACTCTTTGGGCTTGTGAAAATTTTTACTGCCAACAACCTGAAAGCGTTTGTACCAGAAGCCAAGTTTCCATTCACACCACTCGGTCATTTTATCCAGAGTTTCTTCTACTTCATCATCATATTTTTCATACCTGTGACGAAGTACAAATGTGAAGGTATAACCAAATAATTTCAAATGCCCTATTTTTGCTGCCATGTTTATATTTTTACAATACTACAGTATTCGTTTCTTGGATACCCGTGTTTCTTTTCGAAATCTTTCCATGCTTTTTCTTCTGTATTACCTTCAACAAACATAGTGCCTGAATATGGATAATCCGTCATATATGTGACTTTCCAATATGTTTTTTCTTTTTTCATATGTTAGTATATTAATTTATATGCTGCCCACATTAATATAAGGTGCATGGTGTTATCTGTTGCAGTATAAACAACTGCTGAAAATCCACCTTCGAGTATATCATAACGATCAATATTGGGTATTGTTCCCCATTCTTTTGTATCCTTCTTTACATAGTCTTTCATACTTTTACCTTTAATGTAATGCATGTACTTTTCAGCAAGTGCAAACTTATCTATAAAGAAATGTGAACAGAATACTGCTACAATCCAAATTAATTGAAAATTCCACATAAATGAGCAAACAGCTAATGTATATAATGAACAGTGTAGTATTGCTGCAAACCAACCCGCCCAAGTGTTTTTGGATTTATTCATTGCCATAAATTCATTCTGCCAAAGGTAGTCGCCAAGTAGGTGACCAAGTAACATTCTAAACATCATGATTTATTTAATTTATCAATTAAACTATCTGCCATTCTCACAGCAGCATCAGTTATTTCATCAATTTCATTTTTAGACCCTATAAAAGAATTTTTTGTTGCAAGAATGCCCTTCATTGCATCTTTAGCAATTACTGTTCTTATGTTCATTCCACTACTATAGCCATGTGTTGGATATGCACGATCTGTTGGTTCAATGTTATTTCCCATATTTTATTATTTACATATTTTTTTAAGTTCTTCCCATGTCGGCTTCGTGCCTTCTGGTACAAAAAATTCAATACCTTCCTGCACTTCTCTGACACGACCATAATATAATATATGTTTCTGTTCTTGTTCGTTATATACCAAGTACGCACTATCATAAGGTGCACCATCCATTATAAAGTTGTCAACAGTGGATGAATGTGTAAAAAATTCTTCTTTGCCAGACAACTCTGTGATTTGAAATTTACGCAAATCCCACCAATCCTTTACAAAATTTCCAGTAGCAAAGAATTTCTTTTTAAAAAATTTTTCGCTTTTATTCTCACCATTACCATAATGTATTTCAACGGATTTGTAACCAAGATTCTCTTTGTTACCTTCATCGTAATTAATAGTAGTAAATGCCATAGGTTTATTTTGTTCGTTATACGATATCCTTAATTAAAAGGTTACAAAAACTACCGACCATTTTTATGAAATTCTATTGCACTGTCAAGATTTGCCATAAGTATATCATGATCAAGTCCCGAAAGCTGATCTATATGATTTAATTTTATCACAACACCTTTCTTGATATTTTTTATAATTTCTCTTACATTGTTGTAATCTCCATAGTCTGTCTGGTATACACCAACGCTGATAGTCATAAGATTTTCAGGTACACCAATTTCAATTGCGTGATTATCTTTTTTCTTTTTTCTTGGTACTAAGACCGTATACTTGGGATTAACAATGTCTTTATCCACATCATAGGTAAAAGTAAAATTGAATACAAAGCGTACCTTATTTATCGGTATTTCCTGACGTGTAAATAAATCTTTTGCTGCTTTGATTTGTTTCTTTTCTGCTTCAGTTAATTCTTCACCATTAACAATAACAGTATCAAAGTTCGGTGGAGTCTGAACTTCAACAATTTTAAAAAATGGAAATTTACGTATTAACTGTAGCATGTTTATTTTATTAGTTCCATAAACCAATCATAATTTTCTTGTGATTTATCACCAGTGGCGTTATCGCAATGATAAAACTTAATATAGAGATCAAGACAATCTGCCATTTCCAATGTTTTGATTAGCATTTCAGCACGTCTTTTTGCTTTATACCAATCACCATGTCTACCACCAACAGACCATGCGTTATATGCATCGTCATGTAGTGCAATGACCGTAAGTATTTGATCATGATTAAAAAATTTTTCAGCAAATTTTCTGGCTATTGAGCCATGATGATTATCACCAGACTTCGGAAGATTTTGATTAACTTTATTCTTGAACGTATCATGTGTTATTGCAATCAATCGTAAATTCATTCTGTCTTCATCCTTACCATAAAAATTATCGATATTCTCCAGTACTTCTTTAATATGATAGATAACCTGACCTTCTGGATGTCCATGCCTGATTTTTCCATACATAGCACCTTCAATGAAAACGGCATCGTCAACAATTGCCGTTTCGATACCGTTTTCAGGTTTGATTATGTCTTTAATTAAATCTTTCATGATAATTTAATTTGAAATTTTTTAGCCATGTTTTCCATTGTTTCTAATGGAACATTATGGTTGTTATCATTATTATGACGTTTTTCAACAATAACTGTGAATAATTTATAATCAAATTCTTCAGCTAATTCATAATAACGTCTCATTGATCTTTCAGTTGAATGAATGTTTGCAACAATAACACGATCAATGCCTTTTTGCATAAATCTTCTGCACTTACGTTCACACCATTCATGTGCTTCGCCTATATATCTGTAGTCCCATAAATATACACCCTTATGAGTATACCAATCATCTGCAGTACAAATTGCTCTACCAAGCAACTTTGCAAATGTCGATTTCCCTGAATTTGGAAGCCCACGAATTATTATAAGTACTTTTTCCATTGTGCAATTATACGAAAATAAATTGGATTAGTTACAAATTACCACATAATTTATTTCAAAATAAATCTGTCGTTGAGTGTTTTTTCCAAAGAATTGTAAATTTCTGAATGCTTTTCCCAAAAAATTATTGTATCAACAAGTTCTTCTGTAGCAGATTCACCTTGACGATTTACTATTATGAACCTCTGTTTAAGTTTTTCCACAACCTCGGAAACTGGAAGATTGTACCAGTTAAATTCCATAAGATAATCAATTAATTTTTTCATTGGTTTTATTTTTAAAGTTTTCCCTGACCTCCATTAATGCTTTACCTAAAAGATTCATGCCTTTCCAATTCCTTTCGTCAAGAACTCTGTCGTCTTCCCAATATAAACCAATACCCCAAATTGTGTCATATGGACTGGCTTCAACAATGATTTTGTCTTCAGTAGAACGTAAAATTGCTTTAAGCCTTGAATTTTGACCGAACTTAGCCATATTAACAGCAATCATAATTGCATATCCTTCTCTTAACCATACTTCAGCACTGAAACCCTTGATTCTACGTCCCAATTTCTTATTCTGGTTAGGTGAAGGTGTTTTCATAATTAGTTCTGCAATAACTATGTCACCAAAGAACATTGCTTTTTCCCACATGAATGCCTGTTCAGAATTTTTGAATTTATGTGACTTATAAGTAAAGTCACATTCAAACCAATTGGAGAATTCCGACCCCCAAAAAAATACATACTTATCCGTTATTCTTTCCATAATATAATTATACGAATATTTTTTAAATAAGTTACAAAAATTAATTTAATTTTGTAAAAAAATTTCTAACACAAATACTAATACATAAACAACTGATGTTATTATAATTAGGTTTCGCTCTTGTTTATTATTCATATTATCTGAATTAAAATCCCACAATTTTTTTATAAAATATCCAATAATATAAAACACTAATGGTTCGCATTTTTTCAGGAGTCATAGTATTAATATCTTTTAAAAGTGCTTCGAGATATTCTTTTGGGGTACTTGCAGTCTTATTATTATAATATGCAAGAATCCAGTTCAGAGTTTCAATTTCAAATGTTTTGGTTTCTAAATAACCTTTAGGAAACATAAAAACATTTTCATTTATATTGCGTAAATATTTTTCAACTTTTTGCTTTTCAAATCTTTTCATAATTTTTTAATTTTATCGTTTACATAAACATTACCCAAGATTGCAATTCCAATACCTATAACACCAACTGGAACAAACCAGAAGCCATGTGGAAATTTATTATTTCCTGACCAATAAGATAAGAGAAGAAATGCAAGGATGCCAAGCATTTCATATGTAAATCTTCTCCAGTTAATTCGTGTCTTTAAAAATTCTTTCATAAGTTATTTTTATAATTTTCAAATTGTTTTTGAGTGATTTTTCCTTTTTCTTTACATAATAGACATGGATTTTCTATTAATAGACTATAAACATTTACCCATCCATAACCATGACATATTGGACATTCTACTAATTCTTTATTTTTCTTTTTAACTTCTTCCATGTTAGTAGTCGATTTTAGTTGTGAGAACTGTTGCGGTCATACTTGGACGGGTCAAAGCTACATATTTTATTTGATTACGTTCTTTTAAAACCCAATTTTCATTGATATCATTTTCGATAACAAAAACATGGGTATAGGTACTTCCCTGTGATTTATGTCCTGTAATGGCATAACCATAATCAAGGTCTTTCGCAATAATATCTGGTCTTGCCCTATATAAACCATTTCTGTACTTCTCAATGGTTGTCATTATCATGGCGTTACGTCTGAAGTCATAATACTTTGCCCAGAGTTTTTTATTACTTTTAGCCATATCACGATACATATCATGCATTTCTGCGTAATTATGTAGGTTTTCATGATCACTGTGATCAAGAATAAATATGTCCTGTTCTTTATGTTTACCAAGTGCAAGGTCTTCTTTAATGTTAATCGTATAACCTTTCATATGATATTCATTTTCGCTTAAATCTGATTTATTCATCACCAGATAATCTGCAGAATTCTCAATAATGTTATAGTTTTGTTTTGCGTTCATAATACTACGATATCCCATAAGAATATCACCTATTTCAATTATACTTACCTTTTCACCAAACAAAGCCTTTCTAATGATCATATTGGATGCCATAACGGTATCATTACGCCAACAAATAACTTTCGCAAAGTCAGTGTCATTACGAAATTCATTTGAATTGAATTTATCAAGAATAGCTGTTCTGAATTGACGCTTATTAATTGTAAAAGTTACACCTTCACCTAATGAGTTCATATCTGTCTTTCTTAAAAAACCACCGTCAAGCCTATTTAGGTTGTTTCTAAGAGCATCATATATGAAAGCCAAAGGATTGGTATCATTCTGTCTTTCGATCTTTGTAAGCCAGTGTATTTCGATATCTGACTGTGTAAACACAACAGATTCCCTTTCACCAACTGGTGGTATCTGTGCTGGGTCACCCACGAATAGAACTTTAGTTTGGCTACCAAGTGTTAACTTCTTAATGAGTTCAAAAAGTTCTTTGTTAATCATAGATGCTTCATCAATGATAACAAGGTTATAATCAGTAATTTTCGGTACAGCAATAGGATTAAAAATAGGACTATTAGGATTGAATTCATCGAGATTGATGTCTGGTCTAAGTCCAAGCAAGCCATGAAGTGTCTTACCGTCTTTACCTGTCATGTTCATGATGACTTTTTTAGCCTTATGAGTAGGTGCACTTACTACAACGCCATAACGATAATAGTCAAGTATCTTTTTTACAATAGTTGATTTCCCTGTACCAGCGTATCCAGCTAACGTAAAGAAAGTCTGACCATTCTTAAGCCAAACCTTAATCTTTACAATTCCATTAAATTGTTCAGCATTGAATGTGATAATCTTACCGTTAGGTAATTGTAGTTTATTTTCATCAATCATTTTTGGCTCTTTCAAGTATTTTAATGAGCTTTTTTAAGTCTTTTAAATTACGAATTTTTGGGTGATAACTTTCATAAAATTCCACCAAATAACCATCGTCAATTTTTTCATCACTACTACATGAAATTAACAAAAATTTTTTACTAATTTCATATCTATAATAATGATATGCATTTTCACCAGATTCTTCTTCGCTTACATCTTGTCTTTTAAAGCCAAGTTTTATAAGTTTTTTTCCTGTTATTTTTTTCATTTCTTTTATTACTATTGCACCATTTTTCTTTAAATATATTTTAATCTTACCACGAAGGTTTTCAGGTATATAAATTTCTTTATATGCCATACGCTTTGCTGCCATTATTGGGTCATTCCAATAATCCTTTACGGCTTTTTTATGATTTGTACCGTTCATTTTGTAATTTTACAATTTTTTCCTTAAGTGGCATTATCCGTAAACAGCCTAATCGAGCAACTTTAAATTGTTCTTCCGTTGTTAATTTTCTTGCATTTTTTCTTCTCACTGGCTTTCGTTGTTCCTTCACATATATTCTGCCACTATCCCAATCTGTTCTATGGCAAGTTAATATTCCTGCTTCTAATGGTATTAAGCTCTTACATTTTTCATACATTGTTTCTGGCATTGCATAATACAAGTATGTAATTCTACCGCTTTTGTCTGCATGATTATGTCCCTTTTTAAAATCTGCGAGTAAGTCCGACTTACTAATCTTAATTTCAACTTCTGTTGCAATACCTGCTTTTGTTATTATAAATAAATCACATTCATGCATTCCAACTAATCCCCAACTGATATTCGGCACAATAATGTTTTGTCTGATACCATAATATTTTGATACGGATATTTCAATATCGATAGTTTTTATTGGTTTCTCCTTAACCTTCAGGACTCTCGTTTTTCGTAACGGTGTTTTTCGTAATGGCGTTTTTCGTAATGGCATTCTTCATCTGCATTGACTTTAAAGTTATTTTTACTTGATATTTAATTCTTTTGATTTTCTTTTTCCTCTCGAAAGCCATAACATTACGAAATTGTATTTCATTTCCATAATCTTCAAGTTCGTTTTCCATGTCTATCTCGACATTAAAACCTTTATTTTTTAATTGTTTTTCAAGCCACAACACCATTGTTGATTTACCGCTTGCTGTTGCTCCAGTAACAATAATTGTTAATTCTTTCATGATACAAAGATATTAATTAAAACTTAAATAACTATAATTAAAAATAATATTTTTAAGTATTAGAATATGTCTATCAATTCTTTCTTAACATTCGGGTTATCCCAAACAGATTTAAAATATTTATTCAATGTATTGAAACATAAAATTTCTTCATCATTACTCCAGAGACCGCTATGATTTTCCTTTGCAAACCTGAGAATTGTTTCAACATAACACCCTTCAAAAATTTTGGCAAAAGATTTTGCCCATTTATTTTTTACAGGGTCTTGTATAAATCGGGCAGTATAATGTGTATTGTCCTGTATTATTTCTCTGATGCTATGAAATCTTTTTTTAAATTTTTTCCACTCATTACCACACTTATTGCAATGATTCACCCCATCAGTACCAATTGACATTGAAGACGAGCCATATACTCCAAAAAGATTACCTTCAACATGTCCCTCTCCACTCCCATGTACTTCCCTGATTTTATTAACAATATCTGATTTGGTTGCTTTACAATTAGGGCAAATTTCATCAGAATTTTTTTGCTGTTTTTCTTCGTTGTCATTGTTAGCATCGGCAACTTTTTGACAACGATCATTCACAACTACCACATCTGCATCGATCAATACTATTTGTTCTGGAGAAAGTTTATTTTTTCCTCTTAAAGTTTTTCCTATTAAAGCGAAAAATTCAATGGTGTCATTAATGAACTCAAAAAAACTGTTTTCTTTTTTCATCTTGCTAATTTTTTATCTTTTAATAAATCACGTAAAAATACATTTTTCACTCCGCCAATGAGTCTTACCCATTCTTTATATTCGGTAGGATATTCTTCTTGTAATTCTTCATTTGTTTTGAGTTTAAACGCAATAAGTGGAATTGAAGCGATTTTATGCGTGCCGTTTTCCATGTCAGTTGATGTGAAAGGATGTAAACCATATAAATAATCAGACAAATCTGGATAGTCTTTTTTATTAAACACCCTTTCGTCTGCAAGAAAGCAAAGTGCGGTAAGTGCATGATTTAAATCAGGTTCGATGAAATATGTAAAAGGAATATTCTTTTCACTTAACTGGTCGCCAATTTGATTTAAAGTACCTGCAACAAAACCTTCAAAATCTCGTTCATCATTGGTTGTACCACCATTGAGCATAATGACTGTTTCATGATTATCGACAAAATTTTTAAGAGTTTCGTCTTCCGCAAATTTCCTACCATATCTAAACGCAGTATGTATTCCTTGTATGCCACATTGCATTTCAGATATATTATAAGGTACAAAAAAATATGCCCTAAGAGCTAATTCAACTTTTTGTTCTTCCATTATTAATAAATTAAGTTTCTTTCAAATATCAAGTCATTATGTATCCATTCAAGATTACAATATGTTTTTTTTGCAAGATTATTGCGCCATAGAACAAGGTGTATTACACCAAAAAGCCATGTTTTTTTTGTCTTAAGAATAGTGCCTTTAAAGGCACATCCGGGACAGAACTCATACCATATTTTTCTTTTCATTTTTTCTTTGTCATTTCTTGTTTGTGCTGTTTTTCATGTTTAAATATAAAAATTACAAATCCTATACAACCAATTATAATTGTTATTACAAGAACTAATAATAGATCATCAATAATGTTCACATTATGATTATTTTGTTATTTTTGGATATATACACAATTCATTTTGCACTTCTTCTTCGCTAACAGGTTTAAAATACCAGTCTATATTAGCAACACCCCACTGGAGATCGCCTTTATATAATTCAATTGCTTCAAACGTAAGACTGTTTTTATATTTTCCATATATAGTCATATCTTCTTTTGGTAAATCATCAACTGTTTTAACTTCAATCCTTTCAAATAATGGCTTCATAGTAATTATACGTATTAAATTAAATTAAAGTTACATAATTATAAACTTTGTTTAATAAATTCTTTTGAATCAAAATCTTTACTATTAAATCGTTGATTACATTTCTTACAAGAATT
>Ga0209429_10002261_pt1 | contig 11473 bp, 5 predicted proteins | sample BarGraNGADG00212_3_FD_184493 | JGI IMG/M metagenome (GOLD analysis project Ga0209429, IMG submission 184493) | Arctic peat soil microbial communities from Barrow, Alaska - Barrow Graham LP Ref core NGADG0004-212 (SPAdes) (version 2) | ecosystem: Environmental > Terrestrial > Soil > Wetlands >... | reverse complement strand
AAAAATATTTTACTATTTGAGTTATCTCTATCATCTTCTGAATGTATTATATCAAGTTCAATATTGCCGTTTTGGGGGGTCAACATCACTGAAATATCCAATATAAAGGATGAAACCATCTCTATACGTCAATGTACCGAACCTACAAAAGAAGTGAAGAAGGTTTATGATCTTTTAAAATACAAATATGCACCTTTTATAAGAAAAAAATCCGTAGTCCCCCCTGCCGAAATTTTAAAAAGTAATAGCCCTTAAAATCAGCCTTTTATAAACCCAAAGCTGCAATGTGGGTTAAAGTGCCGGAAAGTCCTCCTTCAGATATCGTGGTAATACCCAGAACTTTGTTTGCCCTGTTGAGCAAGAGCATTTTAACGGTTTCCTTATGTTCAATTGTAGATTGATTCCAGGAGTCAAAAAAAATTAATCCTATATTTACTTTCAAATAATTTTTTTTTGTTATGTTTGCTTTTAATTAACCTTCTTTAACACTTTGACCTTTTAAAAAAGGCTATCCCAATTGGATAGTAAAATAAAAATTATATACACTAGCTATATATTCGGCCCATATAAACCGGTTCTCCTGATAACTGAGAGACGGTTGTTTTGTAACCCTTTGCTATTAAATCTATAATTAAAAACCTTAGAAAGTATGAAAAAAAAATTGAGATTATTGTTTTTATCTCATTTGCATGACAGACTTGGTCTGGTTATGAGATTTTCGTTCCTGATGGGCTTGCTGGCCATGATAACTTTATCGGTATCAGCAAGTTCATACGGCACCAACAGTACTACTGGTGCCTACGATCTATTAGCACCTCAGCAGGTAAAAGTCAGCGGTACTGTTACCGATGCCGCAACAGGTGAGGCGCTTGTTGGTGTAAACGTTGTTTTTGAAGGGACTACTATTGGGGTAATGACCGACATAAAAGGCAAATACACCCTTTCCGTACCAAACCTCAACGGCGCTTTGCAGATTTCCTATATTGGTTATATCGCCCAGAGAATTCCGATAAACGGGATGACAGTAATAGATGTTACTCTTTCATCTGATATTCAGGCTTTGGAGGAGGTTGTCGTTACTGGTTATGGAACTGTCAGAAAAACCGATTTAACAGGATCTGTAAGTTCAATAAAAACCGAACAGCTGCTCCAACTGCCGACACAGCGTGTTGACCAGGCTATACAGGGTCGTGCAACTGGTGTATTTGTTCTCAATACAGACGGTTCTCCGGGCGGTAATACCCTGATCCGTATCAGAGGTAGCAACTCAATCAACGGGGGAAATGATCCTCTGATAATAGTTGACGGCCTCCAGGGTGCAAATATCAACCAGCTGAACCCTAGTGACATATCCTCAATGGAGATACTTAAGGACGCCTCGGCTACTGCTATCTATGGATCTCGTGGCGCTAATGGGGTAATCCTTATTACAACTAAATTAGGTAAAGTAGGTAAACCTGTTATTGATGCCGGTTACAGCGTCGGTATCCAGAACCTTGCACATAAACTACCGGTAATGAATGCATATGATTTTGCCAGGTTTAATAATTTCGCAAATAGCTTTAACACATCAAACGGGCAAATCCCTAAGTATTATTTTACCGATGCAGATATTGAATATTATAAAACTCATTCCACTGACTGGCAGGATGAGATCTATAATACCGGCGTTATGCAGAATGCCAACCTCGCAATAAGCGGAGCAACCGAAAAACTTAAATACATGGTTTCAACAGGCTTTCTCGATCACCAGGGTATTCTGTTAAACTCCGCATACAACAGGCTTTCATTGCGGGCAAATCTGGCAGCTGATATCACCAAGTGGGTTGATTTCGGTCTGAACTACTCATATACCAATGAAAATTACAAGTCACCCCCGTTTGAGGCAAATTTATTTACCGCTGTAAACGATGCACCAAGATGGGCTCCGACAGAACCGGTTTATGATGAGAATGGCAACTACGCGAGACACAGGCCCGGTTACGGCGCTTATGACACATGGAATCCGGTTGCTACCGCTCTGGAGACCAAAATTGAGAATCCAACCTTCCAGAATAACGTAAACCTGTTCCTGAATTTTAAACCGGTGAAGGGACTTAGTTTAAAGATCATGGGTGGGGGAACTTTTTCAAATGCTTATAACAGCAGATATGAGAATACCAAAACACGGAACGGATTTGCAATGAACGGAGTAGGAACTATCAATAATTCCTTCAGCAAGCTTTATCAGAATACCAATATACTTACGTATGATAATACCTTTGGAATTCATCACATTACATTTACGGGAGTTGCCGAGGAATTATTCAATTCATATACAGGCAGTTCGATGAGAGGCCAGGATTTCCTTGTTGACCAGTTGGGAACTGATAACATGGATGGAGCCAAATCGGTATCTGTTGACTCATGGCGCAGCAAAAGGGCATTGATCTCTGCTTTGGGACGAATCAATTACGGGCTGTTGGACAAATACCTCCTTACATTAAGCTACAGGGCCGACGGCTCATCGGTTTTCGGTAAAAATAATAAATGGGGCTACTTCCCATCAGGCTCTATTGCATGGAGAATATCACAGGAGGGTTTCCTGAAAGATTCCCCTGTTGTGAATGATCTGAAATTAAGAGCAAGTTACGGAATCACCGGTAACCAGGCTATCAGCCCATATGGCTCCCTTGCCAGTCTGGCTTCCTGGTACAGGTATGGATACAACAACGGTTCAAACCTGAATATAGGTTTTGGAATATCAGATATTGCCAATCCCAATCTGAAATGGGAAACTACCTCCCAAGGTGATATAGGGATTGATGTTTCATTATTCAAAGGAAGGCTGACCTCAACAATTGACGTTTACAGGAAAGTCACCAAAGATCTTCTGATGCCAAGGCAATTGCCGGATTATGTAGGTGTATCAAGTGTTATTGACAATATCGGATCCATTGAAAATAAAGGTATTGAAATACTGATAGGAGGTGATCCGGTTGTCGGAAAGTTCAGGTGGAATACTTCATTTAACTTAACTGTAAACAGGAATAAAGTACTGGATCTCGGTCCTGGAATAGAAAAAATAGGTTACACTCCCACATCCGGCGGATACAATCTCGGTTCAGAGTATATGTTTCTCGAAGTGGGCCAGCCATTTGGTCAGATGAAAGGATGGAAATACCTGGGTTTATGGAGGTCTGATGAGGATGCTGAAGCAAGAAGCTATGGACAGCTTCCTGGTACGCCGAAATATGCAGATCTTAATAATGACGGATTCGTTGATTCAAAAGACAAAACAACAATCGGATACGGTTATCCGAAATTCACATTTGGATGGACCAACCTATTTACATATGATAAATTTGAGCTGTCATTCCTTATAACAGGTTCCTATGGGAATGAACTCTTCAATACACTGAGGATACGCAGAGAAACATATGAGGCAACCGATCCTAAAGTATGGAATTACTGGACACCTGATAACCAGAACACTGATGTTCCGGCACATTATGACGGGCAGTGGGTTCAGGATCAACTTCTGACAAATAAATATATCTTCGGTACTTCCGGAGGTGCCAGTTCCAGGTGGGTGGAAGATGCTTCTTTTGTACGGCTGAAGACAATGACCCTGGCTTATAATTTTGAGCCGGCCCTGCTTAAGAAAATCGGATTTTCAAAAGCCAGGTTATATTTCACCGGAACAAACCTTCTGACTTTGACCAAATACACTGGATATGATCCTGAAATTGCGCAGTTCCCGAGCAATGATGCAACAATCGGGATAGATCAGAGCGTTTATCCAACAGCAAGGATGACCACATTTGGTGTTGACTTTACTTTCTAACAACATTTAACTATAAGATCATGAATAGAAAAAAATCTAATATAATTTATCTGGTAATATTATCAGGAGTACTTCTCCTTCTTACTGCCAGATGTGCGAAGCTGATAGAGAAACCTACAGATTTTGTCGGCCCGGATAATTTTTACAACTCTCCTTCACAAATTGAATCTGCTTTCACAGCTTCAATGGATGTTTTGTTTGGAGGCTGGGCATTTTATGACTGGTACAGATATCCGGAAATTTTTGATATGGATGACCAGGTATATGATGGCGATCTTGTTATAGGTGATGGTCTGGGTAATGCTTGCTGGAGTAAGCATTACCAGGCAATTGCAGACCTTAATCCTGCCATTAAGGCTCTCAATAACGGCAATCTTAGAGCAACCACGTCTCAGGAAGACCAGGACGTTCTGATGGCACAGGCAAAATTCCTCAGGGCATGGAATTATTTCATGCTGGTACGCTACTATGGCGATGTACCATTGATTACCGATACAACAGATGTTACAAGTACCGATAATATTTTCAAATACAATATAATAAGATCTCCAATAGCAGATGTATACGATTTTATAGTTAATGACTTGTTATTTGCCACGCAGAAACTGCCTGCTGTCTGGGGCGCTGGAGATAGAGCGAGACCAACTGCTGATGCTGCAAAAACTTTGCTGGCAAAAGTGTATATTACTATGGCAACTGCTCCGATGAACGATGCGTCCAATTATGCAAAGGCCAGGGATATGGCGAAACAGGTTATGGATGTCGGTAATTATTCACTTGTTCCTGATGTTGCAGATGTATTTAAAATGGACAAAGAGTTCGGGCCTGAATTCATGTGGAGTTTTCATAATTCCCAGGAAGAATATGTGATAGAGCCTCAGATATGGTTACCTGGTGATATGGCCGGCGGCTGGGGTGACATTAAAACTGAACAGAGATGGGCATTAGCCTATCCCAACGAACCCCGCAGAGATTCTTATCTGATATTTTCAGACGTTATATTTGGAACTGGAACGACATATTTGACGTGGGATGGCACAACTCCATACGTCAGAAAATACCTGTACGATTCCCCGGATAACATTTTAAAAGATGTATCGTATGAGTGTATGCCTATACTCAGGTATGCGGATGCATTATTACTCTTTGCTGAGGCAGAGAATATGGTAAGCGGCCCTACACAGGCGGCATGTGATGCAGTTAACCAGATTGTAGACAGAGCAACCGGCGGAGTACCTAATGTCGCTGACCCAAAGTTTACAACTGCCATGTCGAAGCAGGCTTTTGATGATGCTGTAATTCAGCAAAGAAACTGGGAATTGTGCTTTGAATATGACCGCTGGTTTGACATTCAGCGCAAAAGGATCCTGGATAAGGTCTGTGATCCCAACTATCTGCAAAATTTCTCTATGGATGACTACCTGTTACCGATACCACAGAAAGATCTGAGACTTAATAAAAATCTGACTCAGAACCCGGGTTATACAAATCCGAATGGTAAATAATATTTTTAATACATAAAATAGCTATGGATTGCCACCGGTTTTTTACTGGTGGCAATTCTTTTTCAGAGTTATTTTTATTAATATTATGGTTACTGAGTAGTAAATCTGGTTTTCTGTTCTTAACTTTATATTATACCCCCTTCCCAACCTTCCCCCACGGGGGAAGGAGTAAAACAATCCGCTCTATCGAAACAGGATATGGGGTAATTGTTCAGGAGTAAAAGAATAAATCAGAAAAGTAAAAATTGAGTTATTAATGAAACTCCATAGTCATAAAGTTTATTTATGGAAAATTCAATCAGTGTCAGGTCTTTCATACTGATGATATTTGCGATATGCATTTTTTCAGCTTGCCGGCAACAGGAAAATAAAAGAGGACCGGGGAAAAATACTCTTTTCAGGATAGTCGAGCCTAAAAATAGTGGTATCCGCTTTGCTAACCAGCTTCAGGAAACGGACACTTCCAATTCTATATTTTACGAATATTATTACAACGGATCCGGATTGGCCATCGGAGATGTGAATAATGATGGGTTACCCGACATATTTTTCGGTGCAAATATGTCAAAAAGCAGGCTTTACCTGAATAAAGGAAACCTGAAGTTTGAGGATGTCACAGATAAATGCGGGATTAATACCAAGGGGAAATGGGTTACCGGTGTCAGCCTGGTAGATATTAACCAGGATGGCTGGCTGGATATCTATCTGTGCGTGGCAGGTAATATTAAAGATGATTACCATAATCTTTTATATATCAGCAACGGCGATAAGGATCACCTGGCTTTCACCGAACAGGCTGCCACCGTGGGACTGGATGATAACGGATATTCTTCACAGGCTGAGTTCTTTGATTATGATCGCGATGGGGATCTGGATGTGTACATTGTAACAGCTTCGATGAGCATTCCTAATAAAAATGCTATCCGCCCACGCAAAAATGATGGATCGGTGCCTAATACTGACCGGTTATACAGGAATGATGGAATTAACCCTGTTACTAAACTTCCTGTTTTTCATAATGTGTCAAAAGAAGCCGGTATTACCTGGGACGGATTTGGCCTGGGGGCTGCTGTCTGCGACATCAATAAAGACGGATGGCCGGATATCTACGTTGGAAACGATTACATTTCAAATGATCTTTTATATGTAAATCAGGGTGATGGTACATTCAAAGAGATGATAAAAAACTATACCAAACACATCAGTAATAGCACAATGGGCGTTGATATAGCTGATTTCAATAACGATGGCCTGGTAGATATAATTTCACTGGATATGCAACCGGAAGATTATTACAGGAAAAGAATCATGGCGGGAAATATGCGCGACTACCACAGGTATATGAAAGAGCTGGAAGCAGGTTATTCACCCCAGTATATCAGGAACATGCTTCAAATGAATAATGGAGAAATCGATGGTAAATATACTTTCAGTGAAATAGGACTGCTGGCCGGTGTGTTCGAGACAGATTGGAGCTGGGCGCCCCTGTTTGCAGATTTCGATAATGACGGATTCAAGGATCTGTTCATTGGGAACGGAATAGCGCATGATATGACCAACATGGACTTTTCTCAATTTTGGATGAAAAAGGTCAAAGAGAATCCTTCAGTTCCATGGAGTGTTCTTTACAAAATATTAATGACTGAATTGAATAAAAAAGGGAATGTAAAAAAACCTAATGTGATCTTTCGCAATTCCGGAGGCCTTATTTTTGAGAATAAGACAATTGAGTGGGGTTTGAACCAACCTTTATATTCTACTGGGGCAGCATTTTCAGACCTCGATAATGATGGGGACCTTGATCTGGTGCTGAATAATGTAAATGATCCGGCTTCTATTTATGAGAATACACTTATAAATAAAGATTCTGTGAGAAGTAATAACCATTTTCTAACCATTAAACTAAACGGTGATTCATTAAATAAAGGAGGTATTGGTGCAAAAATCAGTTTATTCTATGGCAAGAACCAGCAATACTACGAACACTTTCCTGTCAGAGGATTTCAATCAATGGTTGATCCGAAAATTCATTTCGGATTGGGAGAAGTTACGCAGATTGATTCTTTAAATATCTGGTGGCCGGACGGAAAAGAACAAAATTTATATAAACTGCAGAGTGATCAGGTTTTATTACTCTCCTATTCACAGGCTTCAATCAGTTCAAAACATAATATTATAAAAGACAACAGCAACAAAATCTTTACACCTCATACCGGTAAAACAAAAATAGTATATAAGCATAATGAAAGGCAATTCATTGATTTTGATATCCAGCCGCTCGTTCCCCATCAATATTCCCAGGAAGGACCTGGTATTGCAGTAGGCGATGTAAATTCAGACGGATTGGATGATTTCTTTGTCGGAGGATCAACCGGTTTTTCGGGGGAAATATTTATTCAGGAAAAGGCTGGTAATTTTATTTCTTACCCATTACCCGGCAACAATAATTATGAAGACATGGGTGCATTGTTCTTTGATGCTGATGGTGACGGAGATCAGGATCTTTATGTGGTTAGCGGAGGTTCCGGATTACCTCCCGGGAATCCATTTTATGCAGACAGGTTGTATATAAACAACGGAAAAGGAGAATTTGTATTGGACAAAAATGCATTACCTGATTTCCGTGTATGTGGTTCGCAGGTTACAGCATGTGATTTTGATAAGGACGGAGACCTTGATCTGTTTGTCTGCGGCAGGGTTGATCTGGAAAATTATCCAAAACCGCCAAGGAGCTTTCTTTTACGAAACGACAGCAAGGGTGCGAAAATTAAGTTCACCGACGTCACCAGTCAGATTTGCAGAGATCTTGAGAGACCGGGACTTGTTGCTGCTGCTTTATGGACCGATTTTAACAAAGATGGCTGGTCTGATCTAATTCTTGCCGGTGAATGGATGCCGCTTACATTTTTTAAAAATGATCATGGAAAATTTACAAATGTTACTTCTAATACAGGATTGGAGAAATATACAGGATGGTGGAACAGCCTTACTGCAGCAGATTTTGATAAAGATGGTGATATTGATTATGTTGCAGGAAACCTCGGATTGAATACACAATATAAAGTATCACAGGATCAGCCAATGCGGATAGTTGCAAAAGATTTTGATTTGAATGGGACAATTGATCCGGTCTGCAGCTATTATGTACAGGGGAAAAGTTATCCTATTTATACAAGGAATATCTTACTCACACAGATCCCTTCTCTGCAGAAAAAATTTAAAACTTATGAAGAGTATGCGAAAGCTACTATGGCTGATATTTTTCCGGAGAATTCACTTAAGGATGCCTATATAAGGGATAGCCGTTGTTTTGAATCTGCCTATTTTGAAAATCTGGGTAACGGATCTTTCAAATTACATCCTCTGCCGATCGAGGCGCAAATTGCACCTGTATTTGGAATGTTGTCAAATGATTATAACTCAGACGGAAATATTGACATTCTGCTTGTGGGTAATTCCTACTCTTCTTCTATATCTGACGGACAGTATGATGCTTCCATTGGTCTGTTCCTTGCAGGTGACGGAAAAGGAGGGTTTTCGTCTGTGTTGGGCAGAACCAGCGGATTTTTTGTTGACGGTGATGCAAAAGGAATGGCAGAGCTAACAATGAAAGATGGCACTTCACTTATACTGGTTGCCCAGAATTCTGACAGCCTGAAAGTTATTAAACCATTAAGGCCACCCGTAAAAACCCTCAGGTTAAAAAATGATGATGTAAGTGCGGAATTGATCTATAAAACAGGTGAAAAAGAGTATAGGGAATTCTATTACGGTAGCGGGTACCTCTCTCAGTCATCCAGAGTGTGCCGGATACCAGAAGGAGTGATTTCTTTAAGCATAACCAATTATAAAGGTCAAACCAGAAAAATATCAGTTAATAATCCATAAATTATAATATGAAGAAATTATTACTATTAATCATTCTGCTAGGCAGTAATACACTATTTGCCCAGGATTTAAGTTTCAGCAAACCGGGTAAAAACTTTTATAATGAATTATCAAATCCGGCGAAGACACCGGTTGAAGAATGGTCAAAAGTCACTGACGATGTTAATGTGAGTTTTGCCAGTGATAATATAAGATATCCGAAAGAGCGGGTCCCTCTCGTCTCTTCAAAAGAATGGATAATCAAATCATGGAAAGGAGAAAAAGTCCATACTCAAATTCTGGTCTGGACAAAAAAAAGTATACCGGAGGTCAGCTTTAAGACAGGTGATCTGATGAATGAAAAGGGTAATCGCATAAGCAGTAAAAATATTAAGGCAGCTTTTGTGAGGTACGTCATGACTGATGAATTTGGCAAAGGTTGTGATGATAGAAAAACTACAGATTATGATTCCTCGCTTGTGGAAGATCCGATAGATATTATAGACAAAATACCTGTTCAGGCAAATACCGCACAGCCAATATGGCTAACCATCCAGGTGCCCGGTGATATACCTGCCGGAAAATATTCCGGGACAATTACCATTAACGCAGCAAAGAAGTTTGATTTAAAGATCTCATTAAATGTGCTGAACCATTTATTGCCATCAGCTGATCAGTGGAAATTTGATCTGGATCTATGGCAAAGCCCTGATCCTATTGCAAAGGTTCATGATGTTAAATTATGGAGTGATGAACATTTCAGTCTGATGAGACCCTATTTTACCATGCTCGCCAATGCCGGACAAAAAAGTATTACGGCCATTGTCATTGAACAGCCCTGGGGGACAGGACACGTTTACTATAAGGATCCAAGCCTTATAACCTGGACCAAAAAAAAGGACGGAAGCTGGTCTTATGACTATACTTTATTTGATCGCTATGTTTCCTTTTTGATGAGCTGTGGTATTAATCAGCGGATCAATTGTTATTCCATGGTGACATGGGACCTCTCGTTCATCTATTTCGATGAAGCTACCGGTGATACTGCTTCAATATCAGCTAAACCGGGATCTCAGTCGTACAACGATTTCTGGACACCCATGCTGAAAAATTTTACAAAACATTTAAAGGGGAAAGGGTGGTTTGGAAAAACAACAATTGCTATGGATGAAAGAGATATGGAAAGTATGAAAGCTGTTTTTGCTTTGCTTAAGCAGATTGATCCTGAGTGGAAAACTGCATTGGCTGGCGGTTACCATCCCGAAATTGGAATGGATGTCTATGACTATTGTATTATTATCGGGGAGAAATTCGATCCGGAGGTACTTAAGGAACGTAAAGCTTCCGGAAAACCAAGTACTTATTATACAGCTTGCGGAGAAAGAAAACCCAATGGATTTTCTTTCTCACCTCCTGCAGAAAATACCTGGATTGGCTGGTATGCAGCTGCAGCAGAATATACCGGATATTTGCGCTGGGCATACAATAACTGGACGGAAGCTACCTTATCAGATACACGTTACCGCACCTGGCCTGCGGGTGATTGTTACCAGATCTATCCTGGTCCCAGAACCTCCATACGTTTTGAGAAGCTCATTGAGGGTATTCAGGACTTTGAAAAGATCCGCATATTGAAAGAACAGTTTATTAAAAATGGAGATGAAGTACATCTTAAAGAATTAAATAGTGTACTTGCCGCCTTTACTTCCGAAAACCTGGAGACAATACCAGCTGATAATATGGTTAGCAAAGGCAAGAAATTAATAAATGAATTTTAATGTGAATAAAACCATCAAAAAAAATTAAATATAACTTAATCAACTTAAAACATGAGAACACTCTTTACTTTTTCAGAAAATCAACCAGACCGGTTAAAAAAATGCACGATGGCCAACCGCATATCCATTTTAGTTTTGCTATGCCTGTCTGTAATTCCTGTCAGAGCTCAGGATGCTGCAATTAGCAGCGGTATAAAGGTCTGGGCAGTACCAGCCGAACAGAAAGTTCGTCCCAAAGACCGAGTGGAAAAAAGTAACCTGGTCTGGTCAGGTGAAAATAAAAAGATCACTGTGGCCGGGGCTGGCAATGAGCATGTTCCGTTCCAGGTAGTAATTACTGCACCTGTACCTGAAGGCTGGAGGCCAAAGGCACCGGATGGTTTTTTTATTACAGTCACTGATCTCAAATCTTCCAGTGGAAAATTAATTCCGCAAAAGCAGGTAAGCCTGTTCCTGGAACACTATATACAGATATATGCAATTTCAAGTCCCATTGG
>Ga0209429_10002260_pt1 | contig 11476 bp, 12 predicted proteins | sample BarGraNGADG00212_3_FD_184493 | JGI IMG/M metagenome (GOLD analysis project Ga0209429, IMG submission 184493) | Arctic peat soil microbial communities from Barrow, Alaska - Barrow Graham LP Ref core NGADG0004-212 (SPAdes) (version 2) | ecosystem: Environmental > Terrestrial > Soil > Wetlands >... | reverse complement strand
CTTGCCGTAGAGGCCGATGTGCAGCCGGTTCGCGCGCGGGGTGTCGTTCAGGCTCATCGGATCTCCTTCGGGTGGTCGCCGCGGTCGACGACGATGTCGTAGCCGATCCGGCTGAGGGAGCGACGGACGGCCTCGGTCATCTCGAAGACCTCGCCGCTGACGGGCTTGTTGTCGTAGAGCAGGTACTTGGGCCGCTGCTCGGGGGGGCTGAGGTTCAGCATCACCACGTTCGCGCCCGCCTGGATCCCGGCATCCCGGGCCCCGGTCCGAGCGGTGCCGAGGGCGGTGGTGGCTGGCAGCAGGACCGTCGGCAGCATGAGGCGCACCAGGCTCAGGATGAACAGGGTCAGGTCCACGGACCCGGCCGGCTGGTCACCGAACGGTGTGCGGTGGTGTGGCAGGAAGGGGCCGATCCCGACCATGTGCGGCCGGAACTCCGACAGGAACACCAGGTCTTTGGCCAGGTGGTGGACGGTCTGGAACGGCGACCCCACCATGAAGCCGGCACCGGTCTGGAAGCCGATCTCCTTGAGGTCGGACAGGCACGCCAGCCGCGACTCCAGGGTCTGCCCGGCGGTGTGCAGCCGGCCGTAGTGCTCGCTGTCCGCCGTCTCGTGACGCAGGAGGAAGCGGTCCGCACCCGCGTCGAAGAACTGCTGGTACGCCGCTGTGCTGCGTTGGCCGATCGACAGGGTGATGGCGCAGTCGGGGTAGGCCGCGCGGATCCGGCGCACGATGTCGGTGACGACCTCGGTCGTGTACCGCGCGTCCTCGCCGCTCTGCAGCACGAAGGTGCGGTAGCCGAGCCGGTAGCCCTCGGCGCAGCAGGCCAGGATCTGCTCCGGGCTGAGGCGGTAGCGCTCGGCCTCGCGGTTGCTCTTGCGGATCCCGCAGTACAAGCAGTCCTTGCGGCAGTGGCTCGAGAACTCGATGAGCCCACGGACGAAGACGCGGTTGCCGAACTGTCGCTGCGCGACGTCGGCCGCCCTGACCCGGGCATACGCGCGGTCCGCGTCCGAGGGCGACGAGAGCAGAGTTTCGAAATCGGCGAGGGGCAGGCGTCCGTCCGCGGACAGCCGGTCGATCAGCCGTTTGCTACCGGGGGCGACGTCTGGGGCGACGTCTGGGGTGACGTCTGGGGTGACGTCGGCGACAGGAGCCTCACTGATCAGGGGGAGGGGCAAGGTCGGCTCCTAGTGCGGCGGTCTTGGACATTAGAGACCGCACCTGAACGCCGGGGAGATTGCCCAGTTTGCCCGTGAGTGCGCTGACGCGCTCCACGGAGGTGTCGACGACGAGCGTGATGATGCTCACGCCTTGTCGCGCGTACGGGAGCCCGAACCGTCCGATGATCTCGTCGCCGAACTGCGACAGCAGCACATTGACGTCACCAACCGGGGCGATCGTTCGCTCCACGATGATCGACACCACACCGAGTCTCTTTTCCACCGGACGCTCCCGTGAATTAGATGTGGTCTGGTCGCAGCACATCGCTGCCCTTGAATCCTCCCAGGCCAGCTCTGCACGTTAACCGGACATACGTCCTGTGAATCGCCCCGGGTTTAGTGGAGGGTGAGTTCTCCCAGAAGCGGTTGCTTCTGGGTCGTGTTCTCACGGTAGTACAGGGTTTCCATCTCGATCGGGGTGAGGTATCCGATGGCGGAGTGGAGGCGGTTCTCGTTGAACCAGTGCACCCAGGACAAGGTCGCGTATTCGAGTTCGTCAGCGGTGCGGAACGGGCCGTCGAGTTTCGCGCACTCGGTCTTGTAGAGCCGGACGACAGTCTCGGCTAGTGCGTTGTCATAACTGTCGCCGACGGTCCCGATTGAGGCCATCGCTCCCACGTCCGCGAGCCGTTCCGAGTAACGCAGGGCTACGTTCGCGGTGGCCGTGTCGAGGACCTTCACTGTTGTCGGCTGATCAGCTCTGCGAGATCGCAAATCGTGTCGATGACGTGGTCAGCGTCCGGAAGGCCAGGGTCGCCGTCTTGATCGTGTGCTTTGCCGGTGCGCACCTGAACGGATTCGAGAGCCGCATCCGAGGCCATCCGGATATCGCTCGACCGATCGTCCCCGACCACGATGATCCGCCGGAAGCGGTCCCTGCCTCCCGCAGAGGCGATCGCAAGTCCAGCGAAATCGACGCTCGGCTTGCCGAGCACCTCCGCCGTCGCGCGCGACTCGATACCGTACTCACCCCCGCCAGCCTCGTGTTCGATGGCGTCAACAGGTTCGGGTCGCCTCCGGCCGACCCCGTGACCGGAATCGCCAGGCGGTAGCATGGCGGCATGACGGTGGTGACGCTTCTGGGCAATGAGGACATCGTCCGCGCCTGTGTGAAACACGGCGTGCGCAGATTGCGCGCGTTCGGATCCGTTCTCACCGACCAGTTCGACGCCAACACCAGCGATCTGGACTTCCTGGTGGAGTTTGAGCCCGGCCTCGTGCATCCCTTCGACGCCTACTTTGGCCTGCACGAAGACCTTGAGAAACTGCTTGGTCGCGATGTCGACCTCGTCATGGCCGAGGCAGTGAGAAACCCCTACTTCGCCGCGTCGGTCTTCGACAGCGCGCTGGAAGTGTATGCGTCCTGAGTCCGCCGCACTCTTGTGGGATGTGCGTGCCGCCGCCGAACGGATCGGCACGTTTGTATCGGGTCTCACCGAGGCGACGTACCGCGCGGATGAACTCCGCAAGTCAGCGGTGGAACGCCAGCTCGAGGTCCTTGGCGAGGCGCTCAAGAATCTCCGTTCCGCCGACCCTGATACTGCCGCGGCCATACCCGATTTGGCACGGATTATCGGTATGCGAAACGTGCTCGCTCACGCCTACGCGGTGGTCGATGACGGTGTGGTGTGGGAGGCAGCGACTACCAAGGTCCCGGCTCTCGTGGCGATCGTAGACGGGTTGCTGGCAGACGTCGAGTAGCGCGGCGACATCGTCGGGCTTGGCGCGGGCTTGGCGCGGGCTTGGCGCGGGCTTAGCCGTCGCGCGTCGTCCCGAGCCACGCCAGCGCACCCCGCGCCGCTACCACGCCCGTGCTGAACGAGGCCTGCAGCAGGTAGCCACCCGTCGGCGCCTCCCAGTCGAGCATCTCGCCCGCGACGAACGTGCCTGGCAGACGGCGCAGCATGAGGTGCTCGTCGACCTCCGACCACGCGATGCCGCCCGCGGTCGAGATCGCGCGGTCGATGGGCATCGTCCCCGTCACCACCACCGGCACGGCCTTGACCAGGGAGGCCATCGCGGAGGCGTCTTGCGGTAACTGGCCGCCGCGAGCCTCGCGCAGCAGTCCGATGGCCGCGGGGTCAGCCGACGGCGGTACGTGTCGACATCCCGCCGAACTCATTGGCGAGTGCTGGTCCGCGTGAGGATTGCTCTAAGCCCAAGTCTCGGGTGGCATCTGCGCGATCACGGGGTACATGGCGTCTTCGCCTGTCCATGCGAAGAGGCCTTCGTGGGTGCCGTCGGCGATTGAGGTGCGCATGATGGTGGCTCGGTCTTCGGGGAGGCGGAGGGTGAGGAGGTGGTCGTTGTCGGCCATGCCGAGTGGGCGGGTGGGGCGCTTGTCTTTGCCGCCGGCTGAGGGCAGGACGGTGATGGGTTGGCGGGTGCCGTCGAGGTGTTGCACCCAGTTGGTGTTGATGTTGTGTTCAAGGAGGAGTCGGTCGCTATCGGGGCCCCAACATGCTGAACCTGCGAGGCAGGCGTCCGCGTACCGTGCGACCAATTCCCAGGTGGAGGTGTCGAAGACGTGAACCTCCACAGGCGAGGAAGGTTGGTTGCTGACCACTCTCAGGCAGATGGCGACCAAGCGTCCGTCGGGCGACCACTGGATGGCCGTCGCGTCTGCTGCGTCAGTACCGCACTGTGCATTCATCGTCACAATTTCGCGTGCAGGCGCACCGTCGAACGTCGCGAGCGAGATCGTGACCCGCTGGCCTGCGTCCAGCAGTTTGTACCACTCGCCCCTGGCACTGGCGGCTGCCCGCCCGTCAAGACCGCTGAGGTCGGGCGAGGGCGCCCTTGGCAGACTCCAGTTCTGGGCGATGACGACCGAAGCCGCGTCCGGGGATCCACCGAAGGCAAGATCGCAGCTCGGGTTCTCCATCGGACGTGCCTCGAAACCGGCACGATCGTTCTTGCCAGTGGCGACGGCAACTCGGTAGACGCCCACGCTGTCCCAGTAGGGTTTGGGGTGGGCGTCATCCGGCGGGAACTCGACAACCCGATTGTGGACGGCGGCCCATCCGCCGGGTGTCAGCACATCACGTGACCCCGCGATCAGTCTCTCGGGGTCGGATCCGCGGGCAACCACCAGTGAGCCGAGGTGCCAGCCACGTAGCACGTTGGGCCAGTCCTCCGTGGACATCACGACCATCACCAACGGGGCCGCGGACGGCCACAACGGCTCATCACCCAGCGTCAGTCTCCACCGGATCTTCATTCGTGCCCCCACCTTTTCGTCTCTGAACGCTAGCAGGCGTCGGGAGCGTGTCGCCTGTGCTGGCTAGGCCCACGTCTCGGGTGGCATTTGGGCGAGGACGGGGTAGGTGCCGTATCCGCCCTCCCATGTGACGATTCCCTCGTGGGTGCCGTCGGCGAGGGAGGTACGCATTAGGGTGCCGCGGTCGCGGGGCGCGCGGAAGGTCAGGAGGTGATTGTTGTCAGCCATGCCAAGGGGGTGGGCGGCGTTGGGGCCGATGCTGTCGGTGTTGGGCAGCACCGTGATGGGTTGACGGTTGCCGTCCAGGTGCTGCACCCAAACATCCAACCAACTCAGAAGCAGTCGATCGCTGTCGGGTCCCCAAGAGGCCGAGCCGGTGAGGTGGGCATCCTCAAACCGGGCTTGAATCTCCCAGGTGGCGGTATCGAACACGATGACATCTGGGTACGGAGTGGCTTTGTCGGCGGGGCACACGTTCAGAGCCAGGTACTTCCCGTCCGGTGACCATTGGCACGGCAAACCTCCCCCAAAGGACGTGCCCTCGAGCGTAATGAGTTCGCGTGCGGGAGCGCCGTCAAACGTGGCAAGGGAGAGCCTCATTCGAGCGTTTGTACGGAGACTTCGCATATAGGCCTCGAGGCCCCCAGCACCTTCTATCACGGAGGGTAAGTCGTCTAAGGGATCCGGCTCGTCAGAGATGGACCATCCGTCGAGGATCACCACCGCCTCTGCGCCCGGTGCGGGAGCCATCGTGCGCCCGCCGCTTTGCCCAGAATTTAAGAGCGGTTCAAAGCCTGCCCGGGTCGAGGTCCCTGTCGCGACATCGATGCGGTAGACGCCGTCGTCCTTCACGTGCAATCGCGGATGCTCCTCGTCGAGGGGTAGGTCGACGCACCGCTTCTGAAAGATCGCAGTGCCCCCCGGCGCGAGCACATCCATGTGCCCGCTCACCTTTCGCCGGGACTCGGGTGCTCGGGCGAATGTTGGCGAGCTCAGTGCCCAACCACGCAAGGTGGATGGTCCTTCTTCGGGGGCATTCACCACCATCACCACGGGAGCCGACGAGGGCCACAGCGGCTCGTCCGTACGCTTCGTTTGCCACCGGATCTTCATTCGTGCCCCCACCTTTTCGTCTCTGAACGCTAGCAGGCGGCCGACTTCGCCGAGCAGCTACGCGGTTGAGCCCAGCAACGTCGGCGCCGAGGCCGCGCGACTACGACCCTGCGGACTCCGCGACCACCTGGCGGAAGCGTTCCTCGACCCGCACGGTGAGGCCGTCGGCGATGGCTTGACGTTCACGCTCGACTGTCTCGCGGTCCACTCCTTTGAGCCTCAGGAGTGTGAGGTACCACGCGGCTGAGTAGGGGTCGTCCGTGTTTTCGAAGTCCATGAGCATCTCGTCAAAGTGGTCTTGCCATTCGCCCCATTCGGCGAGTGCGTTCAGTGCTGCGTCGTACGCTTCGCGTGCCACATCCGTGTCGAGTGTCTTTGCGGAGGGGAAGACGTTGAAGACCGCCAACACCAACTCGGAGCGGTTCTCCGCCGCGCGGACCTGCGGCGCGACCTCGGCGGCGTGAGACAGGACCGCTGTGGTCCAGGTGAGGTCGCCGGGGCTCTCGTCGCCCACGATCGCGAAGACCAAACGCTGGTACTCGGAAAAGTCGTCGACCACGTTGAAGATCATCTGCCGATCCTGGTCGGTGAATTCGGCGCCAGCTTGGTAACGGGAACGGACCATCGCTGCACAGATCGCGGGGTCGGCGACGACGACCTGCGGCGGCGCGAGGGCGTCTTGCGCTCGCCTTTCGATCGGGTCCTCATCCACCGCGGCGTTCGACAAGCCGTCGGAGTCGTCTAGGAGACCCGGATTGCGCACCGGCCCGTACTTCACGGTCTTCAACCCGGACTTGAGGAATCGATACGCGGTGGGACGTGTCGTGTAGAGGGGTAGGTCATAGGCCCGCGCCGTCGCCGCGCACAGCAGATCACCCGTGGTCAGTTGGGCTCGCTGTTCGACAGTTCCCTCCATCCATTTGCGCGCCAGCGCGTCGAAGGACCCCAGCACCTCCGCCCCGACCGGAACCAAAGCGCTCCCATGGTGCTGGCCTGTGCCAAACCAGGTCTCGTTGTCGGTGTCAGTGAAGGAGATATCTGCTGTCATGGTGTCCAGTTGGCTCGCAGCCGACACGACGAGCCGATCGTCGGGTTCGAATAGCTCGGCGCGAAGGCCCGCCGCGTGTGCAGAAGCGTCGACGGTGACAAGGCGCACTGCGCCCGACGCCTCACTCGCGGTGGCGCCTGTCGGAGCTGAACGTAGGGGAGCGACTATCTCTCGCGGACCGTACACGGCTTTCACCGCACCAGACTCGTCCGGACCCCACGACTTCAACCTACGAGCAACTCGAGGCCTGCGCAGGTTCTGGGGATCGAGGACATATCTTCCACTGTTGTGCCGGTTGGGCCTGTTGATCAGTGCCACCGCGTGGTCGTCGGGATCCACGACCATTACGGGTCGCGTCTGCCGCTCGGCGCCCAACGAAGCCATGAACTCGTCCACCAACGCTGGCGAGCGAACCACCACCCAGGGATAGTCGAGCAGAGGCAAGCCTGAGTCTAGACGCCAATGAATACCACGGTAACTGTCAAGGTTCATCCTTCGAGTCTAGGCAAAGGGTAGCTTCGGCCAGTTGACCGTTTCGGTGTCAGAACGGGCGGGTGCAATGGTTGGCCACGTCAGGCGCCGAGCCACGCCAGCGCACCCTGCGCCGCTACCACGCCCGTGCTGAACGACGCCTGCAGCAGGTAGCCGCCCGTGGGCGCCTCCCAGTCGAGCATCTCGCCCGCCACGAACGTGCCAGGGAAGCGGCGCAGCATGAGGTGCTCGTCGACCTCCGACCATGCGATGCCGCCCGCGGTCGAGATGGCGCGATCGATCGGCATCGTTCCCGACTGTCTTCCGCTGCAGTCTGATCGCCGCGGGGTCAGCCGACGGCGCTACGTGGTCGACATCGCGCCGGATTTATTGGCGAACTCTAGTCCGCGTGAGCATCGCTCTAGGCCCAGGTTTCGGGTGGCATTTGGGCGATGACGGGGTACATGTACGGCTGGTCGGTCCAGGCAAGGAGGCCCTCGTGGGTGCCGTCTGTGATCGACGTGCGCATGATGGTGGCGCGGTTGCCTGGTGTACGCAGCGTGAGGAGGTGATCGTTGTCGGCAATGCCGATAGGGCGTATGGGGCGCAAGCCGCTGGCGTCTGTCGGGGGTAAGACGGTGATGGGTTGACGGCTGCCGTCCAAGTGCTGGATCCAGCAATTATCTCCGGAGCCTTCGAAGAGTAGGCGATCGCTATCGGGTCCCCAGGATGCTGACCCTGCAAGACGGGCGCTCCTGAAGAGAACTACGGCATCCCAGGTTGCGGTCTCGAAGACGTGAACCTGTTGATCCCACTCCGTGCCGTAAAGGAGGCTGACGGCGACCAAGCGCCCGTCCGGAGACCACTGGACGCCCGACGCGTCGCCGGCTTGGAATTGCAGCGCGTTGAGTGTGGCAATCTCCCGCGCGGGTACGCCGTCGAATGTCGCGATCGAGATGGTGAGTCGGTTCGCGGCTCTTTGCCGCTGCTCGTACTCGTTCCGTCCTTGGGCTTGTTCGGCCCCAGGCAGGTTCTCGTAGTCACGGCGCGAGTCAGGTTCCGGATCGCTCCACTGCTCGGCAATGACGACGGCATGTCCATCAGGCGAGCCGCCGAACAGCACGTTGCTTTGATCTTGGTTGGGGCGCGCGTCAAATCCGGCATTCGCTATCTCACCGGTGGCCACTGTCACACGCCGAATGCGCTGGGGCGCCCAATATGGGTCGGGGTAACCGCCAAAGTCCGGATTGGGTAGGACCGTCTGCCGAAGAATCACGTGGCCACCGGGGTTCACCACGTCGCGCTCGCCTGACATCTCGCGTCCGGTCTCGCGCATCAGAGAGACGGTTGGGGAGCCCAACGCCCACCCCATCGACGCCCGTGGCATGGATCCTGCCTTAGTGACCACCATCACTACCGGGGAATCGGAAGGCCACAGTGGCTCATCGCTCAGCGTCGGCCGCCACTTAGTCTTCATGCCTGCCCCCATTGGTTCGTCCCCGAGAAAAGTAGCAGTAGATTGAGACTTCCGTGGGCTGGCGTGCCGGGGGACATGCGTTGCACGACCGATCGTGACGAACTAGGGGATCGAAATCGCACTAGCTCGGTTCCCTTTACGCCGCGACGTTAGCACTGCTAGGTCTCGATCAGTTCCACTATGGGGAGTCGGAATGAGCAAAATCTTCCACGCTGGCGCTGGCATGAGCCATCGAATCATCGCGGTGTTGTCAATGATCTCAGTCGCAGCGACATTCGTTATCGTGGCGCCGGCTCCAGCAAGGGCGACGGAACCGGCGTGCGCTGATGTTCAAGAGCCCAATCTGTCTACCTTGCCCGGGGTGCGGTGTGTAAACGGCGCTCGAGTGCATACCCGAGGGAGGATCTCCATCACATGCTTCGCGGCTGCGAACGCGGGCGTCGAAGTTAGCAGACTTCAGTGTGGTGATGCGACGCAACGGCAAAGGGAGAAGATCGCTCAAGCGCGCTTCATATACAAGGAGTCACACGCGACCTCTACCCTCGTAATTCCAAATGGAACTCAATGGGAGACAAAGGTCGCGACGGACTTGTCCGCCAACGCCCGGTCGGATGTGTTGCTGTATGCGACGGGTGCGCAGGATCCCACAACGAACCCGGTGGACGTGTGGGAGGTCAAGGGCGATTGGAACGGCACCATTGCGGACGCGGTGACACAAGTCAAAGGCTACGTTGCAGGGCTCAAAGCCCAGTATGGATGGGACGAGGCCCGGCGTGGTCAAATAAAGGCTCCGATACCGTACACCGACTACTTCGAGGTCAAGGGATACTACGTGTGCCCCAACGGAGACGAAGTCAACGGGCGTTACGACGTGACCACCCCCTTGCCTGGAATCGTTCTCGTCACTGAGTTGCCCAGCGACAAGTGTGGTGAGCGGCAAACGGTCGACGCTAACGGGAACGTGGTGACCGTAGTTGAAGAGCCCAAGGTGAACACCGAGCCACCTCCCTCGACCGACCCCCCCATCCCTCCGGTCGGCGACCCGGCCGGTTCCAAGAGAGTCGATCTCACCCCGGTGATCATCGGGGTTACGACCGTGGTGCTCGTGACGGCGGTGTCGGTCTACTCGTACATTCGCATGAATAGCGCTGAGATATGCGTCGATTTGCGCGCAATACCGGAGCCTTCGATTTTTTCGCCCGGGACGACGGTGACCTCGTGCCTAATTGCTGAGGAGGCGATGTTTGCGGAGCTTGACGCGGCTTTCGCGGCTGGCGTAAAGGATGAGTTGGTGTTCAACTCTATTTCCGCACCGTTCTTGGCGTTCTTGGTTCAGTTAGTCAAAGACGGGAAGCTAACAAACCAGCAACTAGCCGACGCTTTGGATATGGATGTTCTGGAGGTCGACAAACTCGTGGCGACCTCACAAGCCAGAGCGTCCGGTGACCCTCACCTCATCACCCTTGACGGACTGAATTACGACCTGCAATCCGTAGGTGAGTTCGTGCTCGCATCAGTGCCGGGGGGTGGAGCAGAGATTCAGGCGAGGTTCACAGCCGCCACCAGCAGTTTGTCGGTCGTGAACTCCCTTGCGATCAACCTGGGCGACAGCTGGATCGAACTTCGCCCAGACGGTTCAGTCCTTATCGACCAGGCGGCCGTTCAGATCGCAGACGGAGAGGGCCTGAAGTTCGCGGATGGGTCATTGCTTGTGCGCAACGGCGGCTCACTCATGGCTCAGTGGCCACGTGTCGGCGACGAATCAGGAGTATCGCTGACGTGGCAGCCGCGCGGTGGAGTTGGTTTTGTGGGCCTCTCTGTTCCGTTGTCGCTCGCCGGGACGGTGAAGGGCCTGCTTGGTGATTTCAACGGTGATCCGAGCAATGACTTGAAGTTGCGCGATGGGACGCAGCTTCCTGCGACGACGTCAGCGGCTTACCTTCACGATGGTTATGCCGACAGTTGGCGGATCCACGCGTCCGAGTCGATGTTTACGTACGCCGACGGTAAGTCGACTCTCGATTTCACCGACAAATCCTTCCCGAGCAACATCGTGACCAGAGGAGATTTCAGCGAGGCTCAACGGGTGGAAGCGATGGCGACCTGTGCGGCGTACGGTGTCGACGCCGGGCCGAGTTTTGACGACTGCGAGCTCGACGTGCTTGCCACCGGGAATTGGGCCTTCGCGGCTGCAGCGGCCCAGGTTCACGTCCCCTCAGTCGTCGCCGGGGACGCGACGGTGGACAGCGCCGGTTACCTCGGTGAAGACTTCGAGGGGAACCTGCCAAACAACTTCTCTGCGATACGTGTTGGCACAAACGCTCAACTCACGACGTTCGCCGGGCCGTTCTCTGCTGCCGAGCAACTACGGTTCTACATCCCCCAATTGCCCGGGCATGACTCTGTCAATCTTTCGTTCGACGTGATCGCCTTTGGGACATGGGATCAAGGAGACAAGGTGCGGCTCGCTGTCGATGACAAGACAGTAGCCGTCGATCTCAACTGGGACGACGCGGAGTCCGGCACTCTCGCGAACGGGACTCCATACCGCAAACTTCGGGTGACAGTGCCGATCCTGCATCACGTGTCACAGTTCGCTGCAACCTTCTCTGGTGAGGGGCTGACGAGCGCAAGTGGTCAAGGGTTCGGTATTGACAACGTCTCCGCTACTTTGAACCTTGTCCCGGCCCAGGACTTTGAGGCGGCTCCGACCCGAGGGGTGCCGACGCAACTTGACGCGCGTACCCAGGAAGATGGCGCAGGCTTGCTTGAGAGTCGCGGTGCAATCGACCGCTACCACGTGCAATTGCCAGCGGGCGCGGATCTCTACCTGGATTGGGGAACCAGTTCCTCCTCCGTGGGGTGGCGAGCGCTCGACTCCAATGGTGTGGTGCTCCGCTCTGGTCTATCTAGCGGCGGGG
>Ga0209429_10002259_pt1 | contig 11486 bp, 8 predicted proteins | sample BarGraNGADG00212_3_FD_184493 | JGI IMG/M metagenome (GOLD analysis project Ga0209429, IMG submission 184493) | Arctic peat soil microbial communities from Barrow, Alaska - Barrow Graham LP Ref core NGADG0004-212 (SPAdes) (version 2) | ecosystem: Environmental > Terrestrial > Soil > Wetlands >... | reverse complement strand
TTCGGGCGGCTAGCAAACCGGTCATCATGGAATGATCCTGGTTGTTGTACTTGTGCATGCCGTTGCGGCCGACTACCTGGAGATTGTCAAACCCTGCAAGTGCCTGTCGGATGATAGCCACATTTTCCTGATAGTTGCCATCGTAAACCGGATACGCTTTTTCCATGCGCACCACGCAGCCATCACGAACAGTCCCGGGTTTGATCAATCCGATACGCGCCGCTTCCCTTGTGCCGAGACCTACCAATTCGGCATCCGGCTTGTTCCACAACTCGTCGCCCACGTTGCAGAAATATTCGAGCCCCAGGCAGGTGACGCCGGCCTTAGAGACCATTTGGGGGCTCCAATTGTTGAAATTCTGGACCCTTCCAACCTGCACCTCGGGATCGTGAATGTAAATCCAATTGTCAGAGAACAAGTTATCGCCCTCGACCATCAAAGCGACCGTTATGAAATCACGGTAATGCAGTCCGCAGGCAGCCGCTTCCGCAGTTTCGGATAGGCGTGGCCGCAGGCCGAGCACCAAGTCGCGAAGGGGTATGGACACGATGAACTGATGGGCTGGCCAATCCTCCACCTTATCGTTCGCCGATCGGGTGCGCAGGAACGTGACCTTGCCATCCTCGTGGTGGATTTCTTCCACGTTGCGACCCATGTGAATTGCCGCGCCGCCGCGGACTAAATCGTCGCGGGTTTTCTCCCACATCATGCCGGGTCCGAGGCGCGGATACTGGAATTGGTCGATCAATGTCTTGATGACGGTGCCGTTTTTCTTTTGGCCGCAAAAGGCGTGGAAAATCGCGTCCTTCAGCGACAAACCCTTGATTCGCTGGCTGGCCCAATCCGCACTGATCTTAGAGCAGGGCATGCCCCAGACCTTTTCCGTATAGGTTTTGAAGAAGATATTAAACAACTTTCGGCCGAACCGATTGGTGATCCAGTCCTGGAAGGTGGCTTCAGGGCGAATTGGCAACAACCGGCCCCAAAGATAACTCAGGACGCAGGCCGCGCTAGTGAAAACGCCAAGGTTCCTCAATGCATTGGTCGGCCGCAGCGGGTAGTCATAGAGTTTGCCGCCATAAAGGATTCGAGATTGGCGTTTGACGCTCAGGAAATCACCAGGCAAACGTTCTTGCCACCAGCGGACGACTTCATCGTTCTTGCTGAAAAACCGATGGCCGCCGAGATCGAAGCGAAACCCTTTGTATCGGGCGGTCCGCGAAATGCCGCCCACATAGCAATCATCCTTTTCTAGCACCGCTATTTCATGATCGGGGTGCAACAATTCGGCCGCCGCAGTTAGGCCAGCCGGACCTGCTCCGACGATAACGATCTTTTTTCTCATTCGTGCTTTGGCGGTGTTTTCCGCGCCGGATCTGAGAGCCTTTAATTGAAGCGTAATTCCTTAACCTGAAAAGTCCATGAAATATCGCCTCTGCCTTCCTCGTTGTTTCCGATTTAGGCGCTGCTTGATCTAAATACAGCAGTTCCGCCGTCGGAACCTGACCGTAATAACACTCGCGGATGACCGATGGTTTAGGTGCCTTGTTCCACCCACGGTCGTCCCGGCCGCGCCGTATCGGGTGGAAACTCCAAAAGGAGACTAACGTCGGCTCACCACCAAAAGACCGGTCCATCGGCCCACCTCGTATTTGAACGAGGGATCATTTTATAGAATTTCCGCCATTCGACATGGCCATCCAACATTCCCAGATTCCCTCCTGCCGGGATTTTCCCATCAAGGTGCGCGGTTCGATGCAGTTTGGGATAATGTCCTCGGATATCGACATAACTGTTCGCAGAACGATCGATCATGTTCGCCTGCATTGGCTTAGAAATCGTTGCGTCGGCAACTAAGACCCGGCTGGAAGCCGCAGGCGCAGGATAGACGACCCCTGTCTTGGGGTCGGTTATCTCGCTGGGAAGAATACTCGGATTCTGGTTGGTCACCAGCACCGAGGCAGTGCCTGGAAAGGTAAAAGCATAGCCAACCACCCTAAAATCGTTGGTGGTTGGCGGATTGTGGATGAATTCATTCCATTGCGCGATGAAATCAGATTCCGTAAAACCACTGCCAGAACAATAAAATATTTTCCAGGAAGCTCCTTCCGCTATTTTATCAGCCACATCCTTCGGAATGTCCCAAGCCCAGTTTCCAGCCGACATCTGTGGAAACCTTTGATTGTTATTGTCGGCATACATAATCAACGACATGGTAACCTGCCTTAAATTGCTCATGCACTGGATGCGCCCGGCACGATTTTTTCCTTTGCTTAGTGCCGGAAACAACAACGCCGCAAGAATGGCGATGATGGCTATTACCACTAGCAATTCTATTAAGGTGAAACCAGCCCCGACTCGACTTGAGCTTTCGGGCTTGGTTTCAGGTTCTTTCCCAGAAAGATTAAATTCCATAGGGGCGATTTCAAGCCATTTGCTATGCGTCGCTATCACGCTAAAATCCTCAAAATTGTTCTGCCTTAGATCGGCTACGAGTTCTTTAAAACCGCTGCGATATAAACTAAAATCCAGCCACTCGAGTTCATGGCATTTTGCCAGCACCTGCCCCAACTTCTCCACATGGGGTAATTGTTGCAGGTACTATTGATTCTATCAAGCAAATATTATGGTGTCCTTCGGTCCTTCAGTCATTCAGTCATAAAGCGACGCAATACCCATGAACTGGGTGAACACCCACTGCGTTGGCGATGTTTGAGAACGAGTTTTGTGCGGCGTCTGGGCACACTCCATCGGTCCAGTGGTTTTTGAACAGGCACAACGGCCAATCTCCAATCCTCGCATCATGAAACGCAAGTGCACCTACCAACGGGCAATATGGCGATAGTGGGCAAGGGCACGAACCAGTTAGAAGATGGATCGGTTTGGGCGACATCAGGGACAGGAATACAAGAAAGGGAGCTGTGGGTTCCGAGCCTAAAAAAACCTTTGGCGGCCCTCATGCGCACCATCCTGCCACCCCCAACGGCTGTTTCGCAACTGCCAAATGGAGAACTGCAGCTTGCCTCCCGCTCGCGCAGGTCTATACTCACGGCAAATGGATACGGTGCAGCAGCGATTCTCGCCAACCGGCGTCAGCCTTAAAAAAGCAAGTGTCTATCCATTCGCGGCGAAAGTCGCATTGGCACTCGTGTCTGTGGGAATCGCCGCGGGATTGGGCGAGGCCGCGTTGCGGTTCTGGTTCTGTGATGAATTGATTTTGTGGGAGGATGAACGCAGCCTGATGTACCGTTATGATGCGAGCCTTGGTTGGTTCCCGATCCCTGGGAGCCAGTGCGTTTTCAAAGCTTCTCGCCCGATTTCCGTTGTGAACAACAGCCGGGGATTCCGGGCGCCCGAACCGATCCCCAGCGAGAAACCGGTCATTGCTTTCATCGGCGACTCATTTGTCTGGGGGTACGACGTGGAGGCCGCCGAACGCTTCACCGACAAACTGCAGGCCAAACACCCCGAATGGAACGTCTGCAATCTCGGGGTCAGCGGGTATGGAACCGACCAGGAATTGCTGCTGCTGCAACAGGTCTTTGATACCTATAAGCCGCGCGTGGTGTTCCTGATGTTCTGCGTGGAAACCGACAACTTTGACAATTCCCTCAATTCCCGGTATAACGGCTTCTACAAACCCTATTTCACTGTCGTCGGCGACGAACTGCAACTGTGCGGGGTGCCGGTCCCGCGATCCGCGAGGGTGTTTTTTGCGGAACACCGACAGCTCACCCGCTCGTATCTCATCCGCCTCTTCGTGCGGGCCTATTTCAAGGTGACGACTCCGCCGGAACTCCGAAACCCAGATCCGACCGAGGCGATCCTGCGGCGCCTCAAAGCCTATGTTGAAAGCAAGGGCGCCCTTCTCCTCCTGGGCTCAACTACAAACATCCGCAGCCAACCTCATGAGGCATTCCTCGAGGAATGCCACATCCCGCACATTGACGTCACGACACCGCTTCGCTACCCGCGCAACGGAATACATTGGACACCTGACGGGCACTCCTTTGTTTGTGATAAAATCGACGAATTCCTCCTCCGGGGAAAATACATGGAGCGGAGGCCCCCCCCGCCATAGCGCAAACGGCGTGCAGCTTGGTTTTTTCCGGAGCCTGGATGTAGCCGGCGCCGGCCTTAAGGAAGCAAATTCCCATCAGTGACAGGGCTCCATAAGCCGAATGCTGCGCCAAGGTTCTGAATGGCGGTTAGTGAACAGCCCGATAATTGCGGGGATTTTTGGTCCAGTAGCGAGTGCGGTGAGGGATTTCTCGAAACCGATGCCGAGGTTGATTGACGCTTTCGGATCAGTTTGTTCCTGCGCGCTGCTTCATTGGGGTCAATCAACTCATCCTTGAATTCTGGGGCGGCGATTTCCTCGTGAGTTTTGGCAATCAGATGCTCGCGACAGGCCAGGTCGAGCATTTGGCGAATCTGGTTGTCGCTGGGGATCTGTTCGAGATGGAAGAAGCTCTGGGCGTTGTTCTGGCGGCAAGCCGGTTGCCTCGCCTCTTGATAAGCCAGGAAGAAGGGCGACTGGATGATAAGCCCGCGAACACGCTCCGACCGGCGTCTTCCATCGCGGGGGAATTCTTGCCCTTGCGCCGGTCGGGCCACGGCGGCCAGGACCTTGAAACCTCCGGAAGTCGCTAATTGTTTATTTGACAGATTGCACATTTTCAGTAAACACTAATATTATTCTTGATGATAAAGGGCTTGATCAAGGGAATATGTGATTTTGCATGACTAAGGCAAACCATGCAATTAACTGTCAATAATTATGATTAAACTGTTGCGAGAAAATGTCATTTTGTTGATGCTGATCGCGGTCTATGTTCTAGTGCGTTCACTATATTGGGATTGCCCCCCCATTTGGGACGGGAGGGTCTGTTATTCCTCCTTGCTTAAGGCAAAGGCCGATCCCTTCGACATTTTGAATTACAGCGACCCTGACGGTCACGTGGCTCAAGGCTTTATGCTGTTAATGGGCCTCCCTTACCTTTTCCTGGGAAAAGATTTCTACTTGTTCAACATCTGGCTAACGCTGTTTGGGATCATTTCTGTTCTGGCATTTCACCAGCTACTTACCTTTTTCACCCAGGTTCGCCTGCGCAAGTTCGAAATCGTACTGATCACCGGCCTTTTCGCGTTTCACCCGTCTGTACTTGCGAGTATGATCCACTTTTGCTTCGACATTGGCATCATCTCCTTTTTCTTAATGCTTTGGCTGTGCCTATTGCGCGGGCACACGATTGCGGCCGCCGTATGTGCCGTGCTGCTTCTTTTTACGAAGGAGACTTCCTTTCTCCTGCTGCCACTCCCGTTTTTCTTTTGCTGTTTGCTTCAGCCGACCGAGCTTCGTCTTAAATGGATTAGGCGCCATATTTGGATTCCCTGGATTGCCTATTCTATACTGGTCGGCTTTCTTGCTTACAAATCCATGTTTCGGGAAGTGCCTGCCCTTTGGGTTAACTACCATGCATCCTCGCCACTGGCAACCATCCTCAATTATTTCGACGATCTGCCAAAGCTTTTCAACTATTTGGGAATGATATTCGTCTTGAATTTTAATTGGGTGTTATCCCTGCTTTGGCTGGGCTTGGGCATTCTATTGTTTCATCCCAAATACAAAAACCTCGAAGCTTCTTGGGCGAATACGGCGTTCCTTCTTTTTGTATTATTTGAACTGGTCGCATTGGTTTTAACCTTGGTGCGGCCGTTCAGCAATGTCCGGTACGTGGCCCTTCTGTTACCGCTGATGTTATTGGGAGTTGCCCAATTGCTTTCAGGGGTGATTCCATCATTGGTTGTTCGCACCACCCTGGTCGCTTGCCTGCTGGCACTGTTTGCCTGGGAGGACATCCGAACCGTTGATCCCATAAGTCGGAAATATTTCAGCACCTTTGCCTTTGGCCGACACCGAATTCTAAAAATGACCGAACGGACCGCTGAACCCGCCGGATTCGGCCGCGATCAGTTGGTTTACAACCTGGAGTTCATGAAATTGCCCCGATTGCTCAACCGAGTCATGGGAGATGTTCGACCGACATCGAACACTGTTTTTGTCGCCTGTGATCGAGAAGCCTTTTGGTCGTTTTTCGTGAATGTGGATAATAGTACCTATAAAGCGACGTATCAGCAAGAGAACGTAGTCACCCCGCAATTCAAATCAGTAATGGAGCTGCTTGCTGTGCCGCCGTTGCCGAACGAGGTATTGTTCATCGCTTTTCCCAATTGGTCAAACGACGAAGCCATCGCAACCTTGTCGCAGCAATACTCCAACCGAATCACCCAAGTGTATGACATCGACGGTTACCAACTTGAAACGACCCATTTCAGACGGTGAGTCGCTTCCGCTCATGACAGGTTTTCCCGGTATTTGACTGACGCCCCATTTTATTTAAATAAAGAACACGGCACTCCTAAGCCTCCAGCAAAGGTCCCAAACGCCGTGGATTTGAGCGGGAGATCGTTTTTAACCTTTCGCTGGAGTCGGCTGGCACCCTTCCGCCGGCGTCCGCCATTAGAATAATATCCGGTAATAGAAATCCGCCAGTCCCGCAATAAAGGCGCTGCCTGCCAATAAAAGGAAACCTTTATATAACCGATTATGTGACGCTGCGAAATGGCCCAGCCCGAGACCGCAGAGACAGGCCAAGGGAAAGAATACCTGTGCTGCAAAACGGATGTTTTGGTTACAACTGTATGGATACTGAAGGCCGTAGATTATCACCAAGAGCATCTGGGGCACAACGAGAGCGAGGCAGGTAAGCCAAGCGGCCCGCAATTCCGGCCTGGGTCGACAAAAAACCCCTGCTGCTAGTGGAATGAGCAGCCCTAAAAAGCCCGCTCGATAAAGGAAGCTCCACTGGAATCCATATTCGGACAAGTTGTACTCACCGAAAAGGATGCTGGTGACAAGAGCTGTCGGATAAGACCTCCTAATCTCCATATCGTAGTAATAATGGTTCCCAAGAAATGAAGGCAGATCAAAGGACAATAAACGACTGCAGGCTGATTCAAGAACCCGCATGTTTTCAGGAAGGCTTGCGTTCACGTAGAGCAGCTCGCCGGTCTGTTCCACGTTTCTAGAAATCCAGAAAGCTAGCCAAATAATGCTTGGCAGGGCCACGAAGTACCCCCGCCAAAGCACGACCCGCCACGGCCGCCCCTTGGCCAGATCGGCAATTCCGATTGCCAGCAATGCGCCCCCGACGATGGCTATGGAAGAAGTCTTGGCAGCGAGGATTCCAGCCAAAAGCAAGGCAAGGGGGACCAGCACCCTGGCCACCCCAAAGCGAATGTAATCATAAACACAGAGCGTGATGCCCAGGCCCAGTAGCGGAAGCACCACATCGTTATTGATGCGAGCGGCCAGAAACAGGTGGCCGGGTAAAAACGCCAGCAGAGAAACGGTTCCCAACAGCTCGATTTTCCGCAGGGCGAGCCGTTGAGCCCCCCGCAGTGACAGCATCAGCGTGCTTATAAAAAAACAGGTTGCGAGAACCTGGACTGGCCCAAAAGGATCATTGCTTTCCTCGCCGGGAAAGACCGTGCGCCACCCGGCGGCCAACAAGTAATATAGGGGTGGCTGCCAAGTTTCCCATCCCTGTTTCACTGCTGGAAGTGTGCGGAATTTCAGAAGATGGTCAATATACTCGCGGTGTCCTTCAACATCGTGTTGGCGGATCCAGGGCGTGGTCACATTTAGATACAGCAGAGCGAGCAGCGCTCCAAGTGCAATCGGCCAGGCCAACCATGGCGAGCAGCCAGCCTTAAATGCCAGACCAAAAGCCGTGATCCCAATAACGGCACACAACGCCAAATGCTCCAAGGAGTAATGAGCTTCCTTGATGTCAAATCCAGCCGATCCGCCAACATCGCGCACATGGAAGGTCACATAATTTGTTCCGTCCCTCATACCTTTCCGCAGTGGAACTTTGAAATAGGCGCATTGCAGCCCATTTCCGTCATTTGTCGTCCAGCTTATAACGCCGTTGACTTTGACCCAGTCGAGGTAGTCGTCCGGTCGAACATTAACGCTGGGAGTGGAACCGACGATTTCCGCGACAAAGTCATATTCCCGGGGCATGTTGCTGACAACCCAGGGAAGCGTCACCTCTTGGTTATCCAGCCTAACGTGTAGTACGTGTCGAGGGAATATTGCCCACAAAGCCACTAAAAGCATGAGAAAAAGGCCGCAACAAAAGTACAAGTGCGTCGCATTATTCCTGCTTGGGCGCATATTAACTATGTTTAATGCTTGTTTAATAAAAGAGCGAGTATTAGCGATGATTGCATTACCGGTTTTAACGGGATCGGACACTGGTGCATATAGGGGTGATGGATGACATTGATATGGCAGATAAACATCGGACGTTAGCCAGAGTTCCTTTTAGAAGCCCAACATACCCAATGTTGTCGTTGTGCGTAAACATAATTCATTCATTTCATCAATCTTGGCCGGCTGCCCAAATATCGTGAATCGTCCTTACTCGTCCCATGCATGACGTTCACTTATTCAATTGGCTTTGCATCGATCCGCACCGGCGCGCTGACGTTCTTGTTTGGACGTCCTGCGCACCCCGTCCAGTTATAGCGCCGGTTAATTAAGAAATTCCACAGGCTCACCAGAAAAATAGCGATCAAGTTGGAGAGATAGACATTCCAATGGAGCCAATAAACCTGGAAATTTAGCAGCAGAAGATTGAGACCCAATCCGGTCAGGCAAATGAGATTGAATTTGCCGAAGCGTTGGAGCCATCGATCAGTGAAACCGCTGCGTCGGCAATCCCCGAAGGTCCACATATCATTCCAAATGAAATTGTTGAACATGGCGATTTCCGCCGCAATGGCCTTGCCCAGGTTTAATTCCCAGTGCAACGTACTGGGGTCCGTCAGGCAGAACAGAATTCCCATGTCGACCAATGCGCCACTGGCTCCGACGAGTCCAAAACGCATGAACCGCATCAGCAGCCCGCTGGCAAAAAGGTTGCTAAACCACCGTTTCACGATCATAAGTTTGACCATACCGTTTCAACCAGGGGCCGCAACCTTTTTCGATAAACTGATCGCACCGAGGCGGGAGAAACGGAAGCCAGGCTCGTTAGCGGCCATCCAATGCAGTTGATGCCGTGGAATTGAACACTCTGGCATCCGCGCGATAGCCTGGACTGCCAAGCAGGAGGACAAGGCAGATCAATTGGCGAATTCATTAAAAACCGCGATGGTTGAAGGTGTTTTATGTGGCGATTAATCATTTATTGACGCCAAGTCATGCGTTTCATGACCAGGGGGGTGCGTTCATCGGCCAGGTGTTCTTTCCCAACCATAGCTAGAAACACCGGCTGAAGTCCACGCTGATAGCGGCTCTGTTGGGGACCGGCAAACCGAATTCTCCAACCGTTATCGATTGGTGTCTGTGCTTCCTTTTTTAAAAACTCAGTCCCTACCTTTGCGCGCACCAATGACAATTGATCGCTTGTTAGCGTGGCACCTGCCGCCGCCTCAAAATCAATCTCCAGGTAATCCGGAGAATCAACAAACAAAATAACCGAAACCTGGACCGTCCCGGTCTCGAGATTCCACCCGGATCCATTGAACGGAATATTGAATGCTTTTAAATTTTGCCCTCGCGCATAAGCGTTGGGTAATGCTGGGACTGACGGCACTAACCCAACTGCAGTTTGGTGCGATTGGACATTCTGCCAGGTGATTGAATCAGGCGATCCATAAAAATTATGGCTTCCTTTGGCGACTCCCATGCCAATCCAGGCGAGGAGCGCCAGAAGCGAGACCCACCCGGAATACCGGGCGCTCCGTTGCCGATTACCCAGCGCGTGCTGGATGCCCCTCCAAAACACCAAAACGGCAGCCGCAAAAGCAGGAGCGAAATCCATAGTGTACCGGGAACTGATTGCCGGTGTTCGCAGGTAAAAAAGGGCGAGCAGTAATGTTGAAATGAACGACCAACCCGAAATAATCGTCGCCCATGGGCATGCACCGCTATTTGCGGAGGCCGGTCGCTGGGTCTGCCACCATTTGCAGCCCTCGTATAATCCTATCCACCAGCCGGCCAAAATTAACGGAACGTACGAAAGGTCGAAGGTCTCAAGATAGAATTCTCGCCAACGAATGGTCGGAGACTGACCTAGATAGAGATGACTCGCATACCAGTCGGGTCCATTGAATCTTTGAACCAGAAACAACGATCCAAATAACTCCTTGGCCGCGCGCCAAACCGGTTCAGCTTGAAAGGGGTAGTCGAAGCGCGTAGCAAAAATGGATCCGAGGAGACTGCCACCTTGGAGATTCAGCGTGTGCCCGAACTCAAAGCCGTTCCCAAAGCGGCAGAGATTGGTTAACCATAAGGTCGTTCCGCCTAGCACAAAAAGTCCCATCGCACACCAGCACCGCCATCCAATCTGAACTTTTCCATTCTGCAAAAAGGTTTTTGCGGACACGACCGCCAGCACGAGAAACACGGCGGCCAGCCCGTAGAAAAAGAGCGTTGGCCGGAGGAGCCCGCCTAATCCCGCAGCAAGGCATAACCCCCACAATAATGCTGAGGAGGGTCGTTGGCTCCACCTCGTCAGCAACGCCAACAAGCCCAACCCGAAAAAGTATACATAGACAAGGACCTCGTCATAGACATTCATCCGGGTTCGTAAGAGACTCAAAATCGGAGGAAACAATAATAACACCAGCACCGCGCCTAAACAATCGACCGAAATTATTTGTTTCTGCCTAGCGGCCATTCCCATTTTCCCGATGACCTGCAGGACTGCATAGGCAAAAACAGCCATCCATATACCCAGCGCAAGCCAATCAGGAAAACCCTGCTGTCCCAAAATCCTGGCGGCAGCCTCCCAAGGCAATCGCCAGAGCGGAATGCCAAGCCCCCACACCTGGTGCACTCCATGCTCGCTCCAGCACAAATCATGGTCCAAACGATTGGGATTATTACTCAGAGCCAAGCGGCCATGCATTAGGGCTTCCGTTTGAGCGCGAAAATGCGGGCTTGGCGAGTACCATCTGCCCGGCTCAGAGACAATCCCGGTTAAAACCAAAATTGAAACGGCGTAGCAAAAAGAAAAATATATAGACCAAACGCGCTTATTGAGGAGGTCGGTCACAAATCGGCGGCACGAGGCGCATATTCTATATACGAAAAGCTGAGTCATGGCTTGGCCATTATGATGAGTGTTTTGTCCCGAGGTGGCTACAGAATGTGCTTGCTTTGGCGTAAACGGAGAGGCAGGAGCCTGGTTAATATTTTCTTTTGCAGGGACATCGTTGAGGATGCCCATTTTAAGCAAAAGCCCGGGGAGCACAACCAAGAACCAGGCATGAATGGAATTACTGATCAGTCATTGACATAGGCTACACTTTTAGCCTGAAAAAAGGACTGGACCAGCTTGCGGTTACCTTTGATTCCGTTGAGATCCTGGTCTATCCGCGACTGCAACGACTCGTTTTTCTTCAGC
>Ga0209429_10002257_pt1 | contig 11492 bp, 13 predicted proteins | sample BarGraNGADG00212_3_FD_184493 | JGI IMG/M metagenome (GOLD analysis project Ga0209429, IMG submission 184493) | Arctic peat soil microbial communities from Barrow, Alaska - Barrow Graham LP Ref core NGADG0004-212 (SPAdes) (version 2) | ecosystem: Environmental > Terrestrial > Soil > Wetlands >... | reverse complement strand
GCCGGCGGCGGCATCCCCGACGAGCTGCGGCTCACGCCGGGATCGTCGACCACGCTGCGCGGCGAACTCGGCCGCGCCCTGCACTACCTCAACGAGGCCGGCGGCGGCCCCATCCTCGCCGCCTCCGCCGACCTGCTCGGTTCCACCAGCGTGAACGCCATCGCCGGCGGCTTCCCCGGCGGCTTCTGGAACATGCGTCGCGCCCCCGACGCCCGCCTGCTCTCGGTGGGCGGCATCTGCGAGGACGCCATCGCCGGCATCCTCAGCGGCATCTCGAGCTACGGTCACGGCATCGGCGTCGGTTCGTCCTACGGCGCCTTCATGGCTCCGCTCGGGCACATCGCCGCTCGCCTGCACGCGATCGGCGGCCAAGCGCGCCGGTCGGTCTCGGGCGAGCCGTACAAGCCGATGATCCTCGTCTGCGCTCACGTCGGCCTCAAGACCGGCGAGGACGGCCCCACGCACGCCGACCCGCAGGCGCTCCAGCTCCTGCAGGAGAACTTCCCGCTCGGGACGGCGATCTCGCTGACCCCGTGGGAGCCGCAGGAGATCTGGACACTGGTGGCGGCCGCGCTGGCGAAGCGGCCTGCGGTCATCTCTGCCTACGTGACCAGGCCCAGCGAGCCGGTCCTCGACCGGCCGAGCCTGGGCCTGGCGCCGCCCGAGGCAGCCGCCAGTGGTGTGTACGTGCTGCGGCAGCCCGCCGGCATGCCCGACGTCACCATCGTGCTGCAGGAGAGCGCCGTCGCCTACGCGTTCGTGCAGGAGGCACTGCCGCTGCTCGAGCAGCAGGGCATCGACGCGCTGGCCTACTACGTCGCCAGCGCCGAGCTCTTCGACCTGCTGCCCGCCGACGAGCAGCGCCGCATCTTCCCGGAGAGCTCCGCCCAGGCGGCGATCGGCATCACCGGCTTCACGCTGCCGACGCTGTACCGCTGGGTGGGCAGCGGCGCCGGGCGCGAGGCGAGCCTGCACCCGTACCGCAAGGGCCACTACCTGGGCAGCGGCCAGGGCGAGGTCGTGCTCGAAGAGGCCGGGCTCGACGGCGCCGGCCAGGCGGCGGCCATCAAGGCGTTCCTGGACGGACGTGCCGCGAGGGGCTGACGGCGGCGGGGGCGAAGCCGGCCCGGCAAGGAACTCGCCGCCGCGTTCACCGCCCTACTGGGCTTAGCCCGGCTCGGCCGTGCCCGTCCGGGCTCAGCCTCCAGGCGGCACGGGCAGCTCGACGCTCGCCGGCGCCTCCCGCCGGTCGGCGAGCCACTCGCGCTCGTCCATCCCGCCCTCGGCGATGTCCTCGATCCCCATCTTCACGTACTTGCCGCGGCCCTCCACGGCCACGCTGCCGTCGGCCAGAAGGATCTCGCCGATGCCCTCGAAGAGCCGCGTCGCGTCGCGCGTGATGCGGCCCACGGCCCTGATCTCGCCGTCCAGCGGCACCGGCTGACGGTACCGCACGCTGAACTCCACCGTGACCCCCCAGATGCCCGGGTTGGCGACGATGATCGCCCGCCCGATGGTCTCGTCGAGGATCGCCGACGAGATGCCGCCGTGCAGGCGGCCGGGATAGCTCTGATGCACGTCGAGAGGGCGAAAGACGCCCAGGAGGTCGCCGCCCTCCAGCTCGAGGAACTGCGCCTTGAGGCTGACGGGATTGTCGGCCCCGCACACCAGACACATGCGGCTGACGTTCTGGCTGGCGAGCACGGTGCGGTCCATGGGAGATCTCCTTTTGCGACGCGGGCCGCCCCATCATACGAGACGCAGCGGCGTCACGACGCCGCCCCGGCGCCGCGCGGTGCTATCCTCGTTCCAGCGGCGACGCCGCCGAGAGCGAGCAGGAGGCCCGGCCATGACCGAACCCAAGGAGATCGCCGACCACCTCGAGCAAGTCGAGGACGGCCTGTTCCACTGGCGCATCCACAACAGCGGAATCGGCGGCAACGTCTCGAGCTCCCAGGCGCTGGTTCGCTACGCCGACTGCGTGTTCGTCGACCCCGTGCGCCTCGAGGACGACCTGCTGGCCACGCTGCCGGCGCCGACGGCGATAGCGCTCACGGCGCGCTGCCACCAGCGCGCCGCCTGGCGCTACCGCAGCGAGTTCGGCGCCGCGGTCTGGCTACCTGAAGACGCCGAGGCCGCCGACGAAGAGCCCGACGACCGCTACGCGGAGGGTGACGTGCTCCCCGGCGGCCTCCTGGCCGTACGCACGCCGGGCCCGGAGCTACCGCACTACTGCTTCCTGCTCGACGCCGACCCCGGCGTTCTCTTCTGCTCGGACCTCGTGATGCGGCCGGGCGGCAAGGAGCTGCGCTTCGTGCCCTTCGAGTACCACGAGGACCCGGCGGCCACGCGGCACAGCGTCGAGCGCCTGCTCGACCTGCCGTTCGAGATCCTCTGCCTGGCCCACGGGGCGCCGCTCAGCGATGACCCGAAGGCGGAGCTGCGGGCGCTGCTCGAGCAGACCTGAGCGGCCCTCGTCACCCGATCAGCCGCCGTGCCGCGGCGGCGCCCTGGAGCTTGGTGTAGCGCACGACCGCGCCGCTGTGCGGCGCGTCGATCACCAGGCCGCGCCCGGCGTAGACCGCCACGTGGCTGTAGTAGCCGGAGCCGCCGTAGAAGACCAGGTCGCCCGCTTTGAGGTGCCGGAGCGACACCCGCCGGCCGCAGTCGGCCTGGTCGGTGGCGCCGTGGCTCAGGCTGATGCCGACGCGCTCGTACACGTACATCGTCAGCCCCGAGCAGTCGAAGCCGCTGCGCGAAGCGCCCCCATACACATAGGGCACCCCGCGGAGGCTACGCGCGATGCGCACCACCTTGCGACGGCGCTGCTGCCGGAGACGCTTGCGCTTCTGGGCCTTGGTGAACGTCGCCATCTGGCGATCGGCGGTGGTCGCCGCGGACGCGCTCGTGTCGACGGCGCCGGACGGGGTCGCCATCAGCGCCGGCGAACCCGCCGCCGGGGTCGCCGACGGGGCCGGCGATGACGCCGCAACGAGGATGCTGGAGACGAGCAGGAGGGTCAGGAGGACTGCAACGGAGATGAGACCTCCGACCAGGCGAGTGTGGTGCATCGGTGTGCCTCCTTGATGGCCGGGAACGCTGGCCCGGTCTCTCGGTGGGCGCCTTGATGACGCCGCGGCCGCTGGTCGGCCGGTTCGCCCATCGGGGGCGAAGGCGCAAGGGTAAGGGCGGGAGAGCCGCTGGTCAACCCGATCCTGGTAGTCGGTGGAGAGCGTAGGGTGAGGCTCCCGGCGGCGACACCGCCCTCGCGTACCTCCGGCTTGGCCGTCTCCCCCTGCGGGGGTGCTCTCGACGCCGCGAAGTTCCCCCTGGAGTTGACCCCGGATTACGCCCGTCGGGAGACGACGACGGAGGCCCCACCCCGTAGGCTCGTCCCAGGTCAGACAACCATCGGGGAAAGGAACCCACCATGACCACCATCGAAGCCACGCCCGCGCTCAGCCGTCCGCGCCTCGACATCGCCCTCGCGTTCAAGGGCGGCTGGCGCGTGTTCGCCGCCGACATCGTCCCGCTGCTGCTCGGCGGCCTCATCACCGTGGTGCTGTCCATCGTGACCTTGGGGATCATGGCCGGGCCGCTGGTCGCCGGGCTCTACAAGATGGCCGTCGACCGCATCCGCGACGGTAAGCCGGCCGAGATCAGCGACCTCTTCGACTGTATGAAGCGCTTCGGCGCCTTCTTCGCCGCCGCCCTGGTGCTCGGCCTGCTCATCGGCCTGGCCTCGCTCACCGTCGTCGGCGGCATCCTGCTGGCGACGGTCTGGATGTACGTCTTTCCGCTCATGGTCGATCGCGGCATGGGGCTCGGCGAGGCGATGAAGACCAGCTACCACATGGTCGTCGACCATGGCTTCTGGGAGCACCTGGCGCTGGCCATCCTGATGATCGCCCTGAACGCGATCGCCGACGGCCCGCTGGCACTCATCTCGGTGCCGTTCACGATTGCGACGCTGACGGCCGCGTACTTCGTCGCCGACGAGCGCGGCGACCTGGCCGAGCGCGTCTGACAGGGGAGGCGGCGCCGGCGCGGCGGGCCTCTCAGCACGTGAGCCGCTGCGCCAGGTGACCCCCGAGGCCGGCGAGATCCTCGGCCGGCAGGTAGTGGTCGGCGGCGGTGTCGAAGAGCACCGCCGCCGTGCCTTCGGCCTCGTCGTCGCCGGCCCAGAGCAGCGCCGCGACCGCCAGCCGCGGCAGCGCCTGGAAGCGGAAGGCGCGGTCGGCCAGCGGGAGCGGCTCGCCGCCGAGGCGCAGAGCCGCGGCGGCGAAGGCGGCCGGGCCGGGGTCGGAGGGCCCCTCCGGCCCGGCGAACGCCCGGGCCAGTGGTTCCTCCGCCCGGGCAACGAACGCCGCCGCGTAGAACAGGCAGCCGGGCAGTTCGCGGTAGGCAGCCCACTCGCCGGTGGCCGGCGCGCCGTCAGCGGTCAGCAGGTAGTGCAGGAGAAGGATGGCGACGGCGGCGTGAGCCGGCTTCGCGTCCGGCGTCTCGACCTCGCCACCCGGATGGCGGACCAGATGCGGGCGGCCGAACAGCGGCACCAGCACGCCGCCGTCCGAGACCTCGCAGCCGGCGCGAGCGGCGCAGGCCGCCGGGTCGGCCGCCGCCCAGCCGATCCGTGCCCGCTCGAGAGCATCGGCGAAGCGGCGTTCGACGGGCTCCGGGCTCACTCCGACGTCACTGCGTCGACGAACTCATCCATGCCGGCGATGATAGCAGCAGGAAGCAGGCGCGCCGGTGGTACGATACGCAGGACCCGCGGCACGGGTCCTCACGTCGGCTACTGGGGGGTATCGACATGAAGCTCCGCCTCTTCTTGGCAGTCGCAGCCGCGCTCTTGGCGCTTGCCCTGCCGGTCCCTGCCGCTCTCGCAGAGCAGCAGACTCCGCTCGCCTTCGCGGCCTGGACGACGGCGGCCAACTTCGCCGCCGGCTCCGCCGACGGTGTCTCGCGGGCCGCCGCCGGAGACGGCGCCGTCAAGCTGGCCAAGGGCGTCGGCGTCGGCACGTGGACGTCGCCTGCGTGCGTCCGGCCCTCCGCGGTCTCGTTCCTGGTCGCCTCGTGGAACGCCGACACGCCGGTCGGAGCCTGGGTCCAGACCGACGCGCAGCTCCTCGTGAACGGCCACTGGACCAAATGGTACATCCTCGGCCAGTGGGCATGGGACGACCAGACCTTCCTGCGCACCTCGGTCGCTGGTCAGGGGGACGCCGACGGCTACGTGGCCGTCGACACCTGGATCGCCAAGGACAAGCCCGCCACCGCTTGGCGGCTACGCGCGACGTTGCACGCCGCCCCGGGCGGCGCCTCGCCCGTGCTGCGGGCGCTCGGCGCCACCGCCAGCGACCCGCGTAACGCCAACCCGGCGATCCCCAGCCCCAGCGGCATGACGCGCGCCGTGGAGCTCGCGGTACCGCAGCTCTCGCAGGAGATACACGCTGGTCAGTACCCGCAGTTCGACGGAGGCGGCGAGGCTTGGTGCAGCGCCACCACCACGGCCATGCTCGTGCAGTACTGGGGCCGCGGGCCCAGCATCGCCGAGCTCGCCTGGGTCGACCCCTCGTACGCGGACCCGCAGGTCGACCACGCCGCCCGCTACACCTACGACTACCGTTACCGCGGCTGCGGCAACTGGCCGTTCAACGCGGCGTATGCCGCGCACTACGGCCTCTCCGCCAGCGTCCGCCAGCTCGCCTCGCTGCGCGACGCCGAGGCCTGGCTCAAGGCGGGTGTGCCCCTCGGCGCCAGCATCGTCGCCAACCCCAACCAGCTCAGCGGGTTCCCGTTCAAGTTCGGGACCGCCGGCCATCTGGTCGTCATCCGCGGCTTCACCTCCGCCGGCGACGTGATCGTCAACGATCCGGCGGCGGCCACGGACGCGGCGGTCCGCGTGGTCTACGACCGCGCTGAGTTCGAGACCTGCTGGCTGCGCGGCTCCGCCGGCATCGTCTACGTCTACGCGCCAGAAGGGTGGCCGGCGCCGTAGCCGGCTCCTTGAAGCGCTCGGAGGCCGATCGCGATGAACGCTGACGACGAGGTGCAGGCCCCTCTCGCCGCGAAGCTGCCGGCACTCGGCCCGCGCGGCGAAGGCTGGGTCGCCATCCAGGTCGCGCTCATCGGTCTGGCGGTCGTGGCCGGACTGCGCGGCCCGCGCTGGCCGCGAATCACGCGCCCCTTGCGGCGGCTCGCCGCTGTCCCGCTGATTTTCGGCGGCGTCGCGCTGTTCGCCGGCGGCTCGGAGCGTCTCGGTCGCCAGCTCACGCCGTTCCCCCGGCCGACGGCCGAGGGCAGCCTCAAGCAGGACGGCGCCTACGGCCTCGTGATGCACCCCATCTACGGGGGGGTCCTGTCGCTCGGCGCGGCCTGGGCGCTGCTCAGCTCGCCGCTGGCGCTCCTGCCGCTCGCGCTGGCCGGACCCTTCCTCGAGGCCAAGCGCACCCGCGAGGAGGCCTGGCTCGCCGACAAGCACCCCGAGTACGCCGCCTACCGCGATCGAGTACGGCGGCGCTTCATCCCCTTCGTCTGGTAGAGGAGGTACGAGATGCTCTGCGCGATCGCGCGGAACCTCGACGGCGGTCGGCTCGAGACGGTCAAGGCGCTGGAGCACGACCTGGGTCTCACGCTGGTCGCCTTCTCGTGCCGCACCGTCGACCCGGCGCGCGAGGCGAAGCTCCAGCAGATGATGGCCGAGTTCGGCGCGCAGCTTCAGGCCGAGCCGGCCGAGCCCGACGACGCGCAGCTTGACCGCATCCGCGCCGCCGAGCAGGAACTGGGCGTGTCTCTGGTGGCTGTGCGGGCCTGAGGCGCGGGCGGCGAAGCGCTCCCCGCGTCCGCGCCGCCTGCCGCTCCTACGCTCCGGCGAGCGCCTGCTCGAGGTCGGCGATCAGGTCGCCGGCGTCCTCGATGCCCACCGAGTAGCGGATCAGCCCTTCGGGGATGCCCATCGCCTCGCGCTCCTCGGCGGTGCACTCGACGTGGCTGGTCGTCGCCGGCGGGCCGGCGACGGTCTCGACGGCGCCCAGGTTGGCGGCGCGGTGCGCGAGGCGCAGGCGCGGCAGCACCCGTTTGACCGCCTCGAAGCCACCCTCGAGCAGGAAGCTGAGCACGCCGCCGTAGCCGCGCATCTGGCGCGCCGCGACGTCGTGGTGCAGGTGCGTCTCGAGGCCGGGGTAGTAGACGGCAGCGACCGCCGGCTGCTCCTGGAGCCACTGCGCGATGCGCAGAGCGCTCTCGTTCTGCCGGTCGACGCGCAAGGCCAAGGTCTTCATGCTGCGGATGAGCAGGTAGGCGGCCATCGGGTCGAGCGCGGCGCCGGTGATCTCGCGGTAGTGGTAGACCTTGGCGACCAGCTCGGGGTCGCCGCAGACGACGCCTCCGAGCACGTCGGCGTGGCCACCGAGGAACTTGGTGGCGCTGTGCAGCACCAGGTCGGCGCCCAGAGCCAGCGGGTTCTGGTTGATCGGCGTGGCGAAGGTGTTGTCGACGACCACGACGGCGCCGGCCTCGCGCCCCGCGGCGGCCAGGCGGGCTATGTCCATCACCTTGAGAGTCGGGTTGGTCGGCGTCTCCAGGTAGACCAGCGCGCACTCCTGCGCGATGGCGACCTCGATCTGCTCGTGGTCGGTGGTGTCGCAGAGCTCGACCTCGATGCCGAGCCGCGGAAGGAAGTCGAGGAAGAGCCGGTTGGTGCCGCCATAGGTGTCCTTGACCGAGACGACGCGGTCGCCGGGGGCGAGCAGCGCAAACAGCGTGTTGCTGACCGCCGCCATGCCGGTGGAGAAGCTGGTCGCGGCTTCGGCGCCCTCGAGGATGCGCACCTTCTCCTCGAAGGCGTGCACGGTCGGGTTGGTGTTGCGGCTGTAGATGTGACCGGGCTTGCGCCCGAGGGCCACGTCCAGCCAGGACTCCACGTCCGGATAACCGTAAGCGACGCTGTAGACCACCGGCACCTGGGTGGCGCCCTGCACGAGCGATTCGCCCTCGCCCGCCCAGACGGAGAGGGTGGCGAGCGACAGATCAGGGCGCTCGGCGTCGTGTGAGGGGTGCTGCGGGTCCGCCATCGTCAAGCTCCTTCCGGCGTGGTCCGGAACGCGTGTTGGAAACATACTACTCGACCGGCCGGTGACGACCCCACGTGAGGCGGGGAGGCCGAAGGGCCTTACCCCGCGGCCGACCCCAGCGCCCGCGCGAGTTCCGCGCCCCACTCGCGCGCGCGCTCGAGCTCGCCGTCGCGCAGCGGGCCGAATCTGCCGACCACCACGAAGCCGGCCGGCTTCGCGAGCGGGCTGTACCCGGCCTTCTCGAGCGCCTCGACGATCTTCGGCCCGGCGCTGCCGAACGGGCCGCGTACCTGGGTGTCGAACGCGGCTCCGCGCCCGCGGCCGGCGGGCAGCGCGTCGAGCCACGAACGCATCGAGGGGTGCGAGAGGTCGGGCGGCGACGGTGCCTTGCCCGGGTTGGTGCGCACGCCCTCGCGCATCTTCTCGGTCGGCAGGGTGAAGCCGAGAACTGGCGCACCGGCGACGATCAGGTCGGCGCCGGTCACCACGTCGGCCGTCGCCTCGGCGGTGTTCAGGGCGCTCGCGTCCGGCCCGAGGCCTTCGGCCACGGCGCGCGCAACCGCGGCGGTGTTTCCCCAAAGCGACTCGTACACGACGACGGCCTTCATGGCACACCCTCCTGCGCGTCGACCCCCGGGCGCGTCGGAGGTGCGCCCGCCGGGGCCGCCCCATTCTACGTCTCGAAGGCGGCCCCGGCGGCGGTCAGCCCGCCTTGCAGAGTGAGGTCACGCCGCCCGGCGCGCCGCGTATGAGGCGGCTTCAGCCTCTTTCACCCAAGAGAAGCGCGGCTCGGAGACCACGCCACCCTTCTCCATGGCCTCGCGCAGGGACGGATCGCGCATGAACTCGTCCGCCCGCTCGCGAGACTCGTAGTGCATGAGCAAGGTCACGTTGTTGGGGTCATCGGCATCGCGATAGATGGTGTGGCCCAGGCATCCGTACTTGGCGCGCACGCCCTCGTGCTCGTCGAAGACCGGCTTCCAGGCGTCGTAGTCGCGTACGGTGTGTTGCACGATGAGGATCATCGGTATCGCCTCTCTGGTCTGCAGGACGCCGCCCGCCGCGCGGGCTCGCCGCGTCACCGTCATACCCAACGGGGTACCCCCGGGGTGGAACCGCAAACGCAGCGGCACGTTCGTGCTCATCTCTAGTCTCAACTCGCGGGTGAGCTAAACGTTCCACCCGCCGAGGTACGCGCCGGCGCAGTAGTACACGACGTAGTAGACGATCACCGCGACGCTCAGAAGGGTCAGGAGGGTGACCAGCAGCGGCAGCCATCCCGGCTGCGCCACCGAGCCCACCGGGGGGCGCTGGAACACGCCCAGCCAGCGGCCGGCGAGGACGACGCCGGCGACCAGCACGGCGAGGGCGACGAGGCCGGCCGCCGCCACGCCGAGGCCCTTGAAGTCGGGCACGACCAGCATGAAGACGGGCGCGCTGGCGAGGATGAGCAGGCAACCGGCGACGGTGCGGGCGACGCCGCCCGCTCGCACCTCTGCGCCTCCCACCCCGATCCCCCTTCCTCTTCGGCGGCGTGCTCTGACGCCGCCATCGCCATGGACGACATGGCAGGTACGTGCCCGCGGACGCAGGCTCACCCCGAAGTGTACGCGTAGTGCACGGTTTACCCAAGAGAAACGGCGGCCGGTCGTCCCCCCATAAACGCGTCAGGCCGCCACGGACTGCTGCGGCAGCTCGAGCGGCGTGCGCATGCTGGCGAGGTCCTCCAGGTACTGCCTGTTGCGTCGGTCACGCGCCCAGCGGCGCGCGAACCACCAGCACCAGGTGTGATCGCGGAATCTGTGCAGCCGAAGCGTGAAGAGGTACGCGAGCCACTTGCTGAACGAGTAGAAGCGCGCGTAGCCCTTGAGCACCTCCGCCTGCAGCTCGGCGGGCGTCATGCGCCGCGGCGCGATGACCACGTGCTGGCCGTCGTAGAGGTCCCAGCGCTTGTCGAAGATGCGGCCCTCGGCGTCCGTCTCCGCGAACCACCGGGTCCCGGGAGCCGGCGTGAGGATGTTGAGCATGAGGGTGTCGATGCGATGCTTGAGAGCGAACGTCACCGTGTCGCGCACGGTGTCGCGGTCGTCCGTGTCCGCGCCCAGGACGAACATCCCGTGCGCCTTGATGCCGTGCTCGTGCAGCGTGTCGATGGCCGTCGCGATATCCTCGACCGTCTGCGCCTTCTGGTAGCCGTCGAGCGTGGCCTGGTCGACAGACTCCAGCCCGAGCGCCAGGACCTTGCAGCCGGAGCGCACCATGAGGTCGAGAAGCTCGGGATCGCGGGCGACGTCGGTGCGCACCTGGGCCTGCCACGGCACCACCAGATCGCGATCGATCATCATCTGCAGCAGCACCTTGAGCCGCCTTGTGTCGGCGGCGAAGTTGTCGTCGTAGAAGAAGATGTGCCGAGGCCGCTTCTGCGCGATCTCGGCGATGACGTTCTCGGCACTGCGGAAGCGGTACTTGCGCCCGAACATCGCCGTCACCGAACAGAAGTTGCAGGCGAAGGGGCAGCCCCAGCTGGTCATGATGGGGGTCGAGCGCATGCGCTGGTGCCCGGCGATCAGGGACAGGTCCGGCACCGGCAGATCGTCGAGGTCGGCGCAGGGCTCGCGCAGGTCGTTGTGCACGGAACGCCCGTCGCGCAGGAACGACAGACCTCGGATGGAGGCCAGGTCGCGCCCGCCCTCGAGGGCGGCGATCAGCTCGAGCATGAGCTGCTCACCGCCCTCCCCGCGGGCCACAAAGTCCGCGTGTTCAAGGGCCTCGTCGGCCATGAAGGTCACGTGCGAACCGCCGATGATCACCGGGATGCCGCGAGCGCGCAGATCGTCGGCCATCAGGTAGGCGGCCGGTGCCGTGGACGTGGTCGTGGAGAATCCCACCAGGCAGGCGCTGTAGACGTCGTCCAAGTCGACGGGCGCCAGGTGGGGGCAGTAGATGCGCACGTCGTGGCCGGCGGCCACGAGTGCGGCGCCTATCATCGGCAAGCCGAGACGCGGGTAGCGCCACGGCGACCACAGATGGACGCTGGGTGAATCCGATTCGATGAGACGGATCTTCATATCGTCCTCACGCGGGGGTCGTCGGGAACGGAAGTCGCCGGCTTGGCGACGTTGAGCCAATGGTACCCGCGCCGGAAGACCCTAGTCGCGTTGCCGCGCACCAGCTCTGTCGATTTCGTCGCGGCCACCGGCACGCGGTCCCCCTGGTGGGGACACTGCACGCTGGTCGAGTAACTCGCGCAAGCGCTGTGCTTCGACGGCGCGGATGAGGCCGAGATTGCCTTCCTGGATGAGGTCGAGCAGCGGCATGCCCCTGCCGACGTGCCGCTTGGCGATGCTCACCACCAGGCGTAGGTTGGACTCGATGAGCTTCTGATTGGCGGCGCGCTCGATGCGCTTGGCGAGAGCG
>Ga0209429_10002256_pt1 | contig 11492 bp, 9 predicted proteins | sample BarGraNGADG00212_3_FD_184493 | JGI IMG/M metagenome (GOLD analysis project Ga0209429, IMG submission 184493) | Arctic peat soil microbial communities from Barrow, Alaska - Barrow Graham LP Ref core NGADG0004-212 (SPAdes) (version 2) | ecosystem: Environmental > Terrestrial > Soil > Wetlands >... | reverse complement strand
GCGAGAGAGTGGCGTGGTCCCACGGGGACCGATATCGCTCCAGCGGCCCGTCTGCGCCCCGAGCTTCAGCTTCAAGCGTGTGTTGGCGGGGAACACATAGGTGACCGAGTTGTGCTCCACCCAGCGAGCGCCGCCCAAGGCATGTTCCCCATCGGCCAAAGGCTGCATCTGGCCTGCGGCGTGAACCTCGCCCGAGCGCAAGCACTGGTTCACCGAGGTGCAGACCGGGTTCGCGGAAGCGCAGGTGATGCCGGTGCCCAGACACACGAACACGTCATCGAAGTAGAACCAGGCTTTCGTCGCAGCCAGCGAGCCGCGCGCCAAGTCCATGACCGCCATGCCAAAGGTGCCGTCGGAGACCCCGCCAACGAAGCGGGTCTTGCCCATGCTGCGCACCTGGCGGGGATCCAGCGGCTCGGGCCGCTGCTCGACGGTGGTGCCGGGCACTTTTCGCCAGTCCCACACGGGGAAGATGTCGCGGTACTCGTCCCCGGTGCGATAGAGGAGAGCCGCTCCGTCGGCGATGTGGTGCGACTGCCTCCCCTCACCGTTGGTGAAGCCGTCGGTGTTTGCCATGCGCGTCGAGAACATGCGCGCCGAGGTAAAGTAGCCGGCGCGGTGGTGTGCCATGTAGTCCGACTTCCAGAAGTGGCGGTTGCCCACCTGGGGCGCCACGGACGAATCGCCGCGCAGGCGCGCCGCGAAGTCCGCCAGCTCTTTCCGGCGCGGGCTGCCGAGCTGCGCCAGGCGGTCGGCCGCCGTCTCGAGGCCGCGCGCGCTTTTGCCGGAGCGCACGATCTCCCGCCCGACGACGCTGTAGTCGAACACTCGGCCACGGATCATCCACTGCTGCCCATCGAGTACGTAACGCTCCAGGATGGCCAGTTGCTCCGGCGTGGGTGCAAAGCGGGTACCCTGCGTGAACTCGACGAAGCGCGAGCAGTCGTCGGTGAAGGCAGCGCCGTAACCCCCCGAGTAGAGCACGGCCCCGTGCTGGTGGAAACTGAAGTCAGCCTGGATGCCCTCCTGTCCGGGACCGGCGATGTGGATCTCGCCGAAGAGGGGTTGCACCGCTTCACTCACCAACTCGGGCGAGCCCTCGATCAGACCACACAGGACCTGGTTGTTGGCCAGCCACACCAAGTTGGCGCCCGTGAGCGTCCCCTTGCTCGCCTTCTTCAAGCTGCTGCGGTCGAGGATGTTCACGGCCTTCGCCGCTTGCGCCGGCGTGGTTTCGCCCTCCATCAGCAGCATGATCTCGCCTACGCTACGCGGCACCCCGATCTGATTGTGCCACCAGTTTGGATTCTTGAAGTCGTTCTGCAGCCAGTAATCCAGGGCCGCCATCAGCTTGGTCCGCAGCGCGGCGTTGCCCCGGCTTGCGGGATCGCCGGCACGCCAGGCTCGTGCCATGGACGCCACGCGGGAGAGGTGGCCTGAGGTGGCCCAGTTGCCCGGAGTCCGATCGGCGTAATCGATGTCTGGCCACGAGCCGTTGGGCTTGAGCTGCGCGGCTAGCTCGAGTGCGGAGCGCGACGTCGGGCCACTACCCCTGGGTCGCGTCGGCAGCAGCGAGGCGGCCAACCGTTGCTTCAGAAGCTCAGTGTCTTCATCTTTCACCGAGCTGCCGAGGGCAACTGCGGCCGGTGCCGCCGCCGGCGAGAAGAATCCTACGGCCAGCAGCAGGGCTGCCGCCACCAGCCGCAAGCGCCCACGAGTGGTGCCTTGGCACGCGCGCACTAAATTGAAGGTGTGTTTCATAATGACCACCAGCCTGTTTATTACCTAGCCTGTTTCTCCCATAATATCCATTCTTTTAGAGAAAAGGTATTTAATCGAGGTAGAGCTAGAACGACAAGACGCATCTCGTCGTTGGCGGGGGCAACTTTGTGCTCGCCGTGAGCAAGGGAACCTTCGGCGGCACAGCCACCTCGGACCTGTTCACCACAGGATCCTGAAGGGCGTCTGCTCCCTGCACCAATCGTGTCGTGCTGCTTATGCATACGTGGGAAGACTGGTCGAGCCTGCGAGACCAAAGGCTTTCGTTCTGGACGCAGTAAAGGATTAAGAGTAAGGACAAGCTGATATTGACCGATTTCGAACAATCAACTGCTGCCCGAACAAAGTGAACGTTCTTCGCATTGCATTAAGCCATGAACCATTCTCGTCGAAGTTTCTTGAAAGCCGTAGGGGCCGCTTCGGTGGCCCTGGCTGTCCCACGCCACTTAGTGGCTGAGAAAACCATTGCCTCCAAGAAATCACACATTATCACCCTCAGCTTCGACGACGGCTTCAAAAAGTCGTTTACGCGAACGGCGGAAATCTACGCAAAGTACAAGCTGTCAGCCTGCCTGAACATCGTGGCCGCCGGTCTTCCTGAAGACGCCTACATTAAAAAGTCGCCCCTCGGCGATTTCGCCCTGTGGAATGAGTTGAAACGCCAGGGCCACGAGGTCATGCCCCACGGATACCGGCACGAGAACTTACAAAAGCTTTCCCCCGACGAGGGGCGGGAGCTGATCCGGCGATGTCTCGGAGTGTTCTCGGAAAAGCTCGCAGGATTCGATCCGAAGCACGCGATCTTCAACTTCCCCTACAATGCTTCCACGCCCGAACTGGAGCGCTGGCTCCCGACGCAAGTGCGGGCGTTCCGGACCGGCGGAGGCGCAATCAATCCTCGGCCGCACCCGGGCCAGGTGAAACTGACCTGCACCAGCTTCGGCCCTGGCAACGGCGAGGCGGCCATCGACCGGGAGATCGAGAACCTGCTCGCACGCGAGTCCGGTTGGCTGGTTTTTAACACGCACGGCTTGGACGAAGAAGGCTGGGGACCCATCCGCGCCACCTACCTGGAACGTCTGCTGGAACGACTGCTCGCCCTCGAGAGCGTCGAGATCTTACCCGCTGGCCGGGCACTGGCGAAGTATGCGTCATCAGGTCAGTAACCAAGGGTAGGGCGGTGCTGCCGCGCCGCCCCAATTTAATGCGGTTGTCGGTTTGAGACGGCGCCCAACTTTGCGTTATTCTTCAAGTGCAATGGATGGAGTTGGATGGAGCCTAATCGATAAGCGTTTTAGGGGGCCGTTCCGGGGCGAGTCCTTCGAACTGGCGGCGGGACGCCGCCAGAACTCGCAGGCGGGGACGCCTGCGCTACCATTCGCTGGCGCCTAGGGGCGGTCTTCGAACAGACTGAGTTGCACCCGACGCGGGTCATCGCTGCGCTTTTATATGGTCATTTGAGAAAGCACCAGCTACGCTTGTTTCATGTTTCAACGGTATGCGTCGAGGATGGACCGAGCAGCCCATCCTCTTCTTCCTGGGCAAGGAATAACACTATGAAAATCCATCACTTCCCTCACTGGCAGGGCAGTCCGCAGCTCGCTGTTCTGGGCGGCCTTCTGTTTCTGGCCGCAGTCATGGCAGGACCGGCGGCGCCCGCCGAACTGCCACCCCTCCGGCTCGGATCCAAGCCGGCCGACGCTGCGATCGAGCGACGCGCGCGCCCGCAACCAACGGTGCCCGACGGCGTGAAGGAGATCCCCTTTAACGAGACCGCCCCCGAGCCAATCCTGACAGATTCGGAAAAGGCAAGAGGCTATAGGCTCTTTCACCGTCCCATTACCGAATGCGTCTATCCCAATACCCGTCCCCTTTCCCACGAGCGGCTCGAGGCGCTGGTGGCATTCGCGACGCCCGGTGAGTTCGAACCCGTTACGTTCGCCCTGTATCCCGTGCGTTCTCTCCAAAACCTCAAGGTCCGAGTTTCGTCGCTCACTACCGCCTCGGGCACGATTCCCGCCAGCCGCATTGAGGTGCGCCTCGCCACCTTCTGGAACGTCGGTTACCCGGCGTACACCACACTCAACACGTATCGCCGCGTGCCGGAACTCCTCGAGCGCGTAACGGTTCACAGCTCGTCCGTGGGCGAGTGCCAATGGTACTGGTTGACCGTCCATGTTCCCGATGCCGCCAAGCCCGGCCTGTACCAGGGAAAGATCACCCTCTGGGACGACGGCTTCGGTCAGGCTGTCGAGATTCCCCTGGCCCTGCGTGTTCTCGGTTTTCCGCTTCAGAAAGATCCGCGCAAGCATTTCTCCACCTATTTCTACGCGCGGAACCGGGCTCTTTACCAAGGGCGCGACGAGGCGTTTATCCGCCAGGCCGCGGACAAGGACTATCAAGCGATGGTGGATTATGGCCTGGATATGCTGCCGACGCTTTACCTGAGTTGCGAGGACGGCAAGCGAATCGTCCTCGCCCAAGCGGAAGAACTCGATCGGATGTTGGCCGTCGGGCTCAAGGGGCCGGCGCCGGTTACGGCGGACAACGTCATCGCCCGCATCTACCGCGACACCCCTCCCGGCGGCAAACACGAAAACCACTGGCGGGTTAATCCGCTCCCGCCGCCGGCGTTCTACGAGCGCATCACCGAACTCTTTCGGGCGTTCGAGATGGAGCGCAAGGCGAAGGGCTGGCCGGAGTTTGTCTGCTGTCCGATCGACGAAGTGGATGCTTCCTGCAAGGAATTTGGCGTCAAGGTCTATGCCGCGGTCAAGGCAGCGGACATTCGAACCTACGCCACCAAAGATCCTCAGGGAGCCGACGCCGCCGATTATGCCCCTCACCTCGATGTCTGGTGCTCTCAGCCCTATTCCATGCCCTATGACCGCATCGTCGCTCAGAATCGTTTCGAGTACTGGTGCTACCCGAACCATAACGCCGGCGAGATCAAGGACCGCCGGACCATGTGCAAGGGCGGGCGGATGACCTATGGCTTCGGCCTCTGGCGGAGCGGCTATACCACCTTGATCCCCTGGCACTGGTGCTGGCCGTCCGAGCCGGATCCCTTCGACTACCTTCGTGGCCGGTTTTCGGGATGTGGACAACGCGTGGACGACGACGGCGACGTTATCCCCGCAGTCTATTGGGCGTGTTTCCGCGAGGGGTACGACGATGCGCGCTACCTCTACACTCTCCAACAGGCGATCGTTCAGCGCGAGGGATCGAAGGATCCGGCCTGTCAGACAGCAGTTAGCGAGGGACGACGGCTTCTTCAGGAAACGTGGGACGCCATCCGCGTCCAGCCACGGTACCTGGCTGATGGCATGTGGCCGTCGGAGGAATTCGACGCCATCCGTTGGTGCTTGGCGGCTCAGACGGCGCGGCTGCTTGAATACCCATCGGCGGGAAAGGCCATTGCCCCGTCCGTCCTGGTCGCTATCTCCGCCCGGACGAAGCCGTTGGCCGAGACCCTCTCACCTTACGAAACGGCTGCGCGCCGGGGAAACCTCCACACTTTCGATCTCGGAGGCGATTTCACCGGCTGGAAAAACGGGACTGCAGAAGGGAAAACCGAGGTTACTGTAGCAGCACGTCATGGGGGGAAGACCGGATTGCGATGGACGGTCGGGATTGACCACCTGAATGATGGCGGCGAGGGCGGCAAGTACCCGGTTGGCTGGCCGAGGTTGGGGCGGGATTTCAAGCCGGGCGAACTCGACATGAGCCGCTACGAAACCCTCGAGTTTTGGATTCGGATCGACTCCAACCGCGACGAGGTGGCCGACGACCACACTCCGATCGGACTGGTTATCTCGTCGCACAGTAGAAAGAGGGCGCTCTATGAAACCACAGTGGAGCTTGGCGGCGAGCAGCGCGTGTGGGTGCCTCTCCGCTTCTCCTTGAAGAAGATGATGGCGGCGGCGGATGCGGGTTTGGAGCCCTGGAAATCGGTCAGCCGCGTGCAACTCTACGTCTCCGAGCACGATTATGCCCACGGAACGCGACTTGTCTTTGACGTGGGGGAAATCTCGCTCCTGCGGCTTACGGCACCGGTCATCGCGGGAATGGACGCGCCTCGCCATTTCTTACTGCCTCGCCGCACGCTGGCCTTCGCCTTCGACGCGATCGGGACCGGAGCCGTGGTGAAAGGAAGCCACAGAATCGCCGCCACGCTGGAAGGAACGGGAGGCAAGGCGCGCGCCGAATTGCGGCAAGACCTGGCCGATTCGCAAGGAGTGGCCCTGCCTCTGCCGGCAATCGAACCGGGAGCCTACACGTTGCGGCTGACGATACGGGACGCCGAAGGCACAAAGTGTTCGGAGTTGGCGCAACCCGTCACCGCGCACGCCGGACCGCTCTATTGAAGGCGCGGGAAAAGAAACGCAACGGGGTATTGCGCTTTTCTCTGGTCTTTTTTGAAGCCATGGCTATGTTTATTGGATAGTCTGATGGTTTGAACTGGGAAAGAGCCGAGTGAGCAATACCATCGTCCATTGTGTGGAAAAGGAACACGTCTCCGAAATACGCACTGCGCTCGACAATGAACGCCGTCATCGTAGCGCAGGCGTCTCGGCTGCGAGTTCACGCACCGTCCCGGTGCGTGTCCCTCGAATTGGCGGCGGGACACCGCCAGAACTCGCAGGCGGGGACGCCTGCGCTACATGAACTGGCCGCGCGGACAACGTGGCATCTGACCGACCTTGCCGAAGCGCACGGCAAACAGGAATTGAACGATTTCAAACGCCATCTTTTTCTGAAGCGTCCACCCATCCGCAACGTCAGAAGATAAAATCCCGAACCCATGAAGACCCTGTTACTAACCCTGAGTGTGCTGGCAAGCCTGGGCCTTTGGACCGAGAGCAAGGCGGCGGACGCCTTCGAGCAAAACCGGCGTCTTGGCCGCGGCGTGAACATCATCGGCTACGATCCCCTGTGGGGTGCGATGAGCCAGGCGCGCTTTCAAGCCAGACATTTTTCATTGCTTCGCGAAGCCGGCTTCAACTCGGTCCGCATCAATCTGCATGCATTTCGCCACATGGACCGCGACCGCGACTGGGCGGTGAAAGAATCGTGGTTCAAGACCCTTGATTGGGCGGTTACGAATGCAACGGCGCAAGGCCTGGCGGTGATTCTGGATTTTCACGAGTTCAACACCATGGGAGAAAATCCCGAACCGAACAAAGAAAAGTTCCTGGCCTTTTGGCGCCAGTTATCCGCGCATTGCCAGGCGGCCCCCGCCAACGTGTTCTTCGAGATTTTGAACGAACCCAACAAAAACCTCACCCCGGCGTTGTGGAATAACTACCTCAAGGAAGCGCTGGTCTTGATCCGCGAAAAGAACCCCACGCGCACCGTCATCGTCGGACCCGCATTCTGGAATTCCGTGGATCACCTTCAGGAACTGGAACTGCCCGACAACGACCGGAACCTGATCGTGACGGTGCATTACTACAAACCCATGGAGTTCACCCATCAGGGAGCCTCTTGGGCGAACCAGAAAGACAAGACCGGAATCGCGTGGAACGGCACGGAAGCCGAACTCAAGCCCCTCCAGAACGATTTTGCCAAGGTGAACACCTGGGCCAAGACGCATAACCGGCCGATCCTCCTGGGTGAATTCGGGGCTTACGACAAGGGGCCCATCGAGTCGCGCGTGCGTTATACCGACGCCGTCGCCCGAACCGCTGAATCCCTGGGATGGAGCTGGGCTTATTGGCAGTTCGACAGCGACTTTATCCTCTGGGATATGAAGCAAGACAAGTGGGTCGAGCCCATCCTCCATGCCTTGATCCCCGCCAAAAAATGATGCGCCGGGCGTGGCTCGGGCCAAGTGAAGAGGCCGCTTATCAGCATCCTGCCGTCAGGCAATAGGACCAGGGAAGAAACGCTGGTGCCAGGCCCCAGGCGAGCATCAAAACTCAGGTCCACTGACCCCGGCTTTGGCGCCCCGCTTACTGGCTGGAATGCCATCGAAGTCAAAACCAACCACGCCCCCAAGAACAAACGGAGACGAACATGCCAAAGTGTGGCCGGAACCCCTTTCAACAACAAGCCGTTAATCATTTCCACAACCCATTCCTTTCGTGCGAGGGCAGATTAGGCAACTTGGCGTTATTCTTCAAGCGCAATGAAGCCGCCTAGCGCAGTTTCAGCAGCCGCGTTTAGGATGAATGATCTCCTTTCGGCAACCGTCGAATCCACACGCCCGTCCATGAAAACATTCATTAAACTGCTCGGTTGCCTCCTGATCGCGGTTGGGGAAATCCAGGGTGCCGTTCCAGCCTTCGAGGGGTCACGCTCTAATTCTGTTGCCGCCTTGGCCGCGAAGCCAGTTCTGCCGGGCCGCCAGGTCAAAGTGGCGGCGATCTGCATTGGCTTCGGTGGCGATCATGACCAGAAACTGAAACTCGCCTTGGAGCATCTGGAAACTGCCGGCCAACAGGGCGTGGACATCGCCTGTTTGCCGGAGGAGTTTGCCGGCACCACCGCCGAGCCGATTCCCGGCCTCACGGTCAACGCCGTGGCGGCACTGGCCAAGAAGCACGGCATGTATGTGATCTGCCCCATTCGGGAGCAAGCCGATTCCGAGCAATACAACACGGCCGTGCTGCTGGATCGCCAGGGCCAGGTGGCGGGGCAGTATCGCAAGGTGTTTGTTTTATGAATGCCATCACCCGCCGCACTTTTGTCAAAACCTCCCTCGCCGCTTCCGCGGCCTTCAGTGTCTTGCCTGGCGGAAAGGCCGCCTCGCCGAATGAGAAAATCCGACCAGGAGCACCAGGACAACTTCATCGAGTGCGTCCGCTCGCGCCGGCAACCCAACGCGTCCGCCGAGCAGGGGCATTACTCGGCGCTGTTGAGTCACCTGGCCAACGTGTCCGGGCGCGTGGGCAACCAGAAACTCGCGTTCGATGCGAAGACGGAAACGTTCGTGGGCGCGCCGGAGGCCAATCAATACGTGAAGCGAGCTTATCGCGCGCCGTGGGTCATCCCCGAGAAGGTGTGATGCCATCGGGTCAGGCGGCCCGCCGCGTTGCCCCCCTGTCGCCCTGAAAAGACGCGCGTGCGCTCAGGTTTTTCTGTAGCGCCGACATTCTTGTCGGCCTGAGGTTGACGAAAGCGCCGAAGCCGACAAGAATGTCGGCGCTACTTTTACCCAAAAAAGTAACGAAAATAGTATCGACAGAATCCCCGCGGTCGGTTAGAAACGTGGCTCGAAACCCAACCATGACACTGGGCCAAATAACCATTAATGCGGGTAGGATTTAATGTCTCCACCTTGCACCCGAGGAGTTTTTATCATGAATAAGCCATCACCCGGAACTGCCTTAAACACAAATTCAATCAACCGCCGCCAGTTTATTGGCACCGGTGCGGCGGCGACGGCGGCCCTCATAACGGGACTCAGCAATGAGCCAGCGGCTCAGGCCGAAACGGCGGCGACCGTCGATACCCGAAAAATTTTGAACTACAACTCGGACATGGAGTATCGCCGCTGCGGGAAAACCGGTTTGATGATTTCGGCGATTGCTTTGGGCGGACATTGGAAGCGGGTGGTCAAGATGATTGGGGGTGAGGAACCCGCCGGCTGGATGACGATGGCGATTGACCGGGACGATTTTCAAAAGAACCGCCAGGAAGTGGTTACGCGGTGCATCGAACGTGGCATCAATTACGTGGATGCCTGCTGTCGCGAAGAAATCCTGGCATACAGCCAGGCGCTTAAAGGCCGCCGGGATAAAATGTTTTTCGGTTATTCCTGGCACATTAACGAAAGTCGTTTCGAGGAATGGCGTTCCGCGAAAAAGCTGCAAGCGGGGCTGGATGCGGGTATGAAGGAAGCCGGCTTGGACTATGTGGACCTGTGGCGCAATAGCTTGCTGGTGGACAGCCGCCAACACACGGAAGCGGAAGTTGAAGCGGCCATTACCGCGCTGGCTTGGGCCAAAAAAACCGGCCGCGCCCGTTTCGTTGGGGTTTCCTCTCATGATCGTGAACACTTAAAGAAAGTGATCGAACAATATCATGATCAGATCGACGTGATTCTAACTCCTTATACCGCCAAAACCAAAATGGTGACTGATGAAACGGGCCTTTGGGCCGCGATTCGACAGCACAATATCGGCTGGTTTGGCATCAAACCCTTTGCCAGCAATTCCGTATTTAAGGGCGACAGCGCACCGAACAGCCCTCACTTTGAAGCAGACAATCGCATGGCCCGTTTGGCCCTCCGCCACATCCTGTGCAATCGTGCCATCACGGCGCCGATGCCAGGCATGATTAGCGTCCAACAGGTTGATAATGCCGCCTTGGCGGTGAAAGAGCGCCGGGAGTTGGATGTCCAGGAGCGAGCCGAGTTGGACCGGGCCATGGAGCACGCCTGGACCCGTCTGCCAGCGGATTACCAGTGGCTTAAGAATTGGGAATATGTGTAAGTGATGAATTTGTGATGGTGTATCATCCGTTTATTCCGCGCCGCTCGTGAAAGCATGAAACCACTGATCCGCTTGTTGATCGTCGCCTTAGGAATCGTGGTTATCCTTCAGTCCACTCCTTCGCTCGATAGCCGTCCATTGGAGTCCCAAGTCCCAACCGTGGGAGTGGAAAAAGCTGCAGCTCAAACAACGGAAAAACCAAAAGGCCCTCCTCCATTGGTGGTGGATAAGAGCGCACCGCTGCTTTTGGATGAGCCTGCGGAAGCCGACAAAACCAACCCCCAGGCAACGGCGGCAGTCGATGCGGATATGGCTGCCTGTTTCGTGTGCCATGCCAATTTTAAGACTGAATCATTGGCCCAGGGGCATGCCCAAGCGAAGATGGGCTGCATTGATTGTCATGGCAAATCCTACGCCCACCGCAATGACGAGAACAATACCACTCCGCCCGAGAAAATGTATGCCAGGGACCAAATTGACTATGCTTGCCGGCAATGCCATCCAAGTCACGATGTGCCGGCCGCTAAAGTAGTCGTCCTGGCGCTGCAACGCGGGTTGTCGCAGACCGACCCCAAGGCCATCCTCTGCACGGATTGCCATGGCCACCACCGACTAGCCCAACGAACCGTGCGCTGGGACAAAAAGACGGGGAAATTGTTGCCGCGTGTCAAGTAAAGATTCATTAACAAAATATCACCCTCAGCTTCGGCGACGGTTTCAAAAAGGCGTTTACGCGAACGGCGGAAATCTACGCAAAGCACAAGCTGTCAGCCTGCCTGAACATCGTGGCCGCCGGTCTTCCTGAAGACGCCTACCTTAAAAAGTCGCCCCTCGGCGATTTCGCCCTGTGGAATGAGTTGAAACGCCAGGGCCACGAGGTCATGCCCCACGGATACCGGCACGAGAATTTACAGAAGGAATAAGGGTAGGGCGGTGCTGCCGCGCCGCCCTGATTTAATTCTCGTGTCGGTCTGAGGCAGCGCCTCACTAGACGATCATGACTCCCATCATTTACCCATCCTGGATCACTGGCGCTTGATCTTTTTCATGACCGCCAGCAATAACCCATCGACCTGCGCCACCTCGCCGGAACCGGGCACTTCGAATAACAGATTCGCCTGGCGATAATACTCGATGACCGGCAGGGTCTGGCCGCGGAAGATCTTCAAGCGGGCGCGGACCGTTTCTGGAGTGTCGTCGTCGCGCCGGTACAGCGGGCTCCCATCGCGGTCGCACGTGTTGGGTTTTTTCGGCGGATGGTACTCCAGGTGGTAA
>Ga0209429_10002254_pt1 | contig 11499 bp, 6 predicted proteins | sample BarGraNGADG00212_3_FD_184493 | JGI IMG/M metagenome (GOLD analysis project Ga0209429, IMG submission 184493) | Arctic peat soil microbial communities from Barrow, Alaska - Barrow Graham LP Ref core NGADG0004-212 (SPAdes) (version 2) | ecosystem: Environmental > Terrestrial > Soil > Wetlands >... | reverse complement strand
TTCTCTGTTCTATACAATAAGTCTGACTGGACAGAAAGTGTTCATGGATGAATATAGAACTTCTGTTGTGGATTCATCCTTTGCAGGCAATTATGTTGTTACTGACTTTGGAAAGAATCCAAAGGCATTCAAAGTAACAGTTTACTATATGACTGGTGATAAAGAATCAGAAAATAGTTACCTCAAATCATCGGGGAAGAATGGATTGTCTGTTGTATGGTATTTAAGCGGTACATCTAAGAAATTTGTAAATGATGGGAAGTCAGCATACTGGTATAAAAATGGTCAATTAAAAAGCCAGGGAAACTATACCAATGGCAAACAGATAGGGAAGGCATCGACCTGGTTTGAAAACGGACAAACAGAAAGCGAGAAAAACTATGTTGAGGGTAAATGTGAAGGGAAATCAACTGAATGGTACGAAAACGGTCAGTTAAAAAGTGAAAGCGATTATATCAATGGCCAGTATGACGGAGTAATTAAAACATACTGGAAGAATGGAGTGGTCAAAAGGAAAGACCAGTACAGCAAGGGGAAATTCAAGAATGGGACTTGCTATGATAGTCTGGGGAAAGTGATTGACCATTTTGAACTTGAAGTAATGCCGCAATATGACGGAGGTGATACACAGTTACTTGCGGATATTTCCAACAATACAAGATATCCAAAAGTGTCACGCGATTCCGGGATTGAGGGAAGAGTTCTGGTAAGATTTGCCGTAAATGAGCAGGGAGGCATCTCAAACATTGATATAATGGAAGGGATTAATTCGGAGCTTAACAGAGAAGCAGTAAGAGTTGTGGGAAAATTAAACAGGTTTAAACCAGGCTCATATGATGGGAACCCTGTTAAAGTTTATTACATGATACCAATAACTTTCACATTAAAATAATTGCAACTTCTGAGGTAAAAAATAATTAACCACGGGTTACACGGAGTGTCACGGAGGAAATCACGGAACAAAGTAATAATTAAGTACAATTTCAGTATTTTTAAAATATCGGAATTGTACTTTTGATTTTTATAGCAGTGTTACTCTGTATAAACTCAGTGTTACTCCATGGTAAATTAGAAATCCATATATGATAAAAGTGATAAGAACAAGTTCTGATAATCTCGAATTTCTTGGATTAGTGAAATTGCTTGATGCTGAACTCGCGATAGTCGACGGAGATGAACATTCTTTCTATTCGCAATTTAATAAAATTGATAAAATCAGGTTTGTGGTTGTCGCTTATAATGATGAAAAACCTGTTGGTTGTGGAGCAATAAAAGAGTTTAGCGCTGAAGCATTGGAGGTAAAACGAATGTATGTTTCACCAGATGGCAGAAAAAAAGGGATAGCCACAAAAATCCTTACGGAACTGGAAAAATGGGCCGGTGAAATGGAGTATGCAAAATGCGTTTTGGAGACCGGAAAACGGCAGCAGGATGCAATCGCACTTTACATAAAGAACGGATATAAACAGATCTCAAATTACGGGCAGTATATTGGTGTGGACAATAGCGTGTGTTTTGAAAAGAGTTTATTCGTTCATTGACATCGACAGCAGATCTCATTCAGTGAGTGACACTTTAATAAATTTTGTATTCATGCTGTTAATTATTGGTGCAGTTTATTCACTTATTGCTTACTTTACAAGCAGGACACCAAAAGGATAAAATGGAGGAATACACTTCAAACGCCCTTGTACCATCTATATTTTTAGATGACATCTGGAAGAAGCTTGACACAATTATTAACTGATCAGCTAAAGCAATAAATATGGTTAAAAAATTTGTTTCTATTGTACTGTTTTTTTCTTTAACAGCTTTTTTGCAGGGGCAAAAACATCTGACTGACTATGTCAATCCCTTTTTAGGTACAGCCACATTGTGGGATAGTGTTGATATAGGATATAAACCTACTCACAGAACCTGGGGAGCAGAGGTATTCCCAGGATCATCGCTTCCAAATGCCATGGTTCAGCTGAGTCCGGTTACTAAATTCAAAAGTGGTTCAGGGTATCAATATGAAGATACCGTCATTTATGCTTTTATACATACGAGTAAAGGGCATTGGAATCTTTGTAATATTCCGATTTTACCTGTCACAGGCAATATATATCCCGATGATTATTCTTCTCCGTTCAGTCATAAAAAGGAATCTGCCCATCCCGGTTATTACCAGGTTTTTCTCGAACGTTATAGTGTAAATGCAGAACTTACTTCGACATTGCGCTGCGCTTTTCATAAGTACACTTTCAAGGCCGGCGACAGTAAAAAACTGATGGTTGATCTTTCCATATCCAATGAGAGGGTAAGAAGTTGGAATATTCTGCAGGAAGGGACAAATGTTTTCACTGGTTTCCAGCAGGCAGGAGAAAAGATGTACTTCTATGCAGTTACAAATCATAAAATATTGAACATTGATTCCCTCAAAAAGGATAAAAAGAAAATATCAGTTGTCAATTTTGCTGATGAGTCAAAACCTTTGGAAATACAGATAGGGTTTTCATTTGTAAGTATAAAAAACGCAAAAGAGAATCTGGAAAAAGAGATGCTTGGGAAAAGTTTTGCTCAGGTTAGAAAAGAGGCTTCCGAAAAATGGGAAAAATTACTGTCAGGAATTAGTGTGACAGGAGGAACTGCAAGACAGCGTGGAATCTTCTATTCTACTTTATACAGATCGTTTCTCTGGCCTGCTTTAAGGAGTGATATAAACGGCGACTTCACAGATTTAAAAGGGAACGTTGTTAATAAAGGGTTCAATTATTATACTGAGCCATCTTTATGGGACGATTACAGGAACAAGCTGGTATTACTTGGAATGCTGTCTCCTGTGGTAACCGTTGACGTTATTAAATCGCTTATTGATAAAGGTGAAAAGACCGGATTCATGCCCACATTTTTCCATGGCGATCATGCGTCTGCCTTTATATCAGGATCTTACCTGAAAGGATTAAGAGAATTTGATGTAAAAAGCGCATATAATCTACTTTTGAGAAATGCAACAATAGAAGGGGGGACCAGGCCTTATATCACGGAGTATATGGAAAAAGGCTATGTCCCCGAAAAAGATATTGAGAACCCGAAAATTGAAACCAAAGCTACTGCAGGAGTCACTAAAACACTTGAATACTCATACGATGATTATGCAGTAGCACTTTTGGCAAAAGAGCTGAACGACACAGCAAATTACAGGATGCTCATGAAAAGGACATCCAATTATAAAAATGTGTTTGATCCATCAACTGAATTTATGCGGGGACGTCTGGCTAACGGGGAGTGGATTAAGAAGTTTGATCCGACTTTTCCTTACTACGAATATATGTACCGCGAAGCCAATGCATGGCAATCCTCTTTTTTTGCACCACATGATCCAAAAGGTCTTGTTGGTCTTTTTAAAAGCAAGGATGATTTTGAGAAGAAACTCGATTCACTTTTTACCATTCCCTGGAAAGGAGTTGAAGCCTATAATATTTCAGGTTTTATAGGACAATACTGTCAGGGCAATCAGCCTGATCACAGTTTCCCTTTCATGTATTATTTTGTTGACAAGCAGGAAAAATCACAGGTTATTGTGGATAGTATCATGAACCATTTCTATGACCTCGGTAAGGACAGGCTTGCTTATGCCGGGATGGATGATGCTGGCGAAATGTCGTCATGGTACGTTTTCAATGCCATCGGGATTTATCCTTTTTCTCCGGCTGATGATAATTTTATAGTCTCAGTACCGCTTTTCGATAAAGTAGAAATAACCCCAGGTGATAATATGCCTTTCACAATTTTAAAAAAAAATAACGGGAAGAAAATCGATTCCATCACTTCAGGAGATAAAAAAGTTAATGGTTATTTTATCTCTTACGGTGAGCTGAAGAATGGGAAGAAATTAGTTATAACGACCAGATAGAATATTATCAGTTCAAAGCTAGCTGGATTTTAATACACTTACACGAACTTTTTTCCGAATGATAAGCACTACTTAATGCAAAACACTGCATATAAAGGAATCGATTTTATCTGATTCTGAGCTTGCTCACTAAAACTTAATCAAAATGATCAATAACTATGAAAAAGTCAAATATTTCTGATTTATTCCCACACTTTGCAATATAAACCAACCTCAATACCCCGAACTGAAGTTTTTTCCGAACCTATTCTGAAGGAGTTAGATTTGAATTGGTGGGTTTATTTTGGGAAAAAAGGCGTTCGACTATTTATAAAGTTTCAGAAATTCATCCAGCTCCATATATAAATCTTCACGGATTATTTTACGCAAAAGCCCTTTTGGGAGATCTTCGTTTTTATGTTCGGAACAGTATTGCTTCATCCATGCACATGTCAATTACTTCCCTGATATTAACCAAAGCGTCATCAACAGTTTTACCGTATGAGTGGCACCCTTTGAAAACCGGGCAACTAACTATGTAAACATTATCTTCATCCTGCTCAATAAGGATGGGGAGGTGTAGTATTTTATTCTTTGAGGGTTTCATTTTGAGATTTATTATAAGAACGTTAACCAGGTTTGTTCCGTTTCTCATATAATTTCCCCAAAGATATAAAAAAGGGAGTTAACAACAAAGATTAAAGCTTTGGGTATGATACCAGGCGATGCAATTTAAATCTGATAAATGCAGTTTCGAAATACTCTCTATTCTTTGTCTGACTCTTCAAGTAGCTCTTTAAATTGCGTTTTACTCATATTGATTTTAATTCTTAAAAATAAGTCAATTTAGAATTTTTGCAAAAAATATTTTAGCACCTGATTAGCACCTGCTAAATGAGGAAAGCCCCGATAAATCGAGGCTTTCTGTACCCCTAACCGAACTTTTTTCCGAACCTTTTCTTAGAGATTTAGATCTGTTGTGGCAGGTTGATTCGATGATTAGCTCACCTTACATCATCAGTCGGGAATATAGGTTTACTGCCAATTAAGGAATGTAAAGTGCCGCTTTCTTTGCTGAGCAGTCGTCATGTCTCGGGGTGTCATTTTTTTACTCCAGGTTTTGGACAAAAAAGCGGCGTTTTTAATATTGAAAATCCTCCTTTCAGGTCACAGGAGGTTTAGGTGGGATTATGACAATATCGTTTGGTTCCTTATCAGGATAAAGTTCTGCAAATATTGTGACAAACAAATTACACTGACCGTGTTATGTGTTAGGGCTAATTTGTTATCATGTTGCCCGGTCATTATATTCAATTTTCCTCTTCTTAAGAATCATGTTGGATGTGCCTTACAGCGATTTGGTTTAAATTACTCGTATCTCAAAGCTTTAACTGGATTAATATGGGATGCTTTGTAAGAATGAAAGAAGACCGTTAAAAGCACTACAATAGTTGCAATAATATAAGCTACTGCAAATACCCACCAACTTATACTTACTTTATATGCGAAGTTATTTAGCCACTTCGTCATAATATAAAGTGTAACTGGAACAGAAAGCAATGCACCTATTGATACGAGAATTAAATTCGTTCGTAGGAAAGAATAGACTATTGATTTTTCAGAACTTCCAAAAGCCTTTTTTATGCCAATCTCTTTTATTCTCGAGCGTGCCAAGAACAGTGTAAGTCCAAATAATCCGATTGCAGCAATGAGAAGTGTAAAGAGAGCAAATATTGAAACAATTGTACTCAGGTTTCTTTCTGAAGAATAGATATTTTTAATTATATCTTCAATTGTTGTGAACTGGAATGGCCTTTCGGGTGCAGCTTTCTTCCATTCAGCTTCGAGCATAGGAAGAATATTGTTCAATGTTCCCGGCTTATAATGAACAGCAACCTGCTTGATATACTTATCGGTCATATTAATTGCCAGAGGAGGAATATCAGAATGGATTGAATGAAGGTTGAAATCTTTGACAATGCCAATAATCGTAATTTTAACAGCTTCATTTCTATTATTGGTCCCATTAATATATAGCTTTCCAACAGGATCGACTATCCCTAAACGTTTGACCGCGGTTTCATTTAATATTACAGATTGATTTAAATCGCTGCCAAAATCTTGTGAGAATTCACGTCCTTCCAGTATTTTAATGCCCATAGTTTGCAGGAAGTTATAGTCAACCGCCAAACCTTCCACATTTACTTTTAATGTTTTATCCTGGAAATGTGTATGCATTGAAGACATTGATCCCTGCATTGGGAGACCCTCCATTACTCCACCTGCCATTATCACATTCGGATTTGATTTAATACTGTTGATAAAAGCTGAATATCCCTTGAAATCGCGACCGAGATCAATCATCAGAATATCTTTATTAAAGTAACCGGGATCTTTATTTAAAGCATACTTATATTGCGAACGAATAATAAGAGTCCCTGAAACAAATGAACAGAAAATAACAAGCTGTAACACAATCAGGATAGATCGGAAATATTGTTTCCTTTTGCCTGAGTGAACGGAGCTTTTTATAATATCCATCACCTTAAGCCCAGACAGATATGATGATGTATAAAAACCAGAGACAACTCCAATAATTATGGTCAGAGCCAAATAAACACTAATATAAACAACAATATTTGAACTGATAATATTAAGTTTGGTTTGAAATAGTTTACTAGCATAAGGAAGTGCAATTCTCATCAAAATAAGAGCAATTGGCAGTACAATAAAAGCCAGTAATACCGATTCGCTTAAAAGTTGATTTTTAATGCTCCGGTTAACGGCACCAAAAGTTTTTCTTATTCCTATCTCCAGACGTCTGCCTGTTGACACTGCAGTTGAGAGAATGATATAATTTATTGCTGCAACAAGCAAGATTAGAAATGCTATGGCTGAAAAGAGTTTGACATTGCTTTTGTTGCCAGTTATTCCGGCATTTGCCACATCAGCAGATCCGAGATAGATGTCCCCTAAATTCTGAAGTGAATACTGGAAAGGCGACTTTTCATTAATATTTTTAATTTCGAACGCCCTGAATTGATTTTCAAGAGTTTTTAAATTGCAATCTTTTGACAGCAGAACCCATGTAGACCAGAAGTTTTGATACCAATTCACATCAGCATTTGTAATTTTGAAAGTTTTATTGATTTCTTCAAGTGTCCACTTGTTGTTAAGTAAACACTGCGCTCGGAAAGTTGAATTTTCAGGCAGATCCTCAAAAACTCCACGAATCATTAAAATCTGATCAGCATTGTTTATTACTCCGGCAATCTCCTTTCCGATAGGATTCTGACCTGGGAATATCTTTTCTGCCAGAGTTCGTGAAAGAACAATTGAATTTGGATCATCAAGCAGATTCTTAACAGAAGTGCCATTGATCAATGGAAGCGTAAAAATGTTAAATATGTCGGAATTAGTCGCAAAAGCATCATTCACGGTCATAGTTTCTTCATTAAACTTCAACCTGAATCCAACAACGCGTCTCACTCTTACGGCTTTCTCTACCTGGGGAAATTCCTGTTTCATTGCGGTGGCAAGAACATAAGGAGTGCCGGAGAATGTCTTTTTGAAATCGACATAATAGTTGAGTACTCTATAAACGCTTTTCCTGTTTTTGTGGTAATGGTTGTAACTAAGTTCATTAATTACATAAAGCAGCATTATGAATGAAGCTGCAAGTCCTATTGAAAGACCCAATAAGTTGATTCCGGCAAATACTTTATTGTGCCTGATAAACCGGATGGCTGATTTGAGATAGTTTTTTAACATAGAACCTGTGTTGATTTCTCAAAGTAAGACTACTTATATTGACTTTTTTAACAATTATGAGAAAATAGCTCGGTCAGATCAAACTTATAACGAACATGTTAGTTGTGCAAATAGAAAGATAATTATAATTGCTTTTATATGTGAAATAGCACAAAATGTCATATGTTTTTAAATTTGAAAACTATCAAGCATTGACCAGATTATGTTTAGGCGAAAATTTATTGTCTCGATAAGAATGAGAAATTTGTCCTTAAAAAGGTCATCTTTCGTGTAAAATTCCTAATTTTGTCCCGTTGTTGTGATACAATATTTGACAATGATTAAAGCTGCCGGCAATGGAGACGCACCAAAACCGACAGCTTTTTATTTTATTAAACTGGCAAATCCTTTCTTATTTATTTTCAACAACATCACTAAAAGTGGCACCACCCGAAATGTGATTATAGGTGCTTACATTTATACCCCCTCTCTTTGCTGGTACCCAATCGGGCATTCGAGATAGGATTTTCTCCCATGCTGCATCTATTTCGGGATAACCACTCCCCTTGATAATATGTGCATCCCTGACTTTCCCGTCTTTACCAATGATGAAGCTGTAGGTAATTGTATGTTTATGTAGTTTAGCTTTAAATTCAGGAAGATTATATTTTGCTGGTACGGTCTCAATAGATTCTTTGCCAATAGATTTAATTTCCGGATAATTATTTAATTGACTTGTAAGCCAATCATTGTATTTCCCTTGTGTAAATTTTGAACCGTCAGAAACATCTCCAGCAAAATAAATGAGATCATCAGAATTGACTGTTGATTGGACAACAAAATAATTTTTCAATGTTCCCCGGACATCATCAATACGGCTTAGCGGGATTGATTCATCAACCAAAAGAAGAATCCAGTGGTTACTGGCTTTATACCATGCTGTACCCGTCTTTGCGATTTCTTCCAATGAGCACAGTTTATTGTCAATGTAATTGCCATCTTTTCTGATCTCAATTATTTGACTTGTCAGCGCATTTTGTTTTTGAATGATTAAGGGTTGTGCGATAACTTTTTCCGGCAGGATTCTCTTTTCGGGTACATTTTCGCCCCTTTTGCCGAAAGCCATCAGCAACAGGGCAAGCAATGGGAGAATGGTCGCCACCTTCCAAAACCATGCTTTACTGGTTTTTGATTTGTTCATCATAGTAATTCGGTTTTTAATTTGACAATGATTAAAACTGTTGGCAAGTGCGAACTGTTGATGTCCAACACATTTTTGAATAATAAGTAATTGGTATTTAGTTGCATCGATGCCTGAATTAAGAGTGTGCTCATCGGCCTGAAACTCGTGTATTTCTTTCAGATCGCTATCCATACGGTAAACAAGCGGATTAAACCAGTAGATAATTTTAACCAGTTCCATCAGCATCAGATCATAAAAATGTCGTTGTCTGATGTGAGACAATTCGTGGGTTAGGATTGCTTCGTAATTGGTTTCGAAATCGTGTTGCGAAATCAGAATACGTCGACTAAATGAAAAAGCCGGAATATCCCCATTGAAGATCATTAAACGTATCCCGTTCAGATCAGTTTTTCGTGATTTCTTAAACATCAATAAAACCGAAATAATACTATAAACCAATAGCAGCAGTGAAATGAAAACACCAGCCAGATAAATGAATATCACAATCGTTTTAGTTGATATGACAATGAGATGTATCTTTTCTGAAGATGGAACCGAAGATAAAATTGCTGAAGGAACATCATTTGTCTGAACAGGCTCTTCTAAAATTGTATTGCTCTGAAAAATGGGCGCTAACTTAATTGGTAAAACAGGATGAATTGGTTGTGGTAAATATATAAATGGAATGATAGCTGAAGCCAACACAATTAATAACAATGTCATCCTGCTGAGTATAAAAAATGCATCTTTCCGCATCAGTAATCGAAAGAACAGATATAACACACTTAAAATCATAGTCGATTTTAACAGGAAAAGCAACCAGTTATTCATTTTTTTTGTTTTTAAGCGATTTAGCCTGACGGATTAACTCCTGAATTTCTTCAGTTGAAATTTTATTTTCTTCAACAAACATTGAAACCACAGAGGAATAAGAGGTATTAAAATATTTGCTCACAAGATTTTTGATAGAGTCTTTACTGAACTCCTCGCGTGAAATGACAGCAAAGTACCGGTATGTATTTCCAAACTGCTCGTGACCTAAAAAACCCTTCTCCTCCAACCCGCGAACAATGGTCGAAATTGTGTTATAGTGGGGTTTTGGATCAGCAAGCAGTACGATAACGTCTTTGACAAATATGGAACCTTTTTTCCAAAATATTTCCATAATTTCTTCTTCACGGTTAGTCAGATGTTTCATGATATAGAATTTGTTTCAGCAAATATAACTATTAAATTTAGTTTGCCAACTATAAAGCATAGGTTATTTACTAAAAATAATAGTTAAGAGTTGTTTTGAAGTAATAAAAAGTATGAGTGTGAGAGTGAGCTTTGAGAAAACAGAACGAGAGTGAGAGCTCTCGCTCTCACTCTCGTTCTGTTTTAGTACCCGGAGCCGGGATCGAACCGGCACAGCATTGCTACCACTGGTGTTTGAGACCAGCGCGTCTACCAATTCCGCCATCCGGGCATTAATTAATAGGACTGCGAAAATATAAAAAACTTTTGTCTTTTTAACTTTATCAGTTATCTTCTTTTCTCCCCTTCTCCGATTCACCCATTCTCCCCATCTTTCTCACAAGAACCTCCCTGATTGCTACTTCAATTCCCTCAGCATCAAACCCGCATTCTCTCTGCAGCTCTTCCTGTGTGCCCTGTTCAACAAAATAATCGGGTATCCCTAATCGTCTTACTTCTGAGTTATATCCGTTATCGGACATGAATTCAACTACAGCGCTGCCGAAGCCTCCCTTCAGTATACCGTCTTCCACAGTGATTATGTGAGAAAATTTTTTAAAAACAGTATGTAGAATTTCTTTGTCGATAGGAGCAACAAATCTCATGTCGTAATGGGCAACTGATATGTTTTCTTTTGCAAGTTTTTTAACTACGGCAGCAGCAAAATTACCGGGATGACCAATACTTAAAATTGCAAGGTCATTACCCTCACTTATCTGCCGTCCTTTTCCGACTTCTATCTCAAGGAATGGTTTTTTCCATTCCGTAAACATCCCTCGTCCGCGAGGATAACGGATAGAAAAGGGCGATTTGTTCTTCTCAAGCTGGGCGCTATACATCATGTTCCTCAGTTCAAGCTCATCCATCGGTGCACTTACTATCATATTAGGGATAGCGCGCATAAATGCCATATCGAAAAATCCATGATGAGTGGCTCCGTCAGCTCCGACTAGACCTCCGCGGTCTAAACAGAATACCACATGCAGATTCTGGAGGGCAACATCGTGAATTATTTGGTCGTAAGCTCTCTGGATAAATGATGAATAGATATTGCAAAAAGGGACCATCCCCTGAGATGCAAGTCCTGCAGAAAAGGTTACTGCATGCTGTTCAGCAATTCCCACATCGAAAGTTCTTTCAGGCATCGCCTTCATCATAATATTCAGTGAGCTCCCGGAAGGCATCGCCGGGGTTATTCCAAGTATCTTATCGTTTTGTTCTGCAAGTTCAAGAATTGTGTTTCCGAAAACTTCCTGATATGTAGGCGGTAATCCGGTATCGGAAGTGCTTATTATCACTCCGGTTTCTTTGTCGAATTTTCCGGGTGCGTGGAATGTGGTCTGGTTTTCTTCAGCCTGTTTGAACCCCTTCCCTTTTACTGTTATGCAGTGAAGCAGTTTTGGACCGGGGATTCTTTTCAGGTCTTCAAGTACTTTGGTCAGGTGAAGAACATCAT
>Ga0209429_10002251_pt1 | contig 11506 bp, 9 predicted proteins | sample BarGraNGADG00212_3_FD_184493 | JGI IMG/M metagenome (GOLD analysis project Ga0209429, IMG submission 184493) | Arctic peat soil microbial communities from Barrow, Alaska - Barrow Graham LP Ref core NGADG0004-212 (SPAdes) (version 2) | ecosystem: Environmental > Terrestrial > Soil > Wetlands >... | reverse complement strand
TCCCGCCCGCCCCTCCTTGACCTCCTGAGTCGTCATGCCACAGTCTCCGTTCGGGCCTCGTCGCCGGGTGAGGACAGCTTCCGCTTCATGATCAGTCTGGTGAGACCGTGCTCAGCGCTCTTGCCGATGCCCGACCGACGGGGGCTACGCGGGTGGGTCAGGACAGTCATTACCGGCCCGCGCGCGCTGTGCGTCGCCTCACGGTGCGCATCCTGGACGTCATCGCGCTCAGAGAGTTGAGTGTCAACGACAAGGAGGCAGGCGTCGCACTGACGCAAGCGCATCAGCGTCCTTGCCGAGCTGTTGAGCGGCGCGCCTTGCAGGATCACCACCTCGTACCGCTTGCTGAGTTGCTCAAGGGCACGGATCCCGGTGGACAGCTCGTCTGTGGTCGTCCGCGGGGTCCTGCGCCTCCCGGCGCCGTCGGGACTTGGCGTCCGGATGCCGACCGGCGGTCCTTCGATGACCTCAGGATATGTATCGAGGTCTGACTGCCGTTCGCCGAGCAGATTGTCGAGGGTTACGCGGTCGACGGTGTCTGCCACGACGACGACGGTGCGCCCAGCCTCCGCTGCCGCAGCGGCGAGATTGGCCGCGGCGACGTCACGCGCCTCGCTGTCCCGGTCACTGGAGCAGGTGACCACGAGGATGCCGACGAGGTGCAGCTTCGCGTAAAGGAAGCGGTAGGCCTCGGCTGCGCCGGAGCGGGGGCTCGCCTTCAGTACGAGGCGCTGCGGGCCGGATACCTTGGGTCTCGGCACGACCGCGAGAACTGGTGAGTGCGTCAACTCGGCTAGGTGGCCTGGCCCCCGCACGCGGCGGTCCCAACGGTCGTTCGCGGCCGCCATACTGATGCCCAGCGCGAGGCCCAGGAGCAGTGCGGCTCCGATCTGGAGCAGGTGGTCCGGGCCGGACGGCGAGGTCGGCAACGACGCCGGTGTGATGATCTCGGCGACCTGGGGGAACAGTTTGCCTCGCGAGGTCGAGTGGAAGCTGCGGTAGTCGGCGTAGGCTTGAGAAAATGCCGCCGCTTGCTGGGCCACCAAACGTGGTACGGGTCCCACGAAGCTGAACTCCAAGACGTGTGTGTCCACGGGGACCGTCACAGAGAGGCCAGCGGACGCCTGATCGAGCGGCAGGCCGAGCGCGGCCGCTGCTGCTGTGGTCACCGAATCCGACGTGGCGAGCACCTTCTCCGTCGCCATGTCGGGCAGCGGAGGTGCGCCCCCGTTGGGCAGTAGTTGCGGTTCAACCACCACTCGTGCGACCGATGTGTAGACCGACGGTTGGTGGTAACTGAGCGCTGCCGCAGTCGCCGTCACGATTGCCGCGAAGCTCAGAATGAACACGATATGGGCCCACAGGAACGTGCGCCGACCAACCGGGCCGGCGGTCTCGTCGAGGTGTATCTCCGTGCTGGTCATGTCGCCACTGCTCCTTTCGGGGGGCCTATCGCGCTGGACGCGGTCGTGCCTGCCGGCTGGGCCGGGCACCGCGCCAGCGCGGCAAGAATGAACAATGCGTCCGCGGACCCGCGGTACGTCAGGTGTGGGTCGAACAGCATAAGGAGCGCCGTGACCACGACGCCGACGAGAAGGCCCGTCGCCGCGACGCCCACCGCGTCCCGGCGCGACCGGGCAATGGTGAAGGAGCGGACGGAAGCGGAGCGGATGAACCACAGGAAAGCCAGAAGTAGCGGGATGCCTCCCCCCCAGAGGAGCCAGATGTAGCCGCTCTCGATCCAGACGTAGCCGGTCGCTTGGCTCGGCACGGCGACCCGAGCGCTCGGGCGGACCCCGAACAGGTAGTTGCCGTGCGACATCAGGGGTGGCAGGAAGTAGTTCTTCAAGTTGTCCAGCCGCCCCGTCCAGCTGACCGGGAGACCTGAGACGCTCTCGAAGCCCATGAGACGTGCCGAGATGACGGGCCAGAGCGCGATGGCGACCAGTGCACCGAGGGGTAGGGCAAGCAACAGCAGCCGGGGCCGACGAACGACCACAGCGATGAGGACGCCCCCAACCACCAGGCCGAGCGCACTGGAAAACTCCCCGGCCGAAATGGCGGCCAGCACGAAGATGACGCCAACGCCAGAGAATAGAGTCCTCGGCCGGGCGCGTTGGGACAACAGGGCCACAACCAGCGCCAGGTTGAAGATCATCAGGTCCGCGACGGCGGCAGGCAACGCAAGCGTGGAACCTCCGCGGGGTTTGGCCAGCGCCCCCACGTGGCCGTTCGGGATGAAGTAGGTCGCCAGGACCCCGCGAACGTTGAGCAGGTTGAGCGCCTGAAGGATCGCGATGACGGCAACGACGGTTGCGGCGCCCAGGGAGAGGTACAGGCAGCGTCGCACCTGAGGCTCGGTCCGGACGCTTACGCGCACGATGAGGTAGACCGCCGCGAACTTCCACATGACTAGTGCGTAGAGCAGATCATCTCCGGTGAGCTCCTGGTGTCGAAGCAACATCCACAACAACGGCACCACCGAGTTCGAAACAGCCATGGCGAGCAGCGCCCACTCGACCTGACTCAGCCGCATGCGTGGGCGGGTGCCCTCACGTACCAACAGGAGAGCGCGCACGATCAGGGCGGTCCCGACGACGGCGGCCAGTGCCTCGTTGGGACGTAGGACTGGGATGGCCGCGCCCCGGTCGATGCCCGCTGTGAGAGGCGTAACCACAATCAGCGCGTATGCCGCCACGCTCGGGTGGACGACAACCCACACGGCAAGGGCACCGATCGCCACCAAAAGCAAGGAGACGAGGGGATCCTGCAGACCCAGCCATACAACCAGGGCCCCCACCGGCACCAGGGCTAGAGCGCGGGGTCGGGGTCGGGGGAGTCGCCGACTGGAGGCGTAGCTGGACGTACGCGCAAGGACGGTCATGCCGGCTCGTTCTGCATACCGTTGCCACGGCCGACGCTCTTGACCAGCCACCCGAGCTCCGGCGCGTGCAGAAGTGCGGACACAGCCAGGAACGTTGAGATACCGACCGCGGCGCCAGCAGTGATGGCTAGGGCTGCGCCGAAATGTCTGGCGGAGGCGGCCGACACGGCATGGGCTGTGAACCAGACGGGCCCGGCCATTGCCAGCGTAGCCAGACAGGTGCGGACGACCGACGGCAGCAGTCGCTGCGGGCCCGTGAAGATCCTTCCGGAAAGCAGGCGCCACATGCATACGGCTCCCGCGATGGTTCCCGCGGAGTAGGTCGCGCCCAAGCCGACCAGGAGCGACACACCACGCAGCGACATCAGGGCGAGCCCTGTTCCCAGCCCGCATACCGCGACCTGAGCGCCCGTCGCCAGGAGCGGGGAACGGGTGTCCTTTTGTGCGTAGAACGCGTAGCTGCACATCGTGAAGATGGCCTGTCCCAGGATCGCCGCAGCCAGCGCCGCGATGGAACCCGCGACCATTGACACTCCGGCCTCGGACGCCATGCGGCCAAGCGCCACGAAGCGGGCCAGCATGGGGGCGAGCAGCGCACAGCCCACGGCGGCAGGCACGGCGACGAACAGACCCAGGCCGACAGACCGTACAAACATGTCGTGGAACGGCTCGTGCTCGTCCCGGACGAACAATCTGGCGAGCCAAGGAAGCGTGGTCAGAGCAACCGGTGTCACGCCGATGGCGATGGCGAGGTACACGAAGCTCAAGGCCATCTGGAAGCCGACGACGCCTCCGGGGGTGCGGTTCGCAGCCGCGAGCAGCACCAAGATCTGCACGGCGAGCAGGCCCGCCTGGCCCAACGAAGGCAGGGCGCGGCGGATGACGGTGGTCACCTCAGGATTGCGCCAGCCGGCAAAGGGACGGAGCACGACGCCGGCCCGGCGCGCGCCCCACCACTGCAGCGCCGCGTGGGCCGCGACTGCGGCAGTTGTCCCCAGACCGAGCAGCAGCAGCTCACCCATACTCACCTGGTCCAGCCGCGACGGGTCGGTCCTCATCACGGCGGCCGTCACGCAGAGGACGAGGATGATCCCGATGTTCTCCAGCGCAGGCGCTGCGGCCGCAAGCCCGAATCGTCGATGTGCGTTCATCGTCGCGGAGGCAGTGCCAACGACGGCATAGCAGAAGACCTGAGGGATGAACATGAGGAATAGCAGGCGGGCGAGTCTCTCCTGCCCGGCGGCGGACGCCACGTCAGATCCGTGCGGAGCCGTGACTCCCAGCAGTGCCGGAGCGAGCGCCAGGGCCACGGAGGCCACAACCGCCAGGGCGACGAGGGTGACACCCAGAAAGCCACCCGCGAGCCGCTCACAGGCGCGTCGGTCCTGCACGTCAACGTGGTGCACAAGGGCGGGTACGAGGAGCGAGGAGAACAGCGAGCCCGCGAGCAGCCCGTAGTAGAGGAGGTTGGGTAGGGCGTTGGTGAACTGGAAGGTGTTGCCGAGAAGAGTCGGGCCGAGAACGGCGCCGATCGCGGCGATCCTGACCAGTCCTGTCACGCGGCTCACCACGGTCCAGGCTGCCACGGTCAGGGAGTCGCCGGCCGCCGACAGCGCCGCGGTCGGCGTGGGTGTTGCCGCGCCGTCTGCCGCTGCCTTGGCTGCTGCGAGTCTGCCCGGCTGCTTCACTCCGCATCCTCCGGGCGCAGCACGACGAGCACGGTCTTCAGCAGGATGCGCAGGTCCAGCAGCATGCCGCAGCGCGCGACGTACGCGAGATCCAGGTCCAGCGCCTGACGCATCGTCAGGGCGCTCCGGCCGCTCGTCTGCCAAAGCCCCGTCATGCCTTGCGAGACGTTGAAGCGGTCGGCATACCTGTCCTGAAGCAGTTTCGACTCCCAGGGAAGCACGGGACGCGGCCCGACCAGCGACATGTCACCGCGCAGGACGTTGAACAGCTGAGGGAGCTCATCGATGCTGGTGCGACGCAAGAAGCGACCTATCGGAGTCCAACGCGGGTCGTTGCCCAGCTTGTAAAGGCCGCCAGAGGCCGCTGACGGCGGGGCGTCGTTCGACAGCAGCTGACGAACGTAGTCGCGGTGCAGGTCATCGCTGCACCCGCTTGTCATAGTGCGGAACTTGAGCATGGTGAAGAGTCGGCCGTCTCGTCCTACGCGCAGCTGCCGGAAGACGGCGGGACCGGGGGACGTGAGTCGCACGAGCAGTGCCACGAGGGCCATGAGAGGGATGAGCACGACGAGCGCGAGTGCAGCGAGCACGAGGTCGACCGATCGCTTGGCTGCGAGGTACACGCGTCGGACGCACCGGGCGCGCGTCACCGGCTTCCGACGGCGGAGGCCCGACCACGCCGACGTCTGCGCCCGGGCGTTCGTCTGGCTCATGTCCGGTCCGCTTGGCCGGGTGCGAACTCGACGGCGTGCTGAACTTGCGCTGAGAGCCGGAAGCGGCTGGCAGAGCCGGCTGCCGCCTCCACCCTCTCCGAGACTTCGCGCAGGTGCGCCACGTCACCTCGCTCTGTCGCGGGGTTTCCGAAGACGACCGCACCGGGACGCACGTCCCGAGTGACCACAGAGCCCGCACCGACGAGGGCACCGGCCCCGATGCGAACGAAGGGGAGCACCGTCACGTTCACCCCGAGCTGGGCGCCCGGTCCGATCCACGGCCCCGACATCACGAGTCGGGAGTCGTCCTGCCCGGGATACAGATCGTTGGCCAGGCTGACGCCGGGCGCCAGGAACGCCCCGTCGCCGATTTCGGTGTACTGGGCGACGTAGCAGTTGGTGTGAATCTTGACCTGGTCGCCGATCCTGCAGCTGTAGTCGATCACCGTTCCGGTCCAGACTGAGACTCCCTCACCAATCTCGCAGCCCTCGCGGATGACCACGTTGTGCCCTGTCTCGAGGCCGCGCCCGATGTGCGATCCGGCATAGAGGACGGTCCCGCTGCGCACGCGCGCGTCGCGACCGAGCACCAGGCGCCCGTGGTTGCCCCTGGCCGCCAGGTGTCCAAGGATGACGCCTCTATCGGCTTTGCAGCCAGGTCCGATGTCGCCGTCGCCAATATCGCTCGACCACTCGTGACGGGTGGTAGGCATGAAGGCCCCCTTACACCGGTGTGAGGATTGCGGACAATGTCTGGCAGACGTAAGCCACTTGGCGACTCGTCATGTTCGGGAACATTGGGAGAGAGAGGACTTCGCGTGCCGCCAGCTCGGCGACAGGTAGTGGTGCCTGCGCGTTGCCGCGGAAGGGCCCCTGCAGGTGGCAGGGGATTGGGTAGTGAACGCCAGTTTCCACGCCGGCTCGAGCGAGACCGGATGCCGCGACGTCCCGCTGCGTGGTGCGCACAACCGCGAGGTGATACACGCTCGGCGTGCTCGGCGCCTCCTCGACCAGCTGAACGAGGTTTTCGGGAAGCTGCTCGCGATAGTCCTGGGCGACGGATCGACGTGCATCTGTCCAGGCGTCGAGGTGAGCCAGTTTGACGGACAGGACGGCTGCCTGGAGCGCGTCGAGGCGGCTGTTCGTCCCAAGCGTGTCATGTACGTGCCGGTCGCCGTCCGAGCGGCCGTGGTCGCGCATCGACCTCAGCCTCGCAGCTAGCGTCTCGTCAGAGGTGGTGATGGCGCCGCCGTCACCGAAGGCTCCGAGGTTCTTACCGGGGTAGAACGAAAAGCCGCCTGCGATGCCCACAGATCCTGCGCGGCGGCTGCCGCAGTGGGCGCCGTGAGCCTGGGCGCCGTCCTCGATGAGTGCAACCCCGGCCCGCTCGGTGACCGCGCTCAGCGCCGTCATGTCCGCCATCTGGCCGTAGAGGTGTACGGCGATCACGGCCGCCGTCCGCGGTGTCAGCGCAGCCGCGACCTGCTCCGGGTCGATCAGCAGAGTCCGCGGGTCAACGTCCACGAACCGTGGCGTGGCCCCGACCAGGGCGACGGCTTCGGCCGTCGCGATGAATGTATTGGCAGGAAGGACCACTTCGTCGCCCCGTCCGATGTCCAGAGCCCGCAGGATGAGCTGCAGGGAGTCGGTGCCGTTGGCGACGGACACGCTCCATCTCGCGCCGCAGTAGGCCGCCCATTCCTGTTCGAAGCGTTCGACGATGCTCCCTCCCACGAACCGGCCGCTGTCGACTACCTGGGTCCACGCGATGTCCAGCTTGGAGCGGACCTCTGTCGTTTGTGCTGCGAGATCTGAGAAGGGCACCCGTAGCGTGGTCGGGGCCTGGATGTCGGCGGTCACAAGAGGCTCTTGATCATCGAGTCGTGCTGCCGGTTGAGGGAGCCGGTCAGGCTCCGGGTCCCCGCGGCGACCTCCGCGATCTGTACCCGGCGGCTCTCTCGCAGGGAGATCTGGAGACACTCCAGGACCTCGACCACGGCCAGACCGTTCTCACCATCGGTCGAGGGTCGTGCGCCGGTGCGGATGCAGTGCGCGAAGTTCCTGTCCTGGACCACTAACGGTTCCTCGAAGTCAAGGTAGGGCACGGTGATGTCGCCGTAGCGGTAGTTCATGGGCGGCTGGGTCAGGTCCTGGTCGTCGGCCGGTGGTGTCACGCCCTTGTCGTATACCCGGATTCGCTCGTCGGCTGCGAGGTCGTCATACACCGCCATCTTTTGGCTGCCGACGATCGTCAGGCGCCGGACCTTGCACGGGTCCAGCCAGCTGACGTGGATGTTCACCGACATGGTCACCTGTGGGTAGAACAGGCGAAGGTAGGCCATGTCCTGCAGCTGGCGGTGCGCGTGGCAGGAGCCCCAGGCCTGCACGGACTCGGGGGAACAGCCCAGGATGTAGTTCACGATGGAGACGTCGTGCGGGGCTAGGTCGAAGATGACATTCACGTCGCTTTGGTACAGCCCGAGGTTGAGCCTGGCGGTGTCGATGTTGTAGAGGTCTCCGAGCTCTCCGCGGTCCACGAGCTCGCGCAGCTTGTGCACTGCCGAGTTGTGCTCGAAGGTGTGACCGACCATGAGGTGGACCCCGGCATCGGCGGCCGCGGTAACGAGGCGGCGGGCATCCGCCGCGGTGGTGGCCAAAGGTTTCTCGACGAGTACGTGTTTGCCGGCGGCGATCGCAGCCAGCGCCAGCGGCACGTGGGTCGTCGGCGGTGTGGCGATCACGACCGCGTCCACCTCGGGCAGCGCCGCACTCAGATTGTCGAAGCCCATGGCCCCCGGGTAGCTGCGTACCAGGCTGCTGATGCGGTCCTGCCGGGTGTCGATGGCCACCACCTGGTCCACGCCGGCCAGCGAGTGCAGGACGCGAACGTGCTTCGAGCCCCAGTAGCCGCAACCCACGACGCCGACCCGCAGATCTGTCGAAGTGTTCATGGTGAAGCCCCTTCGCTTTCCCCGGTGGCAACGCCACAGCGACGTCTGCCCGCTCCTTGACCATGCTCGTCACGTCCCCGCGAACGGATCATCAAAAAGGATGAGACCGGTGCGGAACAAAGGGCCGAGGTCCGGCGCCACGGATCTCCTTACCGTTAGCGCCAAGAGGCCCTTCCTTGTCAGCAGGGAGGACTCAACGCAGACCCAGAAGCGGGTCTTCACGGGAAGCGGAGGTGGATCGGTGGATCGCAACCGAGACAGTCACAGGACGAAGCCCCACTCCCCCGCGCGACCGTCTCGGTTGCCATCCACCGACAAAGGGCGCCGGCGAAAGATGCTGCTGCACATGGTGATGCCCGGCGCACTCGTGCTGGGCCTGTCGCGTCGTGGTGGACACCGAAGCGGAGCCCGCGGATGGACGGCGGCTCAATGACGACACAGGTCCAACCAGATCTGACCGCCCCCCACGGGGGTCGCCTCGTCGACCTGGGAGTGAGCCCAGAGAGAGCCGCCGAACTGTCGAGGCTGGCCATCAGGTGGCCGAGTTGGCACCTTACCGAACGGCAACTATGCGACCTCGAGCTCCTGGCGTGCGGGGCCTTTTCCCCGTTGACGGGATTCCTGAACGAGGTCGACCTCGTCTCCGTGTGCGAACGGATGCGTCTGAGCAATGGTTTGTTGTGGCCGATCCCGGTGACACTGGACGTCGACGACGCGACGCGGCAGGCCGCCGAGCGGTGCGGGACCTTGGCGCTGCGCGACGAAACTGGTCTCCTCGTCGCAGCGCTGACCCTCGACGGAGCCTGGCTGGGAGACCATCGGGCAGAGGCGGAGGCCGTGTTCGGCACTGGCGATCCCGTTCACCCAGGGGTTGACCACCTCCTGCACCACACGCATCGGTGGTATCTTTCCGGTTCCCTCGAAGTGCTCGCGTTGCCGGTGCGCCACGACTTCGGCGACCTCACGTACACGCCGCGCCGCCTAAGAGAGCACTTCGAGGACCTCGGGATCCGCCGCGTCGTCGCATTCAACTCACGCAACCCGATGCACCGCGCCCACCAAGAGCTCACGCTGCGAGCGTTGCGAACGACATGCGCCCACCTGTTGATTCACCCGGTAGTGGGCCCGACGCAGCCCGGTGACGTCGACCCCTACACCCGGGTCGCGTGCTACCGGCAGCTGTTGCCGAGCTACCAGCCCGGCCAGGCGACTCTGGCTCTGCTGCCCCTGGCCATGCGGATGGCCGGGCCGCGGGAAGCGCTATGGCACGCCATAATCCGTCAGAACTACGGGGTCAGCCACATGATCGTCGGACGTGACCACGCGGGCCCCGGTCCGGACAGGTCCGGACGGGCGTTCTACCGCCCCTACGCTGCTCAGGAGTTGGTGGCACGGTACGCGGCTGAGCTGGCGGTCTCGATGGTGTCGTTCCCGCAGCTTGGCTACGTGGCCGAAACGGACTCCTACGAGCCGGTCGATCAAGTGACTCCCGGGACCGCGGTCATGACGATCTCGGGCACGGAGGTCCGTCGGAGACTGGCCCGGGGCGAGTCGCTGCCCACGTGGTTCACGCCGCCCGCCGTCGCCGCGGAGCTCCGACACAGGTTTCCGCCGCTGTCGCAACGCGGATTCACGATCTTCCTCACCGGACTTTCGGGTGCCGGAAAGTCGACCATCGCGCGGACCCTCGAGGCGCAGCTCCACGCGTTGGGCGGTCGCCAGGTGTCGCTGCTCGACGGCGACCTCATGCGCCGCCACCTTTCCGGCGAACTGGGTTATCTGCGGCGCGACCGGGACCAGAACGTGCACCGGATCGGCTACGTCGCCAGTGAGATCACCAAGCACGGCGGCGTGGCGATCTGTGCCGTCATCGCGCCTTACGACCGTGCGCGCAAGGACGTGCGCAGGCTGGTGGAGAACTGGGGAGCGTTCCTGCTTGTGCATGTCGCCACCTCGGTGGAGGTGTGCGAGTCGCGCGACAGCAAGGGCCTGTATGCACGCGCGAGGGCGGGCGAGCTGGCGGGGCTGACCGGCGTGTCCGATCCCTACGAGGAGCCGGTCGACGCCGACCTCGTCCTGGACACGCAGGAGGTCGGCTATGAGGAGTGCGCCGACCAGATCCTGTTGCGGCTGATGGAACTGGGCTACCTCGAACCCCCGCGAGGTGATTGTTGCCTGAGTGGGCACGATGCTCGTCCAGGCGGCCCTCAGCTGGCGTCGCAGCGGTCCGCTGGCAACAAGGGCGCTGCTGATCTGTCACATTAGTCGGGGACGACCGACGAGGAGCGGGCCCTCCACTGGTACGCCAAAGCCATGATGCCGACCGGTGCTGATGCAGGTCAGTGGGGGGTGGCTGTCCCGTCCGGTGAAGTGAAGGAATCGTAGGCCTCCCTCGCCCGCCGACGCAGCCTGAGGGGAGCCAGGTCCCAACTGGCCGACAGCGCGGCCTTCGCTTGGTCTCGCTCAGCCGACGGCACCCACACGTCCTGTACGTCGGCGCGGGGTGCCCCGGCGTAGGTGGCGTCTTGCCCCGTGATGCTCCGCGCCGCGCGCAACTGGTCCCGGCTGACCAGCCCAGACTCGAAATCCAGCAGGATCGGCGACAGGCTCGATCGGGCGGTCACGAGCTCTTCGCACTCCCGGAGCATCTCATCGTCGAGCTGCGGTGGTGCCCACGACGTGCCGAAACGGGTGTTGAGCCGCCGGACGACGACCCCCAGGTCACCCGTCAGCTGTTGGAACTCGCCCACAACCATCCCGTGCCGGTGGGTCAGGAGCTGCTCGTAGAAGCGGGCGTAGGCGACGAGGGCGTCACGGAGGTCGACCTTCGGCTCCCGAACCAGCTGGGACAGAATCGCCCCTCGGGGCTCCCGGATGACGGCCAGGGCCGGCAGCCCACGGCGGACGGCCTCGACCAGCTGCGCGGTCGCGTGGAGATGGTGGGCCACACGCACAGGACGCTCCTGTGCGAGCTGGAACGCGTAGACGACGAAGGTGCTGGCGCACCGGGTGTAACCATCGATCACCAGTTCGGTCGCGGGGCCTAACACCTGCGGACTCGGACCGGGATACCGTCGTCGTGCCACCGGCAGGTAGAAGGTCGGGCTCTCCGACAGGTAGATCCTCGCGCGCTGACGCAGCCGGTACCGTAGTGCAACCGCGGGGCCTCGAGTCATGGCGACGTGACCGAGACGTCCGCGCGCCCATGCCGCCTGGGTCGCGCCAAGAGCCGACGGAAGATTCGCAGGTAGGCTACTTCTTGGTGCTCCC
>Ga0209429_10002250_pt1 | contig 11511 bp, 3 predicted proteins | sample BarGraNGADG00212_3_FD_184493 | JGI IMG/M metagenome (GOLD analysis project Ga0209429, IMG submission 184493) | Arctic peat soil microbial communities from Barrow, Alaska - Barrow Graham LP Ref core NGADG0004-212 (SPAdes) (version 2) | ecosystem: Environmental > Terrestrial > Soil > Wetlands >... | reverse complement strand
TAATTATCCTTTTTTTATTTCTTTTCAAAAATATCAAGCTGTTTTATATAATCTGTACCATGCCATCCGCCGTCAGTGATAAACATAATGTAACGGCTTTTCAGGTTATTACTGAAGATGTATGATGTACCAGAGCCGGAGAATCCACGTCCGCCGCCGCCAGCACCATAGACGCCAACATACTGCCATCCCCTGGCTTTTGGATCGCCGGTAAAGTCAGAACCTGTTGATGAAGCCCAGATAGAGAATATTTGCGGACCCCGGTTTCTTGACATCGAAGAGGACTGTCCTCTTCCCCTGAACGATTCAAAATACATATCAATTTTATCGATTGAAACAGGTTTCTGCAGGTCGATCAGAATTCTTCCTTCTCCATTGTCAAAAAACATTGTATCCTTAAGTACTCCCGATTGTGAATTAATTATATTGGAAATGTCAAATTTCTGATTAGCATAAGTTACTCCATCTGATGATTTACCTGTGGCATAATACAGAGCCGTAACTTTATTTCCTGAATTTACATCAGCGTAATCAGTTGATGAAGGCAGAGTTTTTACGATTACAGTGTCGAGACCTGCACTTTTAAGATATTGTTTCAGGCGCGGCAGTGTCCTTGCATCAACATTTTCTGTAAAGAGCGGCTTCTGAACAAAACTCAAAGGTTTCAGGTCGGCGGTAACGATTTCATTTACTCTTGCTTTTACCGGCTTGTTATCCTTAAAGTCATCATAAAGAGGCTGTAAAGGAGTGATATCATCTTTTTGATTATTGGCGGCAGTTATAGCAAACACCTTTATTTTGCTATTCTTCGGTAAGGTAATTGATCTTGCACCGTTTGGCAGAGTGACCTCATATTTATACAGATAACTGTACTGGTATGTATCATTAGCTTCAGGTGTATGGCGATGAGAAGCGAACCATGCTATATTATCTCTCCTGGTAAATGCATTTGTTATTGAGGCAACTTTCATATTATTGAAGTATAGCACTCTTCCATAATGCTGACCTACATAACCGGTCCAAGCCTGGAAATTGACATTAACGGTCTTATTACCAATTTTAAGAGCACCCTGGGTATCTTCCGTAGCTGCAGCAAGAATATACAGCTTATTGAATGTTCCTGTTGGAAGATTGATTTTCTGGCCATTAGCTGCAACCAGATTTTTCTGACCATCAGCTGTATTGCCCATATTAAAAATAATATCCTCACTTACCACTTTTGAAGGTATAAGCTCAGCCGGAAAACTCAGATTACTTATAATGCTTCCATCGCTTCTCTTTGTATCAAAGCTAATTCCGTCTTCATTGTATGCCAGTGCAACAGATTCCTGAACAGGTTTTGAAAGCGTAAGAGCAGTATTTTCAAATTTAACTGCAAAGGTTCTGATAGCAAATTTCCCCATATCAAAATTTAATGCACCGTCAGAAAAGTCAGCAGATCCTATTCTTTTCTCCTGTCCGTTAACCTCGTATGCATCAACTATTTTACCTGGGAAACTGACAGAAACGTGGATTATTTCTTTTCCATAGAGTTCATTTAACCTTACAATATAATAATCACTCTCTTCAGCTTTTTTAAGCGCCATTGCATCAACCTGATGGGTGTTTATCTTCATAATAGAAATCTCTTTCCCGATTGTACCATTATGTTTTGAAGTTTCAAAAACAATTGGAGGATTGTTCAGGAAATTTCCCTGCCATGGGGTTCTGGCATAAGCCCAATCGCCGACATGAGCGTAAATTCCATATTTAACATCATGAATACCCCAATCCTGTGTTGCCTGGTAAATATATGAACTGGCTTTTGGTGTGTACATCAGTGTAAGCCGAAGTGTACTATTGTCAGGTTTATCTGAACCATATTTACAATCTTCAAGGATAGAAACTCCATAATTATTCGGACGGTCGGTTATATCAATCCACTGTCTGCCAGGCACTTCAAATTTAACATCGTTATTGGTAGTACGCTGAACAGCAGCAGTATTAAGACTGTAAGTTGCATATTCATTAACAACAGTAGTCGGGAAAGCAGCTTTTAGGCTGACCCCTTTAGATTGCCAGTCAATTTTATTTCTGACCTCAATCACTTTACCTGCTTCACCGGCTGCAAGACTTATGATCTGTGTTATTTCAGAGTTTTGTCCTTTTTTTGTAACTTCAATTGCCACGCGAACAGGCCCCTGCTCTGCAATTTTCATAGTTACATTTTTATTCATATAGTCCATCGGAGGTTTTTGGCGGTCCTTCCAGTCCATGTTCCAGGAAGGCCATTGTGAAGGACTCTCATATTGGAAATCGAGTGTTGCAGGTTTTGAAAGCACTTCCCTTGCTGCTTTCTTGTCGTAAATACCTGCAATGTCGCCATTACCATCTATTTTCACTCTGAAAAATTTATTCTCAAGTGTCTGTTCGGTTACAGAAAGTTCCGAGACAGCTTGTTTATCAGTTGTTTCGCGGATATCAAATACCGAAAGACCTGCTGATGGAAGCTTAGCAAGGAAGATAAGCGTCAGCGTATTTCCTTTTGCAGATATTATCTGTGAAGGAACTATATTACCGTCTTTATCAGCAACTTTTATGTTAACCGGCAGTTTAGGATATGAAAGTTCGGCAGTTACAACATCCTCCCTTGCCAGGGCAACCGGGTTATAAACCACAACTGCTCTTCCTTCAACCTGTGTATTTAATGAACGGGAAATATTGCTTACAGAATTCTTAAGTATTTCTGAAAAGTTGTTCATTGCAATGAATTCATCATTCCATGCATAATCGTAGGCTTTTGGAATAGATGTTCCCGGAAGTATATCATGAAACTGACTTCCCAAAACCAATTCCCATGCTTTATTAAGTTTTTCGGTTGGATAAGAAGCTCCTCCTAACCAATCGGCATATACTGAAGCTTGTTCCGCTGATTTTGAAAGTGCTTCATTTTTGCGGTTAGCTCTTTTCATATAAGACTGTGAGGTCATTGAACCTGCACTGTGCTCAATAAGAAGAAGATCCCCGGAATAGGTTGGAAGTTTTTTGCGGATTTCAGGAGTAATGTCTTTATAGATCTGATCCGATGAAGTAAGAATTACTTTAAATTTACTGTCGCTGTTCCTGATACTGCCTACGGCATTATTGACATCTGCGTCTCTGGGAGCGCCTCCAACGTCTCCAACACCATAATAACGATAGTCGAAAGAGAGATCATACTTATTGATGTCATCCTGTATCCTTGCATTCCATGTGCTGTCTTTATCAAGCCTCAGAACAACCCTTCCTGTATAATCAGAAGCATTTAATGCTGCCATAAGTCCTTTTCCGTCAGGGCCTTCCCAGATTCCAAAATTGAAAGGAACCCCGTTTGAGGATCTCCAGGTCAACTTCTGGGTGGAAAAACCAAGAAGACCGGCATGGTTCCATACCTGAGGCATTGTTGCAACAAATCCAAAACAGTCGGGAAGCATGTAATCATAACTCTCCTTATTGAATTCCTTTCTGAAAAAGAGGTTCCCATAAAGTACCTGCCTGAGAACTGACTCTGAGGATGAGATATTTACCTCACCTTCATCAACAGAGGAGCCGGAAACGAACCATCTTCCCTGTTTAATATAGTCAGCAACCTTCTTATATGATTCCGGATAATACTCCTTCATCATGTTGTATCTTCTCGATCCGGTGAAATTGAATACGTAATCGGGATATTTTTCAAAAAGTTTGAAGTTGTCGTTCATAGTATTCCAGATATACTGGTTAATGGTTGTGGGATAATCCCAGTTCCATTCTGAATCGAGGTGAGCGTACCCGATAGTATATAATACCTTCTCTTTTGAAATATCATACGGCTGCCGCTTTGCAAGAGGCTGGGCTGTTGATAATACAGGAAGAATTAAACTAATAAGAAGAACAATTCCAATCTTTTTCATCAGTATAAATTTAATTTGTTTTAAAGTTTGAAGGGACCGCACTTGATTAATAATGATTTATATCAATACTAATAGTGATTTAAATCAATAATGTGGATTCCCAAATCAATATTTAAATTGTTTTAAATGAGGGATCAAACATAATTATTAATCGTAAGAAAAATAAGTTCCCTCAGTTAAAAATGTTTAATGACGTATCTCCTCCCTGTAAGTTGCAGCGGAAGACTGATTCATAAAAATCCCTATAATTATATCTAAACGATTCTTTTATAGACGATTCAAAAATTTTCCAATTAATAAGTTTATTCAATTTTTGTCGTAAATCCCAAAGTTTGTTAAAAGAAGAAAGACCGATTTTTTGGTTATTAATCGGCCTCTCCTCTTTATTGAAAATTTTATTACCAGTTAGAACTTTGTATTAACGAAGGACAGTTAGTGATTTCGCTTGTAACTAAAGGCCAGTAATAGTTTTTAGAGGTGAAAACTCTGTCCTCAAGTTTGAAACGTTGCATCGTATAATTTACACCACCAACAACCAATGTTCCGGTAGGATCAGCAACTGGCATCATGCCGTGCGCAGCTCTCTGTGTTTTGGCGTATGGCCAGACATTTTCTGGTGTAGAAGAAGCATTGGCTGCTGCTTCCTGGGCTAGTTCAGTATCGGAATCCGGTTCTAAATTCCAACGGGCATAGAAATAGCGCTTATTTTCATAGAACAACTCAACGCGACGTTCTCTTTGAATGTATTTATTAAGCGCGGCTTCGTCCAAGCCGGGAGGAACAGGTACCATGAATGAGCGGGCACGTAGATTATTTAAAACATCGTAAATTTCTGAACTAGGACCACTGAATTGGTTCATTGACTCGCAATAGATTAATTGAATTTCCGGAAGACGGATCATTGGGAAGTGTAGTTGCCATCCCCCACTTCTTTTCCAGTCTTCATGAAAAAATTTGCGTAAGTAATATCCTGTTGAGGTAGCATTACTTGCACCTATTTTATCGGCACCCGTAGCCGTGTTGATGATTTTATTTTGATAAGTACACCCATGATACATAACATCTGAATAAAAACGGGGGTCACGTATTTCATAGGGCATATTTTCATTGAAACCCTTTGCTGCCGCCTGAGGATCATAAGTTGCATAACCATAACCATCAGTGCCGATGAATTCATATTCATCTACCTGTTCCTGAAGAGGTTGCAGGCGAGAGGCACCACCATACGACGGTGGAATATGGTCGCCTTGCCAAGCTTGATCTTTACAGTTAGGCATTACTAAGATAAACTCCTTTTGAATAGAAGCCTGGTCAATGTAAATTTGCTTAATTCTGGCATATACCTTGTTATTACTTTCAGCTTGAAAATCGGAGGCCCTTCCTTGATACAGACTATAGCGTGGTACTCCATTATTTTGAAGATCCATTAATGCTTTGGCAGCATCGGCAGCCAGTTTCCATTTTTCTTTATCATAAGTACTGTAGGTCTCTTTGCCAACACGTGTATCGTTACCTGGTAATTTTCCACCGTTATACATTGGACTGGCATTCATGTAAAGGAGAATCGCTTTTAATGCCAGAGCTGAACCTTTATCTGCTCTGCCAAATTCAATATCCAGATGACGAACCGGTAAATTTGTATAAGCAGTATCAAGATCTGCCAACATTTTATTAAGTACATCGGGCCATGATTGACGAACAAAATTCAAATCGCCTGTTAATTCTGCTACATAATCCATATAAACAATATCGCCATACCAACGTGTTGCCAGAAAATGAAGATATGCCCGAATGAAATGAGCCTCTGCAATACGATTTTTTAAGTCGCCGGACTGAAGCGGGTTATCAGGTGATTTGTATTTTGCTACCCCTGCAATAAATACGTTCACTTTACGAATTGACGCGTAGTAATCATTCCAAAGAATTCCGCCAAATGGAAATCCAATAGAGGGGCCGAAGCCTCCGGTGTTAAATATATCGCACTTGGCTCCTTCTACTTTAGTTCCTTTGCATTCGTCAGTAATACCTGACATTGAAAAGTCGGATAGTGTAACAATTCCCTTGTCGCGATCACGCATTTCTCTATATAACCTATTTGCCATGCCATTCACCTTATCCCAATTGGAGAAGGCAATTTGTTCAGTCACTTGATTATCCGGAGCTCTGTCCAGTACCTTCTCGCACGACATAAATAATAATACAAAACTGAGTAGGGCTGTTAAGAAAAAATATCTTTTGTTTTTCATGATCTAATTAATTAGAATGTTACATCAACACCAAAATTTACAACTCGTTGAATAGGATACCAGTCGCCTCCTGTACTTGTTTCAGGGTCAACATCGTATTTATATAATTTATCCCATGTTAAAAGGTTTAGCCCTTGAACATAAAATCGGGTCCTTGAAAAACCAATTTTTTTCAAAACATTTATAGGGATAGAATATCCTATTTCCATACTCTTCAATCGAATGTAAGAGGCATCAGCAAGAAAGAGTGAGTTGGCTGAGTTTTTGTTATTTGGATAAGAGCCATAATGTAAGGCAGGGTACGTTGCAGTTTCGGCTGTAGCAGGGGTCCAACGATTTAAATGCAGGTTCTTTACCCTACCAATAATATCTTGTCCGTACGTTGGGAAGTCCCAGGAAGCAGCATCCGTTAGTTCAACGCTACAAAGAGTGGCTCCTTGAAATAGTAAACTTAAATCAAACCCTTTATAAGAAAGACCCATTGGTACACCAAATTGGATTTCAGGATTGCGGGGATTTCCCATAGCGATTCTGTCTTCCTGATCAGTAATCTGACCATCGCCATTTTGATCTTTGTAAACACAGTCGCCTGGGATTAATTTACCCCATTTTTGGTAGTTTGCGTCATTTAATATATCTGCTTCTGCCTGGTCTTTTACGAAGTGATCAAATTGATAAACAAACTGTTCGCCAATACGTTTGCCTGTGCGGGCTGCATAAGGAACAGGGTTACCGTCAGGAGCAACACGATCTACTTCGTTCATGTATATGATTTTATTACGGGCGAACGAAAAGTTAGGCTTAATGTAATATGTGAAATCCCTTCCAATATTATCAGTCCATCCAATCTCCAGATCAATACCTTTATTGTCGACAATTCCAAGATTTAACTGAGGAGCGCTTTGTCCTAAAACACCAGATATGTTTTTCGACCCATTGGATCCGGGTTGTGTTAAGATGTCGTAACGATGTTCATAGAAAACGTCGGCTAAAAAACTCAACCTGCTTTTAAGCATTCTGGTTTCGATACCGATGTTAGCTTTTTTTGACTTTTCCCAGGTTAACAATGGGTTGGCAAGGCTACCCTCATAAACATTTGCAGGAACACCCGAATTTAGATCCATCCCTAAATTGTAGTTGTCACCGTTTACAGTAAAAAATTGAAGATACCCAAATCTATCCCCCGGAAGTTGATCGCTACCGACAAGCCCATAAGATCCTCTGATTTTTAGATAATCAATAAAAGGAATATTTTTCATAAAGGCCTCGTTACTGGCGACCCAGCCTAAAGCTGCTGCCGGAAATAGCCCATAGCGGCGCCCTTTGGCAAAGTTTTCAGAACCATTGTAAGCTGTATTTACTTCAAAAAGATATTTTTCTGCATAATTATAGGTTGCACGGAAAGCCGTTCCCTGAGTTGCATAAGGAACATCATTTTGATATACACGGGTTGATTGACGAACTAACAAGAGAGCTGTAATGTTATGAAGTCCGAAAGATCTGGCGTAATTTAAGGACGCTTGTGCATCGTTTTTACGTTGAGGTTGAGGAATTCTAGCATCAAAACCATTATTCATCGTGTTATTATCTGTACGACGTGGCGAAGCATAAGCGCCGGTATAATGTCCTCCGTTCATAAATACATCAACTCCAACTTGCGGGTAGAAGGTTGCATATCCACCATATTCCCTGTAACCCTCGGTTTCATGAGGGATGGATCTGTCGACCCTATTGCCGGCTTGATTATCATAAGAAAACTGACCTTCTAAGGTCAATCCTTTTGTTATGAAATCAAGTTTATGCCCCATGGCAAAGCTCCCATCCATATATGTCTGATAATAATTCTGAAATCCTGAATAAGCTAATTCACCCAACATATTATAGCGATATAATTGCGATCCGAAAAGTAACCCCTCAGGATGTTTTGCATTAAAAACTGCATTCGCCGGATCATCGTTGTTTTCTACTATTATAGGATAAATGGAAGGCTGCGTATTGGCAATCGTAATAAGCCTTGCAGCAGTGGTGCCCGGAGCTATTCTATTCTGAATACGTCCACCCAGGTTCAGTTTTACATAGAAATTGTCTGTAATGTTTATATCAATATTCGATCTGAAGTTATACCTTTTAAAGACCGCATTGGTATTATTGGGCCCATCATTTGTATGTTGATAGTTGCCGTTTTGGTTCATATAACCGGCTAAAACAAAGTACTTAGCCGTTTTTGTTCCTCCCTGGATATTCAGGCTGTAATCTTGTTGCATACTCGGTTTGAAGGCATAATCGAAAAGATTGATATCATAACCTAAACCATCAGAGTTATCCCCTTTTGCTATTCTATAGTTATCAATCTGAGCCGGGGTGAAAAGGGCAGAGGTGGTATTGGGGTTGTCGTTTAATCTGGCTTCGTTATAGAGCAAAGCATAATCAGCCGATCCCAAATACTGAGGAAATTTAATTGGAGAGGAGATACCCGAAGAAGCTTTAAAGGTAACATTGGTTTTTTCCATCAGTTTACCTCTCCGGGTAGTTACTAAAATAACCCCATTGGCCCCTCTGACTCCATATACTGCGGTTGCAGAGGCATCTTTTAAAATAGAGAAGCTTTCTACCTCGTCAGGATTAAGATATTGGAAATCGCGTTCAATTCCATCAACCATTACGATGGGCCGTTGGGCATTATTTGCGGTATTATAGGTTGATATACCGCGAACAAAAATTTGGCTTTGGTCAACTCCCGGTTCTCCACCACTATACTGGGTCACTATCATACCTGACAATCTACCGGCTAAAGCATTCGATAAGTTGGTAGTTGGGCTTTGCTTAAGCTCTTTTGTGCTAATTGAAGTGATTGCTCCAACTACTGTTACTTTTTTTTGTGTACCATAACCAACAACAACAACTTCATCGAGGCCGGTCAGGTCTCCTGTAAGTGCAACATCAATCACAGTTTTACCGGCAATCGTGACCTCCTGGGTAACATAACCAATAAATGAAAATATAAGGGTCGAATTCGGATCGGCAGCGGAGAATGTGTATTTTCCGCTTCCATCAGAAATAGCGCCAATAGTTGTACCTTTTATCTGGATATTTACTCCGGGCATTAACTGTCTGGTTGAAGCGTCGGTAACTGTCCCTGAAACTTTGATTTGCTGGTCAGCTAAAGTTCCAGGGAGATCAGTACCTGAAAGATTTTTTGAATTAAGAGAATAGGCAGGAAAAGCTATTCCACAAAACAGAAAAATAGTCACAATTTTCAAAGTTAGCAGTAACTTGTGAAAATTTTCAGCTGGCTTTAAAAGCCAAAAGTAATCATGATTTTTTTTCATACTTTAAAACTGTTAGTTAGTTAATAAATGGTTAGCAATTAGATATAGTCATAAATCATTCATGCAAATTAAGGATTGAAATAGAATAAGTTATTAACAACCAACATACAGATTGTCAATAAAATATGTGTTTTTTATTTAATTAAAACCTTGATTATCTAAATATTATGGCATATATGATTCCCAAGGTAAAAGAACTTAAATTAATTTCTATCTATTTGTATATCTGTGATATATATGATTAAAAATTAAATTAAAAAACAGATATTCAAAGAACGTCAAAAGAGCGTTCTATAAAAGGACTACTTGTTCATGTCTTTGGTAGAATCGCATCAGGATTTATTCTTTTAATTTTCACCTCTTAATTCGGATAATTCATAAGTAAAAATTTTCCTTATCCGAAGTGAAAATTTTAAAAGTATTTTTTTTGAGACAGCTCTGATCAACAAATATATTAATTAGTTTTCTAAAAACAAATTTTAATCCACTTAATTTTTATTAATTATTTGACACTTAAATTACTAAATCTTTTACGTCTGGACATGCCTATCCCCTGACGCCTATGTGCCAGACTTTTGCACGTATTCCGGATTTATCTTTTTTTATGATTTTTTGTTCTCTTTCAAGAGTTTGTCATGTTCAGAGATGTATCACCTCCCCATAAGCAGCTGCCGCTGCCTCCATAATTGCTTCTGACATTGTCGGATGCGGGTGAACAGCTTTGATTATCTCATGTGCCGTTGTTTCAAGCTTTCTTGCAACAACAATTTCCGCGATCATCTCTGTTACATTTGCGCCAATCATATGTGCACCGAGCAGCTCTCCATAAGCTGCATCAAAGATCAGTTTGACGAAGCCATCTTTTGAACCGGCAGCACTCGCCTTACCTGAGGCTGTGAATGGAAATTTTCCGACCTTGATCTCATACCCGGCTTCTTTTGCAGCGGCTTCTGTTAATCCGCATGAAGCGATTTCAGGACTGGTATATGTGCAGGCAGGTATGTTTTTATAATCGAGTGGTTCAACATCCGTTCCTGCTATCTTTTCAACACATATAATACCCTCAGCTGAAGCCACATGCGCAAGAGAAGGTCCGTGAACAATATCACCTATAGCATATATTCCGGGAACCGAGGTCAGGTAGAAGTCATCAACAACAACTTTACCCTTTTCAGTCTTCACCCCCATCTTTTCGAGGCCTATACCTTCAATATTAGTAGCTACTCCAACTGCTGAAAAGACGATATCTGCTTCGAAGGTCTCGGTACCTTTCGGCGTTTTTATTTTAACCTGACATTTTTCTTTTGAGGTATCCACCGACTCGACAGAAGAATCAGTCATCACTTTCATTTTAAGTTTTTTGAAAGAGCGTTCCAGTTGCTTTGAAACCTCCTCGTCTTCATTGGGAACTATCCTTGGAAGAAATTCCACCAGTGTAACCTGGGTTCCAATCGACTGGTAGAAATTGGCAAACTCACTGCCAATTGCGCCGGAACCGACGACAACCATCGACCCTGGTTGCTTCTCAAGCGTCATGGCTTCCCTGTAACCAATAATTTTTTTACCGTCCTGCTTCAGATTCGGTAACTCTTTTGAGTGTGCCCCCGTAGCAATAATAATGTTTTTTGCCGACCAGTTCTTCTTATTACCATCTGCATCTTCCACTTCAACTGTATTTCCCCCTGCAAGACGGCCAACACCTTTAATTTGTGTTATATTGTTTTTTTTGAAAAGGAATTGAACTCCTTTGCTCATACCCTCAGCTATACTTCTGCTGCGGGCAACAATTGCACTGAAATCGGGTTTTATCTCACCGGAAACTGTTATGCCATAATCTGACGCATGATTAAGATACTCAAATACCTGTGCGCTCTTTAAAAGTGATTTAGTCGGGATACATCCCCAGTTTAAACAGATGCCCCCTATTTCAGCTTTTTCAATAACAGCGACTTTCATTTTCAATTGTGATGCCCGTATAGCAGCAACATAACCTCCCGGTCCGCTACCTATAATAATAAGATCGTA
>Ga0209429_10002249_pt1 | contig 11514 bp, 8 predicted proteins | sample BarGraNGADG00212_3_FD_184493 | JGI IMG/M metagenome (GOLD analysis project Ga0209429, IMG submission 184493) | Arctic peat soil microbial communities from Barrow, Alaska - Barrow Graham LP Ref core NGADG0004-212 (SPAdes) (version 2) | ecosystem: Environmental > Terrestrial > Soil > Wetlands >... | reverse complement strand
GGTATATAATAAAAAAGGTGAAAAAGAGGTTTGGATACATTGCTTTTGTATGATTTCAGGAAATTCCTGGAAAAAGGATGTTGTATGGGTTAAGGATGGAGGTAATTGTTACTTTAGTTTGAAGATTAATTTAACTAAAAAAACATATTATGACTTCGGTGTTAATGGTGAAGCTTGAAATCGAAACACATAAAATTTTTCACAAACCTTTTGTGAGATTTGTATACTACTTTTATCTTTAACACGACATAAAACACTTATTAATGATCAGATTTTCTTTAATGCTGGGTTTCTTTATTGCCTTCGGAACAGGTGAAGTTTTTTCTCAGTCTGTCAATTATTTAACTCAACCTTCATCAGCCAACTCTGTTTTTCTAAGGTCGAAAGCCACTTATCAGGGAAACAGCGCCTGGCAAATGAAGAGGGCTGAAGGCAATAGTACTAACGGAAAAGAGATCTCGTCGTCCCAATATCCCTTGTCGGGATGGCAAACTGCCATTGTTCCCGGAACGGTATTGAATGGTCTTGTTGCAAATAAAGTATATCCGGATCCATATTTTGGAGACAATAACAGGAGATCGAGAAAGCTGATTCCCGATATTGCGGATGCGGGTCGTGAGTTTTATCATTACTGGTTCCGGACTGCATTTAAAGTCCCTCAATCGTTTCAGGATAAACGTATTTGGTTGAAATTTCATGGCATCAATTATCGTTGTGAAATCTGGGTGAATGGAAAGAATCTGGGAAAGATGGCCGGAATGTTTAACAGTCAGAGTTATGATGTGACCGATATTGTAAACCGTAAAACAGAAAATGTACTTGCTGTTGATGTCTTGCCGGTTGATATGCCCGGTACGTACTATAAAAAGGGACAAGGACGTGCGGGTGCAGTTGGAGAGAACCATAATGGAGGTGATGGCGAAATTGGAAAGAATGTGACCATGTTGATGAGTGTTGGCTGGGATTTCACTTCTCCCGATGGGATCCGTGACCGGAATACAGGGATCTGGCGCGATGTGGAACTTTATGCCACAGGGGATGTCGTGCTGGAAAATCCATTTATTCAAACCAAACTTTCGTTGCCGGATACTACTTCTTCGGCACAAATAATATCTATTGAAGTGAAAAATGCTTCTGGCCAGCAGCAGAAAGGAATTCTATTTGGCAGTATTAAAGAGAACAATATCAATTTTCAGAAAGCAGTTACGCTTGCACCTCATGAACAGAAAACAATCACCTTTTCGCCTTCAGAGTTTAAACAACTGATCATTTCAAATCCAAAGCTGTGGTGGCCCATAAACAAAGGGAAACAAAATCTGTACACTTTGGTGTTGCAATTTAAAACTATTTCGAACAGCATCAGTCACTCTTTGACCACTCGTTTTGGGATTCGTGAGATAACATCTGATCAGAACACGCCCGATCATTCCCGCAGGTTTTATGTTAACGGGCAGCCTGTGTTTATCCGCGGTGCCAATTGGGTTCCCGAGGCCATGTTGCGCAATACAGAAGAGCGGACCTATGCCGAATTGAGATATACCCGGCAAGCCGGAATGAACCTGTTGCGCCTTTGGGGAGGTGGGATTGCTGAATCTGATTATTTTTATGAATTGTGTGATCAGTTTGGACTGTTGGTATGGAATGAATTCTGGCTTACCGGTGATACCCGATTCCCAACAGACAGTGCATTATATTTTAAAAACATTACCAGTACCGTCAAAAGGATCCGGAATCATCCTTCCTCGGCTTATTACGTGGCTTCAAATGAATCTAAAGAGGTTCCCGGAACTTCAAAATTATTCAAACTGTTGGATCCAACCCGGGGATATCAGGAACAATCTGAATGTTGTGGAGTGCACGACGGCAGCCCCTACAAATATGTAAACCCCATGCAGTATTTTGAGAATACGGCATCACAACGGGGCAGCAGGGTCGATGGATTTAACCCTGAATACGGTGCTCCTTGTTTGCCTATTGTTGAGTCTCTCCGAAAGATGATGTCTGAGAAGGATTTGTGGCCGATCAATGACAGTGTGTGGAATTATCTGGATGGGAATGGTTTTCATCTGATGACTTCAAAATACAATGAGGCAGTGGAACAGTTTGGGAAATCTAAATCTATCGAGGAATATGCCCAAAAAGCACAGTTGGTAGGCGCTTTGAATTTTAGGGCAATTTGGGAGGTTTGGGATTATAATAAGTTCGGGTATGGCGATCGTTGGACATCAGGATTCCTCTTTTGGTATCACAACAGTCCGTTGCCACAAACTTCATCGCGGCTGTATGACTGGTATCTGGAGCCCACTGCGGCATTATATTATTCCCAAAATGGTCTGGCGCCTTTGCACCCGCAATTCGATTATTTAAAGAATACAGTCTCGGTTTACAATGATTTCCGGAAAACATTCAATGATTACAGTGTTAAAGCAACCGTTTACAATCTTGATTCAAAAGTGGTTTGGTCAAAATCGGCAAAGGTGAATATTCCTTCTGACGGGGTTGTAAATGATGCAATAAATATCGATTTTCCTGCTACTATAACCCAGATGCATTTTATCAGCTTGAAACTTAAAAACAATTTGGATAAAGTAATTGCAGATGCCTTTTACTGGCGGTCGAAAGATGTTTATAAAGGTGCTTGGACAATGACTGGACCTGCTGTTTCAGGGTTTCAGGATCTCAATAAATTGCCGGAAACTGGTATAACTGTGGCTACGAAAGTAATAACCAACAAGACAAAAAAGTATATTCTGGCAACAGTAAGCAATCCTTCAAAAGTGCTGGCATTTTTTATACAGTTGAAGTTGCAGGACGGGAATGGTAATAACATTTCACCTTCATATTACTCGGATAATTTCTTCTCTTTGTTACCCGGTGAATCAAAACAAATTACGATTGAAGCTCCTGCCTCAGTTGTTCGTTTAGGAAAGGTGTTACTTTTAACTGATGCTATTAATTCGGATAGTGCAATGAATGTTGTTGTTTTTAAGTAAATGCTTTATCTAAGAAAAAAAACATAGTGCTAAACAGTACAAATATGTAACTTCGCTTCACCAATCATTTTACTCGATGAGCAACTCAATCATTACGATCGACAATCTTTCCAAATCGTACAGAAATGGAAAGACTGTGAAACAGGTTCTCCACAACATCAGTCTTTCTGTTCTGCCCGGACAAATCATAGGCTATATCGGTCCCAATGGCGCCGGGAAATCTACAACAGTTAAGATTCTTTCAGGGATTATCTCTGATTTTGAAGGCGAGGCACAGGTTGCAGGATACGATATCCGCAAAGAGCCGCTCAAAGTGAAGGAACACATTGGCTATATTCCCGAAAACGCTTCACTCTATGAAACGTTGAGCCCTATGGAATTTCTGCAGTTTGTCGGACAGTTGCATGGTATGGATCTTGCCAGGATTGAAGACAAGGCCAGCAAACTTTTGGGGTTATTCGACCTGAAAAATAATGCCCACGACCGGATGAATACTTTTTCAAAGGGAATGAAGCAAAAGGTATTGATCATTTCGGGGATTATTCACAATCCTGAGGTGATATTCATGGACGAACCACTTGATGGATTGGATGCCAACTCCGTTATCGTTGTCAAAGAGATTTTGATGCAACTGGCCCGTGAAGGGAAAACGATTTTCTATTCTTCGCACATCATGGATGTTGTTGAGAAGATCTCTGACAGGATTATTCTGATCAATCAGGGTATTGTCATTGCTGACGGTACATATGCTGAACTGAGTCAGGGAAAGGAAGTAAATTCTCTTGAACAGCTATTTACTGTTTTGACCGGAAAGAGCGACCACAGCCAACGTGCCGGTGATATCATTGATATTTTAGAGCAATAAGATATGAACTTGAACTACACGACATCGAATGGTTAAATTCATACTTATACTTATTCGTCCTTTCAGGAAACTACTGGAGTGGGCAGGCGTAAATTACCAACAATTTGAGGTGATTTTAGGCGCCAAACTGACCATGGATAACCGAAAAATGCTGGGCAACAGCAGTCAGAAGAAGACACTGAAAAATGCCATGTTGACGCAGGTCATTATTTATACTGGGATTGGAGGATATTTGACGGGGTTATTGTATAAAGGTGATGGTGCACTCTTCTTTTTCTCAACCTTATTCTTTTCTTTTATCGTGATAATGGTCGTCATGGGGTTGATTTCAGAATTTCATACTATTCTATTCGACACCAGAGATAATTCTATCTTATTGCCTCGTCCCATTACTCCGCGCACCCTTCTTTTTGTACGCGTAATGCATATCATGGTTTATCTTATGCTGATAAGTCTTTCGCTTTCAATCATTCCACTTTTAGCATTTGCAATTACTTATGGAGTTCCGGCCATGTTATTATTGTTGGCCGATGTGATTTTGATTACTGTGTTTTCTGTCTTCCTGACCAATATCATTTATTTGCTTCTGATGAAGTTCATTACAGGAGAGCGACTCAAGGATATTATAGTTTATTCGCAGATTTTATTAACCATTATTTTTATGGGAGCCTATCAGTTCATGCCAAGGTTGGCTGAAAACCAGGCTTTGATTACAGGATTTAATCAGTTACATTGGTGGATGTATCTGGTTCCGCCTTTTTGGATGAGCGCCAGTATTACTCCAATACTCAATGGTGGGTTTAACTTACAGGCTGCCGGTTTCCTGTTTCTTTCAGTAGCCATGCCACTGCTCGGATTATGGCTTGTAAGTTCGGTTTTGGCCAGGAACTTCAATCAAAATCTTTCTACATTGGATCAGGGAGATACAAAGTCGGAAAAGAAAAAAGGCAAAGCAGAAACTTCTTCAGTAGTAGATTTCCTTTCACGGATCTGTTCATATACTATTGAAGAAAGTATTTCTTTCAGGACCATCTGGAGCATTTCCAATCGCGACCGGAAGTTTAAGCAGGCCGTTTATCCCGGATTAGGTTATGTCTTTATCATGATCATAATGGCTTTTGTGAATAGCAAAACACCCCTTTCTGAAATAGGATTGACAAAGAAATTCCTGATATTGATTTATGCGCCTTCTTTCATTCTTTACATTTTAGTCTATTCTATCCGTTTCAGTGACAATTTTAAAGCAAGCTGGATATATCAGACTATACCTGTACAGCGACCGGGATATATAATATCCGGAGCTTTTAAGGCTATTGCTGTTCAATTATTTTTGCCTGTCTTTATGATTGTTAATACTGCAACCCTCTACTTTTGGGGTTTTGGGGTACTTGTTGACGTTGTGTACGGATTCTTTGCGATAATGATGATGACTTATGTAATGCTTCTGATACAAACTCCCGCTTTTCCATTCTCTGACGAACGGTCTGCTGAACAATCAGGACGAAATGTTTTGAAAGCATTTTTAATGTTTTTTGCAATTGGTACGTTGGGCGGAATTCATTTTCTGTTGATCTATCTAAAAATAAATTTACTCTTTGTTTTACCTGTAATTTTGCTGGTTTTGTTTCTGCTAAGTCGGAAATACAGACTAACTCCATGGCGTAAAATGATTAAAGTGAATTAATCATCACATTGATTACTGACCGGTTGAGACGATTTTAAATGAGTGATTTGAAAAATAAATTGAATTGTTTTCACAGAGTGTTTGACCGAAAATAAAATTCATATATATTTGTGAATCTAACTTATTATTTATGAGTATTCATATTGGCGCAAATCAGGGTGGTATTTCTGATTTTGTCCTTCTTCCCGGGGATCCTCTCCGTGCAAAATTTATTGCTGAAACTTTTCTTGAAAATGCTGTATGTTATAGTGAGATCCGGGGTATGCTTGGTTTCACAGGGACTTATAAAGGCAAACGCATTTCTGTCCAAGGCACCGGCATGGGTCTTCCATCGCATCTGATTTATGTGAACGAATTGATCAATGATTATGGCGTAAAAACACTGATACGTGTTGGTACTTGCGGTGGTTTGATTGAAGAGGTCAATGTGCGAGATGTCGTAATGGGTATAAGTGCTTCGACCGACTCAGCCATCATCAGTAGAACTTTTAGTGGCATGACTTATGCCCCCACAGCCAGTTATAAATTGATACTGAAAGCTGCAAAAGCAGCCGAAACACTTGGTGTCAGCCTGAAAGCAGGAAATGTATTGTCTTCGGATGTCTTCTATAATGACCCTGAATTGCCTGATGCTTACGCAATCTGGCGGAAATATGGCTCATTGGCCGTAGAGATGGAATCTGCAGGTCTGTTTATGATGGCATCAAAATATCATGTTGATGCACTTGCCTTGCTGACCGTCAGTGATCATTTGATCTCAGGTGAACATTGTTCGGCAGAAGAAAGGCAATCTTCTTTTGTGGATATGATTCATCTTGCTTTAGAATTGGCAGAATAAATTTTCTTATCATAAAATGAGCGATTTTTTTATTGGATAAAAGTTTAATGATCATGCATAAGATTATACTTATTACCGGAGCTACCAGTGGATTTGGAATGGCTACTGCCAGAATATTTGCAAAGAACGGTCACCGGCTTATAATTACCGGTCGCAGGGAAGATCGGTTAATTAAACTTGCGGAAGAATTAAATGCTGAGTATGGTGTTGATGTACTTCCTCTTGCTTTTGATGTCCGCGACAGTAAAGCTGTCCAGGCAGTTGCTGATTCACTTTCTGAAGAATGGCACAATATTGATGTGTTGGTGAATAATGCCGGACTGGCTGTCGGGCTTGGGCCAATTCATGAAGGCGTTATTGATGACTGGGAAAGGATGATCGATACCAATGTCAAAGGATTATTGTATATGACACGGTTTTTTGCTCCATTTATGGTTGCTCGTAAAAGTGGGCATATTGTCAATATCGGATCCATTGCCGGGAAAGAGGTGTATCCTAATGGAAATGTATACTGTGCAACAAAACATGCAGTCGATGCGTTATCCAAAGCGATGCGCACAGATATGCTCAAATATGGGATTAAAGTGACCCAGATTGCTCCGGGAGCAGCCGAGACCGAGTTTTCGGTGGTGCGTTTCAAGGGAGATCAGGCTGCAGCTGATAATTTTTATAAAGATTTCGATCCATTGACCGGGGAAGATATTGCTGAATTGATTTATTATGTGACTACTTTGTCAGCACATGTGTGCATCAATGATATGGTTGTTACTTGTACTTCACAAGCAAGTGCAACTAATATTTTAAGGTCCTGATATTAATTTAATTCTTACATTGCAACCATGCAACTCACAAGGATTTTCGATTTGCTTCCAAGATATGCTGAACTTTTCGGGGATAAACCAGATGTGGTTGCCGCAAAGGAAAACGGTCAATGGAGGGGATACTCGTTAACTGAATACCGTCAGGCAGCTGATGAAATCAGTTATTCATTTCTGAAATTAGGTGTTAAACCGGGAGATCGGATTGCCTCTATCAGCAACAACCGACCCGAATGGAATTTTCTGGATATCGGTATTATGCAGGTTGGTGCTATCCATATTCCCATTTATCCTACCATCAGTGAGGAAGAATATCGCTATATCCTGACCCATGCTGAAGTGAAGTATGTCTTTATTTCGAGTGAAGAAATTTATAAAAGGATCGCATTGGTAGTGGCTGATGTGCCATATGCACTTGAAGCATTTCGTTTTACGGGCCATAACGGCCTTCGTAACCTGAATGATTTGCGTGAAATTGGCCGTAATAATCCTGACCCTACAGCATTGGAAAAACGTAAAGCGGCTATAGCAGCTGAAGATGTTGCGACAATTATCTATACTTCTGGAACAACAGGAAACCCCAAGGGTGTTATGTTAACGCACAATAATCTGTTGTCTAATCTTATAGGCGTTTCATATATTCCGACATTTGGAGCAGAAGGCCGGGCACTCAGCTTTCTACCACTCTGTCATGTTTATGAGCGGATGTTGAATTACATGTACCTTTATCTCGGGATTTCAATTTATTATGCTGAGAATCTGGGTACTATTGGTGATAATATCAAGGAAATCAGCCCTGATATGATGTGTGCCGTTCCGCGGGTTATTGAAAAATTGTATGACAAGATCATGGCGGCCGGGCATAAATTATCGGGAGCTAAACGTTCGGTTTTTTATTGGGCAGTTTACCTTGCAGATCATTATGATGTTACAGGACATAATTCTGCATGGTATCTTTTCAGATTAAATATTGCAGACAGGCTGGTGTTGTCAAAATGGAGAGCAGCGCTGGGTGGAAAGTTTAAGATATTGGTTTCAGGTGGAGCTGCAATTAATCCCCGTTTGATCAGGATCTTCAGAGCAGCCGGTGTTCCGATTTATGAAGGGTATGGTCTAACGGAAACCTCACCTGTAATTGCAACTACCAGCTCAGATCCAAACGGAATTAAAGCCGGGACTGTTGGCCCCCCTCTTCGTGGAACACAAGTGAAGATTGCAGGGGATGGCGAGATCTTATGCAAAGGCCCCGGAGTGATGAAGGGGTATTACAATGAGCCTGAACTGACCAAACTTGCAATAGATGAAGATGGTTGGTTTCATACCGGTGATATCGGTGTGATTGAACCCGAAGGCCAGTTAAGGATCACCGGAAGGAAAAAAGAAATTTTTAAAACGTCATTAGGGAAATACATTGCACCTGAGGCAGTTGAGAACAAAATTAAGTCATCACCTGTTATTGATAATGCAATGGTTTTGGGTGAAAATCAGCACTTTGCTGCAGCATTGGTTGTTCCTGATTTTGTTAATTTAAGGACCTGGTGTAAAGAAAAGAATATCACCTATACTACCAACAAGGAAATGATTGAAAGGCCTGAAGTCCTTAAATTGTATAAACACGAGATTGATAAAAAAAATAAACAGTTAGGAAAGACTGAGCAGATTCGAAAATTCAATCTACTGCCAGATGAGTGGACTGTAATGACCGGGGAAATGACACCTACTTTAAAGTTGCGAAGAAGTTTTGTGATGGAGAAATACAAAGAAACAATTGAACAGCTTTTTGATGGCAACGGTTTAAATGATAAGAAACGTAAAACCGAATAATTGATCTCTAATTCAAATTCTATCGATGGAAACAGTTAAACGCCTTTTTGATCTTCTTACGCATTATAAGAATAATTATCTTCCTAAAGATGACGTTCTTGCAGGAAAAGAAGATGGCAAATGGAGAAAGTATTCAATCGATGAATACATCAGTATTGTAGATAATCTCAGCTATGGGCTACTACATTTAGGTGTTAAAAAGGGGGATAAGATAGCAACAATAGCTTCAAACAGACCAGAATGGAATTTTGTCGATATGGCTGTTTTGCAGGTTGGGGCTGTTCATGTTCCGGTATATCCTACCATCAGTGAATCCGATTATAAGTTCATTCTTGCACATGCGGAGATCAAATATATTTTTATAAGTGGTCAGGATCTTTACCGTAAAATTGAGCACATACTTCCCGATATACCTTCTCTAAAAGGAGTTTATACTTTTAAAGAAGGAACCAGTATTACACATTATTCTGAAATCGTTAGTCTGGGTAAGGAACACCCCAACGCAGAAAAGCTTCAAAGTATAAAGGATTCTGTTAAAGGGGATGATCTTGCTACTTTGATTTATACATCAGGTACTACCGGAAATCCGAAAGGAGTGATGCTGAGTCATACAAATATTATCAGCAATTGTATGGGGGCTAAACATATTTCGCCTGTAGGGCAGGAGGGCAAGGCTTTGAGCTTTCTACCACTCTGTCATGTGTACGAAAGAATGCTCACCTATGCATGGCATTTGTTGGGCATTTCTATCTATTATGCCGAAAGTATAGCTACGATTTCTGATAACATGAAGGAGATTAAACCTGATTTAATTTCTACAGTTCCCCGTATGGTTGAGAAAATTTATGATAAGATTTTCAGTACTGGGCAAAAACTGACAGGATTTAAACGATTTGTTTTCTTTTGGTCTTTGCGACTGGCATTGCGTTACAAACCTTATGGCGGGAATGGCTGGTATTATGAATTCAAAAGAAGCATTGCCGATAAATTGGTTTATTCCAAATGGCGTGCTGCAGTGGGAAATAATGTTAAGGCAATGATTTCGGGTGGGGCGGCACTGCAACCAAGGTTGTTGCGGATCTTCTGGGCTGCCGGGATCCCTATTCTTGAAGGATATGGTCTGACAGAAACCTCTCCGGTTATTTCAGCCAATAACTTTGGTGTTGGCAATGTTAAGTTCGGAACTGTTGGAAGACCACTTGATCGTATTACAGTAAAGATAGCCGATGATGGTGAAATCTGTTGCAAGGGTCCTAATGTGATGTTGGGTTATTATAAAGAGCCTGAACTTACTAAAGAAGCGATCGATAGTGATGGATGGTTTCATACCGGCGATATCGGGATATTTGATCAGGATGGCTTACTGAAGATTACCGGTCGTAAAAAGGCTATATTTAAAACTTCGATGGGAAAATATATCAGTCCTGAACTGATAGAAAACAAACTGAAAGAGTCACATTTTATTGATAATGTCCTCGTGATAGGAGAACATCAGAAATTCGCCGGTGCTCTCATTGCTCCTGATTTTGCGTTTCTTCGTTCTTATTGTGAAATAAAAGGAATTGATGCTAAGACTCCTGAAGAGATGGTTGCAAATAAGCAGATCCTTCAAAGAATTCGTAAAGAAGTAACCTGTTACAACAAGCACTTCGGTGCTTATGAACAGATCAGGAAATTCGAATTGATTGATCATGAATGGTCAATAGAATCAGGGGAGCTTACGGCTTCTTTGAAACTCAAACGGACAGTTGTTTGTGATCGTTATAAAGAATTGATCGATAGGATATTTGATGTTGCCGAAGACGATTAAAAGGTTATTTCTAATTCTCCGAAAGAGATAATTAGTGTAATATTTTAAATACCAGTTCCTTTAGTAAATCGGCTTCGGTTGTTGATACGTTGTCCACTCCCTTTGATTTAAGATCATATTCACGCAGATAGGAAATAATGCGTACGAGTTTATCCTGTTTATAGTTTGCGGCTGCTTTCAGATAATCGGAAATAAAGAATGGATTTACCCCCAATGACCTGGCGACATTTGTGTTTGATTTATCTGATAATGAATGAAAGATCATCAATTTGTTGAAAAACCCAAAGAGCAGACTTACTGTTACGAGTAGAGGATTTTCTTTCTGATTAGCCGAAAGATGATTGATAATCTTGTTTGCTTTCAGAACATCTTTAGCGCCAAGAGCATTCTGTAGCTCAAAAACATTGTAATCCTTACTGATGCCAATATTCTGTTCAATATAGTCTTCGGAAATGGTCGAACCTTTTGGGAGATTGATAAAGAGTTTACCTGTTTCGTTGACAACCCTGGAAAGATCTGTTCCCAAGGACTCTGCCAGTAATACTGCAGCCTTGGGTGAAAGTTGATATCCGTTATCTTTTACATACGCAGTAATCCATTCGGGGATCTTATTGTCATACAATTTAGCAGATTCAAACAGGACTGCATGTTTTACCAACGCCTTATAATAGGAGAGTCGCTT
>Ga0209429_10002248_pt1 | contig 11516 bp, 6 predicted proteins | sample BarGraNGADG00212_3_FD_184493 | JGI IMG/M metagenome (GOLD analysis project Ga0209429, IMG submission 184493) | Arctic peat soil microbial communities from Barrow, Alaska - Barrow Graham LP Ref core NGADG0004-212 (SPAdes) (version 2) | ecosystem: Environmental > Terrestrial > Soil > Wetlands >... | reverse complement strand
GCGGGCCGAGAGCTGCGGGTACTGGTCGCCTCCGTTCTCGGGCAGAAACTTCTGGATGGTCGTGAAGACGACACCGCCCGAGGCCACGGCAAGCAGCTCCTTCAGCTGCGCGCGGTCCTGCGCCTGCACGGGCTCCTGGCGCAGCAGTTCATGACACTGGTGAAAGGTCCCGAAGAGCTGGTCGTCCAAGTCGTTGCGGTCCGTGAGGACGACGATGGTCGGATTGTCCATGGCGGGGTGCGCGATGATGCGCCCGGCGTAGAAGGCCATGGTCAGGCTCTTGCCCGACCCCTGCGTGTGCCATACGACGCCACACCGCTTGTCGCCCAAGGCGCGTGTCGCCCCGATGGTATGCTCCACGGCCGTCAGTACAGCGTGATACTGGTGATATGCCGCCAGGATCTTGATGGGGTCGCCATCTCCGTCTTCGAAGACGACAAACGACCGCACGATGTCGAGCAACCGCCGTTTGTCGAAGGCTCCCCGTATCAGCACCTCGAGCTGTGGCATCGACTCAGGCGCCAGCTGCTCACCCTCGATGGTGCGCCAGCGCATGAAGCGCTCCTTGTCGGCCGTCAGCGAGCCGATGCGTGCCTCAGTCCCGTCACTGATGACCAGGACCTCGTTGAAGCGCATCAGGCTGGGAATCTGCTTCTTGTACGTCTGCAGTTGATTGAACGCGGTCCAGATGGTCGCGTTCTCGTTGGCCGGATTCTTGAGTTCCATAACAACCACCGGCAGCCCATTAACAAACAGGGCTACGTCGGCCCGTCGGTTGACCTTGTTCTCAACGACGGTGAACTGATTGACCGCCAGCCAGTCATTGGCATCTGGATGGTCAAAGTCTACCAGCCGCACAAGGTCGCCCTTGATGCCGCCATCTGGCCCTTGGTACTCGACCGGGAAGCCACTCACCAGCCACCGGTGAAACAGCCGGTTGCCCTGCACCAGCGATGGCAACTCCTGCCGTTCCAGCCGGCGCACCACATCATCCAGACAGTCGGCAGGGACAGAAGGGTTCAGCCGCTCCAGGACAGTACGCAGGCGGCCCTCTAGAATGACCTGGTCATAGGAAGAACGCTCGGCGGCTGGTTCGCCGGGGGCAATGGAAGGACCGGGAATATATGCAAAACCGATTCCCTGCAGCCACTCAAGAGCTACAAACTCCAATTCAGTTTCAATCATAGAACCGAGGTCTCCTCGGGCGCATCTTCGATTGTGGCCGTTTCATCGACAAATGTGACATTGTGGTCCTTGAGAAATGGAAAGGCATCCTCATCTGGGTACGGGTTCTCTATCTCCCCATCTCTAAAGAGCTGGTAGAGAAGTATCCAGTAACGATCTAGGTCATACCTGTCCTTCCCGATCTTGCCGACGAAATCATGTACAAGGTCTTGGTTGTTCTTCGTTCCTGACAAGTACAGCAGTAGCAAGCTGAGACAGTCTTCTGACGATGCAACGTTTTCTGCTGTTGCAGTGTCAATCGGTATAGCGTACTTGTTCAGATAGTAGAGCGCCCAACACATACCATCGGACCTACGATACTTGGCGTTTTCCTGTGCGAGGCTGACGAATTTCTGAGCGTACTGAGCTGACGCGTTCGGCGGCATCGACGCAAGCAGATGACCCGCGAGTGGTAGAAGTCCAGGTTGGTGAAAAGAGAGTTCCAGCAAATAGGGAAGAGTGTCACGCTGGGCCTCGGAATCCAAGTTCTGTCTGGCCAGTGCCTTGAAGGCAAACTTGAGAACACTCTCATCTGGTTCTTCTTTTGCAAGAGACACGGCCATGTTCAGATAGTCAATTGCCTGATAGCGACTTACCGGCTGGCCGGTTGGGCATGAGTTCGCAAGCTGACTAGTCCATGTTGGTGCGAATGCATGCGGTAGCGCACGGACTTGCGTCTTCTTAGCGTTGAGAGTCAGTTTGTACTTTGCGAGCTCTTCACTCAGTTCCCTGACAAACTCTCTTGCCTCATTTTCCGTGGTGCAGTATGCGCTGTAGTCGTCCACAAACCGTTCAAAGACGTAGTTCCTGGAGTGCATCACTCTGTCAACACAATCGAGAACCAGCTCTGACACGATGCTGGATGTTGCCGGCCCAATTGCCACCCCTTGCGTCTCTTCGCGTTTGCAGCACCGAAGTCTCTTGTCAAGGTTGTTGAACCATGTGTTCTCGAATCGCCTAGCCTTGGCTTCAACAAATCCGACAGCTGCCCAAGGAACGGCATGTGAGTAGATACTCGGGAAGAAGTTCGCAATATCCGTACGAACCACGTACTGTTTGCCAAAACTCAGCTCTCTGCTCCGACAGTCTTCGTCAATGTGCATCTCGTAGTCCATCATGACAAGGCGCCCATCGCTGTGCCGCTGTGGTCGAACTCTGCTTACGTCGCTGTCTGTCGTTCCCTGCAGATGATGCCAATTCTCGTACAGACAGAGACACAGTTGGGCATACGGCATTGGGTGAGGTATTGAGAGCGGCCGAGAAATGCCAGTGAAGCGGGTTACCCTATACTCCACCGCGTCATATCCGAGCGCTCCGCTTCTTGCTCTCGTCTGTGCCAGTTTCCTAGCGACTTCTGGAGTAAACGTCATCGATGAGAAGATTGGCGGCAGTTCCTCTCTGCGCTTTTTCTGCATCGGCAAGTAGTTGTGGCGCAGAAGAGCATCGAGGACATAATCAGCATCTGGCGGATCCTGCCCGTTCACTAATCTGAAGGCCATCATGTCGTCCGCACCAACCCCTTCTTCAGTCCCAGCCGTACCTGGAATTCCAGTGGAATGTCATCCCAGTGCTCTGCCAGCAGATCAACCAATTGGCGCCCGTTGATAAGCCCAATACGGGCGAATCCGACTTGACTGGCAACCTCTGCAGCTCCCTGCTGGAAGTCCGCAGTCGTGATGAACGCTCCTTGTGCCCCGGATGGGATCGCCGTGCGCAACTGCTTGACGACCTTCGCCGCAATCTTTACGTCCGACTTGTACCGCTTGGCTTGCACATAGACCTTCACTTCAGCGAGACCTGCTACGCTGAGGAGGCCGGTCGCATCCACCCCTCCGTCGCCCGTCCTGCCCGTCACTTCGGATCCCTCGAACCCAACAGCAGTCAGCAGGTGCCCGACCAAGATCTCAAACTCCTTGGGAGTCAGCTCCAATACCTGCTCCAGCACGGCCCGATAAGGGTCATATTCGCCTCGTGGTGGCAGGACACCCTGACCGATCACAACCAGAAACTCGTCGCGCTGCGAGACGGCAAATACTGTCAGTGATGACCGGATAGTATTCTGGAATGGGACGGACAATCCAGAGCGGTTCAGTGTCCCAACCCATTTGACATGGCGCCGGACGGGATAGGGTGAGTCGCTGGCATCATCGATATAGGACCGCCCATCGGCAAGGCACCCGTAGTGCAACAGTGTAGTGTCCGCTGCAGGTGTCAGGACGTAGTCGCCTTCCTGCATGTCAAGCAGGAAGCGTGCCAGTTGACCGACCTGTTGTCCGATGACCAAGTTGCTCGTCTCATCCGGATGCGCCGCACGGTAGAGAGCTGTCAGCTCATCACGGGACGAAACCTGCGACAGGTCAGAGGTCATGCCGAAATGGACACCGACATACCCGCCGTGCACAAACTGCTTCGCATACGCACCGGATCCGGCTCGGACACACCAGACGTTTCTCATACATGAGCCTCCATCGATTGATCGACGCCCTTCACCCGCAGCTCGCCCGAGAGAAGCTTGGGTAGCAGCGTGTCACGTACGGCGGCGAGAGTGCGGACTTCGCTTTCCAACTCATCAATCTGCTCGTACAGGCTCCCAGCGAAAACATGAAAGTACTCAAGCACAGCTGTTGGGGGCGTGAGGAGGGGCTGCGCCTTCAGATCGGTTTGTGTCAAGAGAGGTTGAGTTGATCCCCTGTTTAGCGCCATGAAATCGACTCGTTTCAACTGAAGGAACAGATACTCGAAGGCCCGCCGTTGCTTCGTCTTGAGAATAAGGGTATTATCGGAAGGCCAGCACGGCTCGGTGATTCGGAAGACAGACCCAAGGGTTCCAACCCTCCCCGTCAGCAAGAACGGATAATCGATTAAGGCCTCGGGGACGAATGCCATCGGTCCGTTCCCCCCCCAGAGAGGTACGCTAGCTAGGACCGAAGCCTCGGGATATCGAACTCCCGGCCTCTTCCCGCTTGATGCTTCAGCGAGATCCTCAACAAGTCCAGTTTTCCATCCCTTGGGAATCTCGCCGAGTTCGGAGTCCTCGAACGAGTCGGGGAACAGAGTGGCAATGTCGGCGGGTAGGCCGGGGTCGCGGCCTTCGGCCTTGGCGCGGACGGGGTCGAAGTCGATGAACCAACTCTTGAAGAGTGCACGAGCCATGACCTCCAGTGTCTCGTTCAATCGCAGGTTGAGTTCAATCTTGTCGTCGAATGCGCTGAGAATGTGGGCGATGGCACGTTGATCGGGAAGTGGCGGAACCGGTATCATGGCAAGCTTGATGTCAGCCGCACGGATGGCCGGCACGGCGGATGAACTGCTCGTCGATGCAATGAACGCCCCCGCGGCTGAGTCCATGAGAGCATAGTAGAAGAAGACTGGATCGACTACCTGTGGGTCTGGTGACAGACGTATTAGGTTGGGAGAGATCTGCGCCCCGACGTGCGCCGTACCTACACGAGCGAACGTGCCAATGCTGCCTCGTACAGACATCGCGACATCATGAAGCTCCAAACGCGTCTTTGGGAACCGGCTTGAGCACTCTTCAGTGACGAACCAGTAATCCTCGAAGTCAGTCGAGATTGTGCCGTTAGGCAGTAGGTGTTCACCGCGAACCACCGGCACACCTTGGTCATGCCTCTCTAGCCCGTAGAACGAGGGGTAGCGATATATCGTCTTGCAGGCTTTGCTTAGGGGCACTGATTGCCACCTACCTACCATAAGCGCAGCCCTTCAAGATTCTTCCTGATCTCGTCGTCCAGTATCTTCGACTCCTGCATCTGCGCACCCAATTGTGTAGTAAGCCGCTGCATTTTTTGGTCGAACGGTTCACCGTCATCCTCGACTTCCTCGGCTCCGACATAGCGGCCCGGTGTCAGCACGTAGCCGTTGGCGGCAACCTCATCCAGTGTTGCACTCCTGCAGAAACCGGGGGCGTCCTCGTACTCACCTGCATCAGGGTCACCGCGCCAGGCATGATACGTCCCTGCGATCCGCTGGATGTCCTCGGGACTCAGCTCCTTGTGCGTGCGGTCCACCATGGCGCCCTGCTTGCGTGCGTCGATGAACAGGATGCGTCCCCGACGGTCGTGAAAACGGTTGCTACCCTTGAAGCGTGTCAGGAACCACAGGCAGACGGGGATCTGGGTGGAGTAGAACAACTGCCCCGGCATCGCCACCATGCAGTCCACTACGTCAGCCTCGATCAGGTGTCGGCGAATCTCGCCTTCCCCCGACGTGTTGCTGGACATGCTGCCATTGGCAAGCAGAAACCCCGCTTCGCCATGTGGCGCCAGGTGATAGATGAAGTGCTGGATCCAAGCGTAGTTGGCGTTGCCTTCCGGCGGCATGCCATACTGCCAGCGTGGGTCGGTCTTGAGGCGATCCCCTCCCCATGGACTCATATTGAAGGGTGGATTAGCCAGGATGTAGTCTGCCTTGAGGTCGGGGTGCAGGTCGTGGAGGAAGCTGTCTGCGTTCTGTGGGCCCAGGTCCGCCTCGATGCCACGAATGGCCAGGTTCATGCGAGCGAGTCGCCATGTCGTGTAGTTGAGCTCCTGACCGTAGATAGCGACGCTCCCTTTGTGGCCGTGCGCCTCAATGAACTCCTCGCTTTGCACAAACATGCCACCAGAGCCGCAACATGGGTCATAGACGCGTCCCTTGTACGGCGCCAGCATCTCAACGAGCGTCCGGACGACACAGCGTGGCGTATAGAACTCACCGCCCTTCTTGCCCTCGGCGCTGGCAAACTGCGCGAGGAAGTACTCATACACGCGGCCGAGGACATCCGTGGAGCCGTGCTCCGTGTCGTTCAGCCCGATACCGCTCATGAGGTCAATGAGGCGACCAAGACGCTCCTTGTCTACGCCGGGGCGGGCGTAATCCTTGGGCAGAACACCCTTCAGTTTGGGGTTTTCATGTTCGATCGTGGCCATCGCATCATCGATGACCTTGCCGATGGTGGGCTGGTGCGCCACTGCCCGCAATTGGGACCAGCGCGCCTCCTCGGGAACCCAGAACACGTTGACCGCCATGTATTGGTCGCGGTCCTCTGTCGCATACCGCCGTTCGTCCGGCTCGGCGATGTAGCTCTCGTTGGCAGGATCGGTCATCTCCTGCACCAGCTGGACATGCCGCTGCTCAAACCGGTCTGAGATATACTTGAGGAAGATGAGGCCAAGGACAACGTGTTTGTATTCGCCGGAATCCATGCTGCCGCGCAGCTCGTCGGCCATTCCCCACAACTTGGCCTCGAATCCCAGATTCGCCCCCGTCGTGCTGCCGTTGGTTGTTTTCGTCCGCGCCATACGCCCTCCAGGTTATTAACACACTATACAGCAAGTTGGAAGTTGCTCAACATGCATCGGCAGACTGTACATGGGTCTGACGCGTGCTATGCTGAACATGTATTGCTGTTCAGTCATGCATAACGGCACACGCAGACAGGCAACACGAGAAAAACCTGGAGGAGAGAAGTGGAGACCGCAGAGAAAGTACGAGCTAGATTTCGGGAGATCAGCCGCATTGCTAGTCAGGAGCTCAGTACTGCCCCTTCTGACGTAGCTGCGCAAATCAGTGTGGTACTACTTGAGGGACTAAGCATTGCGGATGATGATGGCGCGATGCGGCGACTGGATGCCATCAGTGGCGAGTTACAGGTGTTCCTTGACCAAGCGGCCAGGCGAGCAACGCAAGAAAAGCTCTACACACTTCAGGGCCACCTTGACCGTGCAGGGCAACGTCGCGAGGCTTGTCAGTTAGGCCAGAGCCTGGCTGACAAGGCCGCGACTATGTCCCCCGTCGTCAGCCGCATAAGATCCGATATCCCCGCAATAGGCGAACTCTACGACGTCCTCGCTCTGGTGGTGGACGAGACCTTGGACCAGGTAACGTTCGATATCGTGAGTCCAGAGAGTGCCCTCCACTCGCTCTCAGACAGCAAGGAACGGTTGAGCCACCTGTCTGGGACGCTGATGGCTGTGCTACAGGCGACATCGAATCTAGCCGACAGAACTTTTCTCGCGAGCGTTCAGGCCACAACTGGAGAGCAGCAGTATCAAGAAATGTGGCAGCCTCTGTTCAGGAACATGATTGCAGCCATGGATGTCACTGCGGACTTGTGGCGCAGTAACCACCTCCTGTTTCGAAAGTATGACCAGTACTATGCCGCGTGTTCAAGGGCTGAAAAGGCCAAGGACGAAGTCACCCGGGGCGTCCTCTCGGCGCAAGCGGGCTGTACGATAGTGCGACAGTGCCTGATAGAGTTGCGCGCAATGCTGCGATCCACGGGCTATGATTTCGAGATCAACCCTGACAGAGCCTACGTGAAGGCTTTCCTTGAATTGCAGGAGGCGATACCGACAGCCAGCCAGTCTGCGGGTACTGCAGATACCAACAACACGGCCAATGACGATGCCGGTGCAGACAGTGCTGAAGCGGATGGCACTGATGATGCTGGCACGGATGACAGCGCCGACGGAGGTCGCGGGCGCGATGCAGGGGCAACACTGGACCCATATGAAGAGCTCGGTGTGGCGTCAACCGCCACAGAACAGGACCTGCTTGACGCGTACAGGACCAAGGTACAGCAATACCACCCGGATCTGTTTGCCCACGAGGACCACGTTTGGGTCAGACAGGAAGCAGCTGCCAAGATGACCCGTATCAACGAAGCATGGGACCTACTCAGCACGCCAGAAACCCGAGCGACATATGATGCTGCACGCAGGCGCCACGAGGCGGACGACTTGGGGTGAGGCACTCACCGTTCTGATTCACGGTGGCGTCTGTGCGATGCCAGCGAATGGACTGCGCGATGGAGTGCCGATCAGCCACATGGCTCGTCCTACTCGTCAGCGCCTTTGTGGACGGTGCGCGTACCAAGAAGACGTCCCAATGGGATGCACGGCTCTTCCGCCGGTGTGTGGTACGCTGCACCCGCGAACCTGGCCGGGAAGACTACATCTAGCCTTCGACTCTGAATGATGGCGGTTCAGACGCTGCCATGCCAATGTTTCCGTTTGGCAACGTGCATAGCACATTCTGTCGCACCGCAGCGTCGATTACCCCTTCGATGCGCTGTCGCGTCTGATCATGGACAGCCTGTATGCCCAAGACACGGGCACAGCCGATGACAAGCCCGTCAGTCGGGGCAGAACGATCGGATTCGAGAATCAGGACAATTGCCGCCATGATCTCCTCATCGCAGATCAGTTCGACGTTAGCCAATGACGCATCTTCTCGCCGACGTGGAGATACAGTTCTCATCGATGCAGGCCACAGGAACTCGCCCTTCCGCACGATCGGTGAGTCGAGAAATGCATCCAGCGCCCCGGCATACATGCCCTGAGGCCTGACCATAGTGCTCCTTGCGTTTCGCCATGAACAGGCGTAGTTAATCGCCCGATGCACTTTGTCCTGGATCCGTGTGCCTATCCGCCGGAGTCCCCACAGGGTACGCACGCGCTTCACGACCTCAGTCTCATGGATTGGCCCCTCAATCAGCACGACCTGGACGACGGAGGATGCGACCTCAGTGATTGAAGCCGTGATCAGGTCAATCTCAGTGAAGTCGCCGTGCCTTGAGGTACACATCGTGTATGGCTGACCAGCAGCGTCTTGTACCTCTCTCGGTCGCGTAGCAACGGGCTGACGTCCGACCTGACCAGCTGGCGACACGTTGCCGGTCGGGCCGCCCTGACCTGAGCAGATGCCACCGAGAGACTCTTTGTCCATCATGGGAGGTGATCCCGGCGGCATCTCCTGGTCGCCGTCGTGCTCTGCGAGACGACGGACCTCGTCGAGGAGACGTGCACGAACGCGACCGCGGTCACGGAACCAGTCGGTTGACCAGACCCTGATGATGCGCCATCCCATCCCCTCGAGAATCTGCTGGCGCAAACGGTCGCGGTCACGTGCGACGCGCGCGGAGTGGTACGATGCTCCGTCACACTCAATGCCGCAGAGATACCTGCCGGGATGCACCGGGTCCACGATCCCAATGTCGACTCTGAAGTGAGCACACCCCACCTGGCGCCTGATCGTGAATCCGGCATCCTCAAGCAGCTCCCCGACGGCGTCCTCGAAAGGTGAGTCTGCATCCTCCGGGGTGGCGCTCGTGATGGGAAACGTCCTCGTGGCCGCGTACTGGAGAAATGCTCTCAGTGCCGAGAGCCCCTTGGCCGCTCCATCTGCCGGGATCATCTCGGCCTGAAAGTTGGCGAAGATGATGCATTCTAGGCGAGCGCGCGTCATGAGCACGTTGAGTCTGCGCTCGCCCCCCAATTGGTTGATGGGGCCGAAGTTCTGGGAGAAGCGGTGGTTATCATCGAAGCCATAGCCTACGCTGACGAAGATGACATCACGCTCATCACCCTGAATCGTCTCGATGTTCTTGACGAAGCAGTGTTCCGGATTGGCACGGTCGAAGAACTGGTCGAGTTGGGGGTTCGTCTCGCGAAGAATCGCCAGCTCGTCGTCTATTGCACGCTGCTGTTCCGTGTTGAACGTTCCGATACCAAGACTCAGTGCAGGATGCTCCTGATAGTGCTGGACCACTCTCCGCGCGACCTCGACGGCTTCGACGCGGTTCGTGCGGCTGCGTCCACGATCGTAGACTCCGTCGGGCAAGTAGACGAAGCTCAATCCAAGCCCTAGGGCATGATCGACAGCAGACGGGTAGACGCGCAGCCGGTTCTCGTAGAACTCACGGTTTGACACGGAAATCAGGGACTCATGTCTGCTGCGGTAGTGCCAAAGCAGCGACTTCTGGCACTGCTCGGGCAGAGCATTCTTGCACAGATGCAGGATGCTCTCGATGTCCTGGGTTGAGACATCCGCGACGTCTTCGTCGTCAGTCGCGTCATCAGATGCCATCCGGTCGAAGAATGATGTGGGCGGAAGCTGCTTGGTGTCGCCCATCACGATGAGCTGACTTCCCCTCATCAGAACCCCCAGTGCCTCCTCCGGCTTCACCTGGCTTGCTTCATCAAAAATGATACAGTCGAAGCTGGCAGTTGTCGGGTCAAGGAACTGTGCCACAGAAAGAGGGCTCATCAGGAAACAAGGTTTGAGTGCCTGGATGTAGCACCCGGCTTCTCGCATGAGCGACCGGATGGGACGATGCCGTCGCTTGCGGTTGATCTCGCCACGCACGACCCCCGCCTCGGAACCGTGGATAGGATTCGCAAGGATGGCGGGCCGGCGATCTTCGATCAGCTGCGCAAGGCGATGGTGATTCAACTGGATAATCTGGCGATCCAGGCGAGCGTATTCCTCTATGGCAGCTTCATGAGAAGCACTGCTGAACCGGGCAAGCGCCGGACGTTCATTGAACGCCTTGCGCAGCAGCGTATCCGCCAAACATGCATCGAAATACGGCACCAGTTCAGCCGGCAGGAACCGTCCGCTCTCTGCCGTTTTGACAAACGTCTCTCCAAGAGCCTTGCGGCAGTCGGACCGTGCAACCGCATACTGAGACCATGAAGGAAGCAGGTCGACGCTTTGAATCCACGTGTCCAGCAACCGAATGAGTCCGGTGAATGGCGTCTCTCCGACCGGCGTCCTATCCTCATCATAGCCGAGGCGCGCAAACATGCCGAGGACGGACGACCTTGCCTCCTGCTGCTTCCGCTCCGTGGCATGGACTTCCTCCAGCCGGTCTTTGGCAGGTCGGGTAACAGCTGTGAGGACCTTACTGGTCAGTCTGCCCTCGTCGACGGCGGCCCACAGCCGCGTCATCCAGGAGGAAATGCCTTCAAGCTGCTCCAGGTCGCTGTCTTCGCCTCTCCATACACTGCCGAAGTAGGCTGCGCCTGTGCTCCTCTGACCGGCGACCCACTCCCTCTCCTTGAGGAGATCTCTCAAGCGCGTGAGGAGTTCCAGCATTTCCCGATCAGCCGTGAGCTTGTCAAGAGTCAGAAGTGCCAGCACGCTCCCGCGGGCGCGTTTGTACTCGCGGCTGAACAACCGGCCAATACGCTGAAGAAGCGTTTCGTAGTACCCGTGCGTCTCACACAGCCGCTGGTACGCCACGATGGCACCATCGACATCCGCCGCCGTCAGCCCTTCCTTGTACTTGAATCCGGCAGCTAGACGCATGCTCTGGATGTATCGGACAGCGTTCAGAAGCCCGTCGAACGCACTGGCTCCTTGATGCCACTCCGGGCACATCGAAACAGCCGGCTCTAGCGCAGGGGCTTCGACTGCCTCGGGTGCCCGCTCGATAGCCACCGTCATCTGGGAAAGCGTGCTCGTAGCTGGAATACCCATTTCCTGCAAGCCAGTCGCAGCTGCAGACG
>Ga0209429_10002247_pt1 | contig 11517 bp, 15 predicted proteins | sample BarGraNGADG00212_3_FD_184493 | JGI IMG/M metagenome (GOLD analysis project Ga0209429, IMG submission 184493) | Arctic peat soil microbial communities from Barrow, Alaska - Barrow Graham LP Ref core NGADG0004-212 (SPAdes) (version 2) | ecosystem: Environmental > Terrestrial > Soil > Wetlands >... | reverse complement strand
GTACTTCAACCGCTTCCGTCCCAGTGATATCATTCTTATTCTGTCTATATTTATTATAGTACGGAATAATATTATTTATAAGCTCTTTAATTGTCATATTATTTTAACTCTGACAAATTTTTTCCTCTAAAATCTTGTAACATTTTTTCGAATTGATAAATGAAATCTACAAAACTTTCAAACATAGCTTTGTTATATTCTGGCTGTCCGTCTTGCATCTTATTAAAGAAGAGATCTTTATAGTGAACAGTAATCTCGCTCGCCAAATAAGAAATAAGCCTTTCTGTTATTTTTGTTTCTCCTTGATGAGAATGGCTGACTCGAGATTGAAAATCTTCATGATTCTTATAAATAATAATACAACTTCCATCCCAAATTGACCTATAGGACTTGCCAGTTGTTCCATCGACCTGGGGATCTTCTTCTGAAATTTTAATATTAAATCCACTTCTTTTTTTAGGCTCTCCGGCAAATTCGCTTTCATCCTTTTTGTTTTTTTCATTTTTGGGATTGTCGCCACCATCATTATCGCTTGGCAATTTTCCTTCATTTTCTGACAATCCAGAATTATCTTCGGTATTATCAATGTCGTCACTCGGATTTTCTATCTCATCGCCATCGCCATGCTCTTTGTCCCCAAATTCATCGCCAATCGCCATACCAAAGGCGCCCCCCGCTAAACCAGTTTTTCCACCCGGCAAATACTCCGTTCGATAATTCATTGCATCCATTTTAGCCAATTTTGAGAGTGTTTTATTGAGAACATCTTCTAATTGCTGATAGTGCCGTTCTTCTGTCTCCATATTCACTCTTTTTACGTGCTCCAAAATAAGGTCTTCAAGATCAAACAAGGTCTGGAAGACCATTCGAGAATCTTTATCGTTCTTAAAATCGGTTCGCGCAATAGTCGGACCAAGAAGAGAATTTAAATCTATATACCCAGTAACATTTGGGTGCCCCCAGATATCGCTCTTATGCGCTGACTTAAAAGATTTAACATCTTTAATCTCACAGATTCTACGTCCCTTTGAAATAAACACTGGTGGTTTATTGGTGGTAATACCTTTAGTCATCTTTAAAAAAATGTGAATCGGATTTTCAATCTTTCTAGTTTCAAATAAATTACCTTGTTTTTTATTTATATGAAGATCCGTTAAGTAGTCTTCGTACACCTCACCCGCGAGAGTCTCATAATCAAAGGGCTCGCAAATATATTCGTTTTTGTTAGCATCTACAAGTTTAATGGTAAGATTTTTTCTACTTAGTATAAGTTCAAAATGTTTTTCAATTTCATCTTTTAATGTTTGGACATTAATTACTTTCCACATTTCTTTATCAAATTCGGATAGAATTACCTTGGTGCCAGATTTGCAGTCAAAATGAGACAATATCTTTGGGTCCGGCAAGCTAATATCTTCTTGCCTGGGTTTATCGAATTCTTTGCGCGAGATAGGTAAAAAAACAGCATCTTCTTTTTCTAGCTTTGAAGTCACCTCAAGTTTCCCACACGCCGCCATGAAAGAATAAATTCCATAGCCGAATTGGCCGTTTGTCCATACCTGCTCTTTCTTATCGGAATTTCCAATATTACTGACAATTTTAGTAAAATTTGTAATACCGTAACAATTATCCAAAATACTAACCTTGCCATCCCTCACGTTTTTTCCTTCTATTTTTAAAATAATTTCAATAGGACGCGAGTAGCTATTAAGTGTTTTATCAAAATAAAATTGATCAGCGCTGTCTATGGAGTTATCAATATATTCCATGAATATCCGGTTTGTATCGTTATACAAACTTGCGATGGAATTTAATATTTTCGGAGAAATGTGAACCCTGGTAGCCATATTATTATTTATTAAAGTTTAAATTCTTTGTTCCTCTTAGGAAAATGGAATTTTGCCTTTACTTCTTTAACTGTATGGTCAATCTCGGCAAAAATTTTAATAATTTCATCCTCGGAATACTCGTAAGCGCTACGATTACCACAATTACCAAGAACCTTAAGTCTTTTTAAAACTTCATTGGTTCTATAAACAGCCAACTTTTTGAATCTCTCTCTCTTATTATCACCTATTTTTTCTGGCATATTTTTTTTAGAATTAGTTTATATTTGTAAGGATATGTCATATTTATTAATTTGTCAATATTCTTACTATTATTGTCTAATACCATAAAAATATAAAATTATTAAAAATAGGTTTTTTATAACCTATTAACTTCCCCATATTATGCAGCTTTCTATAACGAAACAATTAACTGCAGCATATCTCTGCACTCCTGCCTCCGCTCCCTTCTTTTGATTTGAATTTCTTAATCCCCCCGGTAATAGATTCTAACCTCGCTTTATCGCCTCCTCCAATATTGCAATGGTCAAAATTGTGACCATATTGTGTCCAAGAGGCGATGAAAGTTATATGAAGTAATCTAAGTTTGTTAACGATTGAGAATGCTTAAATCCTTTGTTTATAAGGCTAATATAGCTTTTTAGCCCATATTCATTAATCATCCTAAAATCATCTCAATCAGGTTCTCATCCTGGTAATAGGGGTTCGATTCCCCTAGGGACTACAAAGTAAAAGATGGGCGAAAAGCCTGTTTTTTATTGGGCTTTTGCCGGTATTTTTGATTTAAACGGAATTAAATTTACAATTTTTTTACCTCCCTCTTTAGAAATTGTCTCCACTATGTCTCCACTTTTTATTTCTAAAGCCTTTATCGCCTCTCTAGTTGCCAGAGGCGACAGATGAGAATAGCGCATAGTGGTTCTGATATCAGAATGGCCAAGCAGCTCTTTGACTAGCGTTATGGAAATCCCCTTCTGGGCTAGATGGGAAGCAAATGTATGTCTTAGTGTATGCCATCCAATTTTCCTTAAACCTGAGGCTCTACAAGCCCGATGTAGGTGCCATAAGCAATACATAGGTCCTAGCGGCTTATTAGGTTCTTTCGCGAATACGTAGGCATTTTTATCGAGCCTTGATAACAGTAATTGCTGCACCTCATCCAACATCGGGACATATCTGATCTTATTACTTTTGGTGCTCCCAAGCCTTCCCCGGGTTATTGATTGTCGTACCGTAATTAGATTATTCTTGAAATCAATATCGCTCCATTCCAGCGCTATCAACTCGCCAAACCTCAACCCGGTTTTAAGAGCAACTATGATCATATCCCTTAAAAGCCCATTACAATTATTTAACAGTAACCTACATTCTTCCTCAGAAAGATAATCAAATTTCTGTGTTTGGACTTTAAGCAACTTCACTCGAGGGATACTTTCAATCACCCTCCATTCTTGAGCGGTCTTTAAACATTTACTTAGAACAATTAGGAGATTATTAATGGTTTTGTTAGCAAGCCCCTCTTTTAATTTCTTGGACTTGAAAGTTTCAACAGCTAGACTTGTTATCCTATCCAGTCGGTAATTTCCGAAAAAGGGATTTAAATGAGTCCTGAGAATGCTTTCTTTATTAAGCATCTCAGAATACTTGTTATTATTCTTGACATCGGTTTCGAACCACTGCGTTGAAAATTCCCGGAAGCTTGGGGCTTCACTAATTTCCGACTTAGGCTCAATAATCGGCTCGCCCCTGGCTAATTTCTGACGCAGAAGAGCCTCATAGGCTTTAGCGCCAATCTGGGAGTTATCAGGGCTACATTTAAAGTATCGCTTATGATTAAACCTAAACCTGATCCACCATTTACCACCGCGTTTATATGTGCTCATATTCATTTGAATATTGATTCTACTAAGACCTTGCTGGTGTATTTTTCTATATCCTCCTTCTTGAATTTTATGCTTCTGCCTATTTTGTAAAATGGTATCTCTCTATTTTCTATTCTTCTATAAATAGTCTTTAGAGAAACGCTAAAATAATCAGCCAGCTCTCGAGGACTTAAAAAATATTTATTTACCAGTTGGTCTTGGGTAAAATCAGATTTCATTTAGTTTTTAATGAGCAGTACGGGATATGGCGAGTCCATATGATACATACTCATTATACTACTTTTAGGCTTATTTTAAAAGGTTTTTAGCTATTTTTCTAATTCTTCTTTTTCAAGTATTTTAAGGCGATTCTTCTCGGCATAAGACATCATTATCTCATCAAATTTTTCATCGCTTATTGGCTCAACTTTGTTAGTTTGCATGGAGTTTATGTTATTGATGACTGTCGTTAACTCAGCTAATTTGTATCGCCCCTTAATCCTCAGGGCCATATCCAGGCCAGCAGCCCGTTCACGCCACTCATTTCCATTGATAAGCTCGTAAACCCTCTCAAAGAGTAGCTTATCTGGTAGATATTTCTCTGTCAGATCTCCCCAGCCTTTGGAGTTTAATAATTTTTCTGGGTGTTTAGAGGTTGACTCTGAGTATCCTGACTCTAACATCGCCCGTCCAACATTAACTTTCCCCCCTTTTCGAACATTTTCGACGATTTTGTTAAACACTTGTTTTTGATTACAGGTAGACATATATTAATTGCTTCACGCTAGCTTCACTGCAAAGCCAGTTAAGCTATTTTATTGGCATTTTTGTAATTTTTTGATTAACGCTTCACGGCTCAATTTAATTTTCCTTTTAATTTCCTGGAAGAGAGTAGACTCCTCCCTAAAGGAGTCTACCTCTCTAGGTTAATTGGCTTCACTCTTCACTGGCCTATATATAGTATCGTGAAGCGTGAAGCCATTTTATTGACTAGAACGTTTTAAAATAGTATGACTTATTCCATTCTTTACCGTCACCCTTATGGGAGTCTAAAGTACCCTCATCAGCCAGCTCTTTACAGGCTATCCTTAATATATTGATTCCAAAAATTAGCCCTCGTCTCTTCTTCTCTGATGTTAAATCATTAATGGTGTATTCGGTCCCAAGCTGCATAAAACTACCCAGGAAATCCTTGGCTGTTCCCAGACTCTGTCTCTTTTCATCTATTTCTCCTAAGTACTCATACTCACTTTTTTGGGTTTCCGGATCATATGAGACATTTAAACCAATTTTATTTATTCCGTCCGGTCTTCGACTTTTAAATTGTTCAATCGTCATCCTTAAAACTGTCTTTCCGTTCTCATCAACTTCTTTTTTGCTGTCTAATAGTAAGTGGGACGCAACTTTAGCGATTATTTCAGTTGATCCTCGTGCGCTACCCTGGGAGTTACTTTCACCGGCCATTTTTTTACGATGATGATGGAGATAAAGAATTGTTGTTCTACCTAAGCGGATTAGATCTAATAATTTTTTGTTTACTTCTTTCATCTCTTTGGCGCTATTTTCATCTTGGGAAAAGATATTTGAAATAGTGTCAAAAATAACAAGTCCAATCTTTTCAGAAATTATTTCTCTTACTAACCAATTGAAATCCTCATCGTCACAAATGTTGAAAGATTGATTGTAGACATAATAGATTGGTGCGGACCCGCATACGAACGCTTTATGACGACTCATAATGATATCCTCATCCATTTCTAAATCCATTATTAATACATTAGATTGCTTAACCTCAAAAGTATCAAATAGCTTTTTCCCCAAAGCAACATGTTTAGCCAGAATAATCATTAATAAAGATTTACCTGCGCCGCTAGAGGCTGTGAGGGCCGTAATAGCACCCTCGGGGATCATTCCAGTCACTAAATAAGGCTTTTCTTTAATTGTGGCTGTAAGAAAATAATCTCCGGGGATTATTTTCAGGTGATCTTCAGAAGCACTTACTTCTGGCGTTTCTCCTGGTAACAAATTACCGTTTTCAATTATTGGATATTTAAGACTTTCTAACATATTCTATTAGTATTTGCCTTCCTCAAAATGCGTTTTTACGAAAGCTTCATAATGCTCAATAAAGCGTTTTGCATCAACTGAAAGTTCAAAATGTTTATATTTATCAATAATTTTATCTATTCGATCTTCCTTCCTGAAATAATATTTCTTAGTATTATTATCATTTTTCACACACGAGACCACGCAACCCTTAAAAGATAAAACTGACGCTAATTTTTTATCATCAACTAGAGTGTGAGTAAGACGAAAAAAATCTTTATCAATTTGATTGCCGTCGTTGTTCATAATATTTTATTTATTAATTATTTCGAGAGCGAAGGGGGAGTTTTTAATAATCTCCCCCCGATTATTATTATTCTCTCGAAGAAATGATTTAATTTATAACCATTTCTGTTAAATTGACACTCGTCAGCCGGATCGCGGCTTCCAAAAGTTGTCAGAACCTGATAAGAGCACAAGACGGTTTTAAAGTCCCGGCAGATTCTCAGAAGCTTTGTGGTTTACGGTCCTGAATATTTTAAGATAACTCTTCTCATAAGATTTTATATTCTTTTTATTTTTATTATCTCATTAAAGCATTTGAGAAAACGACCCATACCCAAGAACCATCCTTTTTTTCAATACAATTAATTAAATTTTAGACAAAAAAATAATAGCTCGTAGAAATGAGATATTATTTAACAGTGCTTATTTAATTACAATATTTATTTTTTATTCTTTCTGTTTCGTTCCTTCCTAATTAAATCCGAGTGATGAGGACAACAACCATTTTGGTCCTTTCTGAATCTAAAAAAATATTTGAGGCATTTTTTGTAAGGACATTGTATTAAATTATTACAATTAATATACAAATAATCATAAAACAAACATATCCCATTTTTGTAGCATCTCTCAAAAGGCTGCGGAGATTTATAAATCTTTTTACTTTTTTTATCTATATTTTTAAGGAAATTAGTTTGAACGATGCCAATTTCGTCATACCATTCCCAGTAATCTATTTTTTTTGGTTTTCTACTGTGTGGGAAATTCTTGATTTTTTTTTCAATCACTATTTCATGAGATTTTTTGAAATTAAAATATTCCATTAAAAATTTAGAAAAATAAGTTTCTTCATCCGTCCCAGCATCTAGTTCTGAATTATCGTAATCTATAAAAAGAGGCCCGTACACTTCTAAAAATTTAATTATTTTATTTTTATCTAAATCATCTACCCATATAAAATCATCCCATCCTTTATTGAGATATTTCTTATCAAAATTTAACGATAAGAAATCATTAATTGCACTTTCAGGATTAAAATAAAATTGATTTTGATTAATATATCCGTCCCGCCACCTCTTAAGTCCGTCAAAAGCGTATTTAATTGATTTTTTCAAATCGTAAGCTAGGAAGTCCCAGCCACGAGGTAGATTTTTATCAATTGGAAAAGATTTTATCAATGGTTTCGTACTCTTATATTGAGATGGATTTCTACTTTTTTTTCTCACCCCAACTAACTTATAATATTCCTCTTGCGGTAGCCCGGAGATAAAAAATCTAATATCGGACAGAGTTTTAGGAAAATTATGATAAACCCCTGTGTATCCGGTTTGTTTTTCAAATAAATCTAAAATTTTCGGAGATATCCTCCGGCGATCCCATGTTTGGATTTTATTGAAATATACTACATATTCATCTCTATTCATACAATTTATATATAGTCCTTATTATAATTTCTCATATTTGATGAAATTTTGTAAATATTGATTTTTTAGCCTATTTTAACTATAATAAGTATATATCATTAAGGTTAAAAAATGAATGTTTAATGATAACAACTAAATTTACCTAAACCCCCTTGGGGGCATGGTATTAAGTCCTGAACAGCAGAGATGGTCTTCTGACCGATTTTCGCTGTTCAGGCGCATATTCGAAAGAGTATGTTAATCGTGTCGGGAGACCTTTTTTGATTCTCCTTATCAAAAATATGAAAAAAACGATTTCAATTTTAACAATTGCTATCGCCGTTTTATTTTTAGGCGGTTGTAGTTATAAGATTGTTAAGACGGATGATTCTCAAACGGCGCAACCAAGCTATCAGTTAGAAACGCAACAGAATCAACTATTAGCGTCGCCGTCGGAAATAGTAGCGCAACAGCAAAATACTAATTCAGCAAATTCTCAGAGCGATTTAGACTCTCAGACGAAATGTGCAGATTCAGCAGATAAATTTCTTAAAAAATTTTTAACCTTGAATGACCTTAAGCTGGCGACCCAGACTAACCATTGGAATAAAGCAATGGGTAAATGTTTTGTTCTAGTAAGTGGTGCGGAGGACTCGGGTTGGTCAACTTATTATGATTTATATGATGCCGTCGGCCAGCAGGAATATGCATACTTGTCTTTTAGGCAGAACGACAATAACGATTATCCAACAATGTGCTATCTATACCCTGATGGCAACAATAATCCAGGAAATAAAAAAGGGGAATCATGCGCCACGAAGACCGAGTTTAATAAGTTCGTCAGCAATTACATGGAAAATTAATTTTCAAAATCTTGATTTTTTGGCCTATTTCTGCTACATTCTTATTATATATCACCAATCTAAATAAATGAATATTTGGGCGAAAACACTAAATATCATTGCCGCTAATAAATAACGACCTTTTTGGGTTGTTTTTTTAAAAATATGAAAAAAATTTTAATAACATTTGCTTTATTATCACTCTGTTTTTCTTTCACAAAAATTGCAGGCGCGACTAGTGGGGCCTGCTCGTCACACGGTGGGGTTAATTGTGGCGCTGGTCAAACCGCCAGTGGCAATGCTATCTGTAATGATGGGTGGGCGGGTAGTTCTGTACCATTTTATCAAGTTGATGAGTGTATGAATACGCACTGTATGCCCCCTATAGACTACGGTTGTAAAACAGAAAATGACTACGCGATTATGCAGTTAAGCCAAATTCGGAGTGGTAGTCAAGAATTTATGAACCAAATATCAAGCGGTTATCTTATCGCCTGTAGGGATCAAATCAATAAGTATGCAGCGGATTTAGCATCATACAGGACTTGTCTAACAAATTCAATCCATCAATCTGATAATACTCAACAACAAAATAGCCTCACTGCATCGTTAAACACTATTTGTACTGACTCCCTGGGAGTAAATAGTTTTTATGATAGCAATCAAAAGGCGTGTTACTGCAATAAAGGTTACGGGCCAAGCCTTCTAATAACGAAATTACAATGTTCTCTACCTTCAGATTATTGTAAAGAAAGAATGGGGGAAAATTCACACCCAATCGAGGGCGCTTTTAGTAACCCTATCGGCATAAAATATGTTTCCGCAAGTGAATATTGTGCCTGCAACAAGGGCTATATCTTTGTAGACAATAGATGCATAACTTACACCGACAACTGCAAAAATACATACGGTATTAATGTTTCTGGTAGCGAGGACGCCAGCAGCACACCGACAAGCTCTTGCCACTGTAACCAGGGGTATAAATGGAGCAACGATGGAAAAAGTTGTGTTATTGACTTCAATAACTATATATTGAATCAAAAAGTAACGGCCACAACTACCAGCGCTATCTCCGTAAAAGTTAGCTATGCATTTTCTACGAGCAACTTAAACATCAGGGGGAAGGCAAATGCAAGCTCAAAAATAGTTGGCTCTTTTAAAAAGAATACAAAATATCAAATAACTGACTTATCAAATAAAGACTGGGTAAAGATAAAATATACCGGCAATAAGGAGGGCTATGTATTGAAAAGATTAGTTAAGGTTAATTAATTATATGAACAAATTAAAAAAGACCATTATTGGTCTCATTGCTGCTATTCTTATTGCCACGCCCATCTTATTCTTGGCTCCCAAGGGTGTAGATGCGGCGACTAGAGTTAAGAGCTATTTTCGTAAAAGTGGAACATTTGTGGCAACTCACCTCCGCTCAACATCGAATAGAACGAAAATTGATAATTGGAGCACCAAGGGTAATTATAATCCTTATACCGGTAAAAAGGGCTATAAAGTTATAAGATAATTAAAAAGCGGTTTTAAGGCCGCTATTTTAAAAATATGAAAAGGCTTATTCTTTTACCGTTTTTTCTAATAATACTTTCTGGCTGTTCGGCGGATTATAATACTACCCTACAAAGTCCGCAGCCTTTAGCTGCTCAGCAAAGCTTGGCTCAACAGACGCAAACAGCTTCTGTTGTAGCCAAATCACCCGCAGCTTCTACTGACAATGCAGTTATAGTATTGCCAACTGACGAGGGGAATGGAGCAGCGATGTATTCTGACAAATACCCAGTTAGCTACACAATAAAGGGTGATTCAAATATTACTAACCAATTAGCGACATACGGAGTATCATTTGATACATGGATTGCACCTAGGGCCTGGACTGGTTCTGGAGTTATTGGGGCCGACGGGAATTTAAGTGTTGATTTATATCCCGCAAGTACCGGTACAAGTACCAGCGAACATATTTCTTATTATGAGGTTCCCGCTTGTCTTTTTTGTATGTTGGAAGAGGCGGCCCCATATTTTTCCAACGCACTAAGCCAATATAACTCAACATATAACGAAGACTACTCCGAAGATATCGTAATACCCCAAGGACTAGAGGTAACACCTATCTCAAAAAATCTCATAACCTATACACTTCCAGATAGAGATGGGCTCTCAACGCGAGGCGTTGTCTATTACAATCCAGACGACGCTTCTTATGGAGTTGCTTTAAAGGAGGCGAAGTTTGTTTTACCAACGACAGAAGCCGATGTGACTAGCTTCTTGATACAAAATTTCATTACAAAAGAAAACCTTAATTCGTATCAGCAGACAAATAGTACCCCGCCTAGTAGCGGTTTATCAAATAATAATTCTTATACGAATATCGACGGAAATCAAGTCCACTCTCCAGCATATTCTGACACGGTTCCGGCTGGGGCCACCGCCATCTGTAGCGACGGTACATATAGTTTTAGCCAGAGCAGAAGCGGCACATGTTCTCATCATGGCGGAGTGGCTGAATGGTACTAATATTTAAAAATATGATATCTAAAATTAGAAATTATTTAAAAATTAAAGAGAATAGAAAAATGGTGGGTATATGGATAGCTATTTTAATAATAATCGGTGCTATTTATTCATATTACAATTACTATTTACCATATAAACATTTGCAAGAGGGATATGTAGAAGTGTCCGGTTTTGATTGTCCGAGTGACCATCCGATTAAAGCTCATTTAGGAAGCATGATCTATCATGTACCTGGTGACACCTACTATTCCAGAACAAGTGCCGATAATGGAGAATGTTTTGATACCACTGATAATGCGATAAAACAGGGATTTAGAGCCCCTTATAATTGATCATATGAAGAGATGGCCCATAAAATTAGCTATTTTAATTTTATTTCTAACTATTTTCCCCTGGAGTTATGGCTTTTACTATTTTGGTAAATTAGTTATTTGTGCAATCTCCATTTACTACTGTTATAAAAATTACGAAAAGGGTTCAAAAAATCAAAGTAAATATTTTTGGTATTTTTTAGGAATTGCCATTTTATATAATCCGATTATTCCGGTTTATTTATTTTTTAGAACAATTTGGATAATTATAGATATTTTACTAATTATATTTTTATTTAAATATTTAAAAATTCAAAAATAAAATTATGTACTGCAATCAATGTGGCTCCATATTGTCAGAAAATTCCAAATTTTGTCATAAATGTGGTAATAAAATATTC
>Ga0209429_10002246_pt1 | contig 11520 bp, 7 predicted proteins | sample BarGraNGADG00212_3_FD_184493 | JGI IMG/M metagenome (GOLD analysis project Ga0209429, IMG submission 184493) | Arctic peat soil microbial communities from Barrow, Alaska - Barrow Graham LP Ref core NGADG0004-212 (SPAdes) (version 2) | ecosystem: Environmental > Terrestrial > Soil > Wetlands >... | reverse complement strand
ACGCGGGAGGTGATGAGGGGCGGCGTGTGGGCCTCCAAGAAGCAGCTCGTCGAGCAGATCATGTACTACATCAAGTGCTACAACGAGGACGCGGCCCCCTTCTCCTGGAACTACACGGGCAAGCCGTTGACGGTGTGAATATGTATAATGGACTTCAGGCACGTAACACTAGCAAACCGCGGACGTAGGGCGGCGTCCGCGTACCTGAGTGTTGTCGTCGGCGCAGCGGCGGCAGCCCCTGCGAAGTCGCTGCACCGAGGCCGTCTCGTGGTTGGATGGAAGTCGTGCAGACCTGTGCGAGAGACACAATACCTACCTCCGTTCGTCACCCTCATCCGCTACACTGTGGGCCTTGCCGTGTAGTCAACGCGTGGCATCTTGAGGACATGGCGCAAGAGCGGGGGGAGCACGCGCTGCAAAGGGGATGCCCGGACGCATCGCCGATACGATGGCCGGATGGCGGCCACCAACACTGACTCGCCCCCCCCGTTGGGCCGGGTCAAGGGCTACGCAAGGTGACTGCGGGATCGGGATAGTCACTGGCGCCCGCAGACGAGAGAAGGCAGGGAACCAATGGCGCGACGAACGACGACGATGCTCGAGGGTCCGCGGCGGCGACTTACCCAAGCCGAGCTCGATGCGTTTCTTGATAAGGCGGCCGACATTCTGCGCGGGAACGTGGACCACTCCGAGTTCCGTGGATACGTCTTCGCCCTGCTCTTCTTCAAGCGCATCAGCGACGTGTACCTGGAGGAGCTGCGCAACCTGACCGGACGCCTCGGCGACGCGGAACTGGCCAAGGACCCGAAGATGCACAACTTCATCGTCCCTGACGATGTTCTGTGGGACAAGGTCGTCACAAGGCCACGGAACGAGATCGGGACGGCGCTCAACGAGGCCATGATCGCGATCGAGCGAGTCAACCAGCCCAAGTTCGATGGGATCCTGACCAACAAGATCGACTTCAACAAGAGCGACGAGCTCCCCCGGGAGAAGCTGATCAACTTGGTCAACCACTTCCGGGGTCAGACCTTCGACCACGCCCACGTCTCCGACGACGTGTTTGGCAACGCCTATGAGCACCTGATCCGGAGCTTCGCCAGTAAGGCGGGGAAGTCGAGCGGCGAGTTTTCCACTCCGGCAGAGGTCGCGTCCCTTATGGCGGAGATCATCGAGCCCGAAGAGGGACACTCGGTCTGCGACTGGGCCAGTGGGTCTGGGGGCCTGCTCCTGCAGTCGCGGAACTACGTGCGCCGCCACGGTGGCAACCCTGATCGCCTGCTGCTCCATGCGCAGGAGAGCAATGTCGCGACGTACAACATCTCGCGGATCAATATGATCCTACACGGAGTAAAGAGTTGGACCCATCAGCGCGGCGACAGCATCCGCGTCCCGCTTCTGCTCGACGAGCATAACAAACTCCTGAAGTTCGATCGGGTGGTGATGAATCCCCCGTTCTCGCTCGAGGACTGGGGATACGACGAGCTGCTCGGTGGGGATCCCTACCAGCGGTTCCAGTTCGGGATGCCACCTCGGAACAACGGCGACTGCGCGTGGCTCCAGCAGGTGGTGGCATCGCTCAAGGACGATGGCCGAGCAATCGTGGTCATGTCCCAGGGCGTGCTGTTCCGCGGCCAGCCGGAGCAGACCGAGGAGGAAGATGGCCGCCGGCAGAAGGCCGACGCGGAGTACGTGATCCGCCACGGTTTCGTTGAGTCGGATCTAATCGAGTGCGCGATCGTGCTCCCGTCGAAGCTGTTCTACGGCAACAACGTTCCCGCCTGCCTGGTCGTGCTGAACAAGAACAAGCCCGCGGAGCGCGCAGGCCGCATCCTGATGATCTGGGCGTCGCGCCACTACCAGAAGGACAACCCGCAGAATCTCCTCCGGCCGTCGGATCTGATGCGGATCCTGGTTCCGTGGAGGGCGTTCGGCGATCTCGAGCTCGCACGGGCGCTCGTCGCAGAACACGAGGCGGTGCTGATCACTTTGGAGGAGATCGAACGAGACAGGCGTCTGCGAGATATCGACGATGCATATGCCCCGTTGCTCGAGGCGCTCCCCGCCCTGGAAGCTGAGCTCGTTGAGCTCGAGGCGCACCCGTTCGCGACGTGGAAGGGTTCGCCTGAGCACGACCACCCGTTCTTCGGCCAACTCTTGGGCCTCGGTCCGGACAAAGCTGCGTTGCGAACGGCGACGGCGACCGCGAAGAAGGCCTATACCGACCGGATCCGTGATCTGAAGCGGAGCATCAAGGAGCTCACCAAGCTGCAGGCGGAGCGCGACCAGCAAGAGACGGAGGTCGCCCAGGAGTTCGAGCGTGAGATTGCTCACGTCCGTGAGGCCGCGGCGGACCTGCTCCGAATCTGCTCTGACCCGGACGAAGCCGCGCGCTACTTCAGTGTGTCGGAGCGACAGGAGATCGTCGAGAACGAGTTCAACCTAAACCTTCCGCGATACGTGGACATCTTCGACCCTGCAGAACACATTCCGCTTGATACGGCAATGCAGGACTTCCTCCGGTCACGCGCGGCGTCACAAGAAGCCGAGGAAGAGCTGCTGAGCAGGTTGAAGTTGACGAGCGTGGAGGAAGCCGTTGCGCCCGGTCTATAAGGGTCCCCTGCTACCCGGCTGGGCTGAGAGTTCCCTCCGATCCGTAACGGTCCGGCGGCGCGGCTACTCATGGGAGAAGGCGCAAGAGGTCGGCTCACCGGAGCCAGGCGCCGTTCCTGTCGTTCGGATTCCAAACATTCAGGACCGTCTCGATCTCCACGGCCTCCTCTACCTCCGGCGCGTGACCTCCGGCGATAAGGCCGCCTTCGCGATAGAGCGAGACTGGATCCTCTTTGTCGCTTCCAACGGGAACCCCGATCGGATTGGCGACTCGGTACTCCTTGAGGACGACAAGGCGATGCTCTTTGCGTCCTTTCTGCAGGGGATAACGAGCAAGAACCCCACGCGTCTGCTCCCTGCGTTCCTGGCGGGGTGGCTGCGGCTTGACGCGGTGCACCAGACGTTCAGCAAGACGTCGCAGAAGACGACTGGCCTCGCCAACTTCTCATGGGGTGCTGTAAAGAACCTGCCCGTGCGGTATCCAGTGGACCTCAGAAAGCAGAGCGCAATCCTGGATGTGCTCCGTGACTTCGATGCACTTGCCCATGACACGCGCGAGCTCGAGAATGCCCGGCGCCTCAAAACAGGCCTCCTCGAGGAACTCTTCACTCACGGTGTTCCAGATTGTGACGGCAGATTGCATCACAGCAAATGGCTGACCTGTCCGGAGAGATGGACGCGCCTGCGTCTCGGACGCTTTGCTCAGATCGAGGCGGGGTTCACAATGGGCCGGGATCTCCGCGGAGCCAACACTGTCTCATTGCCATACGTGACGGTGGTGAACGTGCAGAATGGTCGCCTGGACCTAAGCTCAGTCTCAAGCACATTGTTGAAGGAGAGCGAGGTCGATGACGCGCTCCTGAGAGCGGGGGATGTTCTGATCACGGAGGGTGGGGACCGCGACAAGCTTGGGCGAGGCGCCATTTGGAGTGAGGACATTGCGCCATGTGCATACCAAAACCATATCTTTCGCGTCCGGCTCGACACGTCGCAGTATCGATCGAAGCTCTTCCACTACTTGCTTCAAACCCGGGGTGCGAAGCGATACTTCGGTTCGCATGCGAAGCAGACCAGCAACCTGTGCACGATCAACTCGCGCGACGTGGCGCGTCTTAAGGTAGGCGTTCCCGACCTCGACGAGCAGGACGAGATCGTTCGAGATCTCGAGGCTGTGGATCGGATCATGGCAAGACTCGAGGACAGACAAATGAGTCTGAACCGGCTCCGGAAGTCGTTGCTGGAGGCCTTGGTGAGCGGCGACACCCGTGTCGAGACATTGCTGCGCGCATGAGTTTCACGGAGTACAAGACCGTCGAGAAGGAGATTCTCAACACCCTGGAGTCGCCGGAGCTCGGCTGGCGGTACATCCACGGCGATCAAGTCACCGCCGAGTACCGCGGGGGCGACGAGCAGGAGATGCTGCTCATCCCCGTCTTACGGGAGCGTCTGAAGGCGCTCAATCCTGGTGCCCTGGTCGATGATGACCGGACAAACATGGTGATCACCCGCCTGCGAGCCCTCCGCGACAACCAGGAGTGGATCTCGTGGCTGCGCGGCGAGCAGACGATGAAGTTCGGCCCGGAGGAGAACGCACAGACGATCAGGCTGATCGACTTCGATGACCCTGACCGAAATGACTTCCTCGCCACCAACCAGGTCTGGATCCAGGGCATCGAGCGCCGGCGCCCGGACATCCTGCTCTACATCAACGGCATTCCGATCGTGGATATCGAGGCGAAGACCTCCGCGAGGGGCCATGTGGACTGGGCCGAGGGTGCCAAGCAGTGTGATCGGTACGATCGCGAGGTCGCCCAGCTCTACGCCTCCAATTGCTTCTGTGTGGGCGTGAACGAGCTGCGGATGAAGTACGGGGTCCCCGGAGCGCTCCTGCAATACTGGCAGCAGTGGCGCGATCCGTCGCCGCACACGGAGATTCTGTCGTTCGATGAGATGAAGTGCACCCTGTACGGGCTCTTCGATCGCGGCAACCTGCTGGACATCATCGCGAACTTCGTCATCTTCGATATCGAAGACGGCAAACGCATCAAGAAGATCGCCCGGTACCACCAGTTCCGAGCCGCCAACAAGATCGTGGATCGAGCAATGGGCGTTGACCAGCCGACCGGCGAACGCCGGGGGATCGTGTGGCACACCCAGGGCAGCGGCAAATCACTGACCATGATCTTCGCCGCTCGCAAGCTCTGGAACCATCCGAAGCTCGAGCAGCCGACCCTGGTCATCGTGGTGGACCGCGAGCAGCTCGAGGAGCAGATGGCCCTCGAGCTCTACGGCACCAACACCGAGAATGTGGCGGTCGCCGGCACCAAACGAGAGCTGCGCGATCTCCTCGCGCGAGATTACCGCGGGGTGATTCTCACTCTGGTGCACAAGTTCGATGACATCGAGCCTGAGATGACGGCTCGCGCCAACGTCATCGTGCTCGTCGATGAGGCTCACCGTACCCAATACGGCGACTTGGGCGTCTTCATGCGGACTGCGATGCCAAACGCCTCCATGTTCGGGTTCACCGGAACTCCGATCGAACTCGCTGACCGTCACACGCCGAGGGCCTTCGGCAGGGAGGTTAGGCAGGACCAGTTCGAGCGATACATGGATCGGTACAGCATCGAGGACTCGATCCGTGATGGTGCCACCAAGCCCATCCACTATGAGGTCCGGCTCGCCGACTGGACGGTCGAGCATGCAGACCTGGATGCGAAGTTCGAGGAGCTGTTCGCGGATCGGAGCGAGGAGGAGCGACGCCTGCTCATGCGCGAGGCCAAGCTCGAGGCGATCCTCAAGCATCCTCGGCGCATCGCCCAGGTGGGGGAGGACATCATCAGCCACTTCGTCGAGCATGTCCGGCCCAACCGCTTCAAGGCGATGGTGGTGTGCCGAGACAAGGAGACGTGCGTGCTGTACAAGGCCGCTCTGGATCCCGCCCTCAAGGAGCGGCTCGGCGGCGAGGACGTCGAGGATCTCACCCGCGTCGTGGTCTCGGAGGACCTCGCCCACGACTCGGAGGCGGTCAAACTGCACTACCTCGGTGGTAATCGCCAGTCAGCGATCGAGGACTTCAAGCAGCCGGCGCCGCTTGCTCCCGAGGACCGGGCGCGGCCCGAGCATCGCTTCCGTCGGACCGAGATCCTCATCGTCTGCGACATGCTGCTGACCGGCTTCGACGCGCCGATCCTGCAGGCTATGTACTTGGACAAGGGGATGCGCGACCACACCCTGCTGCAGGCGATCGCCCGCGTCAATCGTCCCTACAAGGACATCAAGGATAGCGGCCTCATCCTTGATTACTTTGGCGTGTTCGAGGACCTCAACCAGGCGCTGAACTTCGACAAGAGCGAGCTCGGCGACGTAGCGTATCCCTTCTCGGTGCTCCGGGAGCGGTTCCGCGAGTACATCACGACCTTGCTCGACATCTTCGAGGGCATCACGCGAGACGGGAAGCACGCGACCCTCATGCAAGCGCTCCTTTTGTTGAACGACGATGATGCGCGCCGCGAACAGTTCGAGGAGCTGTTCCGGCACGTGCGAATCCTGTTCGAGATGCTCCAGCCGGACGAGTCGCTGCGTGACTTCCTGGCGGACTACACGTGGCTGGTGAAGTTCTACATGCTGTACCAAAAGAAGTTCTATCCGAGGGAGCGCTTCGAGATCACGCCCGAGGATGGCGCAAAAACTCGAGCGTTGATCCGTAAGCACGTCGACGTCAAGGAGCTCGAGACTGACTTCCCGAGCTACGTCCTAGACGAACACTACTTGACCAAGGTTGAGCCGCTCGAGCCGGATGCCAAGGCCCTCGACATCGAGGCGATGCTCGACGCCGAGATCCGGGTTCGCTTGGACGAGGACGAGGATGTCCGACCCCTCAGCGAGCGGCTCGATCGCATCATTGAGCAGAAGCGCGCCGGCACGCTGGCCGGGATCGCGCTCCTGAAGGAGCTGGAAGAGCTGACGTCGCAGGTCGTGGAGGTGGTTCAGGAGGCCCAGCGACCAGTCGTTGAGTCGATCGCTCAGGAGGTGGCCAAGCGTATCGCGGGGATCTCCCAGGAGGACGCCCGATCAGTGGCCGAGGCGATCGTGGCGCGTGCTGGCGAGCTGTGCTTCCCGAACTGGTGGGGCCAGGGGCACATGGACATTGAGCTGTATCGCGAACTCACCATCCTGCTCGCTACGAACTGGAAGGACCTCAACCTTCACGGCCAGGGAAAGGACTTCGTCGATCGCTCCATCCGTTTGCTCAAGAAGGTCCGCTTCATCGGAGAGGCCGAGTCATGATGCCCGTTGCCTACAAGGTACGGGTGAGCCCCCGGGCCAAGTACCCACGCCTCAAGATGTCCGCGCGGGAGGGACTGGTGGTGGTGATCCCCGAGGGCTTCGATGAGTCTCGCATCCCTTCCGTGGTGGAAGGAAAGCGGGAGTGGATCCGTCGCAGCGAGGAGCGCCTTCGCGACCAGGTGAAGTTCCTGGCTCCCCAACCGACGGGCGTGCGGCCGGAGCGGATCTGGCTGCCGGCGATCGGACAGGAGTGGTCGGTCGTTTATCGGCCGACGGACGGAAATGGCGTCACCGCCGTCGAGCGGCGGGGGCAGCAGCTGCTGGTCTACGGCGATCTCGATGAGGCGGGGCCGATTGTGGAAGCGTTGGGGCGATGGCTCGCGCGGAAGACCCGGGAGCACCTGGTTCCGTGGCTTATCGCGTTGGGCCGTGATAAGGGCCTCGATGTCGCCGGTGTTGCGATCCGCGCGCAGCGCACCCGGTGGGCAAGTTGCTCCGCAAGAGGGACGATCAGCCTCAACCTGCGGCTGCTTTTCCTCCCCCAGGAGCTGGTGCGCTACGCACTACTTCACGAGCTGGCGCACATCCAGGAGATGAACCACAGCCGGCGCTACTGGATGCTTCTGGAGTCGTTCGAACGAAACTACCGAGCCCTGGACACTGAGCTGCGCGCCGGATGGCGCCTTGTCCCGGACTGGATACGTCCGTCTGTGTGACACATCCGTCGGCGCTGATGCGTCAACTTTTCGCGACCATCTCCGGCCTTTCTCCCGGGAGACCAGATGCACGCTCCTGGGATGGGTCCGCGAAGGTGCCCGTCCCCGCGATAGGCGCCGGGACCCGGAGGCCATTGCTGGCCGGGAGGCGTCGCCGAGACGGGTATGGCTGCGCCGTTCAGCCTAGGTGTGGTCCGGTTGGTCGCCGCCGAGGCATGCCGAGGGAAGTCAGGCGCCGGTATTCAGTCGGCGCGACCTGCAGAAGGCCTGCAGGGGCCCAATCTTGGTCGGCCCTTATGTCTGCGTAACGTGTGGCATGTCCGAGCACGCGACTTTCAGCCGCCATCGACGCTGTTAGGAGCTTCGTGCGACTTCGCGAAGGAGGTCTTTCGCGTCGGCCTCGCCCGTCACAAGTTCGGTGTCTGCGAGTCGGAGCAACCGCTCGAGCTGGATTGCTAGCCGGTCAGCCTCATCGGGCTCTTGAAGATGAGCATGGCCCGACGCCTGGAAGGCGCCTGGTTCGATATTCTGCGCGTCGAGTACCCACAGCCGAGCCGGGAATTGTATGTCGATGACGACGAGCCGGGAGCCGTCAGCATCTCCGCCTAGCTGCATCCCCTGGACGTCGCGGATCCCTAGGGCGACCTTTCCGTCGTCCGTGTACTTGATCTCGCAGGCGCAGCGTTGCGAGGCGAGGACGCACCAGCAGTCCGGAATGCCTGCTCCGGGATTGCGACGCAGACCAAGGTCGATGACCTGCATCGCCAGCTCCACGGCCTCCTGGACCACCCTGCCGAAGGCGCCCCGCCCGGCATCGCCCATCTCGTCGATGAGATTCTCCTGGACTCTGGACAGAAGCTCGCCAGCGAAGGCGGACAACGGTCTTCCTGTGGATGTGACTGTCATCATGGGTTCCCCTCGGTCCGGGTCCCACCGGCTGCTGTCCAATCGCGCAGACGGATGACGCGGACCTGGCTTGCACCGGCGCCCTCCGTGGCGGCATCGGCGAACGTCTCCTCCGTCGTCGTGAGAAAGAGCCTGGGCACATTGATCCTGGCCACCGCATGCCCCATCCGGGTGGTCATGTCCGGGTCCAGACTCTGCGTCGGCTCGTCCAAGGCAAGCAGGCCGAGGCTCGTCCGTGACCTCTCGTCGTCGCTCAGAGCGCATAGGGCGGCGACCGCAAGCACCGTCTGGTAGCCGCCAGAGAGCATAGGGCCGGCACCCGTTTCCCAGCCGTCGTCGCTGGTCGCGCAGATGGAGTAGGAGTTCCTGCTGCCTCCCCGATCGCGTCGGGTCGTGACGTCGATCCGCGCGCCCCGCAGGCTATCGTGGCTGCTCAGCCTCTCGTACCAACTGCTTAGCCGGGGTGCGACGTCTGCGATCCTCGCCTGCGCCTCAGCCTGAGACACGCCATCGGCGACCTGGATGACGGCCAGAAGCGTCTCCACGCCCGAGTCGACAGCGTCAAGAGCTGCTGACGCCGTGGCGAGTTCGACGTTGCCGACTGCAGAATCAAGCTCGTCGAGCTGCGCCTCGGCTTCGAGGAAGCGGATGGTCCGCTCCAGTGACAGAACCTTCTCTCGCGCAGCCTGTGCGGCTTCGCGCGTCTGGGCTATCTCGCCCTGCGTCTGCTGAAGTGCCGATCGGGTCGCGACTGCCAGTCGGCCGAGCAGGTCGTTGAGGGCCGGCGTCGGCAACGATGACCCATCAGGTGCGATCGACGCGCCCAGAAGCAGGACCTCTTTGACCAGGGTAGCGACGGGGGCTTCCACCACGTCCGGCTGAGCGGGAAGCTGCCCTGCGTGGCCGCGCAGACGATGGATGATGTCTGTGGCGAGTGCCTGCTCTCTCTTGGCGAGCGTCCCGACTTGCTCCCGCTTCTGTGAGACGGCGTCCAGGTTCGCTGAAAGCTCTCTGATCTGCTTCCTCGCGCCCTCGACTCGCTCTTGGACGGCAGACGCTTCGCCGTCGGCGCCCGCGAGACTCGCGAGCACGACATCGATCAGCCCGGCGAGCTCGCTCTCGATCATGGGCCGCTCGCACACTGGGCACTCGATCTCTTCCTCGGGGCTCACGGGCTGGGCAGCGATCCACTCGCGCGCGGATGACAACACTGCGATGCGCGAGTTCATGGCATTCAGGCTCGCTTCCAGTTGCGCCAGCTTGTCCTTCGACGCCCCGAGCTCCATGTCGAGATGTTCCTCAGTGCCGGTGCTCTCGACCAAGCTTCCGAACTCCGTCTCCTCGTCGAGCCGATCGGACACGGCCTTCTGCCAACGGTCGCGGTGAGCTGTGGCCGTCTGTGCAACTTCAAGAAGCCTGGTCTCGCGCTCGCCAGGGCCCGTACCGCTCCATCTCGCGTCCGCGGTGGTGCGGAGCGAGGCGAAGGTCTCGCGCAGTGTTGCCAGATCGCCGCCCCGCGTCTCGACGGCGACTTCGAGCTCACTGCCGAGTGCCTCGGCGCTCGCGGCCGCTGCGGCCGGCGTCAGCATCTCGGCGGTCGCCTCCCCATCGAGGGCGGCGGACCGTGCCGCAGTCCGTTCATCGAAGCGGCGAGTGATCTCCGACCTTAGACCGGACCTGAACCCGTCAAGCTTGGCCCGCAGACCTCTGCGCTCGCTCTCAAGATCGAAGCGCGCCTTGCTCAGGCCCAGGGTCAGGTTGTTGAGCAGTTCGACGCCGAAGAGACGATCGAGAGCCGCATCGCGCTTGGTCTTGTCGCCGCTGATCAGCGCCTGCAGTGCGCCTTGCCCCGGGGCGACGGCGCGGCGAAACAGCTCACCTGTCACGCCGAACAGTTCGTTTGGATCAGGGACGACGGGCTCGCCGTCCAGATTGCAGACGACGGCGTCGTCGCCTGGGCGCGGCTTCGTGTGTCGGCGGGTGCGGCGCCATTCCAGGGCATGGCCGTCCGCCGCGAACTCGAGGTGGACAGCTGCTTCAGGCGAGCCGCGATGGATGTACATGCGGTGAGCGTCGAGGTTCGGCGTCCTGAGCTCCTCGCCAGCAGCACCAACAGCAGTGATGCCGAAGAGAGCCCATTCGACGGCTTCGAGGATGGTGGACTTCCCGCTGCCGTTCGGGCCTATCAGAATGGTGACGGGGCGATCCAGCTGGACCGTGAGCCCATCGTCTCCGACGCCGAGAAAGCCGTGGATCTCGATGGAGCAGAGTGACCAGGTCTGCTGGCCGACGACGCTCACGCTCGGCCTCGCAGGGTCTGCTCTGCTTGCGCGAGAGCCGCTTCCGCCTGCTCAAGTGAAGAGGCCAGGGCCTCCCTCACCGTCTCGGCGACGGCTTCCGCCGACGTGTCGCCTTGGTCCAGGACATCGCACACCCTTGCGACGAGCTGTTCGGCGTCAGCGCGACGCGTATCGTCGCCTAGGGTCTCGCGCAGTCGGCAGTTCATCTGTTCGCGAATCTCGTCCACCGGATCCTCTCGCTAGGCTGTCTGCGGCTGGTTCTCTGGCCTCCGACGGGCATCGTCAGGGCGCGATCACTCAGCTCCTCGAGGAGGAACTGAAGCCACTCGGGAGAGTTGGGAATGGTCTCGCACGGGACTCCGTCGGGCAGATCGACGAGCCAGACCAGTTCGAGCGCTTCGATGACGAAAACCCGCAAAGTGACCTCCACAGTATGCTCTGCCTCTCGGCCTTCACCATGGATAAGGCGCCGTCGCCCTTCTCGTGTAAAGACTCCCGCTCCCAAGCGCCATACCGAGACAGGTCTTACCCCAAATCCACCGATCACCCCCTCCAAGCCGACCTGACCTGCCCCGGAAGGCTTCGATCGACCTCCTGGGCGACTGAAGACCACTTCCGCTGGCCGGAAGCGCTCTCGTGAGGGTCGCCGCGGGCCGCCGGCAGCGCTTTGGGGCTGCCGCTGGCCAGCCGCGGGC
>Ga0209429_10002245_pt1 | contig 11522 bp, 12 predicted proteins | sample BarGraNGADG00212_3_FD_184493 | JGI IMG/M metagenome (GOLD analysis project Ga0209429, IMG submission 184493) | Arctic peat soil microbial communities from Barrow, Alaska - Barrow Graham LP Ref core NGADG0004-212 (SPAdes) (version 2) | ecosystem: Environmental > Terrestrial > Soil > Wetlands >... | reverse complement strand
CCCGCCGATCAATTCCTTCTCTGTCTCCTGGACTACAGAATAATCCGATATATGAAAATGTTCAGAAAATTTCTGTGCAATTGCATCCACCTTTTCAGGTGTCATATCTGACGCAGAAACGATTCGGATTATACGAAACGTCTTACTATCACTCAATCTTTTTCACCTCTGCCTTTAATGTCTCATCCATGATGCGGTCACTCATTTCCTTCTGGTGGGTTTCATCTATAATTGAGCCGACTACTTTTGAAGCTATGGCAATTGCAAGATCAGCTACTTCATCCCGCATCTGATCAAGCATGGCATTATGCATGCGCTTGGAGTCCTCGGACGCACGGTCAACAATCGTATTAGCCTCGGCGTGTGCCGCGTTAATAATTGTCAGACTTTGCTTTTCTGCCTGTACCCGCGCATCAGTCATGATCGTTGAGGCATCGTTCTTGGATTCTTCAATTCTCTTTGTCGCCTCTTCCAGAAGTGCCTGTGCAGAAGCTGTCTTATTCGCTGCATCTTCGAGTTCATTCATAACGGACTCACGTCGCTTATTCAACAGATTGATAATGGGTTTGAATACAAAATGCTTCAGTACAACATAGGCGATAATCAAGTTGATGATTGTCCATACACCGGTAACAGCATAGCCTGCAAACTGATCCGGTGTAAGAAAACCGGATACCTGCTGAACTGCTGTTGCTGCCGGAGTCGGCGTTGCAGTATCAGTCAGTCTTAACACCCACTGCCCTGCTCCCAGAAAAGCGGGAATCACAAGAAAAGTATTGGCAAAAATCATGATCTATCACCTCACAGAATCCAATAATATATATTTAGAATTTCAGTCATATTTTAAGGTACTGTCAGTTGCTGTTAAAATGTAAAGATAAGAAGCAGACTTACTACCAGTGCATAAATAGCGATTGACTCCATGAAAACAATGGAAGTAAGGAGCATCGTATTCAGTTTGCCGTAAATTTCAGGCTGGCGTGCAGCGGACTCGAGAGCCTTACCTGCTGCAATACCAATACCGATTGCTGCTCCGCAGGCACCAAGACCGATAGCAAGACCTGCACCAACACCTGCCAGGCCTTTTGTACTGATTGTTGATGAAGCAGCAGCTGCTGTTCCGCTTAATGTAAGTGCAAGTGAAATGAATGATGTCATACTTTCTTCCTCCTAATATGTAGAACACGCTGTACATGTGATACGGATAATCCGGAAATAATCAAACTCTTTGACAGTTATGCAGCTAATTTCTTTTTATCTCGTTCATGCTTCTTTTCCGTTGCAAGCTCAGCACTTTCAATGATTTCCCCGATATAAGTTATCGTAAGATATGTGAAAATTGCAGCCTGCAGAATGCCGTCCAATATATCAAACCAGAGACCAAGAATCCCCGGAACAGCAACCGGAATAATGATGTATATAAATTCCATAAGAATAAACGCACCGAAAATATTACCGAACAACCGCAGGGCGAGCGACATCGGCTTAATCAGGTAATCCAAAATCTTAAAAGGAAGCATGGCGGGCATCGGCTCCAGAAGGGATGACCAAAATCCTTTGATTCCAACAAACCGAATGCCTGTAAAAATTACATAACAGATAGTAAAGAGCGCCAGGGCAATAGGGAAAGCCGGATTCTTGGCCGGAGGAGCAATTTTGAATGCCGATGCAAGATTACATGCAATCAGGAAAAAGCAGATGGAGCCGACAAACGGAGCTACGCTTTCCGATTGTTTCTGATTCATACCGTTACTTTTACAGAGGGTAAGAAACAGATCGACGACTGTTTCAGATACCAGCTGGCGGCCTGCCGGAACACGTTCCCTTCTTGCGGCAATCCAGATCCAAAGACCGCAAAAAATAGCAACCGCAATCCAGGTAACAACCACGGCATCTGTCAGGAGAATATGAACACTGCCGACGTTCAAGTATTGTTTCTGCTGAAGAATAGCCGAACTAATATCTTCACCGATATTACCAATCTTTAGTGATTCAATAAATTGATCCTTGAAAGAGATCAGAAATTGAATAAACCAGTTCGAACTTGCAAGAAAGACTGCAGTTCCCATATCGTCTCACTTTCCTCATCAAACAGATGAAGCCCGGACAAAATCCGGACCTCATCATCACGTCGTCTTTACAGACATTTTACGCCTTTTCATATACGTCTGCAAATGACTGTGCATAGATCATATGCACAAACATCTGCATTCATATAAGTAATCCTATTTATTTAGTACCGAAAAGTCTGTCTCCGGCATCACCGAGACCCGGAACGATATAGGCGTGTTCATTTAACTTGGGATCCTTGGCTGCACAGAAAATTGGTACATCGGGATGATCGTGAGACAATCTGGCGATGCCCTCGGGTGCTGCAATCAGGCACATGAATTTGATCTGTGTAATTCCTCTGTCCTTAAGGAATGTAATTGCCGCGGAAGCAGAGCCGCCGGTGGCAAGCATCGGATCCAGAAGAACAATTTCCCTTTCAGTGGAGTCATCTGGGAGCTTACAGTAATACTCGACAGGCTCAAGTGTCTTCGGATCGCGGTAGAGTCCTATATGCCCGACTTTAGCCATCGGCAGCAGATTCAGCATACCATCCACCATTCCTAATCCTGCGCGAAGAATAGGAACAATTGCAAGCTTTTTGCCGGCAAGTACTTTTGTCTTTGCGATGGCAATAGGTGTCTCTATTTCCACTTCCTTCAAGGGAAGATCCCTCGTAACTTCATAAGCCATCAGCATGGCAATCTCGCCGACAAGTTCGCGAAATTCCTTTGTTGTTGTACGCTTATCGCGAAGCAGAGAAATTTTGTGCTGAATCAAAGGGTGATCAAAAACAAAGACATTCGATTCCATGGTGCAATCCTCCTGCAAATTATGTTCATTGTATTGTTTTTCATTTCCGGTCTATTAAAAAGCCCCATAATTACGGGGCTTTAAAATACAGTTCTTCCTGTGAAAGGATCTCATCAACACGTACCTGATGGCGTCCTCCGGATTCAAAAGGCTCTGCTAAGAAGCTGTCTACAATGGACAGGGCCAGTCCGAATCCGACAACACGCGCTCCCAAGGCTAACATGTTGGCGTCATTATGCTGACGGGACATCCGTGCCATATATTCATCCGTACAAAGAGCACAGCGGATTCCGCGGTGCTTGTTGCATACCATTGAAATACCGAGTCCTGTTCCGCAGATAACAATTCCTTTCCCGGCTTTACCGGATGCAACATCCTGTGCGGCTCCCTGTCCGGCAGCCACATAACTTGCTGCTTTATCGCTGCTGACAGCGCCGTATTCAAGGAAAGTATGCCCTTGCGCAGATAGATGTTCCATAATCTTTTTGCGAAGTTCATATCCTGCATGATCAGAAGAAATAGCTATTAACAAAACGTGTCGCCTCCCTTAGTTTCTTCGCGTATGATATCATTTCCCGTCCTGGAGCGGAATAGGTTTGTGAGTAAAATGCTGCTTGCCGGATGCATAATCCTCTACAATCTGTCCGTTTCCAAAAACTTTGTATTTATATGTAACAAGTCCTTCCAGGCCAACCGGACCCCGTGCATGGATTTTGGAGGTACTTATCCCAACCTCTGCTCCAAAACCGTATTTATATCCGTCGGAAAATCTTGTTGAGCAGTTCCACATCACACTTCCGGAATCAACAGCCTGCATAAAACGCATGGCGGTCTCCTCATCTTCCGTGATAATTGCATCTGTGTGCCGGGAACCATATTGATTGATATGAGAAATAGCTTCATTCTCATCCGCAACAATGCGGACGGACATCTCATAATCCAGATATTCGTGATGCCACTCCTGTACTTTATCCATAGGCCATATCGCAGCTGCCTGATTATCTCCATGAAGGATGACATGTTTCTCCTCCAGGGCACGTGCAATGCGGGGCAGCAGTTCCACGGCCACTGACTGGTCAATAAGGAGTGTCTCTGCAGCATTGCAAACAGCAACATACTGCGTCTTACTGTCAACCACAAGACGGACAGCCATGTCAGGATCTGCTTTCGCGTTAACATACACGTGACAAACACCATCCGCATGGCCCAGTACAGGAATAGATGAGTGCTGCATGATGTACTGTACAAAAGCATTTGATCCGCGAGGAATAATTAGATCGATATATTTATCAAGCGCAAGCATCTCTTCGACATCGCTTCTTGATTCCATAAGGCCAATCCAGCCATCGGGTATCCCTGCTCCAATCGAGGATGCCTTAATAACATCGGCAAGAATACGATTTGTGTGCGCTGCTTCAGAGCCGCCTTTCAGAAGAACTGAGTTTCCAGCTTTGAGACACAGTGCTGCAATTTGAACGAGTGCATCCGGACGTGACTCGAATATGATCCCCATGACTCCGATCGGGCATGAAACACGATACAGGGAAAGACCTTCATCCATCTGCGTACCCAGAAGCTGTCTGCCGACGGGATCCGGCAAGGAGATCAGACTGTTGATGCCTTCTACGACGCCCATAATTTTGGCTTCATCAAAAAGGAGACGCTTACACAGGGGAGCTGCAAGCCCTGAACTCTGCGCTTCAGCAAGATCTATCTTGTTTGCAGCAATAATTGCAGGTTGGTTTTCTAAAAGAGCCTGAGCGATAGCTCTGAGGCCTGTATCCTTCTCTGCGGAAGATAAACCGGCCATTGTATAAGACGCACTTCTCGCGGCTTGAGCATTTTCAAACACTCCAGACATTTATACACCCCGTTTCATCCTTCATTTTTATCATTATACCAGACGAGTTTCTGTCATGCAGTAGTATTCTCCTGAATCCGAAACAAATCCGGACGAGTTTTCCACCTCTTTACCCTGTGGATAGTGGGGATAAGTCTGTGCATAACTACAGGACAACGCTTTTCGGGACTTAGCCGCGTGAAAGGCTTGCAAACAGGCGATGCACAATTCATGTAATATTTTTGTAAAAAACGCTTTACTTTTTTGTTAATCCCAATCACCCTTGAAATCACTGGATTTCGGGGTACTTCATGAATGAATGTTCCTTTGCGTGTCCATCACTCAAGGACACCATTTATTTGCAATAGGCTCCAATGATGATTATTTACTTTTCATTTCTACCAAGCTTGTAATAGTGATACATCTGGCATTTAATATTTCCGTTATATAGCTTACGCCTTTTATCAGCAGGCCGTCCTACTGCACGTTCAAATGTATCATCCGGTGAAATCACAGACAGTCGTATGCCCTTCCTGCAGTTTCCTTCCTCATCAAGATAGGTTGCTGCAATCCCCCTGTATATCTCCTCTGCTTCGTCCTGGTTAAGAAGCCGTTCACCGTACGGAGGGTTGCACAGGATCAGCTGCCGGGCAAGACCCGTCCAGTCCCTGAGCGCTGCAGGCGTCTGGTCAAAGGCATTCTTCTGGCGGAACTGTACAACTCTGTCAACTCCCGCAGAACGAGCATTACGCATCGAAGTATCAACCGCTGCACTGTCGAGATCCGACCCGAAAAAGAACAGATCGTCAGGAATGTCCTGATCCTGCATTTGCTGAGCCTCTTCCCTGGCCTTCAAAAAAGCTGCTTTGCCGATTATCGGCCAGTTTTCTGCTGCAAAAGGACGATTCAATCCGGGTGCAATGGAAAATGCTGCTAAAGCAGCTTCAATTACAATGGTGCCGGACCCGCAGAACGGGTCTACAAGGGCTTCTTCGCCAAAAGGTCTGTACCGGGAAAGTCGCACCAGTCCTGCTGCAAGTGTCTCTTTAATAGGTGCAATATTCGAAAGCGGGCGGTATCCCCGCTTATGAAGACCCTCTCCCGAAGTATCGATCATGACACTGACTTGATCAGCTACGATGCCAAACTGGATCTTCAGGAGGCCTTTCCGCTCATCTTCAACAAGTGTATCCGATGCAGAAAGATTCCGCGCAGACAGGAGGCGCTTAACAACAGCCTTCTTACAGATTGACTGACAGGCTGATATACCAAAAAGTTCAGATTTACGCGAATATCCATTTATGTGAAAAGCATAATCTTTCGGAATAAATTCGTCCCAACTGATACAGGAAATCCCATCAAACAATTCATCAAAAGACCTTGCCGGAAAGTTGGCAAGTTCTACAAAAACGCGCTCACCGGTTCTCACCCACAGGTTCACTCTGGCTACGGCATCTGCAAGCTGTTCCCCGGATACTTCAAGGGAGATAAGACCGTCCGATACCGTAATATTCGCTTTCTCATAACCTATTGAAATAAGATCTTCGCTGACAAGGGATTCCAAACCGAATAATGCGGTAATGATAATTTTCATAATGTTCTCCTAATGTTCTCCTAATGTTCTCTTTTTTACTGGCAGCACGAGAGTTGTGAACTTGTTGTGTACAGGATATGTACTGATGGTATATTCTCCGACGTCTTGTCCACCCTACGAGGTATACTGTCTGCGTACTAACATATGTGTCGCACTCGGAAAATCTTCTGATCAATATGTATAGGTCCTCCCGGATGCCAAAAATTAATCACGATTTATTTACAATTTCATCACATAATAATATCCTGTGCATTGTATACTCGAAAATAACAATATAAATTCAGCATCGTGTTGAGAGGAGGATTTTTATGATCAGTGGATTTATTGCCCGGTTCGAAGATGATATGGCCATTATCGAACAGTGTAACCGTACCACGGTGAAAGTCAGCCGAAGCAGACTCCCTGCTTTTTCCAGAATAGGTGATTTCATCGTCGAGGATTCCGTAACGCAGAGCTTTCATGTCGATTTTGCCATTACTGAAAAAAGAAGACTGGAAATACTCCGAATGGCGGATATGCTTTTTGAATGATGTCTGGATTCCGCTTGATGAATGCTGCCATGTATTCATTGAATACAGCATCGATTCACCCTTTTCGAATTCATCACCGTCAATAACAATGATACCTTTGATACCCATTGTTTTCAAGCACGCAATCAGTCAGACCCCTGCCATCTTGACAAGTCGAGACAGCAGGGGTCTTATCATGTTCTGACTTAGGTCTTGGTTCCTCAGCTTATCTCTTCTTGCTTTTTACAGGAAGCTGATACTTATCCGGATCAATCTTTCCCCTGCGATTGGGATCAGGGGCAGCCGTTGTTCTGGAAGGTCTTCCGGTTGACTGAGCTGGTCTTTCTGTTGTATGGGAGGGTCTTTCTGTTGTATGGGAAGGTCTTTCTGTTGTATGGGAAGGTTTTCCGTTTGTCTGATATGGTCTGCCTATGAATGGAACGGGTTTGGATGACGATTGAGCCGGCTTTTGAGACGCCGTGTTAGCCGGTTTGTTTACAGAAACAGCGGGCTTTCCCGGTGACCGGGCAGGTCTGCCCGTCGATCGGGAAGTCCTGCCGGAAGGCTGGGACGGCTTGTCTGTTAACTCAGAAGGCATTGCGATCAGAGGGAATGGATTATCTTCCACCACAGGGATTGATTTGGATATCAGCTTCTGAATATCACGAAGCAAGCCTTTCTCTTCCTGATCACAGAAAGAAATAGCCATTCCGCCAAGACCGGCACGTCCTGTTCTTCCAATTCTGTGCACATATGTCTCCGGAACTTCAGGAAGGTCGAAGATGATGACATGGGACAATTCTTCCACATCAATTCCTCTTGCTGCAATATCCGTTGCAACAAGAATCCTCGTTTTTCTTGATTTAAAGTTGCTCAGTGCCAGTTGCCTTGCGTTCTGTGATTTATTGCCGTGAATGGCCTGAGCAAAAAACCCAGATTTTTCAAGAGATTTGACAATTTTATCTGCTCCATGCTTGGTTCTAGAAAATACCAATGCAGAATCAATTGTCTGGGTCTGTAAAATATGGATCAGCAGATTTATTTTATTAACCTTGTTAACAAAATAAATTTCTTGTTCTATCGTATCAACAGTAGATGACACAGGAGTGATTTCAATTTTGACCGGATCTTTTAATATGGAACCTGAAAGCTTGCCGATCTCAGCAGGCATGGTAGCTGAAAAGAACATGGTCTGTCTTTCTTTGGGGAGATAGGCAATGATTCTTCTTACATCATGGATCATACCCATATCAAGCATCCTGTCGGCCTCATCGAGGACAAAGTACTTGATACTGTTTAGCCTGATGAATTTCTGATTAATCAGGTCAAGAAGTCTTCCCGGCGTTGCAACCAGTATATCCACTCCGCTTGTCAGTTCTTTGGTCTGGGGATTCTGGGATACACCGCCAAAAATTACCATTGATTTAAGACCCAGATGTTTACCGTAGGCCACAAAACTATCATTAATCTGAATGGCGAGCTCTCTTGTGGGTGCCAGAATTAATGCCTTGATGATTCTATTCCCCGATGAACTTCTCTGTTCAAAGGAGAGTCCCTGTAATATGGGAATCGCAAATGCTGCCGTCTTGCCTGTACCCGTCTGTGCGCAGCCAAGCAAATCCCTGCCTTCGAGCAGCGGGCCAATCGCCTCTGTCTGAATAGGTGTCGGTTCAGTGTATCCGGCCTCCTCTAAGGCCCTTAGAATGGGTTTGGAAATAGATAGATTTTCAAATAACAAATTTTACTCCTTTGAGCATGATACGTATCATATCACTGCATGTGCTTATGGTTTTCAGATATATTGTTCGTAATGTCAATTCAATGCCAACTCAAAAATAGGACCGCATGCTATGCGCTCCTACAAAGATTTGAATTTCCTCTGTTGATGAATCATCATTTTCATGGTTATTCTGTCATCCTTCTGATTCACTGCAAAACTCTATTACTTCTTATATTGTACCATATTATGCATCCAAGCTGTACCTGCACTTTGCAAACGGATAAAACCGTGTTCCGGATCATATGAAACAAAGGTGTTTTCGTTTGACATAATTACCGTCACATGGTGTTCGGTCAGATCATCACGCAGCAGAATACTTTCGCCAGTCTGCTGTACCCCGTCCATTGTCAGGGAATGAATGGAAGTACCATAGCCGGATATATTCTCGAATTTGATATGATATGGTGTTGTGCCATAGGAATAATCAATCTCCCATGAATAATACAGTGCCGGAACAGCCGGTTCGATATAGAGTCTATCGCCGCGACGTATGATTCCGAGCATGGCATACAGCGGGCACTGGTACATCCAGCCCGCCGAACCTGTATACCAGCTCCATCCTGATTTGCCGGTGAACGGTTCGTCCATATATATATCCGCACTCATCACATATGGCTCTTTTTCATACCCGGGAAATAGCCTTTTATATAGCCCGGATCCGGCATGGATTTATTGAACGGTGGTGTTAGAAGTGAGATAACGCCGTCATCCTGATGAACAAGATAGTGCTTTGCTGAATCCAATGCCTCTGACGCAGGTACCACCGTCCATCCCAGGCATTTTTTTCAATATGCAGCCGAACCATCTCTGCAAGGCTGTTCAACTGATCAAACCGATCCTGGTCGTTCATTTGCAGACAAAGCGGAGAGAAGATGTGTTTTCATTGCAAGCGGGAGAGCTTTGGTTCCGTCTCTTCCGATAAAAGAACGGCGGTCAGTCTCATATTCGACAGAGCGGATAAATTGGGATTCCGACCATACCATGTGCATAACATGACCGAATGCGTCTTCCTCCGATCTTTTCCGCCTCATTCAGGCAATTATTAATGGAGCCCAAAATCATCCCCTGGTGAAAGGGGATGAAAACTCAGAATCGCTCGGCTTTACATTCAGCAACGGAATTCTGGGCGGCTTTATTCTTGAATATATGCCTGACAGCCTGTCACAGGGAAGCGCGGTATCTGAAAAGTTCGAAGCCTCCGCAGACGACACAGGCCTCGTTGAATATGAAGTCGATGAAGATAATATTGTAGGGAATAACAAAGCTCTTATCCCGACATCTTTTGCTTCCACCGATGCTTCTTTTGTGGATTATTATGTTGAAGCCTACAATAAACTTGATACTTCGGCCCTTTACGACTTCACTCCAAATCTGGTTTACGTCGCCGCTGTTTCAAATTATCAATCCGATCTGGATAATTATGGAATCATTTTTATACATTCACACGGTACCCTTTATGAAGGGAATCCGGTAATCTGCCTTACAGAAAAAGTTACTGCCGACAACATTCTCCTGTATAGTCTTGATCTTTTACCCGGCAGACTGGCAACACTGGGCAGTATTGCTGACGGTACCGCTTCATATGCCATTACACCCGGCTTTATTCGTTACTATTACGGCGGCGGCGCCCTGGACAATTCACTGGTTAACATAAGTATTTGCAAGGGATACAAGAACAGCAAGCTTGTTGATGCATTTATCAGTTCCGGCGCAGGTGCCGTTACGGCATATACAGATACCGTTTATGCCGGTCAGTGTATTACTTTGACTTTCAATGAGGCGCCGTCTGTGCAGCCGCGCATAGGTATGACAAGCGGAATTACACCGATACTTTCCGTAGCCATCCTGGCATTTTCAACAAGATGAAAATGATTCTTAATGATATCCGCCATGTTCTTATAACGGTCTGTGATCGTCAGGCTGACAGTATCCGCGCCGTATTTTTCATTTACAATTTTCACTGCCTGCTGCAGCGTTTTTTTGCGCGCGGCTAGAATCGTACTGTCATGGTCACGAAGGGAAAACGACATTGATACCTGCTCCGTACTGCCTTCCAGTTTGTGAAGATAATAAAATCCTTCATATTCTTCCGTATGGGCAGGTGTTTCTGCCCACGGCAGCATACCGTTGATCTCACAGGCAACAACAAGGGCATTTATCATGGTGTTTTTAGCTATCCCGGGATGAACTGCGATTCTTTTGATTCCAAAAACCGCTTCGGCGGCATTGAAATTCTCATATTCAATCCCACCCTCAACTCCTCCGTCCATCGTATAAGCATAATCAGCACCAAAACCTTCCACGTCAAACCAGTCGGCACCCTTCCCCACTTCTTCGTCAGGAGTAAACCCGATGCAGATTTTGCCATGCGGTATCTGTTCACACACGATGATTTCACAGGCTGACATGATTTCAGCAATTCCGGCTTTATCGTCAGCTCCAAGCAAAGTGGAGCCATCGGTGGTAATCAGTGTCCGTCCCTTCGTCGGAAGTGGTATGAATTGTCACATATTTCAACAAACGCTCATATGGTCTCATGTGCTTTCCTCCGGAATGAATGCAGATGATTTAATCTTCTGCATTCAATTCTATCGTAGTTTTACCGTCCTGCACAGTAAGAATTACTCCGCGTGCGGTCTTTTGGATATGGTCCGCGGAGCTTGCCTGTATATCCATTATATTGGACAGGAAGATCGTAAGCCCCTCACCGAAGCCTCTGGTTTCCACGGTAATCACGTTATCGTTACGCTTTGTCTGAACATGGGCCTTACGTTCTCCACACAGATCATGCACATCAGTAAGTATCCGGATTCCTTCCTTAAGATTATAGATTGAGAGAGTAGATGACAATGCATAATCGTATTCTGGGGATACACTTCCCTTCCCTGAAATAATGACGGAGTTTTCGCGGGCAAGGAGAGGAAATGCAAAATAGTC
>Ga0209429_10002244_pt1 | contig 11524 bp, 9 predicted proteins | sample BarGraNGADG00212_3_FD_184493 | JGI IMG/M metagenome (GOLD analysis project Ga0209429, IMG submission 184493) | Arctic peat soil microbial communities from Barrow, Alaska - Barrow Graham LP Ref core NGADG0004-212 (SPAdes) (version 2) | ecosystem: Environmental > Terrestrial > Soil > Wetlands >... | reverse complement strand
GATAAACGGCGGGTTCATGGTTGTGGAACCGGAGCTTTTTAATTATCTTGACGGTGATACATGTGCATTGGAGAGCACTCCGCTGGAGACCCTCGCACACGAAGGTAAGCTTTCCTGCTACCGTCACAGGGGTTTCTGGAAACCGATGGATACCCTGCGTGACAAGCAGGCGCTTGACCAGCTCTGGTCAGAGGGCAATGCCCCTTGGAAGATCTGGTAACGCAAGGAGGATTTCATGCCGCATACAAATACTGCCGTTGACCCTGCATTTTGGAGAGGAAAACGTGTCTTGCTAACCGGTCATACAGGTTTCAAGGGATCCTGGATGTCTGTCTGGCTCAAAGAAATGGGGGCGGATCTTACCGGCTTCGCCCTGACCTCGCCCACAACCCCTTCCCTTTTTGAAGATGCCAAAATAGCTGAAGGCATGCGTTCCGTTATGGGGGACATCCGCGACCTTGATGCTGTTAAAAAGGCATTTGCAGATGCACAGCCTGAAATTGTTATTCATATGGCAGCACAGCCCCTTGTCCGTGAATCCTACAGCTTCCCTGTTGAAACATATGCTGTCAACGTCATGGGTACGGTGCATGTTCTGGAAGCGGTACGGCAGACTCCCGGCATCCGTGCCGTTGTCATTGTCACAACCGATAAGTGCTACGAGAATAAGGAATGGGTCTGGGGATACCGCGAGGACGATCCCATGGGCGGATACGATCCGTATTCCAATAGTAAAGGATGCTCCGAGCTTGTCACGTCCGCCTACCGCAACAGCTATTTTAACCCTGCCGAATATGATACACATCACGTTGCGGTTGCTTCTGCGCGCGCAGGCAATGTAATCGGCGGAGGCGACTGGGCAGATGACAGGCTGATTCCTGACATCATGCGTGCCGTGATGGCCAGCACACAGGTCAATATCCGTTCACCTTACGCAATACGTCCCTGGCAGCATGTGCTGGAGTCAGTCAGTGCGTACCTCGTTCTCGCGGAGAAGCTCTATACCGAAGGTACCGCTTATGCAGAGGGCTGGAACATCGGGCCGCGTTCCGGTGAAGATCGCAATGTGGAGTTCATCGTCAGTACCATCTGCTCCGAATGGGGCGACGGGGCTTCGTACCGGATTGATTCCAATCCGCAGCCGCATGAGGCAGGTTATCTGAAATTGGACATCTCCAAAATCGAAAGCCGGCTAGGCTGGCACCCGGTATGGCCGCTTCCTGTCACAATTGAAAAAACCGTGGCCTGGTACAAAGCATATACTAAGGGCGGGAACGCCCGTGATCTCTGCCTGTCCCAGCTCGGACAATACATATCCGACAGCAGGGTAGTACAATAACAGATAAGAATGCGAGGAATGGTTCATGTGTTCAAAGATACGTGTTGCTGACTATATAGCCGATTTTCTGGTTCAAAATGATATTCGTGACGTTTTCACGGTAACAGGCGGAGGTGCCATGCACCTCAATGACGCGCTGGGTAAAAATAAAGACCTCCATTGCACCTATAATCACAACGAGCAGCCTTCTGCGATGGCGGCCGAAAGCTATACACGGCTGACCGGCAGAATTGCCGCCGTCTGTGTAACAAGCGGTCCCGGAGGAACCAATGCAATTACCGGTGTCCTGGGCGGATGGCTGGATTCCATTCCCATGCTGATTTTGTCAGGGCAGGTCCGATACGACACCACTGTTCAAAGCACCGGCCTGAAGCTGCGACAGATGGGAGATCAGGAATTTGATATTGCTGCGTGTGTTTCGACGATGACCAAGTACTCCGTTATGGTAACGGTTCCCAATCAGATACGATATCACCTGGAGAAAGCTCTTTTTCTGGCCAAAAGCGGAAGACCCGGTCCATGCTGGCTTGATATTCCATTGAATGTACAGGCTTCCCTGGTTGAGGAAGATGAGCTTCTTCCCTATGATCCGGATGAAGACAGCAGCGAAGAATGTGCTCCGGTATCCCCTTTTACCATTCATGAAATAATAGAACGGATTAAGGCAGCCAAACGTCCTGTGCTCTTTGCAGGAACAGCTATCCGCGGCAGCGGATCCGTCGAGGCGTTCCTGAAGCTGGCGGATTTGCTCGGCATTCCGATAGTAACAGCCTTTAATGCCCATGACTGCATCACAAGTGATCACCCGCTTTATTTTGGAAGACCGGGAACAATCGGGGATCGGCCCGGCAACTATGTTTTCCAGAATTCAGACCTTCTTCTTATTCTGGGATGCAGAATGAATATGCGTCAAATCGGGTATTATTGGGAAAGCGTTGCACGCGATTCCTATAAAATCATGGTAGACATTGATGCTGAAGAATTCCGGAAGCCCTCTTTCAAACCGGATTATACCGTGCACGCGGATTGTGCCGATTTTATCGATAAAATGATCGGTGAATTACCCGCAGAAGGTTTAACCTCTAAAAGTGACTGGATTGCATGGTGCAAAATCCGGAAAGACAAATATCCGGTAGTATTAAAAGAATACTGGGAAAGGGATTCCCTGGTGAATCCTTATTGCTTCATGGACTCACTGAGCCGGAGTCTTTCGGAAAATGAGATTATCGTCACAGCAAATGCCACGGCATGTATCTGTGCCTTTCAGGTAATACAGATCAAAAAAGGGCAGCGTATGTACAGCAATTCCGGTTCGGCCCCCATGGGCTATGATTTACCGGCTGCGATCGGAGCCTGTATAGGTGCAGACCGCCGGAGAGTCGTTTGTCTTGCCGGTGACGGAAGTATTCAGATGAATCTGCAGGAACTCGAGACCATCACATACAATCATCTGCCGATCAAGATATTCGTTCTCAATAATCACGGATATCATTCCATCCGCCAGACACAGACCAACTTCTTCGGCAAACCTCTTGTCGGCTGCGAACCGGAGAACGGCGTCGGGTTTCCCGACATGAAGAAAATAGCATATGCATATGACATTCCTTTCCTTCGCTGCGAAGATCACACCACCATGCAGGATATAATAGAAGAAACGCTCCGGGCCGAAGGCCCGTATATCTGTGAAATCATGATTACGCCCGACCAGCCGTTTGCACCGAGATCTTCTTCCAAAAAGCTGCCGGACGGCAAAATGATTTCCAGGCCGCTGGAAGATTTAGCACCTTTTCTTGACCGGGATGAATATAAAAGCAACATGATCATTGACATACTGCCTGAATAAAGCACACAATTCAGCTTTGGAGGAATTTAAAATGAATATGGATATTTTTGAAGATCTGTTTGTTCTGGAACTTGCGAATAACCATTGGGGCAGTCTCGACAGAGGCCTGAAGATTATTTCGGACTATGGCAAAATTGTCCGGTTCAACAATGTGCGTGCTGCAATCAAGCTGCAATTCAGGGATATCGATACGTTTATCCACAAGGACTATGCAGATAGGACGGATATTCGATACATTAAAAAGACAATAGACACCAGACTGACCAAGAATGACTATATGGCCATGGTTCAGGCTGTAAGGAAGAATTCCTGCATAACAATGGCAACCCCGTTCGATGAAAACTCCGTCGATCTTTGTTCGGAACTAGGTGTCCAGATCATCAAAATCGCGAGCTCTTCCCTCAACGATTGGTTCCTGATCGAGAAAATTGCCAAAACAAAGAAGCCCGTTATCGTATCAACCGGCGGAAGTTCACTAAAAGATATCGATGATCTTGTAACGTTTTTTGATAACAGGAACATCCCGCTGGCTATTAATCACTGCGTCTCCCTGTATCCGACACCAGACAGATTCCTCGAACTCAACCAGATCGATTTTTTCAGGAACAGATACCCGGATCATATTATCGGCTTTTCTACCCATGAGGAATCCGACCTCAATGATTCCATGATGATTGCGTATGCCAAAGGTGCCCGGACTTTTGAAAGACATGTTGATATCGATATGGATAATGTTCCTGTAAGCACCTATTGCTCCTTGCCTGAAGGTATCGACCGCTGGTTTAAGGCCTTCCACAAAGCCAAGGAACTGTGCGGAAGTAGCTGCGGTACCAAGCGGATACCGCCGGAAGATGAAATATGCTATCTTGACGCCCTCGTCAGGGGTGTGTATGCCAAACAGGATCTTCCTGCCGGGCATGTTCTATCAGAGAATGATGTCTATCTTGCAGTTCCGCTTCTGAAGGGTCAGATATCCTGCAGGGAATTGATGTCCGGAGAAGTTCTCATCAAGCCCCTGATTAAGGATGCGCCTTTATACATTGATACGATTGATAGTCCTTACGCGCATAATCAGGCGCTTTTGGATTTAATTTATAACAGAGGATTGTGATACCGTGAATAAATTTATCATTACAGGCGCCACGGGGATGATTGCCCTGGCGCTTACACGCTGCATAATCCAACAGGTACACGATCCCGAGATCTTTTGTGTGATCCGTCCGGGTTCGATAAGGCGCGGGAACATTCCGGAAAATCCCGGTGTTCATATTATTGAGTGTGATCTGAGTGAGCTGGACCGGCTTCCCATTCTGATTCATTCCCCGTGCGATGCGTTTTATCACTTTGCCTGGGACGGCACCTCTGAAAGCAGCCGCAATAATGCTTTCCTTCAAATGAATAACATCAAATGCACGCTGGAAGCAGTGAACGCAGCGCGTGCCCTTGGCTGCAGCTGTTTCATCGGAGCAGGCTCACAGGCTGAATACGGCCGTGTCGGGCAGGATATGACACCGGATACCCCCGCAAACGCAGAGACGGGCTACGGCATAGCCAAATGCGCCGCAGGGCAGCTAAGCCGCCTTCTATGTCAGAATCTCGGGATGCGTCACATATGGGCACGTATCTTAAGTGTTTACGGCCCTTATGACGGTGAAGACACACTGGTCATGTCCTGTATCCGCGCCTTTTTGGACAGGGGAAAAATCGCACTCACCAAAGGTGAACAGATTTGGGATTACCTGCATTGTGATGATGCCGCCCGTGCACTCTTCTTAATGGCTGAAAAAGGTACTGATGGCGCCATATATCCGCTTGGAAGCGGAATTGGCCGTCCATTGTCGGAGTACATACTGACAATCCGCGATATAATATCGCCTTCGCTGCAGCTGGGTCTCGGGAAACTGCCATATTCCGAAAAACAGGTCATGCATCTGTGTGCCGATATTTCCTCATTAACACGGGATACCGGGTTCCTGCCGGAAATTACTTTTGCTGACGGCATCCAAATGACGGCTGAATGGGTAAAGGAAAACAGAAAACAGAATAACTGATTCTCAAAATGGCGTACATTTCTCAACCAAGGCAATATGTAAATTTATACTTCAGCGGCTGTGCTTCCTGCATTGGAAGCGGAATTTACCGTATTAACAGCGGTTCTTTCAGCAGCAGGAGCGATACCTCCTGCAATTTTACCGGCGCTTTCAATTTCCGCCCTAATCCTTGTAAGATCATTATCAAGAATCGCATTCATCTGCGTTACCCGGTAGACCATGTTCTTGAGTTTGGAATATGTGACCGTCAGTGCGAATGAGATGATCAGGTTAAGAATGATGCCGAGAAAAAATACAAGATTGAGGGGGAGTCCTACGCCGATGGATGCCGCCATCCATGTAAGAATACCCGGAAAGACCGAGAGCAGAAGAATAATGCCTCCGCTTATGATCCAGACCAGTGCATATTTGAATTCAATCTGTTCCCGGCGCAGCTTGGAAACCACATAGAAGAGAAAACCCAGGATAATAAGTGCAACAAATATTTGTGTAAATAGACTCATACTGCCAGTCCCCCGATTATTTCTTGTGCCTCTTTAACCGTGATACAAAAATAGAGAGCGTTACTTTCATCATATAGTATATCGGCCTGAAAAACCGGATGGAACTCACACCTATCTGTCTTTCACGCATGACAACGGGAATCTCCCTGATCCGGAATTTGTGTCGGTACAGATCCGCGATTGTTTCCGGTTCGGGATAGTCCTTGGGATAATAAGAAGCAAAAACATGCATGACCGCCTGATCACAGGCCCGAAATCCGGAAGTCGCATCGGTAATGTCAAGCCCCGTACTTCTTTTCAGGATTGCGTCGAGCCAGAGGATTCCTGCACGCCGGAGTCCGGATGACTGGAAGCCTACCCGCTCGATGAACCGGGATCCGATCGTGAAGTCCGCCAGACCGTCAACAATCGGCTGGATAAGAACATCAAGGTACGCCGGGTCATGCTGTCCGTCACCGTCGATCTGGACGGCAATATCATAGTTGTGGCGGATGGCATAAAGATACCCCGCCTGTACGGCGCCGCCGATCCCCAGATTATTACCCAGATGAAGCACGTTCAGCTTGTTGTCGCTGCACACTTGGGCCGTATTATCCTTCGATCCGTCATTCACAATAATATAGTCATAACCCGGAGCCTTTTGCCGGATTTCCGCAACGAGCTCAACCAGATTATCAGCCTCATTGTATGCAGGAATAATCAACAGTTTCTTCATATTATTCATTCTCTCTAGCGCATAAATTTGAATAAATTATAACACAGATTTATAGCATTCCTATTGAAAAAACATAGCTGCAGGCAGAAAACCGCCTACAGCTACACAAAATAAATAATAGTCGTCAACCGTTATTTAAGTTTGAATTCCCAATTCTGGCAATTCTCGTCCTTCACCTTGTAATCGCTTGATGGCAGCATAGTCTTAATCGTCTGCAGAATGATCTTCATATCGGACAGGAAACTGTAATTCTTAATGTACATCATGTCAAAGCTCAGCTTGTCCTCCGGATCCGAGTTGTACTTGCCGTAAATCTGCGCAAGACCCGTAAGGCCCGCCTTAACCTTCAGGCGCTGGTGGTAGCCGGGGATATTATCCTCGAATTCCCCGACCGTAGTCGGACGGTCCGAGCGGGGGCCTACGACGGACAAGTCGCCCTTTAGGATATTCAGGAATTGAGGAAGCTCATCTAGATGGGTATTTCGAAGTGTCTTGCCGATCTTAGTAACCCGCGGGTCATCGAGGATCGATTGATAGGCACCGAACTTCTCTTCTGCAGCATCCACCATCGTCCTGAATTTGTACACCCGGTAGATCTTGCCGAACTTCGTAATACGCTCCTGTGAATACAGCGCAGGCCCGCGTGAATCCATACGAACCATCACGGCAAGGACAAGCTGCAGCGGTGCCGTAATGATAAGCGCCAGCAATGAAAACAGCACGTCGAAGATCCGCTTCAGCAAGCGCTGCTGAAAGGTAAGCCCCAGACTGTCAATCATGAATGTCGGCATATCCTGGAACTGAATGATCCTGAATTTGGTATAGATCAGATCAGTAAACTGCGGCACGACATAAATCGTCTTATCCAGGTTGGCACAATACAGGAACAGTTGGGACCGGTCCGCTTCACTAATGATCGATGAGACCATCACTTCCGTACAATAATTAATCAGCTTAAAAACACGCGGCAGATCGTCCGCCAGTGTATATCCCAAATACTTGATATGAAGCATCCGCTGCTCGGTGCGAACCTTCATATACAGGCGATCCGCGTCTTCGGGCGTCGCAGCAATGATCAGCAGCTTCCCCCTCGAATAGATAGCCTTGCTGATTTTGAGGCACAGGATCGACCAGAGACACGTCAGGACAAGCATCAGCACCGCGCCCAGGGCCATCGTCCATCGCGAAAACATAAACCACTGAAAAGAATACGCGATAGCCGCCGACGTGACCGTAACCAGAAAGACAAACCGAACCGCGGAAGCGACGACATCCGTCTGATTTTTACGGAAAAAGTGCGTCATGCCGAAATAGTCGATATAAAGCAGCGCCGCCACAGTCAGAAAAGGCGCCGAGTGAAGATAATCGGACCAGTTCAGCTTGAACGTAGGAAGATTCGGATTATACAGAATATACAGGGAAACAATGAAAGACACGTTGACCAGTGCAAGTTCAACGAGAATATAGAGCAGTTTGAAAAGGTGTGCATTAGGAGAATGACGTCGATTCATCATCGACTTCTGTTCCTGGCTGAGCTGCCTCAATTTCATAACGTATCCTTCCGAGCATATATAAACAACAATGCAGATTTCCTAAATTCTAATCAGACTAAACATGATTGTATCAGACTTCAGGCCAATTTAACAGATTCAGGATACGGTGAATCTGCGGCAGTTGTGGTAGGCGGGGTTAGGGAAGAGATTTGGGATGGAATTTGTGCTGCCGGAAAAACTTCCGAGCACAGCAAAAGGCTTCATCCCTGGCAAGCGGGATGAAGCCGTGGGTGCTGATTTAATGTAGTGTCACTAAAAATATCAGGGGATCATTTCGGGGAGAATATTTTGGATCTTCTCAAATAGTACCTAAATAAGACAAAGAACACACCCAAACAGAATCCAAGTGCTCCTCCTATCACAATATTCTTTTTCTTATTAGGACTGATGGCGCTTCCTGGAACAGATGCTTGTGATGAGACAGTAATAATCGTTTTGCCAATATCAGATTTGGTGTACATGGCAGCTTCCCTATTTCTTGTCTGATAAGCATTATAAGAAAGTTGTGCTACTGTCATATCGCCATCGATTGCAGTATATTTGTACTCTTCATCTGTCAGTGTATTTTGCGTCTCAGTCAACGAGGTTTCAATTTCAGGAATTCTTGTTTCCAGCGTTAATTTTTTGGCTTGATTACTGACTAACCTAGTCTGCAACGTACTGATATTAACGGTTAAGAGCGTATTGGAAAGACCATCCGGTGATATATTCACTTGATTCTCTCCAACCGTTTCTGGATCGCTGTTTAAATCTATACTGAGATTATAATCCTGAGAAGTAATGATACCGGCCGACTGGGAAGCACTTTCCAAAACTTGTAATGCTGCAGTATCAGATGCTATCTGTGTCACCAAATCCTCATAGTTTCTTTTATACTCAGCTATCTGTGCTATTTGCTCTTCAATTTCTTGTTTGAGCACATCAACACTTTTATTTGCCGAACGATATTCATTGAGTGCATTCTTTTTCTCAATCAAATTTTTTTCTTCGTTCGACAGTTGCTCCGCAATGGAATCTGCCGCAGCCTGGATCTGTGCCGTTGTATTTTCTGATATATAGTCTGCGAATGACTGGGCAAGAGTGTTGGCAATTAAAGCTGCTTTTGCCGGATCCCCATACGTAACTATTATTGAGATAAGTGCAGTGTTTGCGACATCTGTAACAGCAACAGCACTGCTCAGACTACTGACGCTGATATAATTACCCGAGGCATCCTTCAGGTCCAACTTCTTGATTGTATCTTCTAAGACCTGGGATGATTTTACCTGCAATATATAGTCTGCCTTTGCCATTTTGGGCACCTTAGCCAGATAATCAACAATGCTGATTGTAGCATCTAAGACAGACAACTTAATATCCGGGGGAGTCACAGTAAGCGCAGCGCTCGTCTGGTATTGTGCCGGAATAAAGAAAAAGCTTGCCATGGCACTTATAATTACTGCAATTACTGTTACTATCGCAATAATCACTTTGCCCTTCCATGCCGCTTCAATCAACTCTCTGATATTCATCTCATCATGAACAATTTCACTTGGCTGATTCATTTTTCTCCTCCAAAAACATTCATAAGCAACTACTTCACGAGTAAATATTATTGTATAACATTATTGATTTTTTTCATATCAAAATATAACCATATATATGAGACTAAAGTTTATGTGCGCAAAATCCCACTTGCATTGTTCAGAAAAAGAAGAAACTAATCATACTTTATACTCATATTGCGGATAATTACATTTTGGATTCCCATGCACTTAATTCATCACGTATATATTGAAGGGACATCAGCGTCTCTTTAACTTGTTCGACATCCAGAATATCCGTATTACCGGAATTGAATTCGGTGAGAGAATTTCTCTCATGATCTCCATCGGTAAAATACTTGTCATAATTGAGATCGCGCTTATCCGCCGGAACACGGAAAAAGTCACCCATATCAATGGCCTGGGCACATTCTTCGTTTGTCAGAAGTGTCTCATGCATCTTTTCACCGTGACGTATGCCGATAATCTTAATTTCGTTATCTGCATGGAATAGTTCTTTAATTGCCTCTGCGAGTACACCGATGGTGCATGCCGGTGCCTTTTGCACCATAATATCACCGCTTTCGGCATTTTCAAAAGCAAAAAGCACAAGTTCAACCGCCTCTTCAAGACTCATGATAAATCGTGTCATATCAGGCTCCGTGATCGTCAGTGGCTGCCCCTTTTTAATCTGCTCAATAAATAATGGAATAACCGAACCTCTTGAGCACATAACATTTCCATATCGGGTACCACATATCAGGGTTCTGTCAGGAGAAACCGTCTTGGATTTGGCTACAAAAACTTTCTCCATCATGGCTTTGGATGTACCCATAGCATTGACCGGATAAGCCGCCTTATCGGTTGAAAGACAAATCACTTTTTTTACGCCGGCCTCTATAGCTGCGGTCAGTACATTATCTGTCCCTAGTATGTTGGTTTTAACAGCTTCAAGCGGAAAAAATTCGCAGGATGGAACCTGCTTCAATGCAGCAGCATGAAATACAAAATCCACGCCATACATTGCATTTTTGATGCTCTGTAAATCGCGGACATCTCCAATGTAGTACTTGACTTTATCGCTCTTATATTTGTGCCGCATGTCGTCCTGTTTTTTCTCATCCCGGGAAAAAATACGGATCTCTCCGATATCAGTATCCAGAAAACGATTAAGAACCGCATTACCAAAGCTTCCTGTACCCCCTGTAATCAATAGAGTTGCATCTTTAAACATTATACTTTCCTCCAATTGTGATTGTCTTTTTTTATTTTCTCCAGACAGTTCTATTAATAATTCCCGTGTAACTCTGAATAATCTTAACGACTTTCGTGCTTACATTCTCATCTTCATAATCCGGTGTCATTAACCCCAAATCACCATTTGCATACATCGCCACGGCCAGGTCTACTGCCTGCAGTACTTGTTCAGTACTGATGCTTCCGATGATAAAATTCCCTTTGTCCATAGCTTCCGGTCTTTCTGTGCTTGTACGTACAGACACGGCCGGAAATTTGAAATACGATGATTCTTCCGGGATTGTTCCGCTGTCGGACACAACGCAGAAAGCATTGACCTGCAAGTGGTTATAGTCCGAAAAGCCAAATGGCTGTAAACTTCTGACATTAGGATGGAACTTGAATTGTCTCTGCTCAATGAATTTGGCACTTCTGGGATGTGTGCTGTATATCACAGGCATATCATATATTTCAGCCATTGCATTGACGGCATTCATAAGTCCAAAGAAGTTTTTCTCAATATCAATGTTCTCTTCGCGATGTGCTGACAGCAAAATATACTTACCCTTTTCGAGTCCCAGCGTCTCAAGAATGGCGCTGGCTTCTATCTTTGCAAGATTAGCTGTCAGTACTTCTGCCATCGGCGAGCCGGTCACATAGGTGCGTTCCTTGGCGATTCCCTCATAATTAAGATACCGTCTGGCGTGTTCACTGTAGCAAAGGTTCACATCTGAGATATGATCCACGATGCGGCGGTTTGT
>Ga0209429_10002243_pt1 | contig 11528 bp, 13 predicted proteins | sample BarGraNGADG00212_3_FD_184493 | JGI IMG/M metagenome (GOLD analysis project Ga0209429, IMG submission 184493) | Arctic peat soil microbial communities from Barrow, Alaska - Barrow Graham LP Ref core NGADG0004-212 (SPAdes) (version 2) | ecosystem: Environmental > Terrestrial > Soil > Wetlands >... | reverse complement strand
GGCCCTGCCGTTTTTGTGTTTTCAATGGTTAAATATTACAATATCAAGAATGATTCCATCAGGAAAGTGCTGGACGTAAATGACAGGAACGGATGAAGCGGAAAACAAAATAATATCAGGGGGTTATGTTAACTGGAAGAGAAAAGTCGTCCTTTTTTTATCGAGTCAGTTTATTTCCATGTTTGGTTCGGCTCTTGTGCAGTATGCAATCATTTGGAATATTACCCTGACGACGAAATCAGGTTCGGCAATGACAATTGCCATGATGTTTTCATTTTTGCCTCAGATAATAATTACCCCCTTTGCCGGAGTATGGGCGGACCGGTATAACCGCAAACTTTTGATAGTTTTGTCTGATGCCCTTGTAGCTGTAAGTACGCTTATTCTGGCGCTGCTTTATATTTCCGGTTATCAATCTATTGTGATGATATATGTTGTATTAGGTATAAGATCTTTTGGAACTGGAATACAGTCTCCTTCGGTGAGCGCCCTCATTCCTCAGATAGTACCTAAAGAGCAATTGGCAAGGATTAATGGCATCTTTGGCAGTGTTAATGCCGTCATGTCTCTTATTGCACCTGCTGTCAGCGGAATTATCCTCACCGTGATGTCCATTGAAGCGACTTTCTTCATCGATGTTTTTACAGCAATTATTGGCATTTCCCTTATGCTTTCACTGAAAGTCAGACTTCATGAGCGAGCTCTTCAATCTTTGGTAAGTTCTCATTGGCAGGATTTTAGAGCAGGACTTATATATGTTAGAAATCATCGAATTGTCATAAGCTTGCTTGTCTTTTTCGGCTTCTTCATGTTCTTTGTCACACCTGCCGCATTACTCAGTCCTCTTCTTGTAGCACGAACATACGGAAGTGACGTATGGCGATTAACGGCAAGTGAAATGGCCTTTAGTGCCGGTATGGTAATCGGAGGCCTGGCTGTGGCCGCCTGGCCAGGATTTAGAAGACGTTATCTTACTATCAGCCTGTGTTCTGTCGGATTCGGAATTTTCACTTTGGGTCTGGGGATAGCATCTTACTTTTGGCTGTTTTTAGTGCTCGTTTTCCTGATGGGTATACTTTTGCCATATTTTAACTCCACTACAATGGTCATTTTGCAGGAGAGGGTGGAAGAGGCTTATCAGGGCCGTGTATTTTCTTTTGTCAGCATTGTCACCGGAAGCGCGATGCCTCTTGGCATGCTGTTTTTCGGTCCGATATCGGACATGGTATCCATTGAATGGCTGATGGTATATACAGGTATCGCACTGATTCTTACGGGAATAGCGGCATACTTTTCAAAAGGTATAAGGCTAAGTCACGAACCGGAAGCTGGAAGGTATCACTATTCCTGAAGATGATGAGAATAAAATCATGCATATCAATCTGCCGATTGGTAACGGGAAAAGAATGACCGCTTATATTTGCCGGTCATTTTTTAAAATAATGTTGACAACACTTGACACGATGTAAAAAATACTATACACTGAGTCTATCAGAGGTTACACGGTTGAAAGGAGTGTTGAATATGTCCTATCAGAATAAACGAACAATCACAAGCATGGTCACAGGAGCAATTGTTTTGGCAGCCTATTGTATCTATGCATACGGCAAATATCAATCGGGAGGCGTTGCGCCGGACGACTGGAAGTTCTGGGCAGTTACCATGCTGGTATTTATCGGTGTGGGTATCGTTGCTTCGATTATCATTCAAATTGTTTTTCATATTATTATGTCAATAGCGATTGCCATACAAGAGCGGAATTGTGATGACAAAGAGATTAACAAAATCATTGAGGCTGCCATGGTGGAAGATGAGATGGATAAGTTGATTGGACTCAAGTCATCAAGAGTCGGTTTTATCTTTGCCGGAATTGGATTTGTCGCAGGGCTCGTGGCGCTGATCATGAATTATTCACCTGCGGCGATGCTCAACATACTCTTTCTGTCGTTCAATATAGGGTCACTGTTTGAAGGCTTGGTGAGCCTGCACTATTACAGAAAGGGTGTCCGAAATGGCTAAGAAAATGGAAATTACAAATAACATCCGGACGCTTCGTTTCTTTGCAGGGGAAATGACGCAGCAGGCCCTGGCTGAAAAAGCAGGGGTTTCCCGGCAGACTATTCTAGCGGTTGAAGCAGGCAAGTATTCTCCCTCACTGGAACTGGCATTTAGAATTGCCGATGTTTTCGGTGTGGCCATCGGCGAGGTGTTTGCTTATGAAATAATAGGAGATGCAAAATGAAGGCAGTTGTGTATGAAAAAAACGGGTCACAGGTTCCTTTTGTATTCCGTGAAGTGGAAAAACCGGTCCCAAATGACGATGAAGTCTTAATACAAATCCATGCAACTTCTCTTAATGCGGCAGACTACCGGCTGTTTCGCATGGGGCTTGGCATACCTAAAAGCAAAATTTTCGGATCTGATATCGCAGGAACAGTGGAAGCTGTCGGCAAAAATATCCGAACGTTCCAACCGGGGGACAACGTGGCTGCGGATATGGGCGGTTACGGTTTCGGAGGTCTGGCCGAATATGCCGTTGCTCCGGGAGAGATTGCGGCACTCATACCGGATGAAGTGTCTTTTGAAAAAGCAGCGGCCGTACCTATGTCTGCGATCACTGCCCTTCAGGCTTTGCGTGATAAAGGCAGTATCCGTCAGGGACAAAAGGTGCTGATCAATGGTGCAAGCGGCGGTGTAGGAACCTATGCAGTCCAGCTTGCCAAATACTTCGGCGCGGAAGTGACCGCTGTCTGCAGCGCGAAAAACATGGATTTGGTCCGTTCCCTCGGCGCGGACCATGTTATCGATTATGCAAGAGAGGATTTTACAAAAAGCGGTATCCGATATGATCTCATTGTTGCCGTTAACGGGTATCATCCGCTCTTGGCATACAAGCGCGCCTTAAAGTCTGAAGGAACGTATGTCATGGTCGGCGGTACTTTTCCACAGATATTCAAATCCCTTATCTTCGGTCCGCTAATGTCAGTCGGAAAGAGGAAGATCCGTTCCCTTTCGGCGAAAGGCAATGCCAAAGATCTTGCATTCATACTGGACCTTGTAAAGTCGGGGAACATTAATCCCGTGATTGACAGGCGCTATCCGCTCCAACAGGCAGGTGAAGCATTCCTTTATATAGAAAAAGGACATGCCGGAGGGAAAGTAGTTATCAATGTTATTGAGGGATCAGGAGATGGCACATGAACTTATGAGTGGTATACTCTTTATCTGGTGTATAGACGATTATATTTTTTGTATAACTAATTGTGATGAGGCATATAGGGGAAGGTGATTTAATGAATAGAATAAGAAACACGAAACATACAAAAATCATTGTGATTATATCTATCGTGGTTGTTCTTGCAATTTCAATTTCCGCTGTCTGGCTGATCATCAAGAAGAATGCAGCGGATAAGAACCTGCCGGTTGTCATGGCTCATCGGGGTTATTATGCGAACGCTGTCGAAAATACAATGGGATCGCTTGAAGCGGCAGCCGTATTTAAACCGGATTATGTTGAATTGGATGTTGTGGAATCCGTTGACGGCGAGTTATTCGTAATACATGACAATAATTTATTGAGAATGGCGCTCCTTGATAAAAACATTCGTGAAATGACTAAGGATGAAGTCAAAGCTGTTGTTTTAAAACAAAACGGCAAAGAAAGCCACATTTCTACATTGAGCGAATTTGTAGATGAAGCGATAAAACTGGATCAGAATTTGAATGTTGAAATAAAGATTTATGGTAATGAGTCAAAGGACTTTGTGGGAAATGTAGTCAGCCTTCTAAAAGACAAAAAAGTGGAAAAGAAGTATTTGATTCAATCCCTTGATTGGGATACCGTTCTCAAAGTGAACGATCTGGCTCCTGAAATTTCGGCAGGATTTATAGCGATGAAGAAAGATTTTGATATAAATAATGCAGGAATTGATTTTATTTCTATTCCCGCATATGATGTGGCAAAAGATCTGCTGAGCCATACGGATATAACTAATAAACCCATTTATGTTTGGACAATCGATGCGGAAGAGTCGATAGAAACAGTATTCTCACAAGGTGCAAATGGTGTTATCACGAACAAATGTAATGACGCTGTTAAAATCCGCAATACACTGGCCAATACCGGATTACTGATTTAAATCCTGATATGCGGATGGAGCTGAGTATTTATATTAAGATGATGCAGCCGTTAAAGCCTTGTTAACATGGAAAACCATGCAAAAGGGTGGTAAAATCGACTTATTACATTAAATATCTGTTTGAACGCTGTCATAGAAAGGGGAATACAAACATGGCTATTAGAGAATCTTCTGCAGTCTGGTCAGGTAGTTTAGAAGAGGGTAAAGGCAAAATGCGCCTTGGATCCGGGGCATATGAGGGTGAATTCACCAAGGCCTCCCGCTTTGAAGACGGACCGGGAACAAATCCGGAGGAACTTATCGGTGCCGCTCATGCAGGCTGTTTTTCCATGTTTCTCGCGGCGATCCTCTCAGAAGCAGGTCATGTTCCCACAAGCATCGCCACGACCGCCAAAGTTCATCTGGGAGCAGGTCCGAAAATCAGACTGATCGAACTGTCAACTGTAGGAGAGGTTCCTGGAATCGATGAAACCACCTTCATTGAATTCGCTGAAAAAGCAAAAGCAGGGTGTCCTGTTTCCATGGCATTATCATCAGTTGAAATCAAGCTGGCTTGCCGATTGGTTTAATTGGTTAATCCTTCGAACGTCAAAAGAGTACTTCTATAATGGGAGTTCTTTTTTGTTTCACAGGCGGCTTTTTGAATTGCACCAATATGCTTGACATGGTTTGAATATTCCGACAGACTTGTAAGAACCAGTCGGGACATATCGTTTTAGAGTCTTGAAAAGCACGGGGTAGTAATTATGAACCGTAAGATAATATTGTTAATGAATGCACTGAGTGATGAGCAAAAAAAAGCCGTTCGCACGGCGTCCCCCGGCTATGAACTTGTAACTTACGACAAGTCCTTGCTGCTCGATGAACAGCTGATGTCCCGTGTGGAGATTGCTGCCGGTTGGAGGGACGATCCAGCACAATGGCTGCTAACCAATTCCAATTCCCACTTGCGCTGGATACAGTTGGACTGCGCCGGTGTAGAGAAAATGGACTGTAGTATTCTGCAGTCGCGTGGAATCACACTAACCAACGCCCGGGGCATTCATGAACGTCAGATTTCGGAATCCGTGTTTGGCATGCTGCTCGCCCACGAACGCGGCATAGATTTTGCTATACGCAATCAAGCCGGAAAACTCTGGGAACGTAAAGACAATCTTGGCGAACTGCATGACCGTACGATTCTCATTGCAGGAACCGGTTCGATCGGCCAGGGTATCGCACGAATAGCAAGACTGGCCTTCAATATGAAGACACTTGGTATCAACCGCAGCGGGCATGAATCCCCTTACTTTGACGTAGTCGGCAATCAATCGATTATCCGTGAATTGCTGCCTGCGGCTGATATTGTTGTATCCGTTCTTCCCCTTACCCGGGAAACCCATCATTATTTTGACAGTAAGCTATTTGCAGTTATGAAACCAGGTGCATATTTTATCAATGTCGGCCGCGGTGATTCCGTTGATACGGCAGCTCTAATTGACGGCCTTGACAAGGGAAGGCCGGGATTTGCCGGTCTCGATGTTTTTGAAGAAGAACCCCTTCCGCCGGATCATTCTTTATGGACAAGGGACGATGTCATTCTTACACCGCATGTGGCAGGTGTTTCAACATATTATGCCGAACGTGAGCAGGCGGTCTTCCTGCACAATCTTCGGTCATGGGTACAGTACGGCCGACCGGAAATAAATATCATTAACCTTGAACTTGGCTATTAACGGCAGGCCGGTATATTCGTCATTCCGGTATCATGCTATGATGAGCTGGAACGCTATGAGCCGCGGTAGCTGCATGATACACGGACATATGATGCGGGATTATTACGACTGACCAGGTTACTGTCTCTCATCCACAAGCGTCTGCACCCGCTCCTGAATAATTGCGATGACATCATCCTGGGACTTCTGATCATAGAAATAGGGGGCGACTTCCTCCATGACAATATCCCGGATTTCGTAGTCATAACTCCCAAGTGAATTCATTCCGTTGATAAGATCCTTGTAACCTTCTGCGATTTCAGCGCTCATCGGCACTGGATTCCCTGCACTATCCACTAACATTGATCCTCCGGTATTCGGATCCGGGTTCAATGCTGTTTCTATCTGCTCTTCAAATACGCTCTTTAAAACCGGAATTTGATTTTTCGGATCCAGAGACGTCTGTGCTTTCTCGGTATAAAAATATTTGAAAAATTCCCAGGCCGCTTCCTTATTGCCGGATCCGGAATAGATCGCAAGCATGGCAGGCATATAGCAGGATGCTGTACTTTTTTCCGAAGAAGGATAACCGGTCACAGAAATCGGCTCGCCAAATATTACAACCTCTTCAGCGTACGACACCGGACTGTCAATCCACGTATGATGCATTGCCAGTTCACCATTTGCAATCATTCCTGCGCTGCCCGGCCTAATGGCGTCCGTGTCGCTGTCAGGTTCCCCATATGTTTTTGCGTAATCCAAAAGGCTCCGGAAATCATCCGAATCAAAGCGGACAGTTCCTGACTTGGAATCGACATAAGAATCCATGTTGGCAGAAAGCGACCAGTCCAGTAATTCTGATTGCGAATAACCAATGAGGGGAGTCACTTTGTCCGGCAGAGATTCGGCAATACTATTGAATTCACCAACAGTCCATCCCGTCCTATCACCAATTATTGACTTCGCTCCAACAAATCCACTCAGACCAAACCCGGTTCCCAATTTATATAAATGACCGTCCGTCTCGCAGATTTTTAAAATGCTCGGAATGACATCATCCTTGTTGAATGTGCTGTCGTTTTCCATCATGGAATAAAGATCGGCAAGTACCCCCTTTTTCTCGCAATTTGCAAATAATTGAATGTCCCCATAGATGATATCCGGCGCGTCACCGGAAAGAATTTCGAGATTCATTGCATTGACTACACTAATTGTATTTGAGCTGACTGCCGGATTTCCATAATATTCATGAATCTCAACACGATACTTTTTACTGTTCATATTGAAGTCATGCACTGCTGCAGACACAGCGGAATCCAAAGAAACCGTTGAACCTGCAATCGTTATTATTTTTTTGCCTGCATCGGGATTCTTTGCCGCATGTGTCAGAAGGGATACAGAAGCAATAGAAATATTATCTGACGTCGTTTTTGTAACAACCATAGTCTTTCTGGCCGAGAGTACAATCACCTGATCGGTATTGTTCGCTGCTTTCTTGAAATTGGTATTGTCCCACAGAAAAACCGGTGTTGTCTTCTTATCGTCTAAACTGACGGAGTACACGCCTTTTGCATTAGCGGAATACAGACCGTCTTTACCGATATTCAGCGAACCTCCGTAGGAACCCAATGTATTTGTAATATCAATCGGGTTCCCCAGTTTCTCCTTTGCGTTATCTATCGGATAGAGTCCAATCTCTGATTTTTCGCTTGTCATATCATTGCCGGCTGTATACATCTGATCTTTCATTTGCAAGAGTGTTCCTAAGTACAGCCCGTTTGTTCCGGGAATATCAAATAATTTGGTTCCTTTGCTGTTGAAAACCGAAATGCTTCTCATACCAGTCCCATCTGACGTAAGACACAGATAAATATTACCCTTGTTATCGACTTCCATCTGACTGTCTGAAACTAATTCTTCAACGGGAATAATCAAAGGTTTCCCAACCAGAGCACCCTTCGAATCAAAAGTAAACAGCTCGGAAATAAATTTTCCCATTTCCACATCAATGAATTGTGTCAGTACATGCAGATTACCGTCCGCATCATCTGCCATATCGACCAGATTGGATTCCGGATCGATTGCATCTTCCAGGGCAGTCTGGGAAATTAGCTGTCCGTCATTATCATAGATCTGAATATAGTAATCTGATGTACCGGAAATTAGAATTCCTATCTTGTCCCTGAATTGCTTAACACTTTCAATGCTGGCATACCCGCCTTCTATGGCCGAAGAGAAGTCAAGCTGTGCAGAAGAGAAGTAGGCCTCATCAGCAGATACTGTTCTGCCGTCGTCCGCCTTGGCTTTTGAGCAGCTTACTGTAGAAAAGATCATTGCCAGACTAAGGGCCAAACCTGCTCCCTGCAAGAGTTTGCTTCGGTTTTTCGAGATTTGTGTATCGAATGTCTTATTGGACTTCTTCATTAACTTGCCTCATATTCAATCATTAGAATTTGCTAATTATACTTGCAATATTAGATATTATATCATTTATTCAAAAATGCATGTCATTTTCACCTTAGTCGACCAATTAAATAATTCTCTAACAAAATTATCATAAAATTTTATTATGAATTATAATTATGACGGAATGGAACCCCGTGAAAATGTTAAAAATGAAAATGAAAATGAAAATATTTTTATAAATGCAATATATAGAACTTTTGACTCGTTATATATAGGAAGGGAGTTGATGCTGCGCATGGAATCACCTGCTGATCTGATTGAAGACATTAGCATTATTGTTCATACATACAGCACTGGCGTCCTCCGTTTTGCCTATTCATATGTCAAAAATCGCTCTGATGCAGAGGATATTGCACAGGACGTGTTTATTACCTATATACAAAAGGCACCGCCCTTTGATCACGAAATGCAGCGAAAAGCATGGATCATGAAAGTAACGAGTAACAAATGCAAAGATTATTTGAAATCCAGCTGGAAAAAACGCGTGACTTCTATGCCGGACAATCTTGGCTACCTTCCCAAAGAAGAGTCCACTTTGATTTCTTATGTTTACGATCTTGATGAAAAGTATCGAATCCCCATCCATCTTTACTACTTTGAAGGGTATTCGGTGGAAGAAATAGCCAGGATCACAGGCAATAAAAGTGCGACAGTTGCATCCTGGCTTTTTCGCGGAAGGGCAATGCTAAAAACAATGATAGGAGATGGTTTTTGTGAATAGTAATCCATATAAGTCTGCAGTGGAGCACCTCCGATTTGACGAAGCGTTTGATGAACAAACAATCGCTCTTATGTTAGCTTCGGCACAGAGAAAAAAGGCAATTCGACCCTTTCGAATACCCAAAAGCAGTTGGCGGTACATTGCGGCAGCTGCGGTTATCGTACTGCTATTTATTGCGGTTCCCTTAATAAGAGGTCCGCAAAATACAAACGAAACAACCGCAGCGGCGGTTATGACGGCTGCGGGTTACGAAACAACGGCAGCTGCGGCTATGACTGAAGCTTGTTACGGAACAACAAACCAAACTGAAGTAATGTCAAACAATACAACTGCGTTGACCACCCAGTCGGCAGATGTCTACTCGCCGGGAACTGTCTTAAAGGATGGCACTATGTATGTCTCAAGCACTACTTCAAGAATGACTCCATACAGCATGAAGGAACTTGTGGGCGTTTCTGATAATATATTTACAGGTCTGTGTGTGTCTTCAGAACCGGTCTTTCAGAACGATTTCCTGTATACGCTGTCGAAGGTTCAGGTAACAGCAGTATTTAAAGGAGTATTCCAGGTGGGGGATATTGTACCGGTAGTTGAAATGGGTGGTCGAACTACAGTCGGAGAATATAGAAAAGAAACCACTGTTATTGTCAAGGACTTTGATCATTACGATGACAGCATTCCTGCTGATACTAAGTTTGTTGAGGGAGTGGATGGTTACTATCCTCTGAAAGTTGACGACGATGTCTTATTATTTGCAGCTGATACAAGTGGTTTTCTGAAAGATTATACCGGGCCATTGTACAGCATCTACGGAGATTATGAAGGGAAAATGTATTTTAAGAATGAAAATGTCTATGCGAGAAACACGCCGTCAAATACGGACAAAATTACATTTGATGAGAAGTTATTATCTGTTTCGCTGGATGAGCTCAAATTGCTAATTGAAGATACAAAGTAACACTTGAAGTTTTTGACCAGCTTAAGACAAAATTTGGAGGAAAAGGCAAATGTCCACGAGAAAAAAGGTTCGAATTAAGCTGCTGAGTGGAATCTTTTCGTGCGTCGCAACCTGGTTCCTGAATTACTTTATTGTCTCTAATCTGGAAAGCCGTCTCGGTATATATTCAAGCTCAGCTCAAGTCATTCTTCTTGCTGTGCAGCTGGTCGTCATTTATGTTTTTTCACAACTGATTTTTTTCAAAAAATTGACGCGAGTTGAAATTGTCCTTCTGTCTGCAGCATATGGGATCAGCATAATCAGCGTACTATTTTTGCGGTATCCTAATATCGGCTCGCGGTGGATTTTTAGTCTTGGTGCATATTATATTTATTGGCCTTTCAGTTTGAATCCGATGTCGTTTATTTTTGATGCTGCAGCAGATCATTCCAGTATTCTTGTCAGTATTCTCAACGTCTTTCTATTTGTCCCGTTAAAACCTTTTCTGGCAGCCAATAAACTGCATCCCAAATGGTGGATTATCCTCGCGGGCTTTATTGCTGTTGAGTTGCTCCAGTCTATTTTGAATGCCGGCTCCTTCGATCTTGGTGACATCGTTCTTTATTTCGCGGGCTATCTGGCGGGATATGGGATTTTGAAGCTCTATTTGGACAAAGCCGGTAAAGAGCATACAAATGAACTACCGATAACTTTGGATCAATAGGTTATATGATGCTATTAAGAGAACACTTAAAACTGTTTTCGATTTCTCACCTTATTGTTTTTGTAAATTTTTTCTGGTTTTCAAAACATACAAAAAGCAAAAAATCGCAAGAAACAGGAGCTCCGGGAAAACAATGTATTCGATATGCAGTCGAACCCCAAAACAGAAAGCTATCGTATATAACTCGCAGCTATAAAGAATAAAAGCGATTCCTGCAACAATAATGCCGGATAATTTCGGAAAAAAGCTCAAATAATTCTTGAAGAAAGAATCGATCAGCGGTTTTAGAAAAATAACGACGAGCGCAGAAATAACCGGTGCACAAAAAATAGCGATTCTATCTGCATACCAGATTACATTGATGCCGTTCCATTGCATCGGGATTTTTTCCGGAAGAAACGGTAAAGTTAAACAAGCTGTTAAGGCTGCCATACAAACGAAAATGAAGGCAATGGCATTTTCCTTGAAATACGAGCTTTTCATAGATTTGCCTCCTTAATATATCTTTAGATAATATTACGCTTAACTATTGAAATAATAATAAATTGCCTGATAAAGAATGTCAATAAGAGCAAATTACAGGTACAAATATTTCCGGGAAAATCAAACAAAGTCTTCTTAAGAATTTTCAAAATCAAAAACTACTATATCTCCTGGCAAGAAAGGTGTTATATACTATGACAAAGCGTTGCAGATAGCCTCGATTTCTTTGTGAAAACATTATTTCAGGCTCGACAGAATTATTTTGGAGGAAATTATCGTGTTGGAATTCAGCAAAGAGAGTCATCTTCTGGAGCAGTCAGCATACCGTTATGACCTGCAGGATGTTGAAGAGCCTAATTTGTAC
>Ga0209429_10002240_pt1 | contig 11534 bp, 12 predicted proteins | sample BarGraNGADG00212_3_FD_184493 | JGI IMG/M metagenome (GOLD analysis project Ga0209429, IMG submission 184493) | Arctic peat soil microbial communities from Barrow, Alaska - Barrow Graham LP Ref core NGADG0004-212 (SPAdes) (version 2) | ecosystem: Environmental > Terrestrial > Soil > Wetlands >... | reverse complement strand
CATCACCGTATCAGGCCGAGCGATGTGGAGAGGATGCGGCGGGGGTAGCTGCGCCTTTGCACGGCGGAGGTCAGGGGTTCGACTCCCCTGCGGTCCACCACTGATTTGCAGGGAAATCGTGACGGGGTATAGCGACCGCCCGAAAAGTGAACACCACTGTCGAAAGGGCGCCCGCGAGCCCGCGAGGGTAAGCTTGCAGGCGTTGATTGCTTGCCTAGCGGATCACATGAGTAGGCGAAACGCCGCGAATGTGAGTTGCACAGAGCTCATGCAGACGCCAGCAGGCGATTGACCTCTACGCCGGTGACCGCCGTCTATGACGATGAGGCAGGATCGCGGGCAGCCAACAGTCACCTAACGCACATGGAGACCTCGGGTCAGTGTAGGCCGTGCTGCGTGCAGTACGTGACGATGTCAGGGCCAACGAGTTTTCTCGTGTGGGAGCCTATTCGCACGAACATCTCGCTACTGTTCAGGTACTGGGCACGAGACGCTTTGCCCAGCGCGATGACAGCCAAGTCCTTGCCGCAGAACTGTATCCTCCGGACCTCTATCCACCCGTTGTAGAAGGGATCCGTCCCGATGCGGGTCTCGATCAGTTCGATCAAACGCGTGCTGTAGCCATCCCATCCGTGCTGTGAGTACTCGAGACCGATACCACACGCCGCCATGCCGTTGGGGCAACTCGGAAACGACTCAAGCTTCTGCGGATCTGCACTATCGAAGCGACTTGGCTCGATTACGCCGATAACGAGATGACCGCCCTCCGAGTTCAGGAATGCGACGATTTCCTTCATCACCGACTCGTCAATGAGCTTCTCCTGCCGCCGCAGCTGCCCGTCGCCACAGAGGTAGTTCTTCAGATCGAGTGACAGCGACCCCTTGAATTCCAGCTTGGCGCCTTCAGGCTGCTGTAGGAGCCGCAGCAGTTTGGTATCAGAGGGTTCAGGTGTGGTATCGTCTCCCGACTCTTTGCCTGCCGCCTCAAGAAGTCTGGACCGAAAGCCGGGATGCGCTGCAGCGATGAGTGCAGTCAATTCAGCCCGCACGGTGCGTGTGCCCTGGGCGGCGCCGCCAGCACTTCTGTAGACGGCCGCACCAGCATCGTCCAGTTGGGCTAGGCGATCGACCATGGGCTGAATCCACGTCCGGACCTGTCTGTCGAACTTGGGAAGGCTCGTCTTTTCGTCTGCCTCCAGATTCGACACAACATCACGGAGGATGCCCATGTAGACATACATGCTGGCGGATGTGCACACGTAGTGGTCGTCGCCGCGATCCCATTGAGGAGCCAGTTGTTCACGGATGATCGCAAGGAAGCGGCAGATACGCTCGTAGGCGAAACCGATTGTGGCGTCATAGTCAAGGTGGAAAAGTAGCTGGCGACTCTTGTTGAGAAGACTCTCGCGCTCAATGCTCGCGCAAATCGAAGTCAGGCTCAGATTACGAGTACGCTTGTCGGCCTTTCGACCCTCTTTTGGGATCAGGATTCTGTCGTGAAGGGGGCTCGCCGGGTCGATGTTCAGCTGCTTCGCGACCGCCGATACGCAGTACTTCCTTTGCTGGATTTCGTCCTTGCTCCCAGCGTAGAGATCCTCGTAGAGGTCCCAGAGGATGTCGGACGCGACCGACTTCTGATTCTGGTTGATGTCAACGAAGATCCGGGCCTGAACTGAAGCCTCAAGATCGCGGAAGGCAACGACAGGAATGGTCTCTGACTCGCGGGCTGCAAGGTCGGCGAATGCGTAGAGTCTGTGCTGACCGTCGATAATGCGTGCGCAGCCGTAGTACGGGGGGAGGGTTAGCACTACAGGCCTGCCGCCTGTCGAGTAGCTCGCGGTATCCCCGGCGGTTCCAAGAAGGTCCACCCGCACGTCCCTCGTGAAGTTCACGATTACGCTGCCCGGGAAGAAGCCACCCTCGTCGCAGATGAAGCGCTCGATAGCGCGGATGCGCGAGGGTTGAATCATTCGTTGGTAGCTATCCGAGACATCCACAGCCCTCGTCGAGCGGGTTCGCCGGTGCACGAATGCAATCCGGAGCAGGTCTTCGGGATGCATGATCATGCTGAAGTACTCATGACCACCCATCTCTCCTCTGAGAGCGGGCACTTTCGTCTTGAGTGCCTTGACCCGTTTGTCGAAGAGTACGTGGCTGTAGATCTGGTACTTGGCACCCTCACCCGCGATCTTGGTCAGGTCGACGAGCCCCTGAACATCCTCCTCGGTCCACACCTGTATCTGGACGCTGTCGCTCTCGGCATAGTCAAGATCCGAGCGCGACCATCGAACGCCATCTGTGGCGACAACGAAGATGCACTCGAGGCTCCGAGTGCCCAAGAGACCCTTGAGCGCCGTGCGAATGGCATCCTTGTAGGACGCCAGTTCGGCGACCCGCGACCTCATGCTCCTCGAGCACGGGGGGTCTGCGGTGTGACACTCAACGACGAAGGCCTTGTCGCTCTCAATCGCGACGACATCAAGCTGCTTCGAGATTCTGTGCTGTGGGTCGAGCTGCAACCCCAAGGCGAAATTGTGGGTGCACAGACGGGTTACTCCCAAGTCGCGAAGTAGCAACCAGACTCGATCCTCGAACTCCTCCGAGAGACCCTTGGACTTGACTATTCGGACGGTCGACTTGGATGGCCAGGGCTTGGTGGTCCATCCCTCGGGTATCGGTGTTCCGACAGGAATCGATTTCTCGAACACGTTCTTGCGACGCCGAACGCGTTCATCCTGAAGTTCCTTACCATCGAGCAGTGCGCCCCGGACAACTTGGTTCGCTGGTTCGCCGCGCCTACCGGGGAGAGCGCTCGCCCGGTCAGATGACGTCTCGGTCGACCCGCCAGCTTCGCCGATCTCCGTGATGATGATCTTGCTTCGGGAGGACCGCTTTCGGAACTCCTGGTAGGCAGGGAACTGCTGAAGGTATTCGGACGTAATCCTGTCGAGGTTGGTGCCGAGAACCTTGCGGCCTTGATCAGTGATGCTGTAGTAGGCCCGCTGGGGCTGCTTGAGCAGCCCGGCCTGGACGAGGTAGTACTTTGCCCAGCCGATGCGGTTATAGAACAGCTTCTGCCTGCCGCTAGGCAGCATCTCGGCCAGGTCGGAGGCCGTGAGTGATAGTGCACTTGCGACCCGATGGTTGACTTCCGATGTTGTGTAGGTCTTGCTGTCCTCCGCTGCGCGGAGAACCGGCAGCATCAGCGACTGGTAATCGGGTACGGCCATGGTCCCCCTTGGGCCTCTCGGATGCTGATGCCAGCTTACTACCCTTCGTGTCCCAAGCGTGAGGAGCGACGGTGGGTGCTCTGAGCGGTTCACATTTCGGTGCGTCGTAGATACGTCGAGCGTCAGCCCCTAACGTTCCTAGCCGCCGTCACGAACGAGTGGTAGAAGAGGGAGGAGTCCAGCGAAGGAGATCGCCGTTGAGCCGTCAGCAGTTTCTGGATGTGCTACATGCAGCGCAGGCGCCCCTGTGTGACGATTGCCTTGCTCGTCCTGCGGGGTACGCCACTCGACAGGGCGTGCGACGCGCTGGACTTAGCATGGCCGCAAGCGGACAAATCGTGCGTGGTGACGCGGCGTGTTCGCGTTGTCTCAGGCGTAAGACCGTGAATGCGGTGGTGGTACGGTCTCTCGTCACCCCTCATGCGGCGGCACCTTGTTCGCCATGCTCTGCTCCATGGAGCCGGCTAACTGAGGCAGCACTGTTGTCGCGAACTGGCTCTTGCTCAGGCCCCGCACTTGGTCGATCCAGACTGGCTCCGGCGGCACCAGTACCATTACCAGGGCGCTTGGGTCGTTCGCCGTCGGCACGATCGCCACAGAACTGAGCCTGTCCGCCGCGCCGGGCTGCATGAAGTCTGCGCCTGCCAGGGATAGCGAGTCAGGAATGTCGGCGATGCTCACGGTCTTCAGGGTGGGCGTCTCATAGGCGAACCTGACGCCATGCTTGCTGTAGCCGACCACGCTCCCCGACCTCTGCTCACTCTAGGTGGCGCCGCCGTCCGTGGTAGCGAGGATGGTGCCGCTGGCGCCCACCGCCCAGCCGTGAGTGGCGTCGGTGAAGGTGACGGCGCTGAGGGTCGCGCCGTACCCCGTGGTCTGCGCGCTCCAGTGCGCGCCGCCGTCGGTGGTGGCGAGGACGGTGCCGTTGCTGGCGCCCACCACCCAGCCGTGACTGGCGTCGGGGAAGGTCACGGCGTTGAGGGTCGCGGTGGTCCCCGAGGTCTGCTTGCGCCAGGTGGCGCCGCCGTCCGTGGTAGCGAGGATGGTGCCGCTGGCGCCCACCGCCCAGCCGTGAGTGGCGTCGGTGAAGGTGACGGCGCTGAGGGTCGCGCCGTACCCCGTGGTCTGCGCGCTCCAGTGCGCGCCGCCGTCGGTGGTGGCGAGGACGGTGCCGTTGCTGGCGCCCACCACCCAGCCGTGACTGGCGTCGGGGAAGGTCACGGCGTTGAGGGTCGCGGTGGTCCCCGAGGTCTGCTTGCGCCAGGTGGCGCCGCCGTCCGTGGTAGCGAGGATGGTGCCGCTGGCGCCCACCGCCCAGCCGTGAGTGGCGTCGGTGAAGGTGACGGCCTGGACGCTCCCAGTGGTCGTCTCCGAGCCCGAGTCGCTGATCGCACCGATGACGGTCAGCCCGATGAATACCCAGAGCACGATGGCCCACCAGCGCACATACCACTTGCGTTTCGTCTTCATGGCACCCTCCTGTCCCCACCTGGCCCAGTTCGCAGCATAGCGCACCCGGGCGCCGCGGCTGCTCCAAGCATGAGAGGCGGGCTTGGGGGTGAGCCGCCGGTAGCACCTGGGCGCCACGAGCGCGTCATACCACGGTTGTAGATCGCCAGCGCCGGCGGGTGGAGACGCGCGCCAGCCCTACACTCTAGGTATGAGGCCGCCGCCGGTAGCACCCGAGCATCCGCCGCGCGTCATACCACGGCTGGAGATGCGCCTGCCCGCCCGGTGGAGATGCGCCGATCCGCGCGCGCCGGCGATAGCAGACACCGGCGACGGAAGAAGGGCGCCCCGCGCGCCGGGTGAAACGCGGCAAGCGCCGGGCAATCGCCGCACCGGGAAACGCCACGAAACGCGGCGCCCGTCACGGGCTAGGCGCGGCCCTCGCCGCCGTGGCCGCCGCGAGCCTGCCCGCTACCCGCCGTCTTACAAAACCGTTCCGTCGCATTACGTACTATTGATAAGCAGCGCGTGCAGTCGCCGTACAGAGCGTTCCGACACCCGACGCTCGCCCCGCATGATGCCGGACACGAGCCCGACCGACAGTCCGCTCTCCCGTGCCACCCGCCGCACCCCACGGCGCCGGATGCGTTCGCGAGTCTCTCTGTCCAGCCTCTTCTGCTGCCGCCCGGACTGCCCGTAGACGATCTGGGCATGCGGGTCCTCACCGAGATGGAACTGCTCTTCCCAGCGGTTCGCCTCCTTGCCGATGTGCTCGACGCCAGTGGCCTTGATGTGCCGTCGCTGAGTGAGGCCGCGGTCGGAGTACTTGCCGCCGTGGAACTTCGACTCGGGGTGCAGGTGGTACTGGACGAAGGCCTCGCGATAGTTCTTGAGCCACGTCGGCCGCACCGCTTCGCCGCTCTCGCGGTCGAAGGCCGCCTCGGCTGCCCGTGCGGGGTCACGGTCGGAGACGCGCACCGGGTAGTCGAGTGAACGTTCAAGGGTCGCGGCCGGTAGTCCCGCGCCGTTGTCGGCGATGCTCACCGCGTCATCCTCGACCGTCACCATGATCTCCGGGGGCACGCCCGCGCTCTCGCCGGCGTCAAGGCCGTTGTTCTGTCAACTCCTTTACCAGGGCAAGCGGCCACAGGTCCGGACCATGTCCGATCTGCATGAACGGCTCCTTCTCGGTGAAGAACTCCAGCAGCCGGCTGGTCTCGAATGTCGCGCGCGTCAGTGTGGCGGTCACTTCAGGTTCTTTCTCGAGGTGGTGGTGGTCTGCGGCATGGTCTGAACCTTCGGTCGGTCATCGGCGCGACGCGGCCAGTCCTCATCGCGCCGTGGTCGGAACAGCGGCGGCTCGTCGCCGGCGGTGCAGGCGCTGAGCAGGGGTGTCGGCCTCGGCGCGGACGACGGTGGCCGTGGAGCGGTCGAGCTCGGCGGCCGTCTCGCGCAGGCTGAGACCGCCGCGGCTACCGCGGCGACGCATCGGCGCGCGCTGCTCGCTCACGGCGTTTCTGCCGCACGTCGGGCGGTCAGGGTCGCTTAGGGTCGGTAAGGGGCTGTTTTCACAAAAGTAGAGCTTCCCTTTTCTCTTAAGGGGTTTTCTGAAAAGTGGCATTTACCGACCCTTACCGACCCTGGGGGAGCGTGTGCTCGACGTAGTCGGCGCTCGTGAGCCGCACGCCGAGCCAGCCGCGGACGCCGTTGCGCTTGCTGGACTCGAGGCCGCGTGCGGCCAGCCGCTGCCCCCACTCCTTCGCAGAGATCGTGCCGGCCTGGCTGTAGCGTTTACGCCACTCGTCATAGGCGCCGCGGAGGGTGGCGCTGCTCGTCCACACGTCGGACTCGAAGCTGCAGCGTTCGTCGAAGAAGTCGCGCAGCGGGTCCATGTCGAGGCGCACCACCTGTGTCGCATGCTTGACGATGTCGGGCACGGCCAGGCCGTGGCGGCGCCACTGCCGGAAGCCCTCGACGATCCAGGCGAGCACGGCGGGGCCGGACACCGTCATGTCGAAGAGGGCCGCCTTGACCTGGGGATCGGGGTTGGCCGGCCGGTGCTCGAAGGGGAAGATCACGGCGCGGCGCCATATGGCGTCATCGTCGTCGGGCATGGCGGGGATGTCGTTCGTGTGGATCCACGGCTTCGCGGTCGGCTTCATACTGCGGTCCCGCTGGTAGACGCCGCGCACGGTGATAGCGTCACCACCGGTGAACGCCTTCATGAGCGGCACCGACATGGTGCTGCGGCGGCCAGCCTCGGCTGAGACCGCCATGCGCACGCCGTCGAGGCGCACGAGGTCGTCGCGCGTGCCGCCCACATGGGTGCGCTCCAGCCATGTGTCGGGGCTCACACTGGTGGCGTAGTCGCCGAGCGCCCCGGCTATCGCGCCGAGGGAAGTCGACTTACTGGTCTCCGTGCCGCCGGCGACGACGAAGAAGGTTTCCTCGCTTGTGGCGCCGCTTGCCGAGTAGCCGACGGCCCGCTGCAGGCAGGCGAGGAAGTCGGAATCCTCGCCGGTCGCCTCGGCGACCACTCGCTCCCAGAGCTCGGAGCGTACCCCAGGGGTGTAGGGTGCCGCCGTGACCTTGCGCAGCAGGTCGGCGGGGTCGTGGCGGTGCAGCTCGCCGCTCACGAGATCGAGGGTGCCGTTCTGGCAGTTGAGCAGGAACGGTCCCTGGTCGAAATCGGAGGGGTGCACGGATACACGTGGGTCGGACTTGGCGCACTCTATGGCGGCCTTGCGCGCGGCGCTCGAGAGGCTGTGGGTGCCCCACTTGGCGAGGCGCTTGGCCTCGGCGTCGTCACTCCGGCCTGCGGCCTCCCCGAAGATGGTGAGAAGCGCCTTTTTCGTCAAGTCGGCTACCACAAGCGTCTCGTCGGGCGCCCAGCGCACGCCGTCATAGACGTACCAACAACTTTCGTGGTCGCTGTAGCGGATACGGCTGCCGAACAGGCGGATCAGGCGGTTCGCATTCCCCGTGTCCGTCATGCCCTCGAAGGGCGGGGCGTCGCTCGGCGTCCTGGGGGGCGCCTTCTCGTCTGAGGTTGCCTTTCCGTCTGTGGCAGCGATGTTGCCGGCGCCGTATCCCTCCCCAGCGTTGGACTTGATGGCCGTCTCGATGGTCCTCTGGCGGTAGTTCTCCCGCTCCCACTTCTCGCGCATGAGTCCCGAGAGACGAAACACACGGTCCATCTGCTCGCGGTCCTTCGTCCACCACGCGAGGTGTCCGCAGAATGCAAGGTCAGCCCGTGAGTGGTCGTCGTCGTTTGCGGACATGTCGCCACGCCAGAGCGCGGCGACGTTGTGGCTGTTCTTCGCGGCGAGCATCTTCTCGATAAGCTCCTGGTCGCCCAGGTGAACCGCCGGCAGCTGCCGCGGCGGCGGGTCGGCCGGGGGCTCCTCCGGCGGCCACAGCTGCGCGCACAGCTCCTCAAGCTCCGGCTGGCATTCGCGTATCGCCGTGCAGATCCCGAGACGGTTCCCGGTCATGCAGAAGTAGCGGCCTGACTGGTAGATCTCGACTTCCTTGCCGTCGAGCCTGCTGCGGTTGCGGGCGCCGTCCGGCATCTCGCCGCATATGATGAGGTGGACGCCCCTGCCGGATTGGCTGACCTCGGTGTAGGTGGCGAAGTCGTTGACGATCCTGTCAGCGACGGGGTGCAGCTCTCCGCTCTCGGCATCTCGGCAGTCGTCCAGGTCGATGCCGATGTACGGGTCTTCAGAGCTGAACACGAAGCCGATACCGTCGCAGCGGCCGGCCTGCGCGGCATCGGTCGCCCGGTCGACGGAAGCCCAGGTGCGGGGGTCGGTCGTCGAGGCTCTGGTACCTGTGTGGATAGGGTGATACGGAACCTTGGTCCGCTTGCCTTTCACCATCTCGTGACTCCAGACAAGCCACTGCGGCAGCTGGCGCAGCTCAAGCGGGATGCAGTCGAGGGAGACGCTCATTCGTCGCCCCTGTCGGCCAGGTACTCGAAGACGAGATTGTCGGGATTGCCACCGGCGGCGCGGACGGCGAGGCGGTACTGGTGTGCGACCGTTCGGTTACGGACGGCGATGAGCATGATGCCCGCCCTCGTCGCGTGCTTCCGGCGGCTCCCCCTCCGATACAGGTTCAGGTCGCATAGCCAATGCCTCCGCGCGGGCGGTGGCGATCACGGCTACGCCGACGTGGCGCAGGGCGTAGCGCACCTCCATCCAGGCGGAGTACTCGACAGGCTCGGCGCTGGCGCTGGCGCGGTCACGGTAGGCGGCAGCGGCGTCCTCCAGCGCGGCCTCGGCGGTGGCCAGAAGCTCGCACGCGGCGACAGGCGTCGTAGTTGTTGCCGTAGGCGTCGTCACGCTGCCGGCTCCTGCACGCCGACCCACTCGCCGCCGGCATGACCGCCGCCGCCGTGGTGTCCGTCCATCACCAGGCAGCTCAGCAGCTGGCCGCCGCACTTGGGGCAACGCTCTTGGTCGCAGTGCAGGTGATGTACCTTGCCCGTCAGGACAAAGCAGTCCGCGCAGGTGTCCCGCGGCTCCCGAGGCCAGTCGCCCTCGCTGCCGTAGCGGATGCGCTCAAACACGCCCCCGGATTCGTCGGCCAGCATGGGCAGGCATGACGCATCGGGGGCCATGATTTGCTCACAGTAGGGGCACGTTGCGGTGTGGATCGGGGCAGTGGGCGCCGTCACGGCCGCACACCGCGGCTTGCGACCCAGGCCTCCACATCGGTGAGCCGGTAAAGGTTGCGCCGAATCGAGCCCGGGAGCTCCACCGGGTGCAGGTGCCCATCAGCTACCCAGGCGCGAGCGGTGGGCTTGCTCACGCCCAGCATCTCGGCCAGCTCCTCTTCGTCGATCAGAAGCCGCTTGTCGGGTGGAATGGCGGGTGTCTTGCGGGAATGGTCAGACAGTGCTACGGTCACGCGGACGCCTCCTACTAGGTGTCGCTGATGGCCGCCCGCGTATCCGGCAAAGATTCTTGGGCGGCCATCGCCTTTGTTGAGCTTGCGACCCTATTATACGGACCGATTTTGGGGACGGAGAGACGCCCGCGGGTTAAGCAGGCGGTCGTTGATTCCCGAAAACGCCGATTTAGCAGGGACAAGAACCCTCATGCAAAAGATGAGGGTCGGGGTGTCTAGGCTCAGGAGGTCCCGATTTAGGCTCAAAAGCGTGACACACTCGGTCCCAAAACTGGGGTTGACAGATTCCGGGCGGGCGGGTGCTCGGCGTTCTGGAGCAGGATGACCTCCTTGCGGCCCTCCTCAGCGGCTCGCGTAAGGCAGGAGCGCTATCTCGCGGGCGCGCCCCACACGTCGGCCAGGGTGTCGGCTGCCTCGCGGCTCTCTGCCTCTCCCACATGCCCGTACGTGTCGGCAGTCGTTTTGATGCTGCGATGACCGAGGCGGCGGCTGATAGTCAGCAGCGAGACGCCACGGCGGCGCAGGAGCGAACCGTGAGCGTGCCGTAGGTCGTGGAAGCGCATGTATCCGAGTCCGACCTTCTCCGTGTAGCGGCCGAACGCCTTGCGCAGCGAATCGGCCTGCCATGCGCGTCCCGCCTTCGTTCCCGCGAAGACTGACAGGCAAGGGAACACAAGGTCGCCGTCCTTGTCGGTCCAGCGTTTGGGCCTGAGCACCATCTTTGCGGCGGCGACCGTCTTGCGGTGTTCCTTCAGCCATGCCAGCGTCTCGGGGTCCAGCGGCACGTCGCGCGCCTCGCCCGTCTTCGTCGACTTGAACTCGTATTCGTAGTAGCGCTTGCCCTCATCGCGACCGGGCACGCGGGCGGCGGAGCGGCAGACGTGAACGCTCCCGCCCTTGAGGTCGACTGATGACCACTCGAGGGCGATCAGCTCGCCCTCGCGCATCCCCGTCGCGAGCGCCATGCGGGTCAGCGGGTAGGCGGCGGCGTCGGCAGCGCTCATAGTGTCCAGAAGGATGCGGAGCTCGTCGTCGCTCGGGACGCGCAGGCTGCGCCTTCCCGGCCGCTTCGGCGGGTCGGCTCCTGTCATCGGGTCGCGCGGGACGATGCCCAGGGCGATGGCCTTCTTCAGCGATTGGCGCAGGAGCGCGACGATCTGGAAGATGGAGCCCGGCGCGAGGCCGCTGTCACTGAGCGCGTTGTAGAAGTCCTGCACGTCTGCGGCCGTCAGCCGGCGCAGCTTGGCCGCGCCGATGAGCGGCGAGATATAGAGCTTGTGGTACGTCTCGTATCGCGCGAACGTGGAGCGCTCCACGTTGCGCCGCTTGTACGTCTCAAGCCAACGGGCGAACCACTCGTCAACCGTTTTCGGTGCCTTCGTCGCCTGCGGCTGTATCTCGCGCTTGTCGCGCTGGCCTTGGAGCTCGGTGTGAGCGGCGCGGGCCTCGGTGATCTTGCCGTGCAGCACCTTGACGGCGCGGCGGCGCGGCTCGCCCTTGGCCGCCCGCCCCAGGTTGACGACGATACGCCAGTGATCGGGGTCGCCCTCGTCTTGAAAGATGCCGGGATACTTGCCGTATGCCTTCCACTTCGCCACGTCGCGCCTCCAGAGTCGCCGCCTGACACGCCTGAGACTAGCGGAAACAGGGCACCCACGCAAGGGGCACCCAGCCGACGCTCAGGCGCGGGCGCCGCCGTTTCTAGTCTCAACGTCGTTCGTTACGACTGGAGCGGCGACGGCGCCTGGGACCACGTAGCTGTGGTGGCCGGCAGCAACAGCGCCGGGCAGAAGGTCGTCGACGCGCACACCACCGACTACTTCCACGCCTACTGGAAGATGGGCTACAGCTCCACGCACTACAAGTACGCGCGCGTGCGAGCGTACTGGGTCATCTGAGTCTGCGGGCACGCCGGGCGGGGGCGGGCGAAAGCCCGCCCCC
>Ga0209429_10002239_pt1 | contig 11536 bp, 21 predicted proteins | sample BarGraNGADG00212_3_FD_184493 | JGI IMG/M metagenome (GOLD analysis project Ga0209429, IMG submission 184493) | Arctic peat soil microbial communities from Barrow, Alaska - Barrow Graham LP Ref core NGADG0004-212 (SPAdes) (version 2) | ecosystem: Environmental > Terrestrial > Soil > Wetlands >... | reverse complement strand
ATCTTCTTTCGATTTAGTAATAAGAGGTTCAACATAGGTACGCAGTGCTTTTGCTTTAGCAGTTGTAGTACTAATCCTTTTATGAAGGATTAGTGATGAAGCCATGTTCGCAAGCATCGCCTTCCTGTGTGAACTTGTTCTTCCTAAATGGTTAATAACTCTTAAATGTCGCATTTCTCTATTTTCCTTAACCAGTTTTCAAATTAATCTTTCTCTAACTTATACTTACTCACTTCCATGCCAAATGACAGACTCAGGTTCTCGAGCAGTTCATCAAGTTCGGTAAGTGATTTCTTACCAAAGTTTCTGAATTTAAGCAGGTCATTTTTATTAAACCTTACCAAATCACCAAGCGTTTCAACTTCTGCAGCTTTCAGACAGTTAAGTGCTCTGACAGAAAGATCGAGATCGACCAGTTTTGTCTTAAGCAGTTGTCTCATATGCAGAACTTCTTCATCAAACTCTTCGTTTGCCATTTTATCATCCGAATCGAGAGTAATTTTCTCATCGGAGAAAAGCATAAAATGGTATATTAGAATTTTTGCAGCTTCTTTAAGAGCATCTTTAGGATGAATTGAACCGTCGGTTTCAATCTCAAAAAGTAGTTTCTCGTAGTCAGTTTTTTGTTCAACACGGTAATTTTCGACCGTATATTTTACATTCCTTATTGGAGTAAAAATAGCATCAATTGCGATAAGGCCAAACTCACTGTCTATAGGTTCATTCTCTTCTGCAGGAACATAACCTCTTCCTTTGTTAATTGCAATCTCGATTTGCATTTTAACATCGGTCTCCATCCTGAAAATAACCAGTTCAGGATTTAATACCTCGAAGTTGGTGAGAGTACTATTAAGATTGCCTGCTTTAAAAACTTCCTGTCCGCTGATTTTTATCGAAATTTTCTCATGATCAACGTCTTCAACTATCCTCTTAAAGCGTACCTGTTTGAGATTTAATATAATCTCAGTAACGTCTTCCATAACTCCTGTTATGGTAGAGAATTCATGATCTATGCCTTCGATCTTAACAGTTGTGATGGCAAATCCCTCCAGTGAGGAGAGAAGAATTCTTCGTAGTGCATTGCCTACAGTAATACCATAGCCAGGTTCAAGCGGACGGAATTCAAATTTTCCGTGTTTGTCGTCCGCTTCCAGCATTATTACTTTATCAGGCTTCTGGAATGATAAAATGGCCATAGAATTTAACTTATATTATTATTTAGAATACAATTCAACTATCAGTTGTTCCTTTATATTTTCAGGAATATCAGTTCGATCAGGCACGTTCATAAATTTACCTGCCATTTGTGCATCGTCCCACTCAAGCCACGAAAGTTTTGTAAACTTTCTGGTTGAAAGTGAATCAACGATTGTTTCAAGTGATTTTGATTTTTCACGAACGCCTACAATATCGCCCGGTTTAAGCTGGAATGAAGGAATGTTTACCACTGTTCCATTAACAGTCATATGTCGATGTGAAACAAGCTGACGTGCACTTGCCCTTGTTGGAGCAATACCCATACGATAAACTACGTTATCAAGCCGTGCTTCCAGCAACTGAAGTAATACTTCACCTGTTACACCTTTACTTCTTGAAGCTTTTTCAAAAGTATTTCGGAATTGACGCTCAAGCATACCATAAGTATATTTTGCTTTTTGCTTTTCCCTGAGCTGAACACCATATTCAGAAGTTTTCTTCCTCTTTTTGTTCATTCCGTGTTGACCGGGAGGAAAATTCTTCCTTTCCATGTGTTTATCGGGACCGAAAATGGCTTCACCGAATTTCCTTGCTATTCTTGTTCTTGGGCCTGTATATCTTGCCATTGTGCTATTAATTTATAACTTACAAATAATCAATTCTAAAACTAATTAAACTCTTCTTCTTCCGGGAGCACGACAACCATTGTGTGGCATTGGAGTTACATCAACAATTTCTGTAACTTCTATACCAACATTACTGATTGATCTGATAGCTGATTCGCGACCTGAACCCGGGCCTTTTACAAACACCTTCACTTTTCTTAATCCCAGATCATAGGCAACTTTCCCACACTCCTCAGATGCCATTTGTGCAGCATAAGGTGTATTTTTCTTGGAACCTTTAAATCCCATCTTCCCTGCCGAAGCCCAGGAGATTACCTGACCTGAATTATTAGTCAGGGTAATAATAATATTATTGAATGATGAATGAACATGCGCATGACCTAAAGGTTCAACTTTAACGACCCTCTTCTTTAACGCTCCTGTCTTCTTTGCCATAATCTATTTATTTAGTAGCTTTTTTCTTGTTTGCAACTGTTTTCTTTCTCCCTTTTCTTGTTCTTGCATTATTCTTGGTGCTTTGTCCCCTTAATGGAAGGCCAATTCTGTGACGAACGCCACGGTAGCAGCCAATATCCATAAGCCTCTTAATGTTCATTTGTGTCTCCGAACGGAGTTCACCTTCGAGCTTATAATTATCGTTCAGAATTCTCCGGATAGTATTAATCTGATCATCGGTCCAATCCTGAACCTTTGCATTCCTGTCAACACCAGCCTCATCGAGTACCTTTTGAGCAATGCTCCTGCCTACTCCGTAGATGTAAGTCAAGCCAACTTCGCCTCTTTTATTTCTTGGTAAATCCACACCAACAATACGTGCCATATAAAACTTTTCTTAAATGAGTTGCAAAATTAGTTAATTTATCCCTGTCTCTGTTTGAACTTGGGATTTTTCTTGTTAATTACGTAAATGCGACCTTTTCTCCTGACTATTTTACAGTCAGCGCTGCGCTTTTTTACAGATGCTCTTACTTTCATTACCTTAAATATTTCTTATTTATACCTAAATGTTATTCTTCCTTTTGTTAAATCATATGGTGACATTTCAACCTTTACTTTATCGCCTGGCAAGATTTTTATATAATGCATCCTCATCTTTCCCGAGATATGTGCAGTAATCACATGTCCATTCTCAAGTTCTACCCTGAACATTGCATTGGAAAGGGCTTCGATGATAGTGCCGTCCTGCTCAATTGATGGTTGTTTCGCCATACACTTTCAATTACATTTTATTTAAAACTTTTTCAATAAATTCAAAAGTTGTTAATACATCTGCCTTCCCTCTATCCACCGCCACTGCATATTCAAAATGTGCCGAAGGTTTTCCATCTACGGTTTTGATTGTCCACCCGTCTTTCATCTGCATTGTCTCCTTTTTGCCACTGTTAATCATTGGTTCGATGCAGATTACAAGTCCTTTCTCCATCTTTGGTCCTGTTCCCCTGTTTCCCCAGTTAGCCACCTCAGGTTGTTCATGCAATCTTCGTCCGATTCCATGTCCTACAAGATCTCTGACAACTGAATATCCGCCACTTTCAGCTTTATTTTGTACTGCGTAAGAGATATCTCCAACTCTTTTCCCGGCAACTGCTTCTTTCACTCCTTCTTCAAGTGAGGCTCTGGTAAAATCGAGCAATCGTCTGACCTCTTCACTTATTTCACCTACCGGAAAAGTATATGCGCTATCGCCGTACCATCCGTTTAATATCACTCCGCAATCCACTGATATTATATCGCCTTCCTTAAGAATGTAAGCCGATGGGATTCCATGCACAACTTCTTCGTTAACGGAAGTACAAAGTGCATTTGGGAAGCCACCATACCCCTTGAATGCCGGAGTTGCACCATTATCGCGGATAAACGATTCGGCTATTTTATCGAGATAAAGAGTGGTAACACCTGGTTTTATTAAAGAAGCAATCTCACCTAGTGTTCTCGACACCAGCATATTGCTTTCTCTTAACAACCCTACCTCTTCATCAGTCTTAAAATACAACATCAAAGAACGTTAAACTTATTATATCGATGTAGATGCGCCAGATCTACCTTTAACGCGACCTGACTTCATCAGACCATCATAATGACGCATAAGCAAATGACTTTCAATCTGTTGTAGTGTGTCGAGCACCACCCCAACAAGAATGAGAAGCGAAGTACCACCATAAAATTGCGCAAATTGTGGTGTTACACTAGCCTTAACAGCAATTGCAGGTAAAATAGCAACTATTGCCAGAAAGATTGAACCAGGAAAAGTAATTCTCGACATAATTGTGTCAAAAAACTCAACAGTTTTTCTTCCTGGTTTGATACCTGGTATAAACCCTCCGTTCTTCTTCATATCTTCTGCCATCTGAACAGGATTAACTGTGATAGCCGTGTAGAAATAAGTAAATACAATTATTAAGATTGCAGTTACCAGGTTATACCAGAATCCGTACATATTTGAAAATGCAACTATAAAACCTGATCCTGAATTTGAATATCCTGCGATAATCATAGGAAGCATCATAATTGCCTGAGCAAAAATTATAGGCATTACCCCTGCAGCATTCACCTTAAGAGGGATATACTGACGTACTCCTCCATATTGCTTATTTCCGACAATCCTCCTTGCATATTGAACAGGGACTCTTCGGGTACCTTGAACAAGAAGTATTACACCAAGAATAATTATGAACAGGAATAATAATTCAACTATGAGTGCAATAGCGCCACCGGCACCATTCATTCTGGTTCCTGCTTCAAAAATAAAGTTTGCCGGCATTCGGGCAACGATACCAATCATTATAATAAGTGAAATACCGTTACCGATACCTTTATCAGTTATTTTCTCACCAAGCCACATTACAAACATTGTACCAGCCGTAAGAATAATTACAGATGATATCTGGAAGAATGTACCGGGAATAATAAATGCTGATGGGAGTAATTGTGCATTTAGATTAATAAGGTATGTTGGAGCCTGAAGTATAAGAATAATAACGGTAAGATATCTGGTATACTGATTCATTTTACGTCGACCACTCTCTCCTTCTTTCTGTAGTTTCTGGAAATAAGGAAAAACTATACCCAGCAACTGTACAACAATAGAAGCAGAAATATAAGGCATTATTCCCAGAGCAAAAACTGAAGCCTGAGAAAAAGCACCTCCTGAAAACATATCAAGCAAACCCATAATACCTGAAGAGGTTTGACTCTTAAGACCAGCCAACTGTGAAGGATCAATGCCGGGAAGGGTAATATATTTACCTAAACGATATAATAAGATTACACCAAAAGTATAGAGAAGCCTTGCTCGCAGATCTTCTATCTTAAAGATATTTTTTATAGTCTGTATCAGTCTCATGAAATTACAGTATTACAGCGGTTCCCTTTTTGGCTTCAATTGCTTCTATAGCTGATTTACTAAATGCATGAGCATGAACTTCCAGTTTTCTTTCAAGAATTCCTTTACCCAGTATTTTAACCATAGCATTTTTAGAAACCAGTCCGGCCATTACAAGTACTTCAAAATCGATTTTCTCAATATTATGGTTTTCGGCAAGAGTCTGAAGGGTACTGATGTTTATACCTTTATATTCCTTCCGGTTAATATTTTTGAATCCGAATTTTGGAACGCGTCTTTGAAGAGGCATCTGACCACCTTCAAAACCGATTTTCCTGCTATAACCTGATCTGGATTTAGCGCCTTTATGCCCTCTTGTCGATGTGCCCCCTTTACCAGAGCCTTGTCCACGACCTAAACGCTTACCTTTTTTAACTGACCCTTTTGCGGGTCTTAAGTTACTCAAATCCATAACCTTGTATTATAAATATGTTTAATACCTTAAATATTTTCAACCTTAACCAAATGTCTCACTTTAACTACCATACCCAATATCTGAGGAGTAGCTTCGTGTTCGACACTATGATTCAATTTATGAATACCGAGCGCTTCGATAGTTCTTTTCTGCCTTTCGGGTTTTCCATTTTTACTTTTCACCTGAGTGATACGAATCTTTGCCATCTTTATGTTCTTTTCTAACCGTTAAAAACTTTATTCATTGTAACACCTCTGTGTTCAGCAACCGAAAATGCGTCTCTTAATTCAAGAAGCGCTGCAAAAGTAGCTTTTACCAGGTTATGAGGATTTGATGAGCCTTTTGATTTTGCAAGTACATTTTTTACTCCAACACTCTCAAGAACAGCACGCATAGCACCGCCGGCTTTCACACCAGTACCGTCAGATGCAGGTTTCATAAACACTTTAGCACCTCCGAATTTAGCAATCTGCTCATGAGGTATTGTACCATTGATAACAGGAACTTTTATGAGGTTCTTTTTTGCATCTTCAATTCCTTTTGCAATAGCTGTGGTTACTTCACTGGCTTTACCAAGTCCATGTCCAACTATACCATCCTCATTTCCAACTACAACAATAGCTGAAAAACTGAATGTCCGTCCTCCCTTGGTTACTTTGGTTACTCTCTGGATACTAACCAGTCTGTCCTTAAGTTCCAGATCACTGGTTTTTACTTTTCTTATACCGTTTCCCATAATTCATTAGAATTTTAATCCGCCTTCGCGGGCTGCATCGGCCAATGATTTTACTCTGCCATGATATTTATATCCGCTTCTGTCGAAAACCACTTTCTCAATACCTTTTTCTTTACATTTAGTAGCAAGAAGTTTTCCTACAAGTTTAGCCTGTTCAATTTTCTTTATACCTGTTTTAGCTGCAATATCTTTTTCTTTAGAGCAGGCCGACAGAAGAGTAACACCATTCAGGTCGTCAACAACCTGAACATAAATTTGCTTATTGCTACGGTAAACTGCGAGTCTTGGAGCTTCAACAGTACCGTTTATTTTTTTGCGGATCCTCATTTTGATCCTTGTTCTTCTTTCCAACTTGGTTAAGGCCATGATTTTTATTTTTTACGATTTTATACCTTAAGCACTAGCAGATTTTCCAGTCTTCCTTCTAAGTTGTTCTCCAACAAACTTAATCCCTTTTCCTTTATATGGTTCGGGTGGTCGAAGAGATCTTATCTTCGCGGCGACATGTCCGATTAGTTGCTTGTCGATGCATGTGAGAGTAATAATGGGGTTTGCCCTTCTTTCAGTTTTAGTCTCAACCTTAACTTCATTCGGGAGCTGAAGGATTACTTCATGTGAAAAGCCCAGGCTCATCTCAAGGTTTTGTCCTTTTGCTTCTGCCCTGTATCCAACTCCTACAAGTTCAAGTTCTTTCTTGTACCCTTCCGACACGCCTACCACCATATTGTGAATAAGTGCCCGGTAAAGACCATGCAACGATTTATGACTTTTTGATTCTGATGGACGGGTTAATATAACTTCGTTCCCCACCACTTCCACCTTCAGGTCTTTGTCAACTACTTGAGTTAACTCTCCCAAGGGGCCTTTCGCACTGACCACATTGGTACCACTGATACTTACAGTGACTCCTTTTGGCAGGTTTACAGGTAATTTTCCTATTCGTGACATTAAGCTATCCTCCTCCTAATTAGTAAACATAACATAATACTTCACCACCTATTTTTTCAGTTTTTGCCTCTTTATCGGTCATTAAACCTTTTGAGGTTGAAATGATTGCAATACCCAGTCCGTTTAAAACTCTTGGCATGTCATCAATTCCAATATACTGACGTAAACCAGGACGGCTAACTCTTTGTATTTTCTTTATTGCGGGTTTTTTGCTCTTTGCATTATACTTTAGTGCAATTTTCAAAACTCCCTGCGGTCCTTCACCATCAATAACCTTATAGCTGAGGATATATCCTTTTTCAAACAGAATTCTGGCAACCTCTTTCTTAAGATTGGATGCTGGTGCCTCCACGACCTTATGACCGGCCATAATGGCGTTCCTTATTCTGGTCAGTAAATCTGCAATTGGATCAGTCATCTTTTAATATTTAATATAGTTTATATTGATTCAAAATTTACCAGCTGGCTTTTTTCACACCCGGGATAAGACCAAATAATGCCATTTCCCTGAAAGTAATCCTGCTTACACCAAATTGACGCATATACCCTCTGGAACGTCCGGTTATCTTGCAACGGTTATGCATTCTGTTAGGATTGGAATTCCTGGGTAAGCGGCTTAATCCGACATAATCTCCTTCGGCTTTAAGCTTTGCTCTTTTAGCAGCGTATTTCTCAGTCAGTCTTGCGCGTTTTACTTCGCGGGCTATCATCGATTCTTTAGCCATATTACTAGTTTTTATTATTTTTAAATGGTAAGCCAAAGTACTTAAGAAGAGCTAATGCTTCCTCATCGCTATTAGCAGAGGTTACGAATGTAATCTGTAATCCCATGATTTTGGCAATTTTATCAAGGTCAATCTCAGGAAAAATAATCTGTTCAGTTACTCCTAATGTGTAGTTACCACGACCATCGAGTTTGGAGTTTATACCCTTAAAGTCGCGGATACGTGGAAGTGCAACCGATATAAGTCTTTCAAGAAATTCATACATTCTATCTTTGCGTAATGTTACCATTATACCGATAGGCATATTTTTTCTCAATTTAAAATTTGAAATATCTTTTGTTGAGTTAGTCAGAACAGCCTTTTGGCCAGCAATATCTGACATCTCCTTAACTCCATATTCCAAAAGTTTTTTATCGGCAATTGCCTGTCCTACACCTTGGTTAATAACTATTTTATCTAACCTTGGGACCTGCATAATCGATTTATATCCGAATTCCTTCATTAATACAGGGACGATCTCGTCACTATACTTGGTTTTTAGCGCAGCTATGTACATTACTTGATCTCCTCTCCTGATTTTTTTGAATAACGCACTAATTTATCTTTATCATTAAGTTTCTTACCAACACGGGTAGGTTTACCAGAGGTAGGATCAATAAGCATCAGATTTGTAACGTGTATTGGTGCCTCTTTTTTTATAATACCTCCCTGTGGAGCTTTGGTATTAGGTTTAGTATGTTTTGATACCAAATTTATACCTTCTACAAGCGCGCGGCTTTTCTCTCTGTCTACTTCCAGAATACGACCCTTCTGACCTTTGGATTCACCGGTTATTACCATAACCGTATCGCCTTTTTTAATATGTAATTTCTTCTGCATCGTTGTGTATTTAAATATATTACAACACTTCAGGTGCCAATGAAACAATTTTCATAAACTTATCGCGAAGTTCCCTGGCAACCGGTCCGAAGATACGTGTACCACGTACTTCATTCACATTGTTAAGGAGAACTACTGCATTGTCGTCGAATCTTATATATGAACCATCGGGGCGACGGATCTCTTTTTTTGTTCTGACAACAACTGCCTTGCTTACAGTTCCTTTTTTTGCTTCACCTGAAGGAAGTGCGGATTTCACACTCACAACTATTTTATCACCTACGGTAGCGTATCTTTTTTTGCTACCACCGAGTACCCTGATGCATAATACCACTTTTGCTCCTGAGTTATCGGCTACGGTTAATCTGCTTTCCTGTTGTATCATGATTACTTAGCTCTTTCGATTATTTCAATTAATCTCCAGGTTTTATTTTTACTTAGAGGCCTGGTCTCTGAGATACGTACAGTATCGCCAATATTGCATGAATTTTCTTCATCATGCGCCATCAGTTTTTTTGTTTTGTTAATAAACTTGCCATAAATTGGATGTTTAACTTTCCTTTTAATGACCACTATTATAGATTTGTCCATTTTAGTACTGGAAACAACACCTATACGTTCTTTTCTAAGATTCCTTTCTTCCATTGCTGATCTAGCTATTTGATTTCTTGTTCATCTCTCTTTTGCGCAGTTCGGTTAGCAGACGTGCAATTGTAAGTTTCACTTCTTTAACCTTTTGTGGGTTATCAAGGGGAGTGATTGCATGGTTAAGTCTCATTCGAACCAGCAATGTCCTCTCTGTGTCTATTCTCTCGAGAAGATCTGAGGTGCTTATTTCCTTTATTTCTGAAGTTTTCATCTCTGTCAAAATATTATTCCTTTATGTAATCGCGTCTTACAATAAACTTCGTTGTTATCGGAAGTTTCTGTGCTCCCAGACGAAGCGCCTCTTTTGCAACTTCATATGGAACACCATCGGCTTCAAGAAGAATTCTGCCAGGTGTTACCGGTACAACAAAACCCTCAGGTGCTCCTTTTCCTTTACCCATACGCACCTCTGCAGGTTTCTTTGTAATAGGTTTGTCAGGAAAAATACGTATCCAAAGCTGACCTTCACGTTTCATATGACGGGTCACAGCCTGACGAGCAGCCTCAATCTGCCTTCCTGTAATCCAGATCGGCTCAAGCGCTTTAATTCCAAATGAACCGAATGCCAGCTGGTTGCCCCGTTGCGCATTGCCTTTCATCTTGCCCTTCTGGGCTCTCCTGAATTTGGTTCTTTTCGGTTGTAACATTGCTCAAATATGTTATAAAATTATTTACTACTTAAATCCTATTTTTTTGTCTTTCTCTTCAGGCTCTTGCTCTTTGCATTTCTGGCGCCGATATTAGGGCTGAGATCTCTCTTACCAAAAACTTCACCATTGCAAATCCAGACTTTTACTCCGATGAGACCAACTTTTGTATGAGCTTCAGCTAAAGCGTAATCAATGTCGGCCCGGAAAGTATGTAATGGAATACGACCTTCCTTATATGTTTCACTTCTTGCCATTTCAGCACCTCCAAGACGTCCGGAAATCATTACTTTGATCCCTTCTGCTCCCATTCGCATTGTGGAAGCGATTGACATTTTGGTTGCACGGCGGTAAGAAATTTTACCTTCAAGCTGACGTGCTATATTATTTCCTACTATGTTAGCATCAAGTTCAGGACGTTTAACTTCAAAAATGTTAATCTGAACCTCTTTTTTTGTAATTTTTTTGAGTTCTTCTTTCAACTTGTCAACTTCCTGTCCGCCTTTCCCTATAATGATTCCAGGACGTGCGGTATTTACAGTTACTGTAATGAGTTTAAGAGTTCTTTCAATAATAATTTTGGATAAGCTGGCTTTTGCCAACCGGGCAGTCAGGTATTCCCTGATCTTTGTATCTTCAACCAGTTTACCGGAGAAGTCTTTTCCACCGTACCAATTTGAATCCCAGCCTTTGATTATACCTAATCTGTTACCAATCGGATTTACTTTTTGTCCCATCTGTTCTATTTTGATGTATTTTCAACTTCCAAAATCTTACTGTCAAGCACGAGAGTTACATGGTTAGATCTTTTTCTTACCCTGTATGCTCTTCCCTGTGGAGCTGTTTGCAGTCTCTTCAATTGACGTCCTCCGTCAACATGAATCAGTTTGACAAACAGATTACTGTCTTCCACTCTGGTACCTTCATTCTTTGCCTGCCAGTTGGCAATTGCAGAGAGAAGAAGTTTCTCCAATCTGCGCGATGCCTCCTGTGAACTGAACCTCAGCACATCGAGGGCTTTGTTAACATCCATTCCGCTTATCAGATCAGTTACCAATCTCATTTTCCGCGGTGACGTTGGACAGTTTCTAAGGATCGCCTGATATCTGCTTTTGGCGGCTTCCTTTTTCTGGTCAGCTGTATTTCTTTTTCTTGCACCCATTTCTAATTCTTTTTCAATGTTTACATTACTTATTTATTACCGGAGTGACCCCTGAAAGTACGGGTAGGCGAAAATTCACCTAACTTATGTCCTACCATATTCTCGGTAATGTAAACGGGGATAAACTTGTTCCCGTTATGAACTGCTATAGTATGTCCTACAAAATCCGGT
>Ga0209429_10002238_pt1 | contig 11537 bp, 15 predicted proteins | sample BarGraNGADG00212_3_FD_184493 | JGI IMG/M metagenome (GOLD analysis project Ga0209429, IMG submission 184493) | Arctic peat soil microbial communities from Barrow, Alaska - Barrow Graham LP Ref core NGADG0004-212 (SPAdes) (version 2) | ecosystem: Environmental > Terrestrial > Soil > Wetlands >... | reverse complement strand
AAACACGCCAAACATTCCACCTTATTTTGGAGGGATGTGGCCGGTAGGCCAGCCGAGCGCCACGTGCTGACCAAAGGTCACACGTAGAGTGGCCCGGATAAAATAATGGTGGGATGTTGGGCGGCAGAAGAAACAATTTTCGATATCTATTATCTAAAATTATTAAATCCAACCGGAAAGTCAAAATCTTCATTGCGAATCAACTGCATTGCCACTTGTAAGTCGTCTTTGCTGTTACTAATTACGCGGACGGCTTCACCTTGAATTTGGGCTTTTACTTTTGGCAGTTTATCTCGAAGTAATTTAGTTATCTGTTTAGCTTTATCTTGATCAAGTCCAGCAATAAAAGGTAATTCTTTGGTTGCCTTTAGATTACTGGTAATTACCGTTTTACTTAAATCAATAGTCTTACTACTTTGGTCGCGTGAAGCTAACTTTTTACGAATAATATCGATAATGCTGTCAATTTGCCATTCATTTGAGCCAATTGCCTTAAAACCGGCCTTATCGTCCATCCATTCAATCAACGCTGGCGTACCTTTAAAGTCATAGCGATTGATGATTTCTTTTTGTGTCAAAGCAAAAACGTTATTCATCTCTGCCTTATCGTATTCAGATACTGTGTCAAAACTAAATGTTGCCATATTGCTATTATAGCAGTTCGTTGATAGCCAACACCTTATATGCTAAAATTTATGTTGATACGCCGCGATAGCTCAGTTGGTAGAGCGCATCCATGGTAAGGATGAGGTCCCGGGTTCAACTCCCGGTCGCGGCTCCAGTATTACACTTGAAACAACTACGGTTATCAGATAGAATAGTTGGGTATCTTTTACATATATATTGCCGTCTTAGCTCAGTGGTAGAGCAACACTTTTGTAAAGTGAAGGTCCTCGGTTCAATCCCGAGAGACGGCTCCATATGTTTCGACGCGCTGGAATCGTGTAGTGGCAATCACGGAAGACTGTAAATCTTCTGCCTTACGGCTTCATAGGTTCGAGTCCTATTTCCAGCACCAAAATAGATAACCACTCCGTAAGGCAGTGGTTATTTATTTTGGTATTTGCAATTTAGTGCTCTAACCTACGGAGGCTTTAGCCGCTGTCCTACTTCCAGCAATGCCCAAAATTGACTCATACTTATAAAAGTGCTATAACAAAGATACGGTTAAGCCCTATCTATACAAATTGTATAGAAATTTGTTCTTTTGAGAGGTAAATAACATGGATAGTTTTATGGTTAAAGTTGCCAAAATCCCTGGAAATAAAGATATGTTGAAATATGATTGCTACGGATGTTTCGTTGACAATCAAAGTTCGGGCTATGTTTCGAAGTTTCTTCTGGTCTATGAGGTAGTTAGCTATGAAGAAGGAAAAGCAATCGTGGATCTCTTCAATGAGAATCGCAACAAGATTCGCTATAGTGACTATGGCATAGGATTCATCCCCAATCCATCAGGAAGTGGTAAGTTCCATATCATTATCGGGGCTAGCATACCGCATGGTCGTAACCTTAGCTTATTAGAAAAACTAATTGCGACTGATGGAACTATCGATGCAAACAAAATCGCCGAGGCGCGTGCCTTGTAGCTTTTGTAAAATATAGGCGTTTGGCTTTGTGCCGGACGTCTATTTCATTTTATATTAACTTGATACCGCAACCCGGACGTGTATACGAGCCTAAACCAGCGCTACGATATGTGTTAGTGGTCGGTGTTGAAGACTTATTATCCGGTAAAAAATTGTTGATATGTTTGGTTCTAGACATGGAGTTAGGCTTATCAAGAGCGAAAGTGGACCTCAAATTATATTTGTCGTTTGCTGTAGTCAGCTAGATCGACTCATTAGAATTTGTGAGCTGACTGAGAACAATAAAATAAAGGGTCTGGCTAATTAGCCAGACCCTTTCAAATTGCAATTTGATATTACATTACTTTTCGGGGCTGATGTATGCGTTTTGGTTGGCCTTGTGGAATAATCATTTTAGCAGCTTTTTCGCGAAGTTTAAGCGACAATTCGGTCTGTCCTATTCGTTCATAAGCATCGGCTAAAATATTTAAAGTTTGAGGAATTGGGTCTAACTCAACAGCTTTTTCGAGTGAGTCAACCATTTTTTTATCATTACCTAATTTTTCTTGGACTTTAGCATAGGCAATATGACGAGATGCTAAATCGCCATCAATTGCGATTGCTTGCTCGAATGCTAATGCAGCCTTATCATAATTTTTAGTTTCAAAATATATTAAACCAACGTTATGAAGGCTACTAGCGCTAGTCTCTAATGATTGAGCAATCTCAAAACACTCAATCGCATCCGTAAATGATTTCTGTTTAGCGTAGAGAATGCCAAGCCGGTTATAGGCACTGGCGTTGCGCTCATCAACGCGTAGAATTGTAAGTAAGGCCTTTTCGGCTCGTAAATATTTTTTAGTTTGAAGCGATTCTTGAGCAATAGTCCAAAGCTGATTAAGTTTATCAGATAGCTTAACTGGCAAATCAGAAACAATTTCATCAATTGTTTGCGGTTGGTAAATAACCCATGCGCCGAGAAGAATTATGAATATTAAGCTTAACATATATTGGATATATTATACCAGATTACACACGGTCTTTAAAAAAGTCCTACAGTACCATTCTGGCTAAAACTAGGCGAATATTGCCATTCGCTTCAATCTGTTGATAGGCAAATAAAATCGCTTCAATGCGATTAATAGCATCAGCTTGTGGATTAGCAATAATGCTACGTTTTAACATATTGGCCATGTCAAGCAATAAAGTAAGCGTAGCTGTTCTGTCATCTTTATAATTATGAATTATTAATAATTTTTGGTATAAATTGCCTTGGATTAACTGCCTAGCGTCTTTTACTATAATGCTTTGCTTTTCAAAATATAAATTATCGTTGTTTAATCTGGTTAACTCGGCCGGTAACCCCTCAGCCATGAATAATAATTGTGAGCGTTTAGTTTTGTCTATTTCACCAAACGAATCAAGTAATTGTTCTGATTGAAGCTTTGTAATCGGCCTAATCTCTAATTTTTCGGTTCGTGATAAGATTGTTGGTAATAATTTTGAAATTGAATGTGAGACAAGAATAAAATAAACATCCTTACCAGGTTCTTCTAGTAATTTAAGAAAAGCATTTTGAGCTTGGTCGGTCATTCGCTCGGCATAATCAATAATTATAATGCGCTCACCCGCTGTCTTAGTGCGCGTCTCATCATAAAGTCGTCTCATAATATCAACACTGATAATACCCTTGTCGACATCAATCTTGTCGTCTTTTTCCGGTAAAATTATAATTGGTTTGACACCTCTAAGTTCGGCCAGATAACAACTTACCGTGCTAAGCCCGACACCAGGTTCACCTGTTAGAAGCAATGATTGGGGCATTTTTTTAGCAATAGCAAGCAATGTTTTTTCGCTAATCTGATTTATTATTGGCTTAATCATAGAGAAATATTTGGAAATATATCTTTAAATTCTGTTGGAATTGGTGCAATAAAAGTTTGTCGGTCACCACTTGGGATAGTGATTTCTAGGCTGGCTGCATGTAAATACAGTCGCTTGGCTGGTTTGCCGTATATTTTATCACCTAGAATCGGCGTATTAAGATAGCTCATATGAACGCGTAATTGGTGGGTGCGACCAGTCTGTGGCTGTAATTTAACCAGCGAATACTTGTCTGTCGAATCCAATACTTCATATTTAGTAACAGCTGGTTTGCCATTGCTGTCGACCCTGAATGTACTCGGTTTGGATGGATTACGATTAATTGGCAAATCGACATTGGCTTTATCCAGCTTTGGAGATCCGTCAAGAATGGCATAATAAACTTTTTTTGTTTTACGATCAGCAAATTGCTTTTGGAGCATTGTTGCAGTCTCGGTGTTTCTGGCGCCAATCATGATGCCACTAGTGTCGCGATCGAGACGATGGATAATTCCAGGACGATTAGTATCACTGTTGTAAGTTGAATAGCGTTTAAAAAAGTCAGCTACGGTAAACTCGTCGTTCATCGCGCCCTTAGAATGAGATAACACGCCGATTGGTTTATTTATGACAATCACATTATCATCCAAATAAATAATCGGAAGCTCATTTTTACTAAAATCGATACCCTCTGGAATATTAATTGCTATTAAATCGACATCGGTAACATTTTGTTTTGGTGAAGTATTTACTTTACCATTTATACTAACGTGTCCAGCCTTAATAAATTTTTGCCAGGTACTACGCGAGGTTTCAGGATAGCGATTACTTAGTTCAGCATCTAGCCTTATTTTGTCTGAAATTACAGCAAATAAATAGCAATCTTTACCCTTGAATGGAATAGCGTATGATGCGTTATCTTCGGGATTTGGGTTTTTAAGCAACTCACCTTTTATGTCACTTTTATTTGTTTTAATCTGAGATATGACATAATCCATATTATCAGCAGCAGTATCATCCAATAAAATAAAAAATTGCTTTTTTGCAAAACGAAAAGTTATTAAAGAATTAAATGGACTAGGATGAGATGTTTTAATAGCTTCAACATGACGAGGTACATTATCTTTACCTGCCAGCTTATACTGACGTAGGACGTCCAAAGCATCTCGACTTGATATCTTCATCGGTTAAGCCTTTGGTCGCAATCCAACAGCCTGCTGAGCCTTTAAGAGAGTTGCGTTGGCTATTGGGGTAAGGATTCGCTCTGATTCCTCGAGCTTTGCGATTAACTGCTCGTCGGTAATGTTATTTAGTTTAGCTTGGAAATCAGTCAAAAAGCTGCTAACTGCGTCGGCAACGGCTTTTTTAAAGTCGCCATAACTAGTAGCACCTTCCCATCGGCTGTTTACTTCAGATTGATCATGACCACTTAGTAGCGCTAAGATTTGTAATAAACTTGTAATTCCTGGTTGATTGTCCCAGTCAAAATGGATACAACCAATACTATCAGTTGTAGCACTCATAATCTTCTTGACCGCATCTTCGGGGTTATCGATTAAAAGTATCTTTGATTTGTCATCATCAGAACTTTTTGACATCTTTTTCGTTGGATCAGTTAAACTACGGATTCGAAGTCCACTATCGCGTTTTATAAATTCAGTCTGAGCTTTGGTTGGTTCTGGAATAGTAAAAATATCACCAAATTTATTATTAAAACGAATTCCAATATCGCGTGTAATTTCAAGATGCTGGAACTGATCTTCGCCAACAGGTACGTACTTTGCGCCGTATAATAAAATATCAGCTGCCATTAGAACTGGATAATTAAATAGCCCAACAGTGACACTTTCACTATTTTCAGATGATTTCTCTTTAAATTGAGTCATTCGACTCATTTCACCCATATATGAAAAACAATCAAGAATCCAAGTCAGCTCACTGTGAGCTGGAATATAGCTTTGGCGATAAATAAAAGTATCAGGATTATTTATATCTAAACCAGCTGCGACAAAATATTTCAAATTATTTAGAGTATTTCGGTATAAAGCGCTGTAATCGACTGGCGTCGTAAAACTATGTAAATCAGGCACAAACATATTAATCTGATATTGCCCAGCAAATTTATTTTGCATTTCAACCATTGGCACGAATGCACCTAAATAATTTCCAATCGTTGGTTCTTCGTTTGATCGAACGCCAGTAAGGATTATTGGTTTTGTCATAATTATTATCATTATATAACATTTGACGGCGTATCACTAGAATGTAGGTTAAATAAAATCACCCAAATATTGACTATTTAACAAAAATGTGATATACTCACACCTATCAACCGTGGTTTTTACTGCGTAAGATGACCGTTTACAATTCAGATTATTAGTGTTCATATCAATCCCCTATTATTTAGGGGTAACTTGTTAGTTTATTATTATTAGTAAATTAACGCGTTGCCACTAAAATAGTTATAAAACAAAAAAGGAGGGAATGATATGAAATATGAAGATGCGGATTTCGAAGAGTGGGTTGAGGATGGTGTTATGTACCTCTCAAAACTTAAGCAAATTCAAGCCGATCAACTATTAAATAAAATACTTGATTTGGCTGACGTTTGCGAAGATTTAGAGGTAATGCTAAAGAAAATTAATAAAAAATATTTTCTTGGTGAAGCATCAAAAAAATTAACTCAGCTATTGGTAAACAATCTTCAGCAAATTTTTGCTGCTGATTCTGACATCAAACCGGCAAAGGCAATAAAAATTGCTTTTACTATTGGGCTCTTTCAGAAGTACTTTCCAGATATGGAGAAGGAGTTAATGCACGCCGCAAAGCTGTGTATACCAGGAAATAAAAGATGAGGAGGATATTATGAGTATTCTATTATCGAACAGCGATGAATCGTATTTTGATGATTTTATTACAGTTCTTGCAATATCAATCGAGGAGGATGATGAGCAAAAAAAATTCATCAAAGAAGCATCGAAATTTCCAAAGGAATTTTATCAATATTGTATCCACTCTGGCCTCGACAAATATATGTCCCTCGTTGCAATCAGACACTGTCCGACGATACAAGAGCGATATAGTTCGGCCGACTTTATAACTTTGTATTGTAAATACGGAATATCTGGTTGCACAAAATAATAATCTGAACAATAAATCTATAGCCTCGGAAATTTCCGAGGCTATTAAATTTTCAAAATATTTTTGTACTACTGTTGTATTTATGTGTCACATATTGACAATGTTCTACTTTTGTGGTATGTTTATCTTAACAATCATCTAAAGTTAATGATATTTTAGGTGTTGGTGGTCATTAACAAATCAAATTATTACAGTGCATGTCTAGATGTTTTTTAGATATTTGTAATTTTCTCTGTTCGAGTGCGGCACTTTGGTTTAGCAATAGCTTTCTATCCTAACTTAAAGTGCTGCCCTCGATATTATTTAGGGCGGTGAAAACCAAAAACCCAAAATAGAAGGAGGAGAATTATATGTCTAAAACCAAGAAAAGATGTCCGATATATCAAGATGATAATGATAGTGGAGCTTCAGTATTTATTGAGAAACGTTGTCTCAAAATAATTGATTTATTAGTTAAGTCAATTAAGGAACTTCCCGTGTATGATCCGGATGGGTCAATCAGGGGTAAGTACTTTGATTTATTTGACAATAACCCAGTTGTTGAAGAGTGTTTGTTAATTTGGCTTGAACGAAACTATCCAAAACCAGAAACAGTCGTGCCAGATTATTTGAACAATTTAATCTACAGGGTTGGACGAGAAGCGTTCAGGAACGTCACATTATTGTCCTATTATTTTCCTAGAATTTAATTAAGTTATTTTTTGGCTACATTATAGGAGGAAAAATTATGGATATGATGAATGGGTCAATAACCGAAAAGACAATGCCCTACTCTGAATTTTGTACACTATGTGACAAAGAAATCCTTATCTCAAAAAATATATTTGGAAAAGTGTACAAGCCATATATCAAAAGACGGTTTTTAAACATGTTCCAAGACAATCCGCAGCTGGAGTGTGAGATACTAACAAAGATAGAACTGCCGTGGTATCACATGTTGAATGGTATCTTGCAAATAATATATGCCGTGGGGAAAGATTCTTTTTCTGACAAAGCAAGAGCTTGTAAGCTCTTTCCCGGACTATAGTTATTCATAGGTAGCTTATTGCTATATAGTGCTAACGCATTTATAGCAGTAGGCCCACCCGTGACCTAAATTTAGACATGCACTTTTGTAATAATTTGATTTTAAGGCCATATAAAAAACACTCCGGATAATACCGGAGTGTTTTTTGTTTCTGCAAAGCTTAGCGCTTTGAGAATTGTTCGCGCTTACGAGCAGAACGAAGACCATATTTCTTGCGTTCTTTTTCGCGGGCATCACGTTTCAATAAGTCAGCTTTTTTAAGAACTGGACGTAAATCACTAAATCCAGCAGTAATAGCCTTGGCAATTGCTAATTTAATAGCATCAACTTGACCAGATACACCACCACCTTTTACGACAACCGTAGCGTCGAAATCAGTTTGCTTATTAACTAAAGCTAATGGATCTGTAATTTCAGCCAGCATCGTTTTGTTTTCGTTAAGATACTCAGCCGCTGGTTTGTTGTTGATTGTTAATTTGCCTTTACCAGGGACTAGACGAACTTGAGCTGTCGCACTTTTGCGTCGGCCTAAGCCGTAAAAATATTTAGCTACAGCCATATTAACCCTCCAAAACTTTCTCTTCAAGTTTTTTACTCTTTGAAGTACCCTTTGTGTTAGAAAGTTTAGGCGGGTAAACCTCTACTTTCTCTGGTGTTTGAGCAGTATGTGTATGATTTTCACCAACGAAGACACGTAAGCGAGCCATACGATCAGACGCCAATTTATTAACTGGTATCATACCTTTTACAGCTAGCTCAATAACCTTTTCAGGTGACTTAACACGCATTTCACCAAGACTTGTCGTAGTTAGGCTACCAGGGTAACCTGAGTGACGATAATACTTTTTAGAAACTTCTTTATCACCAGTCGATACGAACTTTTCAGCATTAATAACCACAACGTAATCGCCGTTATCAACGTGAGATGTATAAGTAGGTTTATATTTACCAATTAAATATTTAGCAATTGTCGTTGCGACTCGACCTAAACTGGCTGTTGAAGCATCAATTAGAATCCAGCGTCGACTAATTTCGGTTGGTTTTTGTGAATACGTTTTAGCATTAACAGACATTATTTAGCCTCCAAAACTTTCTTTGAAAGTTTAGGCGGCCGAGCCTCCTTAGCACTTTCGTTTACAATAGGTTTATCAGAAATCTCATCAACAAACGAAATTGTTGCCATTTGTGTGCCATCACCGACTCGAAGTGTAGTTCGCTCAACTCGTACGTGACCACTGGTGCGTCCAACTAATTGTGGTGCAATAACGTCAAATAGCCTAAATGCAGCGGCTTCGGTATCGAGAGCCGCAATCACTAAGCGACGGTTGTTTAGACCACCTTTTTTTGCTTTAGTGATGAGCTTTTCAATGTAACGAACTAATTCTTTGGCTTTTGGTAATGTTGTCTCTACTTTAGTTTGGATAACTAAACTAGTCGCTAAGCCTCGCAGTAGCGCATGTCGTTGATCGTTCTCACGACCAAACTTGCGTCCAATATATCCGTGTCGATGCATAATTAAAGTTCCAATTCCGCCAATTTTTCTTTGACTTCGTCTAGCGCTTTTGATCCAAAACCTTTAAGTTCGCGTAAATCTTGCTCACTTAATGTTACTAGATCATGGACGGTACGAATTTCGTTATTAATCAAAGCATTGGCTGTTCGTGCGGTTAGATTTAACTCTTCAATTGGAGTATTTAGTTCATTTGTCTCATTATCAATATCTTGGCCTAGAGCAGGTGCTGAACTCACAACTGTCGAACCAGCAAGTGCTGTGTATTGATTAACTAAAATAGCAGCAGCTTCTTCAAAAGCTTGACGAGGAGTTAGTGACCCATCGGTTTCGACTGTCAAAGATAGTTTATCAAGATTAGTTTCTTGGCCAACACGTGTACTATCAACCTTATAACGGACGCGAAGAACTGGGCTAAAGATTGCATCAACAGCAATCATATCGCTGTGGAGTCTTTTCGTACTAGAATCTTCGATTGTTTGATAACCACGACCAGATTCAACTACAAAATCAATTGAAACTGATTTTTTAGGATCATCAATTGTGCAAATAATTTGATCAGGGTTGATGACTTCGACATCAGCTGTAGTTTTAATATCACCAGCTGTGACGGCACCGGCGCCCTTTTTCTCAAGTCTAACTTCGACTGGCTTATCACCGTAAACCTTTAGACGAATATTCTTAACATTTAACATGATATCAATGATATCTTCTTTGACACCTGCAACCGTTGAAAACTCATGAGAAGCACCTTCAACACGAAAAGCTACGATTGCAGCTCCTTCGATACTTGATAGCAAAACACGTCTAAGGCTATTGCCTAAAGTATTGCCGTAGCCAGCATGTAGTGGCTCAATATTAAATGTTGCGCTAGTAGCTGTGTGATCTTCAATGTTTGATAGGGCTGGATTGTGAATAACTTTTGTCATATATATTATTTATCCTTAACGTGAGTAATACTCAACGATTAATTGTTCTTTAATATCTGTTTCGGCTTCTTCACGCTTTGGCAAACCAGTAATCGAAATGGTTAGTTTCGTTGGATCGCTTTTTAACCAGCTTAGAGGCCCTTGGAAAGTATTTTTCGTGATATCGTCCATTTGGCTAAAATAGCCTGATTTAGCACTTTTGGGACGAATGGTAATTTCGTCACCAATCTTCATACGAATTGATGGAATATCAACGCGTCGACCATTCAGTAAGAAATGTCCATGGCTAACAAGTTGACGAGCTGCTCGGCGGCTAGTTGCAAAACCAGCACGATAAACAGTATTATCTAGACGTCGTTCGAGAAGTTGCAATAGCGCTTCACCTGGAAGTACGCCGTGACCACTTGATCGATCGGCCTCTGACATTAATCGTGCGAATTGTTTTTCAAGTAAGCCGTAAGTTCTACGAACTTTTTGCTTTTCGCGAAGTTGTGTCAAATATAGACTAGATTTACCTGGACGACCATTGGCATGCATGCCTGGAATGCCAGTTTTCTTGGCCATAATTTTGAACGCCTTTGGATGAAGGGCAAACCCTTCGCGGCGACTTTGTTTAACAATTGGGGAAGTATCTCGTGCCATATATTAAACCCTTCTCGCTTTGCGTGGACGAACACCACCATGTGCTATCCCTGTGATATCGCGAATGCTGTCGACTGAAATTTCAAAGCCTCCCATTGCCCTAATTGCTGCATCTCGTCCAAGGCCTACGCCTTTTACGAAAACATCAACGGCGCGAGCACCAAATTGGCTTTTAGCTAATTCGGCAACTTTTTCGGCTGCAACTTGAGACGCATAGGCCGTCCCTTTTTTGCTACCACGAAAACCGCAAGCACCAGCACTTGATGAAACTAAAACATTACCAGTTTTATCAGTAAAAGTTACGATTGTATTATTAAATGTTGCTTGAACATGAAGCTGACCAGAAGGAACTGATCGGCGTTGCTTTTTCTTGACAGCTTTAACTGGAGCTTTAGCTGTTGCTGGAGCTGGAGTCGCATCTGTAGTTGTGGGTATAGTTGTATTTGCTTCTGCCATAATCTAATTCCTTTCTATGTCTTAGATGCTGATTTCTTCTGTGTTCCACCAACTGCAACGCCTTTACCCTTACGAGTTTTGGCGTTGGTTCTGGTACGCTGTCCACGAACTGGTAAACCAGCTTTATGGCGAAGTCCACGGTAAGAGCCAATGTCTTTTAATCGTTTGATATTATTAGTCACCTGACGCTGTAAGTCACCTTCGACGGTGTAATTGGTGTCAATTACTTCGCGAATGCGTTGTTCTTCAGCCTCGGTGAGATCCTTCACCCGAGTGGTCGGCTGTACTTTAGCCGCCGCAAGGATGGTCGATGCAAATTTAGGACCGATGCCGTAGATATACGTCAAAGCGATCTGAACTTGCTTGTCTGATGGGATTGTAACCCCAGAGATTCGAGCCAT
>Ga0209429_10002235_pt1 | contig 11541 bp, 14 predicted proteins | sample BarGraNGADG00212_3_FD_184493 | JGI IMG/M metagenome (GOLD analysis project Ga0209429, IMG submission 184493) | Arctic peat soil microbial communities from Barrow, Alaska - Barrow Graham LP Ref core NGADG0004-212 (SPAdes) (version 2) | ecosystem: Environmental > Terrestrial > Soil > Wetlands >... | reverse complement strand
TATTCCGATTGTAGCTGATAATGTATGAGCATAGAATACACAGGAATTAATAAAGAGACTGCTGCGGGAGATATAAAGAATTTTCTTGATTCCTGTCCAGATGATTCATTGTTTAAGATGGTGATCAATTCAAAGCGGGGCTATCTTCGGATAAAAATCAAGAACGCCAGCAAGAATCGGTTAAAAACATTGATCGGAAAAATAAGACGAAAAAAGCCAAATCCGTAAGGTCAAATCCGAAAAATATCTATTCCGATATCCCCTAAAGCGTAAATGATAAGAGCGATAATAATTGCGACCATAAGTAAATGTATCTGTTTATGGTAATTAAAGAAAGCTGTTTCAATTATCGTGATCAGTATCATAAGCAATACGCCAAGAATAAGACCAAGCCCGAGCCGAAGAGCAATATCGTATAATAACTGGATCATTTAAGGAACAAACATGCGTGGATTAAATATAATCCTATTCCTTATTCATTGAGGTTTTTTTCTACCAGAAAATAATAAAAATTACGAAGAAACTATAATATCACCCATATACCCGCTATTGTAGCCCCAGTTCCCATAATGAGAGCTGTGTTCATTTTCTCCTGTAAAGTCAAAAGCGCAATAATGCTTGAAAGAACAGGCGTAATAGCTGCAAGACCCGTTGCTTTTGCTGCGCCGATCATAGTGAGGCTCACGAAAAAAAAGTAGCTGCCAAAACCCATGCCAACGATCCCGCCAAGTCCAAATAAAACATATGCTTCTTTCTTTAATTTGAATATCGCCCCAGCACCATTATTTACCGAATAATAAAGGTATAATAACGCCAGTGGTACTGGCATACTGATTAGAGCTGACTGGAATGGGTCAACCTCCTTTAACCCGGTTTTAGTTGCAACGATTGAAAAAGCATACAAGAATGCCGCTACTATCGCCATTGAAACACCGAACCTGATGTTTGTCTCACCTTTAGCGCCTTTCCCCCTGCTGAGTATCCATATTCCTATCACGATCAAGAAAGTACCGCCTGCTACTTCAATTCGGATATTTTCGTTCAATAAAATAGCACTTAAAAGGATCGTAAGGAGCGGAAATGTAAACAATATCGGAATGAACCTGGAAACAGATATATTTTCAAGTCCTTTCATATATGCTGCCCCACCAAGTATCAGTCTAAATAGACCTCCAAGATTGAGGAATACAAAACCCATAAGTGTGAAATCAAAATGCCCGCCCCTGAGTATCAAGAAAAGTATTAGCAGGAAAAGCATAGCAAAAAAAGTTCGGACAAGAACTGCAGGTATTGCTCCTGACCCAATGCCTTTTTTATAGAATACTGCAGCCATTGACCAGCAAATTGCGGCTGCAATTGCATAGAGTTCTCCTGAGATCACGGAGGAGTTAAGAGTTAAAGTAGTATTTTTATCTATCTCCTACAATCCCATCTTTTCTACGATCTCTCCTACAGCGATCAGCGCTTTTGAGTCTTCAGGCAATTGTTCCAGAGGTTTTCCCTCAAGGTCAAATTTGGCAAGCACCTCATCAAAAGGAACAACTCCCACAAGATCCATCTTAAGCTCCACTGCATATTCTTCTATCCTTTTGCGGTTTTCAGGTGTAACCTTGTTGGCTATCACATGCATATTCTTTATTTTCAAATCCAGAGACTTTGCCAGTTCCCTTATCCGTTCAGCTGTCTGAAGCCCGCGACGGGAGCCGTCAGTGACCACAAGCAGTTCATCTACATCGCGAATGATCCTTCGTGAAAGATGCTCAAGCCCGGCAGCGGTATCGATTATAGTAATGTCATAGTTCTTAAGTATCCTGTCCATTATCCCGCGCAGGAGATTATTGGCAAAACAATAGCATCCTGAGCCTTCTGGGCGCCCCATAACTAAAAGGTCGTAATGTGGCATCTCGATAAGAACCTCATATACTTTTGATTCAAGAAGCCTTTCCTTGCTTGTATCAGGGGGTAATTTATCCCGCTCCTGAAGCATGAATTCGCGCATGTCGCCTATGGTCTTATCGACTTTTACACCCAGCACATCGGGAAGATTGGAATCGGGGTCGGCATCAATGGCAAGAAGGGTCTTTTTCCCTTTTGAGAGTTGTTTGATGAGCATTCCGGCTACGGCTGTTTTGCCGGTGCCGCCTTTTCCTGTTATAGCGATTACTTTCATTTTGTCACTTTAGGTTATATGCTTTGGTTTATAATAAATATGACTTTCGGATATATGGGCAAGCGCCATAGCGTCATGATTCGCTTGTATTATATAAATAACTAATAATAAATTGATTCCACACTTGCTTTTATCATAAAATGGTTCAAGAACAGGCTGGATTATGAGCGTTTGGATTGAAGAAATAGTCTTCATAAAATCAAAGGAACACAGATAACATGGATTCGACGGGATACGCGCGGATTTGGAGTTTCGGATTCAAATCTTTCGAGGTGTGAATTTTTTTAGAACCGTCAAAAGTCCTTCCTGTTTTGCCTTTTTGGATAAATATTCAAAGTCGATCCTGCTCTGGTAATACCGAATCAGGTAATGAGCTTGTTTACAGTCCGTGTCTGATTTCCATTCCTGGCAGGCTGCCAGCCTATCTATGATCAAGTCCTCGATCCCAATTATATAGAGTTTTAAACCTTCAACAGTCATCGTTGTGATCTTGTCTTTGCTTCCAGCTAAAGAATCCCCCGGCACTTCTATGAAAATACCTATTTGCTCATCAATCCAATGTCTCCCGCTACGTTTGAATCCAAAAGTATTCTCAAGTATATCACCGATTATTTTCCGGCTTCCTACAAGGTCTATATCATAACTCTGGAAAACACCGTTCGTATAGAAATCAACTGCAGACCCACCAACAACGATTGGTTTTGTGTTTTTAAGTTCCGTTTCACGGGTCAGAAGTGACATGAAATACGCTTTTTTATCTACCAGATTTTTGATAGATAATATTCTTTGCAACTCGGAAATTATGATAATCGCCGTTCCATTTCTCGTTTTCCCGTCCAGATCACGTTTTTATCGGCACTTGCTTTCATAATATTGTATAGCCCTTCTACCTCGTCTTTATCCCTTGGCTTGCGTCTGATCGCTTTGCTGGATGGACGGATTGATAGACAGCCATCTATTATTGTCATATCTACAATTTCAGGCAGCCCTAATTCTTTCAGGATTGATTGGGGGATTATTACCCCGCTACTATTGCCAATTTTTCTGATCCTTTGTTTCATTGTTATAACATTGTTATAACTAATATAAAGGGCTTGGGGGAGTAAAATATGGAATAGAGAAAGGCGATAAGCTTATTCTCATAAGACCGCAAGTGGAGAATGACCCAAGAGCACAGAACACATTAAACGAGATTCAGGGATTCACCAACCAGATCAACCATGATATCAGAATTGAGGTCGTCAGGGTTCAGCATGAAGATTTCGAAAACTGTGTCCTCAGACTGGCAGAGCTGATCAAATCCTCAAAAGGGGAGATCATAGCAAATATGTCAGGCGGCCCTCGCGAAATACTTGTTCCTTTTGTTGTTGCCTGTCTTTTGAACTCAAATAAGATTAGAAAGACGGTAAATTTTAGCGATATGGATAGAATTGCTCGCGAAATTACATTTCCAAGAATATATAGTGATATAGATGAGAAAATTCAAGACATTTTAATTGATATTTCAAACCATGAACCTGCAACGATAACAGATATTGCAAAGAGGAGAAATCTTTCGGAAAGTACGATTTCCCGTTTCATAAGCAGACTTGTCTCTATTGGAGCAGTACAAGTTTCACAAAAGGGAAAGATAAAAGAAATAAGATTATCTTTTACAGGTCATGTTTTATTAAATCTCAACTGATATATGCTTCTCGATTTATAATTCGTGGGGTCAAGGGGTAGAGAAAATCCCGCGCCTTTAGGCCGGGGATGAATCGTACCCCTTGGAATTGATTACTTTCACCCCACTCTATCATAAGCGATATATATTGTAAAAATAATGTCGATACTGCATGAAAAAAACATATCAATTCAGGATATACCCTAACAAGAATCAAGAAGTAGTCCTGAATAGTACACTTTCTACATGCAGACGTTTGTACAATGATTCTCTTGCAGAACGAAAGCGACAGGCAGAACTTAACGAACTGGAAAGAACCTTCGGTATATGTCCATGGGGAAAACCTGAATGGTTGAACTATTACGATCAGGCTAATAACCTATCCGAATCAAAAACCGAGTTCCAGAAAGAAGTATTCTCTCAGGTACTCCAAAACGTCCTGAAAAGAGTTGAAAGAAGCTTCAAGAATTTCTTTAATGGCTTCGGCTATCCCCGGTTTCAGGGAAGAGATCGGTATAATAGTTTTACCTTTCCACAATCGGGCTTCAAAATCGAAGATGGAAAACTTATTCTTTCAAAAATAGGAAATATCAAGATAATCCTGCATCGAGAGATTGAAGGTAAAATCAAGACCTGTACCATCAAAAAGGATATTGACCAATGGTATGTTTCATTCTCAATCGAGATTGATACACCCATAATCCCCGTTAAGATCAAGACCGAAACAGGAATAGATGTGGGTTTGAATTCCCTGATAACAATGAGTAACGGTTGCCAGATTGAACCGCCTGAATTTCTAAGAGTATCAGAAAAGAAGCTAACCCACGAACAAAAACGATTAAGTCGGAAAAAGAAAAGATCACAAAACAGGAATAAGCAACGAATCATAGTAGCAAAAGTACATCGAAGGATCAGGAATCAGAGAAAAGATTTTGCTCATAAGACAAGCAGAAAACTTGTCGAAGAATATGATCGGATTGTGTTTGAGGATTTGCAGATACAAAACATGGTTAAGAACCATCATCTTGCAAAATCCATATCAGATGCAGGATGGTCACAATTAATCAATTTTACGAAAACCAAAGCAGAATACGCTGGGAAGATAGTGGAATTGGTTAATCCGAGAAATACATCTCAAAATTGTAGTAGTTGTGGTAATTCAGTCAAAAAAGACCTATCGGTAAGGATACATAGTTGTCCCTTTTGCGGTTTTGTTCTGGATAGGGATCACAATGCTGCAATCAATATCTTAAATAGTACGGTAGGAATTACCGGAATTTACGCCCGTCAAGGAATATTCGATAGAGGTTCGATGCAGCGGGATGCTCCCAGCCTTTAGGTGGGAGTAATTCACTAAATCACTAATAGGTGCAACTATAAAAATTGAAACAATGCCTTCTTGCGGTAATGCATGGCGCCCGTGAAATTAACAAAGCATTGGGTGACATCGGTGGATTGTAGATTACATTTATCGAGGATAGAATTAATTAGCTTGAAATTCAGATAAAATGGTTTATGCAAACAAATAGTAAAGCTGAAATTTTTGAGCAAATAGTAACTGGAATACAGACTTTTCCATATCAGATGCAAGTAGAGGTTCTGGACTTTATTGGCTATTTAAAAAATAAGTTAACAATAGAACAGGCAAGGATGGAAGAAGTGGAATGGTCTCATCTCTCTTTAACAAATGCTGTGGGGGATATAGAAGATGAAAAGGAGGAAGAATACAGTGAGGCTGATCTAAAAGAGAAATGGTTATGAAAAAAGCAGGGCAGGTAGTTGTTATAAAATTCCCGCAAACTGATTATCAGGGAAGTAAGCTTCGCCCTGCACTGCTAATCGCACCATCGCATCAAAGAAAAACTTGCTAAATGGATTGCAGGAAATACCCAATAAATAGTTACACAAGATCGTGATATATAGACTCACAATACTTAGGATCATGAGTCTATTCAAAAAGTTATTTAGGCTTTTGATCTTGAAGATTTCAAATCTCTCATCTCATCGATAAAAGCTAAATACCCTTATTTCTCCTTGCCCTTAAACACGATCCTTTCAATACTGATTTTCGCATTCTTGAAAGTTAGTTTCACTCCTTCCCCGCCGCCAAACTGCATAGGCATCATTGGCATACCAGCAGGCATTGACGTTGCAGGAATAGACCACCCAGGAGCCGCTGCTGCTGTAGTTTCAACAGGCGCGGTTGATTCAGGAGCTTCTTCTTCCTTTGTCCAGCGCTGCATTACGGGATGCTGGCTCTTTTCAAGATATTCTTTCAGGGACTTAAGGTCAGTGACCGCTTCTTCTGTTGGCAGTTTATCCACAAGTTCAGCGGGAATGTCGGCTTTTATCTTTTCTTTCAAATTCTTAGGCATCCACACAACGCGGTTCCATCCTCCGTCAGCCTGTATGAATTTAGGCGATCGGAAATAATTCACTCCAACACCCAGGAAACCTATGATCTGCTTGCCGCCACCAGTTTGTCCTGCCATTGTTGAAAAAGCAAGACCGTTGGGGGCAATACCAGTAAAATCCCTGTCAACCCAGCCAATTCCGTCCACTTCTGGAATATAAAAGCCTACCACTTCAAAACATCCGCAGCTTGTATGGGGATACTCAAAGAATGAATGGATTTTTATACGTGAATATTCACCGCCAGATAGAGCTACAGCCTTCTCGTTTACCCCTGAATATTCTCCTCCGATAGCATCGATCACTTCTCCTTTTGGAATTGCGAACTGCGGTCCTTCAGGATCAACCTTGGCGGCAGCGCGGCCATCAAACCAATTAATGGCACCACATAGGGATATCCTGTCAGGTGTAACAACGCAGGCATTTGTCGGGGCAAAGCTCTGGCATAATGTGCACCCATAGAACACATCCACATCCTCGTCATGGAGATCACGTGTTCTTGCATCTCTTGCCTCGTATATTTTTAATGCTTCTACCCTTCGTTTTTCGACTTCATCAGCATCAGTAATGAAAGTTGCATCAATTTTCTCGATAAAATTCAGCTCATTCTTAAAAAGCATCATGGTGGCTTTTGCGATCTGCTCAAATGAATTTAATCCTTTTTTGATCGCATCCTTGTTGATCCTCACCCAGACATCATAACGCTGGTTAAGATGCATATATCCCTGTATATAATTCTGGAAATCATGGTTTCGCCTCTCCACGATCGCCTCAAGATCAGGTTCTACAAGTTTCCCTGCTATGCGGTAGATCATCGCCAGAGGGTGGCGTGAACCTTCCTCCATTTTGGAGAGGTCTGGGCCAATTAATGTAAATTTTCCATCCTCTATTTCATCTAATGCTGCAGCCCTTACAAGTTCAAATCCACGTGATTTGGGACCCGCAAGTTCAACGAACATATCGTCTTTCCGTACACGTTCACCCTCGAACATGGGTGAGATTTCAAAGGGAAATTCGTTTGCCATTATTATCGTCCTTTTCTAATACTTATCTTCTTTTTCTTATTACTTTGGTAACTGTGCTATAACTTCATCAAGTGCTCCAATGAACACATCCATCTTGAGATTTCCAAATGACATATCCGCATTCGGATGATAATATTTATCTATCGATATTACCTTAATACTTGAAAAATTCTTAAGCGCCGATATTGCCTGGGATGCATAATAATAAGTTATCCCAAAAAACACAACAAGATCATATCCGCCTTTTCCGTCAAGTCCTGGCCATTCGGGGTCGCATAGATATGATGCAAGAGCATGCATATTCACATAATGAGCATCAAGTCCTTTATCTGCCAGGTATTTATAAGAATCTCCTACCGAAGCTATCTGGATTCCGGCCTTACCCAATGTGACAACTCTTGCCAGGATATCCGGATCATCAATTTCAGAACCGACGATCAACAAAGGTCGCTTAGACTTAGCAAGCATTTTTCCAGGAACCGCAGGCAACACAGCACGCGCCATTTTAGGGCCGGGGATATTGGCAGTATTATAAGGTACTGCCTGGCGGGTTGTATCGATGATCTTCACGTCCTGTTTTTCTTTTGATTTTCCCTGGGAATTTTCGTTCATTTCTTAGCCTCCTTGCAAAGTCTTGGAACATTTGTAGGCTGGAAGGAAACATCAACTTTGCGAAGCGGTCCTTCTGTGATCTTTTTCTTTTCCCAGTCGATCTTCCATCCTTTCTCTTCAAGGAGTTTCATAAGTTGTTCTTTTTTTGCCACAGGAAGATCAGCTTCGTTCCTCACATAGACATGCCAGTCATCTGGCATTTTCTTTAAGTATTTCTCGCTAAGTTCAATATAATGCGTGAGCTTTATTGCCCGCCCAAGACTGTTATCGCTTGGCCGAAAGCAGAGTTTTGCAAGGAGTGGCATAACTTCAGCTTTAGTTTCTGCAGTTATCATCAAATGCTCTGGCGCAGGTTCGATGTTGACAACTGATCCATCCCTTCCATCCAGAACATTCCAGGTTTCTTTCCTATAAGGTTTCCCGATAAAAGCTCGCCTATATTTTGTCCCATGGGGCCCGACAACAACTGGTATGCCAAGCCTGTTACAGCCTGTTCCGATAGCAAATGCCTTCTGGGAGTAAGCTCCCCATGCTATTCCTACTGCTCCGACCCTGTTCATGACATAATCTGCGATCTCTTCCCAGTTACCTTTTGTCTTTCTTCCTGCAAATATCGAAGCAACTTTAATGGTCGTTGCAGCGATATGCGCATTCGAAACGCAGGAACCAGTGTTCAGGAGATTTCCTTTGACGAATCTTCCGGGATAGCGTTCATAAAGAGTCTTTCCTTCCTTGTCCTTGTACATTCCAATATCCATGGCAGCACAGCCTGAAGAAATAATAATATAACTTCGCTGGATCATTTCTTCAACGATATCATAGACATCTTTTGTACCGTCCGGATAGTTGCTGCATCCAACAAAAGCAAGCACACCTGGCGTTGTTCCAAGGACAAGGTTCCTGCCTTCTTCTCTGATCTCAGGATCTCCGATCTGCCCCCTTCCAATCCTCATTTTACCTTTTTCTTCCCTTATAACACGCTGCGAAGCCTTCTCGATAACATTCAATACCGGGATGCCAGCAGGGCAACTGTAATCACATCGTCCGCATCCAACGCATTTATCATGAAGTGTTTCAAACAACGAAAGATTCCCGTTAACCGCAGCCATCATTGCATCAGATATTGGCAGGCTCTCCGGGCAATCCTTCGTGCATTGGAGACATTTTGTACATTTCGCAACAAGTTTCTTAAATTCATCATCACCGGGAAGTGCAGTAAATCCCTTGGCTTTTCTGATCGGTCCTATCTTCATTGCAAGTTTAGGGACAAGTTCCCCTATCTTTTCAAAATCAAGAAGCACTACTCCTGGCTGTTTTCCACTCACCAGGTCATCTATGATCGCATCCACGCTGTCATTTGACCTGTCGGGTAATCCATAGGTGATTTTTTCATTTGTGGCTATCACCGGGATGTGAAGTTTCTGTGCTTCCTTTAATATATCAGCCCTGACGCATTGTTCATCAGTGACCAGCACATCGGGTATTCCTGACCTGATATATTTAAGTTCCTTACTCATAGAACCAATGATCTTTGCGTTCTTTTTGTATCGCGTCATGTCATGGGCTGTGCAGCATAGGCCAGCAATTTCAATCTTATCGAACAGGTTATTTTTATCCATGTTATCCAGGATGTAAGCGGGTGCAGCAATATTATGCCCAACACAAACAACGACAGGTTTCCTGGGATCAAGAATCCCCATCCCTATCTCTGCCATCGGGGCATTTTCATCAGATTTGGGAAATCCCATGCACGATATCTGAATGATATCAGCGACCTCCATACCAAGGAGATCGAGCATTCCTGCATGAAGGGCTTTTGATTCAAAGTCTCGCGAAGCTCCTTCCTGGCCTGTATTTGTAGTAGCCATTAGCTGAGTTAATTGTTCTTCGACATAATCAAGAACAGGAAGGAAATCACCAATTGTCCTGGGCTGGATCCCCATTATGGTTTCAGTAAGAGGTGCCTGCAGGTTGCTTGGTCCGACATCTATTTTGAAGTCCTCACCATATTTCTTTATGAGATATTTGAGAAGATGCCTGCCATGAGCAGAATGGCATGCAGCACCCTGAATGCTTGTCATGAGCGCCTGGCGTGATGACTGCCCCTCAAGATCTATACCGCATGCTCCTTCCTTATTTCCTGTAAGGTCACATTTACCGTATGTACACATATCGCACATATCACTTGTTGGTGTATAAACTGGATTATATCGATCAAGTATGCGATAATCCCAGTTACGAAGGCTTATTATCTCAGGTCTTGGCGTTGGTCCTTCTGCTATTTGTTCTTCGTCTGCGCCTACTTTACCTATGTTTATCTGGACGTTCTCCAATCCTTCAATTACAAAACTTCCTTTCTTTACGCTCATTTATTATCTCCAATTGTTGTAAACAATAACCTGAATTTTACCTCTCCTCACTTCATTGCTGTATATAACGATTACAATTTTATTTGAATTTTTAATAACCAGATATGGGTGTATTCTTAATTCACATAAATGTACTTAAAAGTTTTCATATTTTATCATTATAATACATTATATTTAGATGCAGTAGTATTATGATATTAAAAAAGGAATCAGCATTGCCCAATGAATATTCACTTTAAAAACACCAACATAATAATAACTCCAGACGTTTATGAGCCTTGCGAAGATTCCTTTTTGCTGGCGCACGCTGCTTTGTCGATAATAAAAAATTCGGAAAAGATACTGGAAGTTGGATGCGGAAGCGGGATAATTTCAGCAGTCATAAAGAACAATACTCAGGCAATGATCACCGGGATGGATATTAATCCACATGCGGCAAAATGCACAAAACAAAATGGAGTGGATGCGATACGAGGTAATTTGTTAAGCTGCATCAAGGGAAAATTTGACATCATAATTTTCAATCCACCTTACCTTCCAACAAACGATGATGAAAGAACAGGTGATTGGATAAATGTTGCTCTGGATGGCGGAAATGATGGAAGGGAGATTATAAATAGGTTCCTTGTGGAGGCTCGTCATCATCTTGTAGAAAATGGACGGATCTTAATGCTGGTATCATCATTCACGGGAATAGACGAAGTAAGATATAAGATGAATTCACTGGATTATTATGTTGAAGAAATAATAAAAGAGAGATATATGTTTGAAGAACTTCTGGTATTAGCTGGCACTTTGATAAAAAAATGAGTAAATCCATTACTGGATTTAAACTTCAATTTCTGCAAATCGATCAATGTCTGTCCTGTGGCCCCAGATATCTCCAATTACAAGTTTTATACCCTTCATTTTTAAAAGTGTTTTTGTCGTGTTTGAAATCGTTTTCTGGTATGACGATGGTAATTGTATTCGTTTTAATTTTGTGGCTTTTGATACAAGCTCAAATATATTTTTTTCAGATGGCCTGAAACAAAAATGCACATTTTCTTCTTTTCCTTCGATATCTTTGAGGTCTTCTTCGGAGCCAATGATTCTGAAAACAACTTTCATAATATTCTTTATGGTGATTCCTACTATTTATATTTTTTACTCTTGATTCTGAGACTTTTTATTATCTTCTGGTTTGGAAAACCACAAAGAGCACAGAGTACATAGAGAAAAACGTCAAAGCTCTGTGCTCTATCAAGTGCTCTGTGGTTCAAGGTTCATTTTCCCAAATCAAATTAAAAT